>Ga0209699_100236_pt1 | contig 47606 bp, 39 predicted proteins | sample SynthPrep_1_END__FD_187204 | JGI IMG/M metagenome (GOLD analysis project Ga0209699, IMG submission 187204) | Synthetic microbial communities from Ohio, USA - SynthPrep_1_END_DS7_MetaG (SPAdes) (version 2) | ecosystem: Engineered > Bioreactor > Aerobic > Activated sludge | place: USA: Ohio...
CTCCTCCTCCTCCTCCTCCTCCTCCGGCCATCCCCAGCGCGACGTCCGCCGAATATCTGCGCAACTGGGGCGTCGGAGACGTCGGCGCCATGAGCGCCTGGCAGAGAGGCGCCACCGGGCGCGGCGTGACCGTCGCCGTGGTGGACAGCGGCATCAAGCTGAACCATCAGGATCTGGGGGTGAACGTCTCTCCCCTGTCGACCGATGTGGTGCCCGGCCGCAACCAGCCGCAAGGTGCGGACGACCACGGGACCAATGTCTCCAGCATCATCGCCGCGCCTTTCAACGGCTTCGGCACCGTCGGCGTCGCCTTCAACTCGACCATCTTGTCGATTCGCGCCGATGTCAGCGACTGCACGGACCCCGACGACAAGGTCTGTTTCCGATCATCCGACCTGGTGCGCTCTTTGGACTACGCGGTTCAGAACGGGGCCAAGATCATCAATCTGTCCCTGGGCGGCGAGACGCCTCTAGGCTCCCAATTCGAAGCGGCCCTGCAGCGCGCGGTAAACGCCGGGGTCATCTTCGCCATCGCCGCCGGCAACGAGGCGGGCGCCAATCCCGAATGGCCTGGCCGATACGCCAGCGACCCGCGCTTCGCCGGCTCCATCATCGTCGTTGGCGCCCATGATCGCGCGCGCCAACTGGGCGACTTCTCCAATAAGGCGGGCGTTTCGCAGGGCGTCTATCTGACGGCGCCGGGCGTCGATGTGATCGTGGGTTGCGAAGGCGACGGCTGCTGGCGGGTCAACGGCACCTCCTTCGCCTCGCCCGCCGTGGCGGGCGCCCTGGCCCTGCTGCTGGAGGCCTTCCCCAATCTGACTGGACGGGAGGCGGTGGACATTCTGCTGCGCACCGGGGCGGATCTCGGCGACGCGGGGACCGACGTCACCTTCGGGCGCGGAGCCCTGGATATCGCCCGCGCGTTCCAGCCCGTCGGCGCAACCGCCTCGCCCATGGCGGCCGGCGCATCAGTGAACATCGCCTTGGCGCCCGGCGCCCATGTCGGCGGGCCGTTCGGGGATGCGATGGGTCGGACCGGGGCGCTGAGCACCATCGCCTACGACGAGTATGAGCGGCTCTTCCGCGTCGACCTGGGCCTGGCCTACGGCTCTGCCCCGCGCCGCAGCTGGCAGCCCGAGACGCCGACGCCCATGCGCCAGTCGCAAGTGTCGCTGGATGCGCCGGGCGGGACGCGACTGTCCCTGGCCGCCGCCGTGCCGGTCGAACTGCCCGAGCCGATCGTAGCGCGCTACGGCCCCTATGACGCGCCGTGGTTGGGGGACGAATCGCGCAGCGAGGCCCTGTTCGACGTTCAGGCGGGGCGGCTATCCTTCGCAGCGTGGCAGGGTCAGGGCGGGGCGCGATCGCCGTTCCGCAGCGGCTCCGGCGACGGCTTCGTGGCGCTGAGCCAGGCCGACCACGCCCTGCGCGGCGCGCTGAACTTCGGCGCCCTGACCTTCAGCGCCGAGAGCGGATCGGGCGACCGGCGCGCGCCGCTGCGTCCGGTCGAGCGCGACGCCTCGACCTACGCCCGCGCGGGGCTGGACTGGCGGGCTGACAATGGCGGCCTTTCGTTCAGCCTGGGCGCGCTGGACGAGCGGATGGGCCCGCTGGGCGCCTATCTGCCGACGCAGTCGGACTTCGCCCTGCCGTCGCGCACCCGCTTTGCAGCGGTCGGGGCGGATGTGGACCTAGGGCGCGGCTTCACCCTGTCGGGCGAGGCGGGTTTCGGCCGCACCGAGTTGGAGGGGCGGTTCCTGCACCTGTCGGCCCCGGCGCTCAGCTCGACCTGGCGGGCGTCGTTGCAGTCGGCCTGTCCGACGTGGTCCTTCGCCAAGGCCCTGGGCTGCCGCAGCCTGACGTGGGAGATCTCCCAGCCCCTGCGCATCGAGGATGGGACGTTCAGCGCCTATCTGGCCGACGCGCCGCTGGACTATTTCGACCCGGTGACCTTCTCGGAGCGACGCTTCTCGGCCGCGCCGTCGGGGCGTCAGATCGACTTCAGCGTGCGCAGCCTGCACGCCCTGCCCGACGGCTCCTGGCTGCAGCTCGAGGCCGTGGCCAGCCGCGAGGAGCAGCACCGCGCGGGCGCCCCGACCGGCTACGCCCTGCTGGGCAGCTGGCGGCGGGGGTTCTGAAGCAAGGCCTCCGCCTTCACTTCCCGCCCACCCCGGCGGACGCCGGGATGAGCGGGGGTTATAGGGCGCAAGAAAAAGGCCGACGATCGCTCGCCGGCCTTTCCTGCTTCCACCTGTGGTGTCGTGCTTAGGCGCGCTCGACGCACAGGGCCACGCCCATGCCGCCGCCGATGCACAGGGTGGCCAGGCCCTTCTTGGCGCCCGAACGCTTCATCTCGTGCAGCAGCGTCGTCAGGACGCGCGCGCCCGAAGCGCCGACCGGGTGGCCGATGGCGATGGCGCCGCCGTTGACGTTGACCTTGGCCGGGTCGAGACCCAGCTCCTTGACCACGCACAGCGATTGGGCGGCGAAGGCCTCGTTGGATTCGATCAGGTCCAGATCGGCGACGGTCCAGCCCGCCTTCTCCAACGCCTTCTTCGAAGCCGGGATCGGGCCGGTGCCCATGATGGCGGGATCGACGCCCGCCGTGGCCCACGACGCGATGCGGGCCAGCGGTTCCAGGCCGCGCGCCTTGGCTTCATCGGCGCTCATCAGCACCAGCGCCGCCGCGCCGTCGTTGATGCCCGAGGCGTTGGCCGCCGTCACCGTGCCGTCCTTGACGAAGGCGGGCTTCAGCTTCTCCATCGCCTCGAGGGTGGCGCCGTGGCGGATGTATTCGTCCTGATCCACGACCACGTCGCCCTTGCGGGTCGAGATGACGACCGGGACGATCTCGTCGGCGAACTTGCCCGCCTTCTGCGCGGCTTCGGCCTTGTTCTGGGAGGCGACGGCGAAGGCGTCCTGAGACGCGCGGTCGATCGACCATTTGGCGGCGATGTTCTCGGCCGTCTGGCCCATGTGATAGCCGTGGAAGGCGTCGATCAGGCCGTCCTGCAGCATGCTGTCCTTGAAGGCCAGCTCGCCCATCTTCTGGCCGTTGCGAAGCTGGGCCGTGTGCGGCGACTGGCTCATGCTCTCCTGACCGCCGGCGACGACGATCCTGGCGTCGCCCTGCATGATCTGCTGATAGGCGAGGGCCACGGCGCGCAGGCCGGAGCCGCACAGCTGATTCAGGCTCCAGGCCGGGGTTTCATTGGCCAGGCCCGCGCCGATGGCGGCCTGACGCGCCGGGCCCTGCCCCGCGCCCGCCTGCAGCACCTGGCCCAGGATCACCTCGTCCACATCGGCAGGCGCGACGCCCGCGCGTTCCAGCGCCGCCTTGATGGCGACCTCGCCCAGCTTGGAGGCCGGAAGGGTCGACAGGGCGCCGAGGAAGGAGCCGACCGGCGTGCGGGCGGCGGAGACGATGACGACGTCGGTCATTTTTATTCACTCCCTGGAGAAATTCTTTGCGCGAGGTTGTGCCGCATTCGCAGGCGCACGTCACCTGTTGCGATGCAGCAATCAGCAAAACGTCATCGCCGCGCCGCACCATCGGCCGGGAACGATGCCCCGTGCCGCGCTTTCAGAAAGGGAAGGAGACGTGATCTTGCCGAAAGCCTCACCATGCTGAAAGCCCTCGCCCGCCGCATCTGCACCCCCGACGATCTGGACATGATCGAACACTACCAGACGCGGGCCGAGCGCCTGGCCGATCTGTGGGTGCACGCCGTAGGCCTGGCGCTGGCGGCGGCGGGCGGCGTGGTTCTGGCCGTTCTGGCCAGCGTCTATGCGGGCGTGGGCGCGGCGGTGTCGACGGCGATCTACGCCCTGTGTCTGGTGGCCATGCTGGCGGCCTCGACCGTCTACAACCTGACCCATCCGTGCGCGGCGCGGCCCGTGCTGCGGCGGCTGGACGAGGCGGCCATCTTCCTGATGATCGCGGGCAGCTACACCCCCTTCACCGCCGTGCGGTTCGAGGGCGCCTGGTCCGTGGGCTTCACTCTGGCGGTGTGGACCATGGCCATCGTCGGCGCGGGGGTGAAGATGCTGGCGCCGCGCCTGTCCGACGCCTTCTGGAGCGTGATCTACGTCCTGTTCGGCTGGGTGGCGGTGTTCGCGCTGAAACCGATGATCGAGACCGTGCACCCGCTGGCGCTGGGCCTGCTGGTCGCGGGCGGGCTGATCTATACGGCGGGCGTCTTCGTCTTCATCAGCCAGAAGGTGAAGTTCCGGCGCGCCATCTGGCACGGCTTCGTCGTCACCGGCGCGGGCGTGCACTGGGCCGCCGTGCTGATCGGCGTGGTGCTGGTTCAGGCCTGACTCCCCGCGTCAAAGACGGGACTCGCCTTCGCGCGCGCAATGCGGGATGCTTGGGCGTTGCAACATCGCGAGAACAAGCGTGACCGACAAGAAATCCGAGGGCGGAAAAACCCGTGACGGCATGGTCGTCATCAAGAAGTATGCGAACCGGCGGCTCTACAACACCGCCACCAGCGCCTATGTGACGCTGGACGATCTGGCCCGCATGGTGCGCGAAGGCGTGGAATTCGTCGTCTATGACGCCAAGACCAACGACGATCTGACGCGCCAGATCCTGACCCAGATCATCTTCGAGGAAGAAAGCCGGGGCGAGGCCCTGCTGCCGGTGCAGTTCCTGCGTCAGCTGATCGGCTTCTACGGCAACTCCATGCAAGGGGTTCTGCCGTCGTATCTGGAAATGTCGCTGGATACGTTCACGCGCCAGCAGGAGCAGCTGCGCGGCCAGTTCACGCGCGCCTTCGCCGCCGCGCCCGGCGGCAATCTGATGGAAGAGGCCGTGCGCCAGAACATGGCCATGTTCGAGCGCGCCATGCGGATGTTCCCCGGCTTCGCCTATGGCCGCCCCGAAGGCGAGACGGCCGAAACGCCCGCCTCCGAACCCAAGGCTGAACCGGCCAAGGAAGGCGCGGCCCTGGACGAGATGCGCCGCCAGATGGACGAGATGCGGGCCCAGATCGACCGCCTCGCCCAATCCAAGGGCTGAGGCCGAGGTGACGGATGAAATCCGTCCCATCGGGGCGTCGGGGCCGCTGAACGACCCTGTCGTGGACGACCGCCGCGAAGGCGACCGCCGCCATCGCGAGCGGCGGCGCGCGCGCGCCCTGGTTCCGACCCAAGCCACGGCATCGCAAGAGGCGGCCGATCCTGCCGCCTCCCCGGCAAAGCCTGCCGTCACCCCGCCCCCGCCGCCCGCGGCCTTCGCCGCCCAGGTGCTGGGTCAATCGGGGCAGAAGCGCGGGCTGAAGGGCGGCGCGCCGGTGCTGGACGCCGCGCGCACCACCTATCTGGGCCGGGAGTATTCAGGGCGGCACGACCGGCGCCCCTCGCCGGGACGGTCGCGAAAGACCGAAATCTGACGCCGACTGGCGCCCGACTTGCGTAGGCCAAGGCTCAACCGCCTTCGGATCGCGCCATGCCCGCCGTATTCAGCCTCGCCACCCGCCTGCTCGACGTCACCGTGGTGGCGGTGATTTTTCTGGCGTTCAGCTAGGCCTTCGGCCTCAGAACTCGCTGATGTCTCCCGGACGGCGCGAGCGGGACTTCAACCACATCACGCCCAGCAGGTCCGAAAAGGACGCCCGCAGCCGCCCCCAGTTGGTGTATTTCGACCGGCCCGTCTCGCGGTGGCGATGATCGACGTCGAGGTAGCGATTCTCATACCCCTCGCGGATCATCAGGGCGGGCAGGTAGCGGTGGATGTGATCGAAGTAGGGCAGTCGCAGGAAGACGTCGCGGCGAAACGCCTTCAGCCCGCAGCCCGTGTCGTCGGCGTCGTCGCCCAGCAGTTTCCTGCGGATGCGGTTGGCCCACAGCGACGCCTGGCGCTTGGCGTTGGTGTCCTGACGCTTGGCGCGCACCCCGCCGACCAGGGCGACGTTGGGCGGCGCGGCCAGCAGGGCGTCGGCCAGACGCGGCGCATCGGCGGGCGGGTTCTGGCCGTCGCCGTCCAGCGTCACCACGATCGGCGCCCGCGCGGCCAGGACGCCGGTGCGCACCGCCCGGCTCTGCCCCGCATTGGTCCCGTGCGACAGCACCCGCAGGGCGGGCAGTTCGGCCATCGCCGCCTGCAGCTCGGCCAGGGTCGTGTCCCGGCTGGCGTCGTTGACGAAGATCATCTCATAGGACCGCCCGGCGAAGGCCTCGGCGATTTCGCGCGCCAAGGGCACGGCGGCGCCGGATTCATCATGCACGGGCACGACGACGGAAATGTCGGGCGAAGAAGCGGAGCGGTCGATCATCGACGCTCTTTAGCGCAGGCCGCGCTCCGACGAAACGGCGCGTCCACAGCCGATGAAGAAGCTGAAGCTTCCGGGCGCCGCATCCGGCGTGATACGACAGCGGCATGAACCGCCCGAACCTGGATCATTACATCGCCGGCTGGCGCGGCCCTGTCCTTGCGGCCCTGCTGGCCCTGATCGCCGGCCTGCCCGGCCTGATGCTGCTGCCTCCGCTGGACCGGGACGAGAGCCGCTTCGCCCAGGCGACCGCCCAGATGCTGGAAGGCGGCGACTATGTCGACATCCGCTTCCAGGACGATCCGCGCTGGAAAAAGCCCATCGGCATCTACTGGATGCAGGCGGCAGCCGTGGCCGCGACCTCGGACGTCGAGGACCGCAACATCCAGCCCTATCGCCTGCCGTCGCTGCTGGGGGCCATGCTGGCGGCCTGGGCCGTGGCCTGGGCGGGCGCGGCCCTGTTCGGCCAGAGGGCGGGCTTCCTAGCGGGCGCCATGCTGGGCGCCACCTTCCTGCTGTCGACCGAGGCGGGCATCGCCAAGACCGACGCCATGCTGGCGGGTCTGACCACCCTGTCGATGGCGGCGCTGGCGCGCATCTACATGTCCACGCGGGCGGGCGAGAAGGCGAACCGGCTGCACAAGCTGCTGTTCTGGGCGGGCATAGGCCTGTCCATCCTGATCAAGGGGCCGATCGGCCTGCTGGTCGTGGCCCTGACCGTCATCGCCCTGTCGCTGTGGGATCGGAACATCAAGTGGCTGGGCCAGCTGGGCTGGGGCTGGGGGCTGCCGCTGGTGGCCCTGCTGGTCGGCCCCTGGGCCATCGCCATCACCATCGCCACCGACGGCGGCTTCTGGCGCGAGGCCATCGGCGGCGACCTGGCGCCCAAGATCGCGGGCGCCCACGAAAGCCACGGCGGCTTCCCCGGCATGTATGTGCTGCTGTCGCCGCTTCTGCTGTTCCCCGTCACCCTGATGCTGCCCGCCGCCCTGTCGACAGGCTGGCATCGCCGGGCCGAACCCGCGATCCGCTTCGCCGTCTGCTGGCTGGTCCCGGCCTGGCTGATGTTCGAGCTGGCCCCAACCAAGCTGTGGCACTACACCCTGCCGACCTTCGGGGCGATCGCCCTGCTGGCCGCCGCCGCCCTGACCCAGCCGATCGGCAAGGTCTCGCGCGTGACCGGCGCCTTGCTGGGCCTGTTCGCCGCCGTGGTGATCTGCCTGATCACCGTCTACGGCCTGACCGAGTTCGGCCGTTCGACCGCCCAGACCTGGGCCACCGTCACCATCGTCTTCGCCGTCATGGCGGCCGCCGTGGGCGGCTTCCTGCTGGTCAACCGCGCGGCCATCACCGGGGTGCTGATCGCCATCGCCTTCGGCATACTGGCCCACGCGGGCCTGGCCGGGACCATCCGCCAGCTGCGTCCGCTGTCGATCGCCCCGCGCCTGGTGCAGACACTGGACTCCGCCGAGCTGAACCCCGCCCAGGGCCGTTATCCGGGGCCGGTGGCCATCACCACCTTCCATGAGCCCAGCTTCGTCTTCTTGACCGGCAAGGACACCCAGCTGACCGACGGGGCCGGCGCCGCGCGCGCCCTGGCCGAGGGCCGCCCCGCCATCGTCGAGGCCCGCGACGACGAGGCCTTCCGCCGCGCCCTGGCCGATCTGGGCGCCGCCGGGCGGGCTGTCGGCGTGGTCAGCGGCCACAACTATTCCTCGGGCGACGACGTGCGCCTGACCGTCTACGCTCCCGCCGGATCGGGCCAGCGGAGCACGAACCAGGGGAGCCCCCGCCGATGAGCCGCTTCATCCAGATCGTCGAGGTCGGCCCGCGCGACGGCCTGCAGAACGAGAAGACGGTGCTGGAGCCCGCCGTGCGCACCGACTTCGTCCAGCGGCTGGAGGCGGCCGGGGCCCGGCGCATCGAGGCTGTCAGCTTCGTCCACCCCAAATACGTGCCCCAGATGGCGGGCGCCGAAGAGGTCATGGCCGCCCTGCCCCGCACCGAGGGCCGCAGCCGCATCGGCCTCGTCCTGAACGGCAAGGGCTACGACCGCGCCCTGGGCACGGCGGTGGACGAGGTCAACGTCGCCATGTCGGTCACCGACGGCTTCGGCCTGAAGAACCAGGGCCTCAGCGTCGACCAGCAGGTGCAGATGCTGTCCGACATCATCGCCGGCCGCGCCAATGCAGACGGCGCGCCGGGCGCGACGCCCAAGCTGTCGGCCACCCTGTCCTGCGTCTGGGGCTGCCCGTTCGACGGCGAGGTCTCGGTGCAGCAGGTCAGCGAGCTGGTCGCCCGCATCGCCGCCCTGGGCGTCGAGGAGATCGCCCTGGCCGACACCATCGGCGTCGGCGATCCGTGGAGCGTGACGAAAAAGGTCGAAGCCGCCCGCAAGGCCGCGCCGGACGCCACCTTGCGCCTGCACTTCCACGACACCCGCAACACGGGCCTCGCCAACGCCTATGCGGGCGTGGAGGCGGGCGTGGACGTGCTGGACGCCTCGGTCGGCGGCATCGGCGGCTGCCCCTTCGCCCCGGGGGCTACTGGTAATTTGGCGACCGAAGACCTCGTTCATGCCCTTCATCGCGGCGGCTTCGAAACCGGCTATGACCTAGAGGCTTTGATCGATACGGCACGCTGGATAAGCGGCCATCTAGGTCATGACGTGCCTAGTGCCGTGTGCCGTGCGGGCAAGTGGATGCCCTAATTGACTGCCATGCCTGCGCGTAAAACCATATTGATCGACGCCTACAATATTGCCATGCTGAAGGGCACAGGCATTGCCACCTATGGTCGCAACCTTGTACGTGATTATCAGTTCATGGGTCATGATTGCGCCCTGTTGCTAGGCGGCGATACTCTCGGCGCTTTGAGCACGCCGACACAGCGGGAAAAAATGGTCGGCAACCATAGGCCACCTCGCTTCAGAAAAGCTTGGCGTGTACTAAACCGCATTGCACCAATGGTCGCCGATCCAGAACATCCAAAGCGTGTGGGCAACACCTCGCAGATAGGCTGGCCAGAGCGTATGCCCAAGTCATGCGAGCTTTGGCACGGCAACAATCTTTATAAAGACGCCCAGAAGATTTTCCGCCTCACAGGCAGACCGCTAGAAATCCAATTGCCTGCCAGCGCACGTACCGCACTAGCCCACTGGACCTCACCACTTCCGATTGTCGCCAAGGGCATACCCAACGTCACGACCCTGCACGACATCATTCCACTGACGCACCCTACTCTCTCCCAGAACGATTTGGCCCGTTACAAAGCGCTTTTGAAATCCACCCTCGAACGATCTGATAGAGTCATCACTGTTTCCGAATATAGCCGCCAGGCCATCAGTGATTATTTCGATATCGACGAAAACAAGATTTACAACGCCCATCAATCTATCGACACGCAGCACCACCCCCGCCCGCAAATACTTCTTGAAAACGCCCTCCATCCGGACAATTACTTCATTTTCAGCGGAGCAATTGAGCCCAAAAAGAATATCACGCGCATGCTGAAAGCCTATGCCGCCAGCAATTCACGCCTTCCTTTTGTGGTGATAGGCCACGGCGGATGGGACAACGCCGAAGATATAGCTTTACTCACGCTCATGGCTGAAGAGAAGCAGATCATTTGGCTTTCTTATCTAGAGCGTGATGAGCTGATGACCCTTGTAGCAAACGCCAAGGCGATGGTTTTTACTTCGCTTGCAGAAGGCTTCGGCCTTCCAGCTGCAGAGGCGATAACGCTTGGCACACCAGTGCTAGCATCCAGCATCCCTGCCCTACAAGAAGTCTGCGGCAAAGCCGCAATCTACGTCAACCCCTTGTCTGTCGAAGAGATAGTCGAAGGTTTCAGATCTATTGATATTTCAGACAGTCGCTATCAGGCCGCGCACCAAGCTTCACTATTGGATGACCATCGCTTCTCGACCGATCAGCACGCCGCAAGGCTTGCAGAAATCGTCATGCATCTGATCTGAGTTGCAGAACCTCAGCCATTATTAATCAGGTGTTTGCACAACTACCCTCGCCTTGGTATCAACCCAGAGAATGATCCCTAGCCGGCCGCCCTCTTTGCCCTCGAAATTCCTTTCCCGCCATCCACGGATCATCGGCGCACTCATGATGCGTGAAACCATGACCCGCTTTGGCCGGGAGGGGCTGGGTTTTCTTTGGCTTGTCGGCGAACCTCTGGCCTTCTGTTTGGGCGTTATCGCCCTTTGGACCATCCTAAAACCTCCCTATGAGCACGGCATCCGTGTCGGAGCGTTTGTGATGACGGGCTATATGAGTCTGCTGTTATTGAGACACCAGATCAGCTTCGCGATGAACGCGTTGAACGCCAATGCAGGCGTGCTTTACCACCGCCACGTCAAGCCCATGCACATCTACCTGTCGCGAGCTATTCTAGAATTCGCGGGCAGCACGCTTGCACTGGTTGTGATCTATGCTTTGCTACTGGCCTTTGGGCAGGTTTCTCTACCAGCCAATATTGGCCTTGTGTATGCGGGCTGGTTCATTCTAGCTGCTTTGGGTTTTGGCATGGGCCTCATCATGAGCGCCATGGCCATGCGCTTCGAAACCTTCGAACGACTGTCGCAACTGATCACTTATTTGCTAATCCCGCTGTCGGGAGCTTTCTTCATGGCCGATACGTTGCCGCCGGGCCTTCGTGAATATTATCTTCTCATCCCCCTGCCCCACACAGTCGAGATGATTCGTTCAGGTGTGTTCGGCGAGTTCGTCGCTACCCACTACTCCATCACCTACCCCCTAGCATGGGCGGGCGGCCTTATTACGCTCGGTCTCATCTTGTTGAAAGTCTTTAAGGATCGTGTCGATGTTGAATAGATCGGCCAATACTGAAAATGGCTCGCTCACGCGACTTGGCGATCTACCGGGAACCAACAACCGTAAGAAGGGTTTTTCCTCGCGCGTGCCGTGGGTATTCGTCACTATCGTTGCCATTCCGACGCTGATTGCGGCCATCTATTTCGGTATTTTAGCGCGCCCGATTTACGTGGCAGAGGCTCAGTTTGTGGTTCGCTCGCAGCGTGAGAATACCCCCAATGCGCTTGGTATGGCGCTGCAGGGTATCGGCCTTTCGACTTCCTCTTCTGACTCCTTCCTGGCCCACAGCTATCTGAAGTCGCGTTACGCGCTTGAAGCCGTGTCCAAGGATGTTGAAATCCAGAACATCATTCCCAACGCCGGAAACCTGTCGAAGGAGCGCCTCTACAAGGCTTTCCAGAAGCGAATCGTCGTCGGTGTGAATTCTGCCGATGGTATCAGCACCCTGCGCGTGCGCGCCTATGACGCCGGCACGGCCCAAGATGCAGCCAACGCCATGCTTGATGGCGCTGAGAACGTTATCAATGACCTGAACGAGCGCTCTTCAGCAAAGACGCTGGTGGAAGCTCAAGAAACCTTCTCCCTCGCGGAACAACAGCTTCAAAAGACAACCCAGGCCGTTGCAGAGTTTCGTCGCGCTAACCAGACCGTCGATCCTGTTCGTATGGCCACAGAAAGCGGTCAATTGCTGGGCGGTCTGATGCTTGAAATCGCACAGGCCAAGGCCCAGCGAGCGACCATTGCCTCGCAGTCGCCTTCCAGCCCGATGCTGCCGCAACTCGACGCCCAGATCCGCGCTCTGGAAACCCAGCTGCAGAACGAACGCTCCGCACTGTCCTCTGGCACCGGCTCAGTCGCCAACCAGATTTCGACCTATGAGGATCTGGTTCTGCAACGCGAGATTGCCGAGCGTGCACTGACCGCGGCCAAAGCCTCTCTGGAAGAAGCTTCTGTCGAAACGCGTCGTCAGAAGCTCTACCTCGATCGTATCGTCCCTCCCCAACTGCCCGACGAAGCGACCGAACCGCGCCGCCTCTACAACATCTTCCTAACCCTGCTCAGCGCCCTGCTTGTCTATGGCGTGGTTGCTCTGCTGTGGGCCAGCGTTCGGGAACACAAACAGTCATGATGCCCGAGCCGCACACTGCTGCGGTGACGGTTTCGCGACTTCGCATGGCCTATCCCAGCAACCCAAAACGGCCTGTCCTCAATGGTATCGACTTTGAAGTCCGCCTCGGGGAGCGCTGGGCGCTGCTTGGTCGCAATGGTCAGGGTAAATCCACGCTGATCCGTTTGCTTGGCGGTGTGGTTTCACCTACTGCGGGTACCATCGACTGGAAGGTCGCATCGTCCTGGCCTATTGGCTTTGGGGGCGGCTTTCAGGGCAGTTTGACGGGCCTGGACAACATCCGCTTTTTGTCCCGTCTCTACGGTCAGGATTATCGCATCCTTCTCGACAAGGTCGACGACTTTGCACAACTGGGATCGCGACTGCACACGCCGGTCAAACACTATTCCTCGGGTATGCGCGCGCGCCTAGCCTTTGGTCTGTCGCTCGCCATCGAGTTTGACTGCTATCTGATCGATGAACTCGTCGCCGTTGGTGACGCCTCCTTCCAGCGTCGCTGCAGCGAAGAATTGTTCGAGCTGCGTAAAAACCGCACCTACATCATCGCCTCGCACGACACGAACCTGATCTCTCAGGTTTGTGATAAGGCCCTTGTCATCGAAGGCGGTACCGCACGGGCGTTCAACGATGTCGATGAAGCTCTCGAAATTTACGCCTGGCTGAAAGCCGCTTGATGACTGAGTCTATTTTTCTGTTCATCGTTCCTAACAAATTGTCCGGCGAGTGGAGTGTAGCCCTCCGCCAGTTGGCCACCAACGTGGGCTGGACGGTCGAGGAAGTGATCCACGAGATTTCCGCGCAGGATATTGCCGACAATTCCAAGCGCATCTGGCTCAGTGAAAATGCAGACCATTTCGTAAACGCACCTATTGAACAGTGCTGGTACACCGACCAGCCAGGGGCGAGTGTTCTGGAACTCTTGCGCCACTATTCGCCTGATGAGGATGAGAGCCATGTGGCTGGTCGTGCCAGCATCTTTTTAGCGCAACGTAACACCTTGCGTCTGCGTGGTGCGCGTCCACTTAAAATCGGTACGGAACAGAGGCTGACGAGCGAGCTGCCACCGATTCTGTTGGTAGCTGGCCACTATCAAGAGGACACCAGCTACTGGAACTATTTCGAGAATCCAGCTTACGAGACAGTCACTATCCCCACACAGTCTTTGCGGCTTGGACAAACTCGCAGTGACCGTGGTGATGCTATCTTCGATCTACTCGGCCCCAATCGTCAGATCATAGCTGGTCCATACTTCTATGTACCGGGTGGCCTCTGGAAAGTGAAGCTCGAGTTCGCCATCTCGAACATCAAGTCGCCAATCGAATTTGCTGCCCTGTGGCCTCACGAGGGTGGCGATACTTTCGACTTCCGCATTGAAGAAGACGGCGTCTATGCGCTGGAACTCGAGAGAGAGCTACCTGAAGATTCGCAGATCGTGCTGTCGATCAGCACGACCCACTCTGTGCTCTACGGTGAACTAGAAGTGCTCTCGCTGGCGGTCACGCTCTTAGCGTGACGCCGCGACCTTAATGTCGTCGATCAAACGCACATCCGCGCGGAGAACCTTCATCCTGTTGGCGATCACGCCGTTGAACATCGGGCAAATGAAATAAAGCCCATTGTGCAGGTATTTGGGATGGGACTGATACCAGCCTAGCGCCACCAGATAAGTCGCCACATCTTTAAAGATATAGGTTCCTGCCGAGGCGTGCTCCGAAATCACGACCTTTTCGCGCGCTTCTACGACAATGCCACCCTCTTCGCGCAGGTAGCTGTAGGAGGGCGAGGTGGCGGCAAAGGTCAAACCAATCGCTCCAGCCGAAGGATCGGCCTCCAGAAGGGCCTGAGGGCTCTGCAAATCGCTTTCGTAAAGGATATCTGCAAGATCGACGACGAGTGTCTCATCTGGCTTAGCCAGGCCGCAACCTGCCAAGACAGAGAAGGCTGCGCCATTGGTGTAAGCGCTCAAGAATACCTGACGCGATGCCGGATAGTACTTGCGTAAATACCGTTCGGTGAAGGCGCGGGTAGCCTCTGTATCGTACAGGACGAACACATAACCCGCACCGTCATCACCGCCCAAAGCGCGCCATGGACGGCTTTCCAAGCAGGCCTGTAGGAGCGTCGTGCCCCTGTAGGGGATCTCGGCCTTAACCTGACCATCCGACAGGATGAAGTCCGGCCCCGCCAGAGGCACGATGATCATTTAAGCACCCCGTGCTAGATAAGCAGCCAAATCTTCCGGCGTACCAAGTCCATGCATGGCAGTTTGCGGCACTTCGTACACACCGATACGCGCGCCCTTCGCGATCATGTAGTTATAGACGGGGCAAGTGTAGAACTCATTATTTACACGGTCATTACGCACGATCATGTCAATGGTAGAGGCTACGAATGTGTCACCGCGACGGAACAGATAGACACCTACAGTCGCCAGATCCGAAATCGGCTTTTTCTCAGCCACCTCAGTGACAAGTCCATTGGCGTCCAGCTTTGCGAACGACCATTTGGGATCCATTGTCGGGTCACGGAAGACGAGGATCGAGCCGTCCAGATCGCGGCGTATACAGTCGGCAACAAAGTCTTCAACATTGAAATCGACATACTGGTCGGAATTGGCCACCAGCAGTGCGTCTTCGTTATCGATCGCTTCGCGCGCAAGCAGCAGAGTGCAGGCCGTGCCTTCGGTCAGTTCTTCGACAGGGTGGATCGTCACACCACGGGCATTCAAGCTGCTGACCGCAGCATCACGACCGACAACATGCTCCTTGCGGAGCAGAGTGTGAGTTTTGGCCCCTTTGACAGCCATGTTCTCAATGACCAGATCGATCATCATGCGGCCCTCGACAGGAATAAAGGGCTTGGGATCGGGGAAACCCGCCTTGGCAAAACGGCTGCCTTGGCCGGCCGCAGGAATCACGATGTTCAAGGACGCCTTCTTGCGTTGGAGGCTGTTGGCCATATTGTCCTCGAACTCACGGATTTTGTCCGGCGAATAGAAGCTATGATAGTCTGTCGAAGCAATATAAAAGGACGCCACCTTACCGCCCGCCAAGATCACCTCGTTGAGGGTCGAAGACACGTAATAGAGGCCGTTGACCTCGTTCATTTTCAGCAGAACGCTCTGCGCGCCCTCGAAGAAAGTCTTGGCACTACGGAAGTAGTAGAACCCTGCAATGGCCGAGCGGCTGATGACGCGCTTCTCGGCGGTAAAGGTAACGGTTCCATCCTCATCGGTACGTGCATAAGACCAGCGCGGATGGACGCTGTCGAAGGTAATGACGCCTGCATCCGCATCTTGCGAACGGAAATGAGCAAGAGCATCTGCGTAGTTCACGTCGATAATCTGGTCACCATTAGCGACGATCAGTTCATCTTCCATATCCAGTTCGTCGGCGGCTAACAGGGCGCTGCACAGACCGCCGCGGGTCTGGCCCGTTACGGTGATGATCTTGGCTTCATTGCCCGCAATCAGACGTAGCGTGCCGTCCAGCGAATAGGATGTCACATCATCCTTTGAGACGACAAAGTGGAAGGAGGCCCCGGAGAGGGTATCACTCAGATCGTCCACCACACGCTCGATCATCGGGCGGCCCATGACCTCGATCAAGGGTTTGGGGAAGAAGAACTGATCAGCGGGGAAGAAGGCCGACTTTGCAGCCATAGGAATGAGGATTTGCATCAGCTTACTGCCTCGGCCATAGCCTGTTTGATACGGGCATATTCGACATCATCGGGCGTACCGATCACCAGGACTTGCGCACCGGATGCACGCGCGGCCTGAATGCCGTGTTCGTTGTCTTCAAGGATCAGGGTCTCGTGCGGTTGCACGCCCAGTTCCGACATGGCCTTCAGGTACATTTCCGGATCCGGCTTGGCCTTGGACACATCTTCGTTGGAGACGATGAGGTCGAGGTGCTGGGACAAATCCGATAACTCCATCATCAGTTCGATAGTCTTGCGGATCGAGTTCGAACACACCGCCATCTTCATGTCATCATCGCGCAGACGGCTGAGCGCAAAGGCATGGTTGAAGGTCGGCTTGCAGCGCTGGATAGCAATCTCAGCGGTACGCTTCTGCTTCACCTGATTTATAACCGAGTGCAAACGCCGCGGCAGCCCGCGCGTTTCGGTCAGCATTTCCAGCTTGGTACGGGTGGGCAGGCCGTCATAGGTCGACAGGTGAGCGTCGCGACCGATCTCCATCCCGAACAATGCCAGCGCATCGTTCAGCGCCTCATAGTGCCAGTCTTTGGCGTCGATCAAGACACCATCCATGTCGAAAAGTATGGCTTTAATCATGATCTGCGCGCGTCCTTATCGACAAAAAAGCGTTCAAATTCTTCGGGAAAGTCGGTGCACACCATGGGCATGATATCGTCTTCCTTGAGACTCTCTTTCCAGCGTGCCCAAATATCTTTGTAAGGGCGACCATGGAGTTCAGGGGACACAATCGCAGCCGCCTTGCCCGATGTCAGAGCCATGCTGAACAGGGCATCATCGTCGCGCCCAGTAAAGCAATCCCACCAGATGCCTGACATGTCAGCATCGAGGACAGAGGCTTCCTCATATTCGCTACGGCGTCCAAAAGTGGTCATGCCTGCGCGGATGTAGTGGAGGCTATCCGGTATCGACATATCAAAGACAAAATAGCGACTGATATTATGCTTTGCTAAGGCTACCGTAATCGCTTTTGTCAGTCCGTCGGACTTGATATTCAACGCCAGCACAGTGCCCGCACCATGATCGTTATATAGCTTCAGAAAAGCGTCAAAAGTCAGTTCATCTCCTGTCGGGATATCATGACTGATAACCAGTTGACCGCCTGTATCGCGCACGTCGGTCTCAAGGCCGTAGCCAGCCTTCCACGCACGCATGAAGGCCTCAACCGAGTTCTTTTCATTGGCCGTCAGCCACCATCCGCGGTGCGCCAGAATATCCATGGTCATTTCTTTCGCACCTTGGATTTCTTGAAGTTTTGACGCATGGCCTCAATATGCTCGCCCATACGGGTCTCATGAGAAAATTGGGCGGCAGCAATAGCGGCAATCTCTTCGAATCTTTCGATATCACCATCCAGAGAGAGTTCGCGCAGCAGGTAGAAGAGCACCTCGAAACCGCGGCCGCCATTCTCGACAACCGAAAGCATTTCCCGGATGCCCGCCTCGCGCTCGCCGCAGTGGATATACGAGACGGCCTTAAGCTCAGTCATCGCCATAGTACACGGACCCTCGTCCATTTCCATATTTATTACCGCGCGATGATTTCCCGAAAAATACTTCAGATAAAGAGCGTTAAATCTTTGCTTATCATTGATAACATTAACATTGGCCTCAGAAAATCGGACATCTAACTCATAGCGATCGCTACGGCGCTTCCAATGCGCCCAGTATTCGTCATAGGAATCGATACGGAAGTTACGTGGCACAACATTCAGTTCACAAAGCGACTGATACTCCGCCTCGATCCCGCCGATCTTTGCAGTATCGTGCAGGAATGCAACGTTAGCCGAAACCTCGCCCATATAGTCAATCACGTACTGACGATAGGCTTTGCCCAGAACCTCATAGTCATAGGCCGAGAAATCATCGCCGCAGCCCGTGCGTAGACGAAAGCGGTGATCGTGACGTTCAAACGGGCTCGACTTGGGCTGGATGAGCGATTTGTAAAACTGGTATTCTGGAAAGATGTTGAAATAGTCCACAGAGTTCGTATCGGCGATAGAGGCAGACACGAAACGCTCTATGTGACGCGGACAGAGCGCCAGCACACGGTCCTCGAAGAAATACGGACAGCTGTCATCTACACCCGAAACCAGCGAGCGGTCCTCAAAGAATGGACTGCTCCATGCGGCTAACAACAGATCCAGATAACGGCCGATATTCTCGGGCGAACCGAAATTGTGGTCAGCCCGCAGCCGCACTGTATGCGCACTCTCCGAGAACGCCTTAAGCCCCGTAATGATCTGGGCGCGCTGGGCCAGATAGCTGCCCACGTCGCGATTGTTGATCACAGACAGATAGGCCGGAGGCATGGTCTCGACATAGGTGGGCTCCAGAGCATCGGACCCAAGCGCCTTCATGTGCGGTATATCTTCAAGCCACGTCGAAACCACGACCTGACTAAGCTTGGACTCAGCAGCACGCAGACCTTCTACCAGAACAGAAAAAACCTGCTCATCTCGTACCTGGCCGGTCAAAAGTACATTTATCTTCATCAGGCGAGCTCCCTGCGCGTCATGCCGTCTTGCTGCGGCTGTCGTGTTGTTTTTGACAGAATAACAAGAACTTACTGAGATAAACCTTGACCCTTTTGTTCAAGTGACGCACGACGGTACGAGGCACTCGTCTCAAGATCCCCCATATCCTCATACGCCATGCTCATCTGCAACAGTAGGTCAGCATCAGGGGCCGACAAACTTGCCGCACGATCATAGGCTTCGATTGCCGCAATCGGACGACCAGTATCTTTCAACATATTGCCTAGTTGCACCCAAAAGGCCTTTGCCATTGGGCTCAACTCAAGCCCTTTGCGATAGAGTTTGGCGGCGTCGCCATAGTTGCCGCTATCGCGTTCTCTATCGGCCTGCTTGAAGAACTCACGCGCCTTGTTGTGACGTGCACGTTTGCCAAATCCGAGGCTGTAGAGCAGGCCGCCATTCGGGCGGACATCCATATAGTAGGATGGAGCAACGAGTTGAGCGATCTGCCCGTCACGGGCTAGACGCAAGCCCACGAATACAACTGGTACAGCCAGTACACCTCCTTGCTTGATACGAAACTCGACGATCTCTGCCTCAGCTTCGACCGAAAACTTCATCATTAAGGAGGAGACACTCAGCTTTACACTTCTGGCCACAAGAACTTTACCACCTTCGGCTACGATCTCGATAGCGGCCGGGGTGTTTGAAGCCTCGGTCGAAGTCTTGAACAGGAAGGTAGCTTCATAGTTCCCGGTAGGGATACGGATATAGGGTCCAAAGACAACGTGGCCGCCAGCATTGATCAGCGGGAATTGGATGCCCTCAGAAGTGTGCGTACCACCAATTGTATGAAAATCCTTGGAGGACAGTTCCACATATGACAGCGGGCTCGATGCATGACTGCTTTTCAAGCGCTCCGAAAGATTGCCATCCGCTTCCAATGCCGCACGAAGAGTTACGATGTCATAGGTCGTGACGTAGTTTTCGCCAAAGTCGAACAGCACATCACGTTGAAACTCAGGTTTGGCGACCTCACGCCCTTCGAGAGGCGCAGGAACATCTAGGAGCGGCTCGGGCTGCCCCTGAAGGCTTGCCATCATCTGTCGACAAATTAGATCAAGCGTATACTGTTTAGCGATCTTAAGTTGAGTTTCGACAACTGTAGCTTCCGTCTTGGGATCAAGTACGCTGGCCACACGCTTGGCGAGCACATTAATATCCATCTCCGGAACGCTTAGCGGATGCCAAGACAGTAATTCCTTCATGGCCGTACGCGTGCAGGCAACTACAGGGACCCCACACAACATGGCCTCAAATATAGGCAAACCGAATCCTTCGTGCTCAGACAAGCACACAAAGACATCAGCGTTATTATAATACTTCTTCAGATCCTCTTCGGTCACCTCACCGGAGAAGTTGACAGTCACCCCCGCCGCAGCGCTTTTTTGGCGTTGTTCCAGAACGGCATTAAAGCCCCCTGCCGATGCATCTTTACGCCCCACAAAATCGAGACGCACCGGACGTCCAATCTCCTTGCTGACTTTTTCAGCCAAGGAGATGCAGTGCAAATGCCCCTTGTGAGCGACAACACGGCCCACGAACAGCATATGGAACTCATCGCCCTGCTGTTTCTTGCCCCGCAGCGGCACATCTCGCGTGGCATAGCGACTGCCTGGATAGACGACCTTGACTTTTTCGTTCCACCCACCGAGGACGACGAGTTGTCGAGCTGTAAATTGAGAATTTACCCAAAATTCAAGGCCCTCCACCTGCGCCAGCCTGTGGATATTCTCAAACCCGCGAACGCAGCGATCGGCGACTTTCACGTCATAAGGAGCATAGAACCATGGCGGAGTGTTGTTATGCCAGCGCACAATCGTGCGACCTTTGAATCTACGTTCAATCAAAAACTGATCGAACGCGCTCCACCCGTCACAAAAATGATAGATAACTACATCAAATCTATCCATTTCTGAATAAAATTTTTTAATAGGGCTGATCCGAGATTCCGGATACCTGCTTTGCTCGAATTTTTCAGCAAATAAGCTTACACTCCCCTCGCCCAGCGCCTGCTTCAGAATATTGTATTCAAAGACAGCATCGTAGCCTATAGAGTCGCTTTTCTCGAACAAACCTTGAACGACTATTGCGACCTGCCCAAGTTTCAGGGAGGCAGAAGCCATCATCGAACTCTTTCGTTGTAACGCGTAAGGGAGATTAACCCCCTCCCTATCACTGATTGCGACTGGAGCAAGCCCAAGGCTTCATATAAGCGAAAACTACAGGTTCAATAGAGTAGGATCGCCGCCCTGGGCGGCGATGTTGATGCTGATGGCCTTTTCAGCGGCGTAGCGGATCAGGCTGTTGGGGCCGCCGGCCTTGGGGCCGGTGCCGCTGAGGCCTTCGCCGCCGAAGGGCTGGACGCCGACGACGGCGCCGATGATCGAGCGGTTGACGTAGACGTTGCCCGCCGGGACCAGCTCCATCACTTCCTTAGCGAAGGCGTCGATGCGGCTGTGGACGCCCAGCGTCAGGCCGAAGCCGCGCGCCGCCAGCTTACCGGCGACCTTTTCCAGATCCTTCGGCTCGTAGCGATAGACGTGCAGGATCGGGCCGAAGACTTCACGCTCGAGGAAGTCCGGGGTCGGGATCTCGGCGATGGTCGGGGCGAACAGGTCGCCCATTTCGGCGCCGGCCGGCAGTTCCGCGCGGGCGATGATCTTGGCTTCCTTGGACAGGCGCTCGACGTGGGCTTCCAGGTTGGCGCGGCTTTCGGCGTCGATCACCGGGCCGATGTCGGTCTTGGCGTCGGTCGGGTCGCCCAGCACCTGGGCGGCCAGGGCGCCCTTCAGGCCCTCGATCAGGGCGTCGGCCGAATCCTTGGGCGCATAGAGGACGCGCAGGGCCGAGCAACGCTGACCGGCCGAGCCGAAGGCCGACAGGATGACGTCGTCGATGATCTGTTCCTTCAGCGCCGTGGTGTCGACGAACATGCCGTTCAGGCCGCCCGTCTCAGCGATGAAGGGGATGATGGCGCCCGGACGGGCGGCCAGGCCGCGGTTGATCGCCGAGGCGGTGTCGGTGCCGCCGGTGAAGGCCACGCCGTCGACGCCCGGATGGTTGGTCAGGGCGGCGCCGACGGTCTCGCCGCGGCCGGGGACCAGGGCCAGCAGGTCGGGGTTCAGACCGGCCTTGTAGTAGAGGCGCACCGCTTCGGCGGCGATCAGCGGCGTCTGCTCGGCGGGCTTGGCCACGACGGCGTTGCCGGCGGCGAGCGCAGCGGCGATCTGGCCGGTGAAGATGGCCAGCGGGAAGTTCCACGGGCTGATGCAGGCGAAGACGCCGCGGCCGTGCAGCACCAGCTCGTTGGTCTCGCCGGTCGGGCCCTTCAGGGTCTGGCGGCCGCCGAAGTCGCGCTCGGCCAGCAGGGCGTAGTAGCGGCAGAAGTCGGCGGCTTCGCGCACCTCGGCCACGCCGTCGTTCAGCGTCTTGCCCGCTTCACGCGACAGCAGGGCGACCAGACGGTCCAGATCGGCTTCCAGGGCGTCAGCCATGGCGCGCAGGACGGGTGCGCGGCCCGCGCCGCCCAGACGGTCCCAGGCGACCTGGGCGTTGGCGGCGGTGTTGACGGCAGCGTCGACGTCCTCGACCGAGGCTTCAGAGACGTGGCCCAGGACGCGGGTGCGGTCGTAGGGGTTGGTGACGTCCTGAGCGTTCACGCCAGCGCGCAGCTTGCCGCCGATGATCGGGCCGGCGGTCAGCTTCTCGCTGTCGACGCGCTCCAGGGCGGCCGCGTGACGGTCGCGGTCGGTCGCCTGCGAATAGTCGCGGCCGAGGGAGTTCTGGCGGTCACCGTAGATGTTCATGGGTACAGGGATCTTCGGATGGCGGTCAGGCTGGGCCTCGACCGAGGTGATGGGATCGGCGGCCACGTCGGCCGCAGGCACGCGCTCGTCCAGCAGGGCATGGACGAAGGAGGAGTTGGCGCCGTTCTCCAGCAGGCGGCGCACCAGGTAGGGCAGCAGTTCTTCGTGGCCGCCGACGGGGGCGTAGGCGCGCACGACCACGTCGCCCCACTCGGCCTTGGCGCCGTCATAGAGGGCCTCGCCCATGCCGTGCAGACGCTGGAACTCGATGGTCACGCCGCGATCGGCGGCCATGCGGTGCACGGCGGCCAGGGTGTGGGCGTTGTGGGTGGCGAACTGCGAGAAGATGTAGGGCGAGGCCTCGATCAGCGCCTTGGCGCAGACCAGATAGTTCAGGTCGGTCGCAGGCTTGGTCGTGAAGACCGGATAGTCGGTGCGGCCGTTGACCTGGGCCAGCTTGATCTCCGTGTCCCAATAGGCGCCCTTAACCAGGCGCACCATCAGGCGACGACCCGAGGACTTGGCCAGTTCGGCCAGCTTGGCCACCGTCTCGGTCGTGCGCTTCTGATAGGCCTGAACCGCGAGGCCGAGGCCCTGCCAGTCGCCCAGCGCCGGTTCGCGCGCCAGCCGCTCCAGCAGCTTCAGCGACAGGGCCAGACGGTCGGCCTCTTCGGCGTCGATGGTGTAGTTGATGTCGTATTTGGCGGCGATCAACGCCAGGCGCAGGATGCGGGGATACAGCTCGTCCCACACCCGGTCTTCCTGCACCGCCTGATAGCGCGGCGACAGGGCCGACAGCTTGACGGAGACGCCGTGGCCGCGCTCGGGGCCTTCGCCCTTGGCGGTCTTGCCCACGGCCTCGATAGCGTCGGCGTAGATCTTTTCATAGCGTTCGGCGTCGGCGGCGGTGCGGGCGCCCTCGCCCAGCATGTCGAAGCTGCACAGCCAGTTCTCGCGGTCCGACCGCTTCAGGGCCGCCTCAATGGTGCGGCCGACGACGAACTGCTCGCCCATGATCTTGACGGCGGTGGCGACGGCCTGACGGATGACCGGCTCGCCCAGGCGCCCGACCAGACGCTTGAGGAAGTTCGGCAGGTCGCTGCGGGCTTCATCGTCGACATCCACCAGCTTGCCGGTCAGCATCAGGCCCCAGGTCGAGGCGTTGACGAACAGGCTGTCGGACTGGCCCATGTGGCTGGCCCAGTCGGCGGAGCCGATCTTCTCGGCGATCAGGCGGTCGCGGGTGTCGGCGTCAGGCGTGCGCAGCAGGGCCTCGGCCAGGCACATCAGGGCCAGACCTTCGCGGGTGCCCAGGCTAAACTCCTGCAGGAAGCTTTCGACCACGCCCTGGCGCTTCTGGCTCTTGCGGGCGCTTTCGACCAAACCGACAGCATCGTTCAGGACCGCCGCGCGACCGTCAGGCGTCAAGGGTTCGGCGGCCAGCAGTTCGGCCACCACCTCACGTTCGTCCCGGTACTTGTTCCGGTCCAGCTCATCCCAATGGCGAAGATCGGTCGGCGTCATGAAATCCATCCTGTGAATTTCCGCATATATGGCGACTGAGACCGAATGTGCATCGCATGATTGCGACATACGCCGCACAGAATTCGGCGGCGCGTAGAATCTTCTGGAAAAACCCTCAACCAGAAATGAGGTGCGGCTCAACATGGCCGTTCGCGAAGAGGTGAAGCCTGTTCACACCCTGCTCTATCATGCCGTCTCGCCTTCGTCATGCGGAGCGTCTAGAAGTTTCGCCTCCGCGAAACGGCTCAAGGCCCTATCGACTTCATGCGCATTGTTCTGGTCACCGACGCCTGGGAGCCTCAGGTCAACGGCGTCGTCCGCACCCTGACCCGCACCGTGGCCGAATGCCGCGCCATGGGCCATGAGGTGGAGGTCATCGAACCCAGCCAGTTCAAGACCATTCCCTGCCCGACCTATCCCGAGATCCGCCTGGCCCTGGGCGCCGAGGAAGAGATTCGCGAGCGCCTGCGCGCCTTCGAGCCCGAAGCCGTCCACATCGCCACCGAAGGCCCCCTGGGCATCGCCACGCGGCGCATCTGCGTGGAATGGAAGCTGCCGTTCACAACCAGCTATCACACCAAATTCCCGGAATACGTCTCGGCCCGTTTCCCGATCCCGGTGCAGGTCGGCTACGCCTATATGAAGTGGTTCCACAAGCCGTCGGGCCGGCTGATGGTCGCCACGCCGACCCTGCGCGACGAACTGGTCGAGCACGGCTTCAAGAACGTCTCGCCCTGGACGCGCGGCGTGGACACCGAGCTGTTCCGCCCCGACCTGGAGCCGATCTACCAGGAGATGGGCGGCGAGAACTGGCCGCGCCCCTTCTTCCTGAATGTCGGTCGGGTGGCGGTCGAGAAGAACATCGAGACCTTCCTGGGGCTGGACCTGCCCGGCACCAAAATCATCGTCGGCGACGGCCCGGCCCGCGCCGAGCTCGAAGAGAAGTATCCTGACGCGAAATTCCTCGGCGCCAAGTTCGGCGAGGATCTGGCGCGCTGCTTCGCCGACGCCGACGTCTTCGTCTTCCCCAGCTGGACCGACACCTTCGGCCTGGTGATCCTGGAGGCCATGGGCACAGGCACCCCTGTCGCCGCCTATCCGGCGCACGGCCCCATCGACATCATCCCCGGCTCGGGCGCGGGCTTCATCGACGACGACCTGAAGACCGCCTGCCTGAAGTGCCTGGAGCTCGATCGCAAGGACGTCCGCGCCTATGCGGAGAAGTTCAGCTGGCGCGCCTCGGCCGAGCAGTTCGTCGAAAACCTGCAGCCCTATCCCGAGCCCGCGCGCGGTCGCTTCTGGCGTCGCCTGCGCCGGGTGGCGCGGCTGCGGCGGCGCGTCGCCGCCTGATCAGTCGGGCACGCCGCAGCGCGGCCCCACGTCGCCTCGGTAAAGGCGGGTCAACGTGGCCAGCATGTCGTCGAATGTCATGTCCAACGCCTGGCGCGTCTGAACCGTGGGCTTCAGATAGACCGACCGACCGACGGCGCTCCGCTCCAGCAGGTTGCGCTCGACCAGATCGTTGACCCGGCGGTGGATCGTCGACACCGGAATGTCGAGGACGCCAGCCAGCGCCGACAGGTCATAGGGCCGTCCCTGAATGTCGCCGACGATGATGGTCCGCACGATCAAGGCGTCCAGGGGACCGCCCCACAGCCCTGTTTCCATCGCATAGAACCGGTTCAGGCACTCGATCACCTGCGCCTGAGCGGCCGCCTTGATGCGTTCCTCCGCATCCGGTTCCATCACACCCCATCCTCACCGCCTGCACCGTCGCAGCCTAGGCTCGGCGGCGACCTTTGCAAAATGGAAAGCTTCGATCTCCGGCGCACAAATCCTTCGGCTATCGTCCTCAGTCAGGCGGAAGGGCGAGCCGTCCGCGACGTCTTGAGGAGGGCGAGAATTTGACCAAGCACATCTTGGTGGTCGGCGGGGGCATCGGCGGGACCATGACCGCCAACAGTCTGGTCGCGAAGCTGTATCCTGAAATCGCCAGCGGCAAGGTGAAGGTCACCATGCTGAGCGATTCTCCGTGGCATTATTACAAGCCCGCGTTCATGTATGTGGCCTTCGACATGTTCTTCAACGAAGAGCTGCGCCGCAAGCAACGCAGCCTGCTGCGCCCCGAGATCGACTTCATGGTCGACAAGGTGGTGCAGTTCGACTTCGCCGGTTCACGCGTGAAGACCCAGAGCGGTCAGGTCATCGGCTATGACTACATCGTCGTCTCGACCGGCTGCCTGCCGGCGCCGGAACGCATTCCCGGACTGAAGGAAGCGGGCGACTACTTCTATCAGCACGACCCGGCCCGCCAGTTGGCCGACAAGCTGCGCCGGTTCGAGAAGGGCCGCATCTTCATCACGGTGAACTTCCCCGAGACCCCGAACGTGCCGCACCAGTGCGGCATCGCCCCGATCGAAACCACCCTGATGCTGGACGAGTACCTGCGTCGCCGGGGCATCCGCGATCAGGTCGAGATCGTCTACACCTATCCCAGCGTGGCCCAGCTGTTGCGCAACTGCCTGTTCCTGCAGCAGGAGACCTGCGAGATCCTGCCCTCCATCTTCGAGAGCAAGGGCATCAAATACCAGCGCGGCTTCACCCTGAACTCGGTCGATCCCGACAAGAAGATCGCCACCTCGGCCGAAGGCAAGGAAGAGGGCTTCGACCTGCTGATGTGCACCCCGCCCATCCGGGCGGTGGACGCCGTGCTGGAAAGCGGCGTGTCCCAGGCGGCGAACAACGAAGGCTGGCTGCCCACTGACCGCCAGACGCTGCAGATGGAAGGCTATCCGAACGCCTATGTCATGGGCGACACCGTCGACCTGCCGGTCAGCAAGGCGGGCGGCTCCTGCCACAACCAGTGCCCGGTGATCGTCAACAACATCGCCGGCGACATCCGCATCGGCCGCACCGTCGACGCCTATGACGGCAAGGTTCAGGCCGTCGCCCAGATGGGCCTCGAGGTCGGAATGCCGCTCTGGTACGACTATGACGAGGACGTCCACCCCACCCCGCCGACCAAGGTCGGGGGCCTTCTGCGCAAGGCCTTCAACCGCGGCATCTACTGGTCCGTCGCCCGCGGGATCGTCTGATCCATGGCCGCAGACACTGAAACCAAGGGGAAAGACACCATGAACACCGCCAAAACCACCGCCCCCGCACCGGCCATCGTCATCGACGAGGCCACCGAGCGCGGCGTCCAGCATCTGATCGACAAGGCCGCCCCCCTGCTTCAGGGGCAGCGTTTCGACAACGTCATCGACCTTCTGTCCCTGCTGTCGGACGCGGTCGACATGTCGGACGACGCCATGATCCAGAAGCTGATGAAGGTCTATGAGGAGGGCGTCGGCGCCGCCTGGACCCTGGGCAACGCCGCGCGCTACGCCGGAGCCCAGGCCGCCAACACGCCGCCGCCGTCGCTGCTGGGCCTGGTGCGGGCGGCGGGTGACGAAGACGTCCGCCGCGGCCTGCATTTCGCCATCCGCTTCCTGGGCGTGCTAGGCCGTCAGATGAAGGACGACGGCGCCGCATGACCCCCGACGATCCGCTCGCGAGCCTCTATCACGATCGGATCAGGACGCTGGCGGCGGCAGTCCGCAACGATCGCCGCCTGGAGGGGGCCGACCTGTCTCTGACCCAGGTCAGCCCCCTGTGCGGCAGCCGGGTGACGCTGGATATCGCCCTCGACGCGGCGCTGCGGATCAAGGCCTTCGGCTGGCGCGTCCGCGCCTGCACCCTGGGCGCGGCGGCGACGGCTCTGGCCGTGCGCAGCGCCCAGGGCCTTAGGCTGCACGCCGCCGCCGGATGGCATGACGCCATGCAGCGCCGCCTTGAGGGCGAGGATGCGGCGGTCGAGGGTCTGGAGACGCCCGAGATATTCGACGCCGCCCGATCCTTCCGGGCGCGGCACGGGGCGGTGCTGCTGCCCTTCGCCATACTGGCCGAGGCCTGCGCGATGCGGCCGGACGCCGGCGCATAAGAAAACAGGCCGCCCCGGCGAAAGGGCGGCCTGTCTTTCTTCGAGTCTGCTCGCCGCTTAGTTCGGGCGGGCCATCGAGGTCATGGCCGAGGCCTTGGCGCGCTCGGCGGCCAGTTCGTCGGCGACCAGCGGCACCAGGCCGCGGTCCTGCAGATAGCCGCCGCGCCCCGCCGAACCGTCAGACATGAACTCCTGAACGAACTGTTCCAGGCCCGGCGTCACGCCGATGTGGGCCTTCTTGACGTAGATGTAGAGGCTGCGGGCCAGCGGATAGGAGCCGTCGGCGATGGTGGCGACCGAGGGGGCCACGCCGTCGATGGTCTCGGCCTTCACCGTGTCCATGTTCTGCTCGAGGAAGGAGAAGCCGAACACGCCCAGCGAGCCCGGCGTGCGGTTTAGGGTCTGGACGATGGCGTTGTCGTTCTCGCCCGAGTCGATCCAGGCGCCGTCTTCACGCAGGGTGTGGGCGATGGTTTCGAAGCGGGTCTTGTCCTGCTTCTCGATGGCGGCGACGGCCGGGATCAGCTTGGCGCCCGGCGCCATGCCCAGCTCCAGGAAGGCGTCGCGCGTGCCCGAGGTCGGCGGCGGGCCGTAGACCTGGATGCGGGTGGCCGGCAGGGCCTTGTTGACCTCGTTCCAGGTCTTGGCAGCGTTGGCGCCCAGCTGGCCGTCGGCGCCCGGCGTTTCCTTGGCCAGGGCCTCGTAGAGGTCGTTCAGCTCGAGGTTGAAGCTCTGGCCCGTGCGGGCGGTGGCGACGACGATGCCGTCGTAGCCGATCTTGATCTCGACGATGTCGGTGACGCCGTTCTCGACGCAGCGGTCGAACTCGCTCTGCTTCATCGGACGCGAGGCGTTGGCGATGTCCGGGGTCGAAGGGCCGACGCCCGAACAGAAGGCCTGAATGCCGCCGCCGGTGCCCAGGGATTCGACGCGGGGGGCCGAGCCGCCGCCGCCGTTGCGGGCGAAGGTCTCAGCCACGCGGGTGGCGAAGGGGAAGACGGTCGAGGAACCGGCGGCCCAGATGCCCGTCCGAGCCTTCTGCGAGCCGGGGGCGCCGCCCCCCTCGTTGTTTCCGCAGGCCGCCAGGGCCAGCAGGGCGGCCGCGCAGGCCGTGAACTTCAGTGTGCGGATCATGGCCGGACCTTCTCCAGTCGTCAGTGCACGACGCTTAAAGCAGGAAAATGTGACGGTCCGGCCAGACCTTTGTGACAGTCAGGGCAAACCTGCCCGATACGTCGTCAGAGCAGGCGCTTGCGCATGATCTGGGACAGGGTGTCGATCAAGGTCACGGCGATGACCACGATGATGACGATGGCGGACACGGCCTTGAAGTTGAAGGCGTTCATGCTGTCGAACAGCACCTGGCCGATGCCGCCCGCCCCGATCAGGCCCAGCACGGTGGCCGAGCGGCTGTTCGATTCGAAACGGTAGAGGGCGAAGGAGGTCCACAGCGGCGCCACCTGGGGAATCACGCCCCAGACGATCTCGTGCAGCTTGGAGGCGCCGGTGGCGCGCACGCCTTCGACCGGACCCTTGTCGATCGACTCGACCGCTTCGGAGAACAGCTTGGCCAGAACGCCGGCCGTGTTCAGGGTGATGGCCAGGACGCCGGCCAGCGGGCCCAGGCCCACGGCGGTGACGAACAGCAGGCCGATCACCAGATCCGGCACCGAACGCAGCAGGTTCATCAGCCAGCGCACCGGCGTCACCACCCAGGCCGGGGCCATGTTGCGGGCGGCGGCCAGACCCAGCGGAATGCCGAACAGCACGGCCAGGAAGGTGCCCCACAGGGCGATCTGGATCGTCTCCCACATCTTGGCGACGAACATCTTCCAGTCGGAGAAGTCCGGCCGCAGCAGGTCGTGGACGAACATCTTCATGCTGTCGTTGCCCGAGAACAGGCGCGAGATGTTGCCCAGGTCGACGGCGTCGACGCTGTACAGCAGGACGGCGATCACGCCGCCCCAGACCAGGACGTCCATCGCCCAGGAGACGGCGGACTTTTGCGGCGCAGCCGGAACCGGCGACGTCGGAAGCGGAGCTGCGGTCAAGGTTGGACCTCACGCAGGCTGCGCAGGCGCTGAAGCTCGGCTTCGGCGGCGGCGACGCCGGCCTTGTCGCCCTTGGCTTCGGCTTCGCCGCGCTTCTGGTCGGCGATCATCTCGCGGATCGGGTTGAGATAGGAATCATCGGCCGGGGCGAAGCGCGAATACTCCAGGCCCGCCAGCACTTTGCGCTGGCGCTCGGCCTCGGGGCCTTCGCCCTGGCCGTAGGTCAGGAAGAAGCCGCGGATCTTTTCCTTCAGGGCCGGGTCCAGGTCTTCACGCACGACGATGCCGCTCTCGGGCACCGGCGGCGAGGTCCAGATCTCCTCGATCTGATCGGCCAGCTGGGCGTTCTCGCGGCGCATGAAGACCAGGTTGACGCTGTTGGAGGTCGCCACGTCGATCACGCCCGTGGCCACGCCGAAGGCGTTGGCCTGGTGGTTGGCCGAGCGCACGGTCTTGAAGCACTGCGACGGCACGACGCCGCGCGCGTTGAACAGGAAGGTCATGGGCGCGAGCGTGCCCGAAGTCGACTGGGCGTCGCCGATGCCGAAATTGTACTGCTTGCCGCAGGCCAGCACCTTGTCCAGCGTGATGCCCGAGCCCTTCTTGACGATCAGGGTCGACTGATAGGAGTCCAGCCCTTCGCGGTTGACGGTGCGGGCGATGACCTCGGCGTTGGCGCGGTCGATGGCCTCGACCTCAGGCTTGGCCGAGAACCAGCCGACCTGGGTGTGGTTGCCGCGCATGGCCTCGACCAGAACCGTGTAGTTCGAGCCGAAATAGGGCTTCACCGGCACGCCGATCGCCTTGGACATATCGTCCAGCAGCGGCTGCCACAGCGGTCCGGCCGAGGCCTGGCCTTCCGCAGACAGGATGGAGAAGGTGATTTCGCTGGGCGCGGCGCCCGACTTGGTCTCTTCGCCCTTGCCGCAGGCGGCGAGGCCCAGGGTCATGGCGGCGATGGCGGCGGCGCCCAGCAGGCGGCGATTGATGGCGATGCGGGTCATGCCTTGGCTTCCCAGAACGCGTCCTCGTACTCGGGACCGTAGATTTCGATCAGGCGCTGGGTGTCCAGGCCCGTGGACGGACCGTCATAGACCACCTTGCCCTTCTGCAGCGCGATGACGCGGTTGCAGTAGCGAATGGCGTAGTCGACCTGGTGCAGGGTGACGATCACGCCCATGCCGTCGCGCTTGTTCAGCTCGACCAGCAGCTCCATGACCTTGCGGGCCGACACGGGATCGAGCGAGGCGACCGGCTCGTCGGCCAGGATGGCCTTGGCGCCCTGGACGATGGCGCGGGCGATGGCGCCGCGCTGCTGCTGGCCGCCCGACAGGGTGTTGGCGCGTTGGGCGGCGTAGTCGGACACGCCGACGCGGTGCAGGGCCGCCATGGCCTTGTCCCTGTCCGCGCCCGGCCAGACGCCGAACAGGCCGCGCCACGACGGCAGGCGCCCCAAGGCGCCCAGCATGACGTTGGAGAAGAGGCTCAGCCGTCCCACCAGATTGAACTGCTGGAAGATCATGCCCAGGCGGCTGCGCGCGCGGCGCACGGCGCCCGTGACGCGGCCGTTCTGCTGAACGACCTCGCCGAAGACCGTGATGGTTCCGCCGGGATCGATAGGGTGCAGACCCGTGATCGAACGCAGCAGGGTGGACTTGCCCGAACCAGAGGGACCGATCAGGGCGACCATTTCACCGGCGCCGACCTCGACGGACACGCCGTCGAGCGCCTTTCTGGCCCCGTAGGTCTTCGAGACGTCGCGAACGGACGCGACGGCGGCTGTTGAAGAACTCATGAACCCATGGATGAGGTTGCGACAAAGGGGGCGCCGCATGACGCGAGACGGGCGCAAGGGCAAGTCTTAATGGCATGTCTGCGTCGATTTCGTCCAGTGCGGCGCCGATTCAGCCGAGCGCTGCGGCGCGCGGGCCATGCAACCCCGCCATGAAATTTCCACTTTACATGACAGGCCAATGCCCCCATATCGCGCGTTCCGGCGGACCCCGTAGGTCCTATCTTGCGCCGCTAACGCCGGGTCTGGGTTTAACAATCATCAGGGGGTTACGTGAATTGCACACGTACCAGCTTCCCCTGGACCTGGTCCGTCAGCGGTCCCCGGAGCGTCCGGTCGCACTCGTGCGTCCCCGCTCCGTTGCCGTAGCGGCGCAGTGGTTCCAGGATAATCTAAAAGCCGACGTCTTCTATGCGGTGAAGGCGAACCCTTCGCGCTGGATCATCGAGGTTCTGGTCGAGAACGGCGTCAACGCCTTCGACGTCGCCTCCCTGGCCGAGATCGAACTGGTTCGTTCGGTCAGCCCGAATGCGCGCCTGGCCTTCATGCACCCGGTCAAGAGCCGCGGCGCGATCAAGGCCGCCTACGCCGACCACGGCGTGCGCACCTTCGTGCTCGACAGCCATGACGAGCTGGACAAGATCCTCGAGTCGACCGGCCACGCCGACGACCTGAACCTGATCGTCCGCATGGGCGTGTCGGCGGACGGCGCCGCCTATTCCCTGTCGGGCAAGTTCGGCGTCTCGCCGGACCAGGCCCCCGCCCTGCTGCAGGCCACGCGCCACGCGGTCAAGGACGGTCAGATGGGCGTCAGCTTCCACGTCGGTTCGCAGTGCATGCGCCCCTCGGCCTATGAGGCGGCGATGACTCAGGTCGGCCGCGCCATCAAGAAGGCGGGCGTCTTCGTCGACATCGTCGATGTCGGCGGCGGCTTCCCTTCGGTCTATCCGGGCATGGTCCCGCCGGACCTGAGCGAATACGCCGACGCCATCCATCGCGGCTTCAACGAGATGCCGGTGTCGGAAACGACCGAGCTGTGGTGCGAACCCGGCCGCGCGCTGGTGGCTGAGGCCTCGTCGGTGCTGTGCCGCGTGGACCTGCGCAAGGGCGACGCCCTGTATCTGAACGACGGGTCGTACGGCTCGCTGTTCGACGCCACCCACTCGCGCTGGCCCTTCCCGACCAAGCTGGTCCGGGACGGCGAGTCGTCGTCGGAGCTGAAGCCCTATCGCTTCTATGGTCCGACCTGCGACAGCATCGACCACATGCCGGGCCCGTTCTGGCTGCCGGCCGATGTCCAGGAAGGCGACTTCATCGAGATCGGCATGATGGGCGCCTATGGCGTCGCCATGTCGACCGGCTTCAACGGCTATGGCGAACACGAGATCGCCGCCGTCGAGGACGCCCCCATGGGCTCGATGTACGGCCTGGCGCCGCGCTCCATCCCGACCGTGCGCACCACGGCCGAGGAGAACGCCCGCAAGGTCGTCCGCCTGTCGCGTCCCAAGGGCAAGGCGGGCCAGCGCAAGCGCAAGCGCTGATCCATCGCATCACGCCTTGAACTGAAAAATGTCTCAAGGCTTTGGTACAAGCAGCGGCCCGTCGCTCCGTCCGGGCCGCTGTTCCTTATTGACGACGGGCGCTCAAACCAAAGGGAAACCCGAGAGATGAACGCACCGGTTCGTTCCAACGCCAAGGCGGAGCTCCTGGCCACGACCGTCGAGCACATCGACATCACCAGCTTCGACGCGCGCCCGATCATCGATTCCATGCGCAAGATGTCGTTCTCCTCGCGCGACACCGCCCGCGCGGCCGACATCTTCAACATGGCCCTGGAAGACGAGGCCTGCTCGCCGTGGCTGATCCTGGCCGGTTCGACCTCGGCCGGCGGCTGCATGGACGTCTACCGCGACATGGTGAAGTTCGGCATGGTCGACGCCGTGGTCGCCACCGGCGCCTCGATCGTCGACATGGACTTCTTCGAAGCCCTGGGCTTCAAGCACTATCAGGCCGCCGGCCAGGTGGACGACAACGTCCTGCGCTCGCACTACATCGACCGCATCTACGACACCTACATCGACGAAGAAGAACTGCAGGCCTGCGACCACGCCATCTATGAGATCGCCAGCCGCCTGGAGCCGCGCGGCTATTCCTCGCGCGAGTTCATCTGGGAAATGGGCAAGTGGCTGTCGGAAGGCAACGCCAAGAAGCCCGGTTCGCTGATCCAGACCGCCTATGAAGAAGGCGCGCCGATCTTCTGCCCGGCCTTCGTCGACTCCTCGGCCGGTTTCGGCCTGGTCAAGCACCAGAAGGAGCGCATGGCCGAGGGCAAGCCCTACATGATGCTGGACGCGATCGCCGACTTCCGCGAACTGACCGACATCAAGATCGCGGCGGGCGTCACGGGCCTGTTCATGGTCGGCGGCGGCGTGCCGAAGAACTTCGCCCAGGACACCGTCGTCTGCGCCGAGATTCTCGGCGTCGAGGCCGACATGCACAAGTATGCGGTCCAGATCACGGTCGCCGACGTGCGCGACGGCGCCTGCTCGTCCTCGACGCTGCAGGAAGCCGCCTCCTGGGGCAAGGTCCAGACCACCTACGAACAGATGGTCTTCGCCGAAGCCACGACCGTCGTGCCGCTGATCGGTTCCGACGCCTATCACCGCGAAACGTGGAAGAAGCGTCAGCCGCGCCGCTGGAACAAGCTATTCGGCAAGTAAGACCCGCGCGGATCGGAAGGCGGCGCCTTCTCGATCCCGCGACAAAGACGAGGGCCGGCGGATCGCTCCGCCGGCCCTTTTTCTTTGCACGCGCAACATCGCCTCGCGTGAATGCGGGAACCTCCGCGCGACCGGTCCGCTTGTCTTGCACGAGCAAGGAGACCTTCCATGACCGATCCCGCCGCCGAGAACGAAGACGCCCGCGAGGCCGCCGCCATGGGCGAGAAACCCGATCTGGGCCACGTCGAGGACGCCTTGAAGAAGGCCCTGCAAGGCAGCGATTCCGGTTCCGACACTCGCGCCGGCTCGCTGCGGGGAGGCTCGGCTTCCGGCTCGGAGATCGATCCGGACCAAGACGCCATCAACGCCGATATCGCTCGCCAGGGCCGCGAAATGGCCGAAACCCGCTCGCGTCCGGCGGGAGGCCCGGAACAGGCCCGCAAGTCGACGGGCCAGCCCGGCGACGACGTGGACGCTCCTACGGGTTGAACCGCCTTGCTGCCGCCGCACGGATAGGCCACGGTGCAGACAGTCGCATAGGGATTAAGGACGTAGGCTGAATGAAGCGTAGCGTGGCAACCGTCGTCTTGGCGCTGAGCGTCGGCTTGGCGGCGTGCGATGACCGCAGTCAGGCCGCGCCCGAAGTCGAATCGTCCTCGGTTCCCGCCGCCGAACCGGCGAGGGAGGCCGCGCCTGCGGCGGCTCCGTCCGTCGCGGCGACGCCCGCCGCGCCCGCCACAGTCATCGAGGGCGCTCCGGCTTTCGCCGCCCTCTATCCCGGCGCTCAGACGGACGCGGCGCCCGTCACGGCGTCCGGCCCCGACGGCCCGGGCGGCATCGTCACCTTCACGACCGACGCCACGCCCGACGCCGTAATCGACTTCTATCGCCAGCGCGCCGAAAAGGCGGGCCTGTTCCCCATCATGGCGATGAACCAGGGCGAAGCGCGCGCCTACGGCGCCTCCGCCCGCACGGAAAAAGGCGCCAGCCTTCAGGTCGTGGCCGCGCCCGACGAAGACGGCCTGACCTCGGTTCAACTGAGCTGGAGCGACGGGGCGTGATCATGCGCCCGGCGCTCAGTGCGACCGCCGCCGCGACTCTGCTGCTGAGCGCCTGCGCCGGCACCCCCGCGGCCCTGCGCCCCGAAGCGGCTCGCGCCGCCGCCGCCCCATCCGGCTATCTGGACGCCTCCGCGCTGGAAACGCTGGCCGCCGCCCTGCCTGGCCCGCCCTCGCCCGGCTCGGCCTTCGATCACGCGGACAAGGATCGCTCGACGCGCATGGCGGCGCTGGAAGACACCGACCGCTGGCTGCTGGCCACCGCCCATGCCGAACTGCGCCCGCCGCTGGCCTTGCAGCATTTCAACTGCGCCCTGGGCGTTCAGCTGACGCCCGAAGACGCGCCGGAGCTGACGCGGCTGATGCAGCGCCTGTTCCACGATGCCGACACGGCCGCCGAAGCCGTCAAGTCGCGCGCCTTTCGCGCCCGTCCCGTCGGCGACGACCCGACCCGTCAGGCCTGCCAACGCCTGACCGAGGCCGGACGCCGCAGCGCCTCCTACCCTTCCGGCAGCTCGACCGTCGCCGTCGTCTATGGCGAGGCCTTCGCCGCCCTGGCCCCCGCGCACGCCGACGAGGCCCGCCGCATGGCCCATGCGATCGGTCAAAGCCGTCTGGTCTGCGGCATGCACTACCCCAGCGATGTCGCCGCGGGCGAAGATCTGGGCCGCGCCGTCTTCACCGCCGCCGCCGCTCAGCCCGCCTTCGCCGCCGACTTGGCCGCCGCCCGCGCGGAGATGGCGGCCCTGCGCGCGCGCGGCGCGACGGCGCCCGGCTGCGCCTCCGAGGCGCTGGCGCTGGCCACGCCCCTGCCCTGATGGCGGCGCTGCTGGCGGGATTGATCCTGACCGGCGCCCAGACCTGGTCCCTGCCCGCCGCCCGCCCGTGCGACGCTTCGCAACTGGCCGAACTGACCGCCGAAACGACGACGCCCTACCGCCTGACCTGCCGCGCGGTCCTGACGCCCGGACAGGCGATCGTGCGTCCCCTCCTGATCGAAGGCGCCGAAGCCTCCGGCGCGGGCCTGGACTGCGCTGGCGGCGCCGTCGGCCGCCCCGGCGCCGCCGTCAGCACCCGCTCGCCCACCATCGCCGTCTGGTCGCGCCGCATCGCCGTCGACCGCTGGAGCCGTCCGGCGGACGTGCGCATCGCGCGCTGCCTGATCCACGGCTCGGTGCGGGTGTGGGGCATGGGGGCGGACGGGAGCTATGACGACCTGCGCGCCTCCTCCCGCACCGCCGACCACACCGCCGCCGCCCAGGCGGCCGCGCCCAGCCATATTGCGCTCGATGAGGTGATCATCCGGGGGACGGGATCAATCCCGCTCTACATCGGTCCCGGCGTCACCCGTCTCACCCTGACCCGATCCACGCTCGAGGGCCGCAGCGTCTCCACCGCCCTCTACCTGGACGCCGAAAGCGCGGACAATCGGATCGAAGGCAATCTGTTCCGCACCCGCACCGAGCGCGAGATGATCGCGGTCGACGGATCCGCGCGAAACCGCATCACCGGCAATCGCTTCGAATTGGGCGGGCGGCCCGGCGTCTTCCTCTATCGCAACTGCGGCGAGCGCGGCGTCATTCGTCACCAGACGCCGTCATACAACATCATCACCGACAACGCCTTCACCGGCGTCGCCCGCTGGCGTCCGCGCCTAGTGGTCGAGAACGCCCGGCAAGGCGGCCGCGCCTACTGCGGCGCCGACAAGGGCTACCCCTGGGGCAGCAGCGCCGATGATCGCGACGGCGCATCGCAGAACACGGTTCGTGACAATTTTCGAAAATGAGCGTAATTTTTGCCTCATATTCCGAATATATTTCAGTATAGGGCAATTTATTCCAGTCTGTGCCATTATTGACGCAATTCTGACTTGCTTGAGGCAAGCCTCGCCGTAATGTCGTCGGCGCAGGCCGTTCGGTCCTGCACGTACCGCGAGCCGTCGGTTCAGCCCCATCGTAGGGGGCGGGCGACGGCTTGTTTTGTTCAGGAGAGGGTCTCTTTTGAGAAAGAGAATTGTCCGCGAGTCCTTGCTCGCCTCGACCATCATCGGGGGCGCCGCCCTCAGCTTCATGGCCGCCACGCCGGCTTTCGCCCAAACGGCCGAAGAAGAAGTTTCCGAAGTCAGCGCCATCGTCGTCACCGGCTCGCGCATCCGCCAGCCGGGCTATGAGGCGTCCAGCCCCATCACGTCGCTGAGCTCCGAATCCATCGCCATGTCGCAACCCGTCGCGGTTGAAGAACTGGTCAAGGATCTGCCGGCCGCCGTGCCGGCCGTCGGTTCGGCCACCAACAACGGCTCGGGCGGCGGCGCGACCATCAACCTGCGCGGCCTGGGCACCAACCGCACCCTGGTTCTGATCAACGGCCGCCGCGTCGTGCCGTTCAACCTGGAAGGCGTGGTCGACACCAACACCATCCCGCTGGCCCTGGTTGAGCGCGTCGACACCGTCACGGGCGGCGCTTCGGCCGTGTACGGCGCCGACGCCGTCGCCGGCGTGGTCAACTTCATCCTGAAGAACAATTTCGAAGGCGTTGAGGTCAACTCCTCCTACGGCTTCTCGGGCGAGGACGACGCCGTTCGTCGCAAGTTCGACGTCACCATCGGCGGCAACTTCGCCGAAGACCGCGGCAACGCCGTCGTCAGCTTCGGCTACACCAAGACCGATCCGCTGTATCAGGTGCGTCGCCCCTGGGGCGAAGTCGCGCTGTCTTCGACCTCCGGCAAGCCGCTGGGTTCGGGCACCTCGGTCCCCGGTCGTTTCGACCTGACCCCCGTCAAGGGCGGCGTCGCCCTGCCGTCGGGCGCTGAACTGGACCCCACCACGGGCGCCCTGATCGGCTCGGACCACCCGAACTACAACTCGGCCGGCTATAACTACAACCCGTACAACCTGTACCAGACGCCGCTGAGCCGCTACCAGATCAACGGTCTGGGCAGCTTCAAGATCAACTCGGCCGCCGAAGTCTACAGCCACTTGACCTATGTCCAGAGCGACGTCTCGCTGGACAACGCCTCCAGCGGCACCTTCGGCAACACCTACAAGGTGCCTATCGGCAATCCGTTCATTCCGGACGCCATGCGCCAGCAATTCTGCGGCGCCCTGCTGATCGATCCGGCCAAGTGCGTCGCCGGCGCGGCGGGCGACACCATGATGGATCTGACCATCAACCGTCGCTTCACCGAGATGGGCACCCGTCCCGTCGACATCGAGAACAAGACTGTCCAACTGCTGGCCGGCGTGCGTGGCGACATCAACGCCGACTGGAACTACGACGCCTACATCTCGCACGGTGAAACCCAGCAGCTGCTGACGCGCCGCAACTGGGGTTCGCTGTCCAAGCTGCGCAACGCCCTGAACACCGTCTCGGCGACCCAGTGCCTGGTTCCCGGCGCCTCGACCCCGGTCGCGGGCTGCGTGCCGATCAACGTCTTCGGTCCTGAAGGCACGATCACCAAGGAAATGATCGACTACATCAACCTGTCGTCGATGAGCAAAACCACGATCAAGCAGGACGTGGCCTCGGGCTCGATCTCGGGCATCCTGCCGGAGCAGTTCAGCAGCCCCTGGAGCGAGCGTCAGATCGCCGTCGCCTTCGGCGCGGAATGGCGCCGGTCCAGCGCCGAGACCCGCGGCGATGCGGCCTCGCAAGCCAACGGCGAAATCCTGGGCACCGGCGCGCCGGTTCCGGATCGCAACGGTCAGTTCGAACTGCGTGAAGCCTTCGCCGAACTGGCGGTGCCGCTGATCGAGAACATGCCGTTCATCCACAGCCTGAACCTGGAAGCCGGCTACCGCCAGACCGAGTTCAAGGCCGGCGGTTCGAAGACCAACTACGGCAGCTACAAGTTCGGCGGCGACTGGTCGCCGATCGAGGACGTCCGCGTCCGCGCCATGTATCAGCGCGCCACCCGCGCCCCGAACATCGGCGAACTGTTCAACCCGCAGGTCACCGGCCTGGGCAACATGGCGATCGATCCGTGCCAGTTGAACCTGATCAACAGCGCCGACGCCAACACCGCCGGCACGCTGAGCAACCTGTGCCGTCTGACCGGCGTGCCGGAGGGCGCGATCGGCTACGTCGCCAAGCCCAACTCGGGTCAGGTCAACCAGCAGACCGGCGGCAACCCGAACCTGGGTCCGGAAGAGGCTGACACCTGGACCATCGGCGCCGTCTGGCAACCGGCCTTCGTGCCGAGCCTGCGCCTGAGCCTCGACTACTATGACATCAAGATCGACAAGACGATCAACAGCCCCAGCCTGGCTGATGTCATGAACGGTTGCTACGACAAGGCTCTGAACCCGACGCTGGCGTTCAACGAGAGCTGTGCGGCCATCCAGCGCAGCGCCGCCAACGGCTCGCTGAACGGCGTCGACGCCAAGGGCGTCATCCGTCCGACGACCAACGCCGGCAACGAGCGCGTCTCGGGCTTCGACATCGCGGCCAACTACCGCGTCGAACTGTCCGACTTCGGCTGGGGCGACATCGGCCGCCTCGACCTGAGCGTCAACGGCAGCATCCTCACCAAGCACGAAACCCAGGCCACCCCGGTCTCCGTGCTGCGTGACTGCGTCGACTACTACTCGGTCTCGTGCGGCGAGCCCAAGGTCAAGCAACGCTGGAACAGCCGCGCCACCTGGACGATGGGCGACTACTCGGCCTCGCTGAGCTGGCGTCACCTGTCCGGCGTCGAAGTCGAGCCGAGCAGCACCAAGTGGTTCCCGGACTACGCCCAGATCGACAGCTACGACTACTTCGACCTGAGCGGCCGCTGGGACATCACCCAGACGGTGCGTCTGACGGCGACGATCAACAACCTGTTCGACAAGGCGCCGCCGATCGTCGGCTCGCAGATCGGCACCACGTCGGCGAACAACGGGAACACCTTCCCGCAGACCTACGACGCGATCGGCCGCTACTTCACCTTCGGCGCCACGCTGAGGTTCTGATAGCGTTCAACGCGTAAAGTGAGAGAGGCGGAAGACCCCGGTCTTCCGCCTCTTTTTTCGTTTGGATCAGGTATTCCGCTAGAGCCGGATCAGGCCGGGCGCCCTGTCGCCAAGGCGCCGTAGAGGTCGGTGCGGCGATCGCGGAAGAAGCCCCAGGCCGCGCGGTGGCGATCCAGGAAGTCCAGGTCGAAGGTGTGGACGAGGACGCCCTCTTCGCGGTCCAGGCTCTCGACCAGATCGCCGCGATGATCCGCGATGAAGGAGTGGCCGTAGTAGGTCTGGCCCGCTTCCGTCACCTGTTCATGACCGATGCGGTTAGCGCCGACGACCGGCACGACGTTGGACACGGCGTGCCCCTGCATGGCCCGGCGCCACGGGGCGGCCGTGTCCAGGGTATCGTCATGCGGTTCGGTGCCGATAGCCGTCGGATACAGCAGCACCTCGGCGCCCTGCAGCATCATGGCGCGCGCCGTTTCCGGGTACCACTGGTCCCAGCAGATGCCGACGCCGATACGGCCGAAGCGCGTGTCCCAGACCTTGAAGCCAGTGTCGCCGGGGCGGAAATAGTACTTCTCCTGATAGCCGGGGCCGTCGGGGATGTGGCTCTTGCGATAGACGCCCATCAGCTCGCCGTCGGCGTCGATCATCACGAGGCTGTTGAAGTAGTGCGGCCCTTCGCGCTCGAAGATCGAGACGGGCAGGACCACGCCCAGTTCCCTGGCCACCGGCTGAAGCTGGGTAACGGCCGGGTGCTCGCGCCAGGGATAGGCGGAGCCGAACCACTTCTCTTCCTGGGAAACGCAGAAGTACGGTCCCTGAAACAGCTCCGGCGCCAAGATGACCTGGGCGCCCTTGCCCGCCGCCTCACGGATGAAGCCGATGGTCTTGTCGATGTTCGCCTGCATATCCTCGCCGTAGGCGGTCTGGATGGCGGCGACGGTGATCTGACGGGTCATCAGGCGGGCTCCTGCTGGCTGATGCAGTGGAACGAACCGCCGCCCGACAGGATGGCGGTCGACGGCAGGGGGATGATCTCGCGATCGGGGAAGACGGTGGCCAGGGCCTCGCAGGCCAGGCGCGCGGCCATGTCATTGCCATAGGTCGGCACAACGACGGCGCCGTCGGCGATCAGGAAGTTCATGTGGCTGGCCGGAACCGGACGCTCGTCCTCGTCCAGGATCAGACCGGGCGAAGGGATGCGCAGCACCTTGATCGGACGACCGGCGGCGTCGGTCATGGCGGCCAGAGCCTGGGCCGTCTGGTCATAGACCTCGGCGTTGGGATCCTTGGGGCCGAAGCCGACCGGGCAGGCCGCCACGCCCGGCGCGACGAAGCGGGCCAGATTGTCGACGTGGCCGTCAGTGTGATCGTTCAGCAGGCCGTCGCCCAGCCACAGCACCTTCTTGGCGCCCAGGGCTTGCGCGAAGGCGGCTTCGGCCGTCTCCTGCGTCCAGCCGGTGTTGCGGTTGCGGTTCAGCACGCACTGGCGCGTGGTCAGCACCGTGCCCTCGCCGTCATGATCCACCGCGCCGCCCTCCAGAATGAAGTCGTGGCGGGTCAGGGCGACGCCCGACTGCTCGCCGATCTGATCAGCGACCTCGTCATCGTGCGGCAGGTCGTACTTGCCGCCCCAGCCGTTGAAGACGAAGGCCTGAGCCGACGCCGAGCCGGCGCCGAAGATCGGCCCGGTGTCGCGCAGCCAGATGTCGCCGAACCGCCCGGCCACAACCGTCACGCCCGCCACATCGGCGAAGCGCGCCCGGGCGTCGGCCAGGGCCTCGTCATTGCCGACCATGAGCTTGACCTGCTCGCGGCCCGGCCCGGCCAGGGCGCGCACCAGGGCCTCGACCTCGGCCTGAGCCGGCTCGAGGTTCTCCTCCCACAGATCGGCGTGGCTGGGCCAGCCGACCCACATCGCGCGATGCGGAGTCCATTCAGCAGGAACAGGCAGGGTCATGGGGCGAAAACGTCCACACAAAAGGATGAAGCACGAAGGGGGCGAAATAGGCCCTGACGACGCCCGGTTCAATGGCGACGGCGCGTCGCGCATTGAAGCGCCCAACGCCCTCAAGCAGCACGGCCGCGCGCTAGGGGCGCTCAGAAAGAAAAGGGCGGCCCGTCGCCGGACCGCCCTTCCCTTCTCAGATTGTCGCTCGCTTAGAACTTGTAGCGAACGCCGAACTTCACCTGCCACACCGACTGGTTGTTGTAGTTGGTGGCCGTCCAGTCGCGGAAACCGTCGTATTGATAGAAATTTCCACGACCCGCCGCGCAGGTTTGAAGCTGGCAGTTGCTAGCCGTGACGCCACGCGAGAAGTAGGGGAAGCCGACTTGCTGGATCACGCCCCACTCGTCGTTGAGCAGGTTGCCGATGTTCTCGATATCGACATAGCCTTCCAGCTTGGCGCCGCCCGGGAAGAAGGCCGGCAGCTCTTGCGAGATACGCAGATCGAAGCGAGTCACGTCCGGCGACTTGAAACCGTTCCGCGGCGTGATCTTGCCTGCATAGTCGATCAGGCCCGTACGCTTCAGATAGTCGTTGAAGGCCGCCATGGCGACATTCATGTCGCCGCCGAAGTCACGCGCAAAGTTGCCGCCGTAGGTCACCAGCGGATCGCTGCTGACGGAAACCAAGCCGTCGCTGCCGACCGCCGGCACGTAGAGCAGCTGACGGTTGCGACGAGCATACTCGTTCGCTTCGCCAACCAGACCCGACCCGGTGAAGGTGTGGCTGAAGGGCAGACCCGAGCGGCGCTCGCCGAACAGGTTGAAGCTGGTGCGATAGTCGCCGAAGAACTTGCGACTATAGCTCAGGTTCAGCTTGGTCGAGTGCTTGATCTCATAGTTCGAGGTCGCCACTTCCGGGCTGTTCGGGTCGGAGACTGCAACCTGGCCGAAGTTCGACGCAGCCACCGAGGAGGTGCCGGGGTGGACTTCGGTCGCATCGACGTAGGTGTAGGACAGGTCGAAGCCCAGGCCTTCGGCCCAGCCTTCGTACCAGGCCTTGTTCACGCCGACAGTGAACTGATCCGTCTTGCCGCCCTTGAAGTTGGTCAGCATCAGAACGACCTGACTGCCGTTCGGGCCCGAATAGGTCGGACGACCGTCCGGCGCGACGCCGTTCTGGCGCTTGGCCATGTTCAGGTCGACCCAGCCGATGGCGTTTTCGACTTCCGAGTGAACATACTCGGCGCGCACCGCCCAGCCGTCGCCCATGCTCCAGCGGTTGAGGTCGAAGTCCTTGGTCAGGCCCAGCGACGTCTTCCAGATGGACGGCGCCTTGAAGGTCGGGTCGATCACGTTGATCGCGCCCGTGCCCAGCTTGGCGCTCTCGGTCACAGCGTCCTTGGCGACCTGGTTCGGATTCAGGCCGTCGACGTTGGTCAGCGTCGCCAGCTGTGCGGCCGAGCAGACCGGAACGCCGGTGTTGACGTTCTGGCTGGTGTAGCCGTTAGCGCGGCACTGGAACTGGCCGATCAGGTTGCCCGGGTTCGAGAAGTTGTTCGAAACCCAGACGTTCGGCGAACCGCCCGAGAACAGCCCGAAGCCGCCGTAAACGTTGAAAGTGTCATCGACGCGGTAGTTGAAGCCGAAGCGCGGCTGCAGCAGGCTGATGCCGTCCAGATTGTGAGTGTTCGAGAAGCCGTACTTGTCCTCAAACGCCTTGTTGTACAGCGGCTCGTCCGACATCTCGTACCAGTCGAAGCGCAGGCCGGCGCGCAGCGTCAGGCGATCATTCACATCCCATTCGTCCTGAGCGAACAGGGTGTTGGTCGTGTAGCCGAAGCTCGCGCCGCCATCGACCTTATTGTTGGTCACGGCGTTCTGGTAGTTGATGTAGGAGGCGCGACGGTTCTGCAGGTCGGCCAGTGAAGCGAACTCATACTCGCCGTTCGCGGCTTGCACGAAGACGTTGTAGATTTCGAGATCTTCACGCTCATAGCCCGCCGTCAGGCGGTGACCCGCATTCTGATACTTGGCGACGAAGCGGTACTGGTTGAGGTCGTTCGTTAGCGAGTTGGCGTGACGCGAACGTTCCGGCCCGAGAACCACCGAGCGACGCTGTGCGGCGCCAACGGGATCCAGATAGACACGGAAGGCCGCGAAGTCCGAACCGCCTAGGTTGCTGGTGATGTTCTCGCTTTCCTTGCGCGAGATCGACAGCTCGGTCGAGAAGTTGTCGGTCCAGTCCGAGAACAACTGAGCCTTGTAGGCCGTGATATTGCTCTGGAAATCATACCCTTGCGACAGCAGACCAACGCTCGGCGTGGTGTTGCTGGTCGAGGTGCCGTTCAGGCTCAGACGCGAACCTTGCGTCTGCTGGTAGGACGCCACCGCACGGTGACGGTCGTTGATGTTCCAGTCCAGCTTGGCGAAATACTTCTCGTCGAAGGTCGTCAGGTTGCTCGTCGACCAATCCAGCGGGTCGTAGCCATAGACCGACTTCACGGCGTTGCGGACCGAATCGACATCGGCCTGCGTGATGCCCGGTACTTCATTGGTGGCGCCCGAACCCGTCGGGCCGGAAAGCACCGGCTCAGTCGCTTCGAACTTCTCGTAGTTCAGCAGGAAGAACAGGCGATCCTTGATGATCGGACCCGACAGGGTCGCGCCCCAGGTCTTCTCTTCGAACTCGCCGGTGACCGAGCGGTTGATCGTCTGGCCCGACGACATGTCTTCATACGAGAAGCTGTCGCCTTGCAGATCCTGGTTGGTGATCTCGTAGAAGGCTTCACCGCGGAACTCGTTGCCGCCCGACTTGGTGACCGAGTTCACTACACCGCCCTGGAAGGCGCCGTACTGGACGTCATAGGGGGCGACATCGACCTGAACCGCTTCCAGGACCGAGATCGAGATCGGCGAGTTCACGGTCGGATAGCCGTTAGGCGACAGGCCGAAGTCGTCGCCCTGACGGATGCCGTCGACCAAGAAGGCGTTGGTGCGGCTGTTCTGACCGCCCAGGATCAGGGCGTCGCTGTTGGTCGAGTCGACCGACGCGAACGGCGAGGTGCGGACGAAGTCCTTGATGTCACGGCTGATCGTCGGGAGGGTTTCGATCTGCTCGGCGCCGATACGGGTGCGCGGACCGGTGATCAGGCCGCCGCCGCGAACGCCGCGCACGACCACGTCGGCGACCGAAGTCGCGTCGTCAGACGCCGAAACCGTCGCCGTCAGGTTCAGGGCCGTCGGAGAGCCGATGGTGACCGAGGGAACCTGCCCCGAGACTTCGCCCTGCGCCGTCAGCGCCGTGACGATATAGGGGCCGCCGACGCGCAGGTTGCGCGCCGTATAGCCGCCGTCAGCGCCCGTCACCGTGGTGGTGCTGGTGCCCGAGGGGACGTGGGTGACGACGACCGTGGCATTCGCCATCGGCGCGCCCGAAGCATCCGTAATCACGCCCCGGATACCGCCCGTGGTTTCCTGGGCGAAGGCGGCGCTGGAGGTCGCCAACAGGATGGCTGCGGCGGAAACCCCATAGGCGAGGTTGCGGTTCAACATTGGTGCTGTGATCCCTTTACGACGCCAGATGCCAGAACGACGATCCGCGCGGTCATTGATGAGGCGGCTTTAGGCCCCCCGTCCGACGCTCGGGCGACAGCTAGATGACAGAATGATGACAGCTCTTCGGGGTGGCTTGGGCGCCACACCGAAAAAGGACCTTTCAGCGACCTAAATAAGCCGGGTCGACAGAGCGTCCGCCACCCGCCCGGCCGTCGCCGCCATGACGCGCGGCTCATGATAATTGCCGTTGATCTGGGTGCGATTGATCACATAGGCGCGAAAGGCGGCGAACAGCTGGCGTTCCGCGGGCCGCGGCGCCTGCCAGAAGGCGTCCAAGGGCTGCTGATCCGTCAGCCCCTCGAAATCGAAGAAGGCCTGCCCCAACACCTTGACCGGCGTGCCGAACCCCAGGGCCGACAAGGCGGCGCTGGAGTTGTTGACCACCATGCCCTCCGAAGCCCGGCACAACTGAGCCAGATTGCCGCCGTCGATGAAATCGACGCGGCCTTTCAGCCCGCGCGCCTCGGCCATCCGGCGCGTCTCGCGGGCGAGATTGACGATACCCGGGTCGAGGGGATGGTTCTTGACGACCAGGCGGCTGTACGCCGGCGCGCCGGCGGCGAAGCTGTCCATGACCCGCGCCAGGAAGGACAGATTGTCGTGGATGTCGGAATAGCGCAGCAACTGGGCGTCGCCGTCGCGCTGCAAGCAGGCGATGAAGAAAGGCCCCTTGGTCCGAAGGCGGTCAGCATTGCTGGCCCCTTGCGGCCGCATGCCTAGCCCCAGATAGCGGCGAACATGCCCCAGACATTGCCGCAATGGCGACGCCGAATAGTGATGACGGAAGCGCGGAAACAGCAGCCACCCCAGCGGCTGCACCGCATGGTAGAGACTGATGTTGATGACGTGGTGCGGCAGAATTTTGCCGACAGGACGCGAGACCGGGAGTTCCGGCGGCGGCGGCGGATAGCCTGACGCCGAGCGAGGCAAGGCGCTGGAGCCGTTCACCCCATTGCGCTCCAGAGTGATCCAGTCAGGCCGGAAGTAGCCATTCTCGAGAACCCAGACGCGCGCCTTCAACCGGCTCACCTGATTCAGGACGCCCTGATTATAGGGACCGCCCTCCCCGAACACGATGATATCTGTGAACTCGGCCTCGAGAGCCGCCAGTCTTTCCGGCCACAGCTCCGCTCCCTCGCGGAAAGGCAGACCGCCCGAACGGCCCCAGTTCGAGACATCTCCGGCGTTGAACAGCATGCGCCGCACGTCACCGCCACGCGCCTCAATGGCATGCGCCAACACGCGCCCGAAACGGCCGAAAGGCGCGGACACGATGAGGAAGCGACGGCCGATCAGATCAACCTGGACCTGAAGACCTAGCTCAAACTGGTCAGGATCAAACGGCGCGAGCAAACGCTGATATCTTTCGAGGAGCGAGCTCTATTAATAGCCCGGCCGGAGTCTTGGCAAGGTGAAACTGAACCCGATTTTGAACCTAAGCTCTTGAATCAAGGCCGCCGAACCCAGATCGAGTTCGGCGGCCTGATCAATCAATCGACCAAGGTTTCGGGGGCCGATCACAACCGGCCCCCTTGAGCCTTAGAAGTTGATGTCGACGGTGGCGCGGCGGTTCAGCGGCTCACGCACGCCGTCGCCGGTGGCCTTGGCCGGCTGGGTCTCGCCCTTGCCGTCCAGGGAGATCACGCCGC
>Ga0209699_100237_pt1 | contig 47369 bp, 46 predicted proteins | sample SynthPrep_1_END__FD_187204 | JGI IMG/M metagenome (GOLD analysis project Ga0209699, IMG submission 187204) | Synthetic microbial communities from Ohio, USA - SynthPrep_1_END_DS7_MetaG (SPAdes) (version 2) | ecosystem: Engineered > Bioreactor > Aerobic > Activated sludge | place: USA: Ohio...
GGTCACCTTGTCGCCGTGGCTCATCCACACATCCAGGCCGAGCACGCCATCGGCGTCGACATGATCTTCGATACCGGCCAGCAGTTGGCTCTTGCCGACCACATCGACACGGGCGTAACCGAATTCACGCAGGTCGGAGCCTTCGACCTTGCCGCCGAGCTGCTCGGCCATGGTCTGCATGCCGTAGCAGATGCCCAGCACCGGCACATTCAGGTCGAACACGGCCTGCGGCGCGCGCGGGCTGTCGGCTTCGTGCACCGACTCCGGGCCACCGGCGAGGATGATGCCGCGCGGCGCGAAGGCACGGATGTCCTCGTCGCTCATGTCCCAGGGGTGCAGTTCGCAATAGACGCCGATCTCGCGCACGCGGCGAGCGATCAGTTGGGTGTACTGGGAACCGAAGTCCAGAATGAGGATGCGGTGGGCGTGAATGTCGTGGGCCATGGCCATCTCTCGTAGGTATTCACAAATGACACGGGGCTGATCGAACAGCCCCGTTATTCATGGATTGTAAAAATCGATTTGCCGCGTCGCGAGCGACGAGCAGGCAAGGCGGAGAGCAACGAGAAAGCGGAGTTTGCTGAAGCACGCATTGACTCACTTCGTTCGCCCTCCGGGCCGTCCTTTCGGACGTGCCGGTTTCAGTTTTTTCTCCAACACCGCATGCTCAAGCGCAGCAGCGTCAGATCGCTTTCTTAGCCGACCCGGTAGTTCGGGGCTTCCTTGGTGATCTGCACGTCATGGACGTGCGACTCGGCCATGCCGGCGCCGGTGATGCGCACGAACTCCGGCCTGGTGCGCATCTCTTCGATGGTGGCGCAGCCGGTGTAGCCCATGGAGGCCCGCAGACCGCCCATCAGTTGGTGAACGATGGCAGCCATCGCGCCCTTGTACGGCACGCGGCCTTCGATGCCTTCCGGCACCAGCTTTTCGGCACCGGCCGAGGAGTCCTGGAAGTAACGGTCGCTCGACCCTTGTGCCTGGGCCATGGCACCCAGCGAGCCCATGCCGCGGTAGGCCTTGTAGGAGCGGCCCTGGAACAGCTCGACTTCGCCCGGCGCCTCTTCGGTACCAGCCAGCATGGAACCGATCATCACGGCGGAAGCACCGGCGACGATGGCCTTGGACAGGTCGCCGGAGAAGCGAATGCCGCCATCGGCGATCAGCGGTACACCGGTACCGGCCAGCGCGGCGGCGACGTTGGCCACGGCGCTGATCTGCGGTACACCGACACCCGCGACGATACGGGTGGTGCAGATCGAACCCGGGCCGATGCCGACCTTGACGCCGTCGGCGCCAGCTTCGACCAGCGCCTTGGCTGCTGCGCCCGTAGCGATGTTGCCGCCGATGACCTGGACTTCCGGGAAGTTCTCCTTCACCCAGCGCACACGGTCGATCACACCCTTGGAGTGACCATGCGCGGTATCGACGATGATCACATCGACACCGGCATTGACCAGCGCGGCCACACGGTCACCGGTGTCGGCACCCGTGCCGACGGCCGCGCCGACGCGCAGGCGGCCCTGATCGTCCTTGCTCGCCAGCGGGTAGGCCTTGGCCTTCTCGATGTCGTTGACGGTCATCATGCCCTTGAGGCGGTATTGATCATCGACGATCAGCACACGCTCGATGCGGTGCTTGTGCAGCAGCTTGCGCACGGTTTCCTTGTCTTCGCCTTCCTTCACGGTGACCAGACGCTCTTTCGGCGTCATCACCTCACGCACCTTGGCGTCCATGCGGCTTTCGAAGCGCACGTCACGGGAGGTGATGATGCCCACCAGGTCGCCATGGTGCAGCACCGGCACACCGGAAATGTTGTGCTGACGAGTGAGCTCGAAGAGATCGCGCAGGCTGGCATCGGCCTCGATGGTGATCGGATCCTTGACCACACCGGACTCGAAGCGCTTGACCTTGCGCACTTCGGCGGCCTGCTGCTCGATGGTCATGTTCTTGTGGATGATGCCGATGCCGCCTTCCTGCGCCATGGCGATGGCCAGGCGTGCCTCGGTGACCGTATCCATGGCGGCTGACAGCAGCGGGATGTTCAGTTCGATGCCACGGGTGAGGCGGGTCTTGAGGCTGACGTCCTTGGGCAGTACCTCGGAGTAACCGGGGATGAGCAGGACGTCGTCGAAAGTGAGTGCTTCTTGGCTGATGCGCAGCATGGCGGGCTCCCGAGCGGGAAAATAAGAAGCGCGGCATTATACCCAGCGACCTCATTTCACTCAACGCAAAGTGTGTCTCTAGGCAGTCATGCCTTGAAATGCATAAAATAATGATTCTCAAAAACGCTTGCACTTGAGTGCCAAATGAAACCTTACCCGTCCCTCTCGAGCCGCCGCCGTGCCGCTCTGCTTACCCTTTGCCTGCTCCCGGCGGGCCACCTGCTGGCTCAGGAACTGGAGCTGCCCAACCAGGAAATCGTCGCAGCCCCCACGCAGGAAGACGACGGCTACCAGGCCAAGCGTGCCGGCACGGCAAGCAAGTCCTCCGTTGCACTCAGGGATGAGGCTCAGTCAGTACAAGTGGTTACGCCAAAGACCATTGAAGATTATCGGGTGCGTTCGCTGGATGACGCGATGAAGTTCGTCAGTGGCGTCAGCCAGAGCAATACACTGGGTGGAACCCAGGACGGTTTCGTGAAACGTGGCTTTGGTACCAACGCCGATGGATCGATCCTGCGTGACGGCATCCGTTCCAGCCTCTCGCGCAACTTCAGCGCCACCAGCGAACGCGTGGAGGTGCTCAAGGGGCCGGCCTCGCTGCTGTACGGTGCGTTGGAACCGGGCGGCCTGATCAACGTCATCAGCAAGAAGCCGCAGTACCAATGGGGCACGCGCATCGACGCCGGCAGCTCAAGCTTCGGTGGTGGCAGCCTGGCGGTCGACGTCACCGGCCCGATTGCCGACAGCGGGCTGGCGTTTCGCCTGATCGCCGAGCGCCAGCACGAAGATTACTGGCGTAACTTCGGTGACGAAGAACACAGCCTGATTGCACCCTCGCTGAGCTGGGAAGGCGAACGCCTGCGCCTCAACATCGCCTACGAATACAAGGAATACAGCACCCCGGTGGATCGCGGCACGGTGATCATCAACGGCAAGCCGGCCAAGGTGTCCTACAACGACCGCTTCGGCGAGAGCTGGTCGAAGGCCGAAGGCATCGATGAACTGCTTACTGCCACTGCCGAGTACCAGCTCGGCGACGACTGGTCGACCCGCCTCACCTACGGCTGGAACAACGAACGCTACGACTATGCCGAAGCACGGCCCAATACGCTCAATGCCAATACAGGCGCCATGAGTCGTCGTTCCGATGGTAGCGAGCACGACAACCAGACCCAGTACCTGGCCTGGGACTGGATCGGCACCCCCAGTCCGTTCGGCCAGCGCCATGACCTGCTGATCGGCGCCGACACCGAGCGCGTCGACAACTTCCGTGGCGATACCTGGCGCGGTTCGGCAGTGGGTGGTTTCAACATCTACAACCCGGTGTACGGCAACCTCGCCGCACCTTCCGTACTCAGCCTGGCACAGAGCGACCGCAGCGACGAACTGCATTCGCGCTCGATCTATGCGAAGGACAACTGGCACCTGAACGATCAGTGGATTCTGGTGCTCGGCGGCCGTTATCAGCGCTTCGAGCAACTCGTCGAGCAAGGGCGCGGAGCCAACTACATCCGCCCCACCGATCGCCACGACACCACCTTCCTGCCGTTCGGCGGCCTGGTGTTCCAGTTGAACGACCAGGTGGCCTTCTACGGCAACTACAGCCGCTCCTTCGTACCCAATGCTTCGGACGCCACTACCGGCCAGGCATTCGATCCCGAAGAAGGTCGCAGCTACGAGTTGGGCGTAAAACTGGATCTGCCCCAGGGTATCGGCGCCAGTCTGGCGCTATTCGATATCGAGAAGGAAAACGTGGTCGTCAGCAACAACAACGTCTCCGAAGCGGCCGGCAAGGTCGGCTCGCGCGGCGTGGAGCTGGATATCAGCGGCCGCCTCAGCGAGCGCTGGGAGCTGCTCGGCAGCTATGCCTACACCGATACGGAAATCCTCGATGACCCGGCCAACGAAGGCAACGAGCTGCAAAACGCCGCACGCAACATTGCCAGCCTCTACCTCACCCACCACCTCGACCTGCCACAGCAATTCGGTGAGTGGCGGCTGGGGGGCGGCGCACGCTACGTCGGTGAGCGCGCCGGCGACAACGCCAACACATTCTGGCTGGACAGCTACACGGTGGCTGATGCCTTCATCAGTTGGGACAGTCAATTGCTCGGCGAGAAGACTCGCCTGCAACTGAACGTACGCAACCTGTTCGACGAGCGTTACTACCCGTCCAGCGGCGGCAATCTGCGTGTCGCAGTCGGCGAGCCGCGCGAGGTACGCCTTTCTGCCAGCGTCGAGTTCTGACTCAGGTCGGATCGTCGACCAGCACCTGCCTCACCGCAAAGCCCAGGCGTTCGCCGAGTTCCTCGACGAACGCCGGGCGCAGGCCGGCATCCACCCAGCCGTTGAAGATGAAGCCCAGGTTGGAAAAGCCGCAGGGCTGCAGGAACAGGAAACCGTTGATGTCATCCTCGTGTCCGCATTCCGGGCAGGTGAAGTTGTCGGTTTCCCCTGGCCACCACACCTCCAGGCTATCGAACAGCGGCACGCCCACTTCCCGGCGGCACTCGGGGCAACCCGCCTCCTCGAGAAAGCCGCGCGTCGGCACATAGATGCAGCGGTGGGTGATGATTTCCAGGCCATTGTGCGGCTGGCCATAGGGCAGCAACTCGGGGCGCCGGGCGACTCGCCGGGCGCCGGGCCCGATGGCATAGGCCATGCCGTTACCACCCTGCCCGCAGGTGGTCGGCAACGCCTCGACGATCTCGCGCCTGGCCAGCCAGCGCAGCAGCGCGCGTGCCTTCTCCTCATGGGCAGGAACGGTGGATATCTGCGGAACGAGGATCAATTGCGCGGTCATGGTGCTCAAGCGGCTGGCAAGTAAAGGGCGGCAGCTTAGGCGCTGCCGCCGGCAAATCAAGCCCCGCGACAGGCCTGTGCCGTCGTCGCAGCCTCGCGGCGCGCCAACCAGCGCGCACGCAGCAGATCGTAGATCCAGTTGAACGCCATGGTGTAAGGCAGAAAGAACAGGATCAACCCGATATCCAGCCAGAACGCCGTCCACAGGCTGATCGACAGCCACCAGGCCGCCAGCGGTACCAGCACCAGGATCAGGCCAAATTCGAACAACAGCGCATGGCACAGGCGCGCCTTGAAACCGCGGTGAAAGCCCATGCGCCGCTGCGCCTGGTCGAACAGATAGTTGAACAGCATGTTCCACAACATGGCGGTGGTGGCGAACATCAATGTCAGGACGCCCATCTGCCCCAGCGGTTTGTCCATCAGCCAGGCCAGGGCCGGCGCGCAGATACCGATCGCGATGAACTCGAAGGCCAGGGCATGGCCGACACGCTCACCCAGGGAACGTTGCAGGGACTGTGTCATGGAATGAAGCCTCGTGAAGGGATGCGATGGACGCTATGATCATCGGAAAACCAGCCAACCAAAAAGCAGCAGCCATCGGCCAAACCGATATGAATATTTCCCCCGAATCGCTTCAAGCTTTCGCCCAGGCTGCCAGTTGCGGCTCGCTCAGCGCTGCCGCCAGGCGCCTGGGCAAGAGTCAGTCGACTGTCAGTGAGGCTGTCGCCCGCCTGGAAATCGACCTGGGCGTGGCTCTGTTCGAACGCGGCCCACGCCATCTGCAACTGACCGAAGCCGGCGCCAGCCTGCTCGCCCACGCAGAAGAAGTCCTGTGTGCCAGTGACCGCCTGGCGCGACATGCGGCCGGTTTGGCCAGAGGCCAGGAAGCGCGCCTGACCCTGGCGCTGTCCGACGCCTACCAGCCGAAACGATACGAAGTACGTCTACAGGAGCTGGATCAGCGTTTCCCCGACCTGCAGTTCGAAAGCCTGATCGCCGAACAGGCCGATGTGCTCGATCTGGTCACCCAGGGCCGCGCACAACTGGGCCTGCTCGCTGCACAACCGTCCTACCCGCCGCATATCGCCCACGCCCGCCTGGAAATGAGCAGCGAGTTCGGCCTGTTCGTCGCCAAGGATCATCCACTGAGCAGGCTCACCCAGGTACGCGAGGAAGACTTGTCGCATTGGCGCCTGCTACGCCTGAGCAGCGTCGCCCATGACGATGCCAATACGGACGATCTGCCCGGCAGCGGCGGGCGCTGCTGGGCCGCGCCGGACTATCTGATGCTGCTGGAGATGGCGCGCCTGGGCTTCGGCTGGGCCGAACTGCCACGGCAACTGGTCGAGGCCTACGGCTTTGGCAGCCTGCACGAACTGCCTTGCAGCGGCTGGCCACGGCGGGCGACGGTGGACGCCATCTGGTCACGGCAACGGACACTTGGCCCGGTCGCGGCCTGGCTGCTCGAACGCCTGCTGCAAGACACCTGATGAAGGTCGCGCCGATGCCACTCTCGACTTATCATGCCGCCCCATGATCAACGATCCCTTTGCTCGCCTGAACCTCGACCGCGAGATCCTCAGCGTCAGCCAGCTCAACAACCGCGCCCGCCTGCTGCTGGAGGACGTGTTCTCCGCCATCTGGGTCGAAGGAGAAATCTCCAACCTCGCCCGCCCGGCTTCCGGCCACGTCTATTTCACCCTCAAGGACAACCAGGCCCAGGTGCGCTGCGCACTGTTCCGGCAGAACGCGGCGCGTGTGCGTCAGGCACTGCGTGATGGCCTGGCGGTGAAGGTTCGAGGCAAGGTTTCACTGTTCGAGGGGCGCGGCGACTATCAGCTGATTCTCGATACCGTCGAGCCGGCCGGTGATGGCGCCCTGCGCCTGGCCTTCGAGGCGCTGAAGGAAAAGCTCGGAGCCGAAGGCCTGTTCGCCACCGAACGCAAGATAGCCCTGCCCGCCCATCCGCAGCGGATCGGCATCGTCACCTCGCCCACCGGTGCGGTGATTCGCGACATCATCAGCGTTTTCCGCCGCCGCGCACCGCAGGTGGAGCTTAACCTGATCCCCACTGCCGTACAGGGACGCGAGGCCACGGCACAAATCGTCCGCGCCCTGCAACGCGCCGATGCGCAAGGTTTCGACGCGCTGATCCTGGCCCGTGGCGGCGGCTCGCTGGAAGACCTCTGGTGCTTCAACGAAGAGGCCGTGGCCCGTGCCGTCGCGGCCTGTGTGACGCCCATCGTCAGCGCCGTGGGTCACGAAACGGACGTTTCCATCGCCGACTTCGTCGCCGACGTGCGCGCACCGACGCCCTCGGCCGCCGCCGAACTGCTGGCCCCGGACAGCAGTGAACTGGCGCAGCGCCTGCACGACCTGCAGCGGCGCCTGGTACTGCAGATGCAGGGCCGTCTGGCCCGTGAACGCCTGCGCCTGGAGGGCACGAGCCGGCGCCTGCGTCACCCTGGCGAACGCCTGCGCCAGCAGGCACAGCGCCTGGATGACCTCGACATGCGCCTGCGCCGCGCCTTCAACCAGCAACTCGCCAATCAGCGAGAACACCTGGCCCGCCTCGACGCTCGCCTCGCCGCCCAGCATCCGGGGCGCAACCTGGCACTGCTGCGCCAGCGCCTCGACGGCCTGGCCACGCGCCTGCCACGTGCCATGCAAGGCCAGCTACGCAGCCAGCGCCAGCAACTGGGGGCACTGGCCGCGCAACTGCAGATCGTCAGCCCGCTGGCCACCCTCGGCCGGGGCTACAGCATCCTGCTCGACGAACGTGGCCAGGCCGTGCGCAGCGCAGCGCAGACCCGTCCCGGTCAGCGCCTCAAGGCGCGTCTCAGCGAAGGCGAACTGGACGTGCGGGTCGAAGACAACCACATACAACCGGCGACCCTGTCGCTCCTGGATTGAGAACCGATGTACAGCCTTGACCGCACGCAACTGTTCGCCGGCCTGCTGGCCCTGTGCCTTGCCATCCCCGCCCACGCCGAGGGCTTCATCACCCGCCTGCTGAACAAACCGGTACCCGGTGGCGTGGCGGTGATCGATCTGGGTAACCCGGCGCAGGCTCCGAAAGTACGCTACCAGGGCAAGCCGGTACTCACCGTGCACGAAGACGGCCAGCGCTGGATCGCCATAGTCGGAATTCCTCTGAGTGTGAAACCCGGCACCGAGCAGTTGCAGGTAGCGGGTAAACCACGCGCCTTTCAGGTCGGCGCCAAGCACTACACCGAGCAGCGCATCACCATCAAGAACCAGCAACAGGTGACGCCCAACGCCGCCAACCTGAAACGTATCGAACGCGAGTTGGCCGAACAGACCCGTGCCTACCAGCAGTTCAGTGCACGCCAGCCGAGCAACCTGATGTTCGACAGACCGGTCAACGGCCCGCTGTCCAGCCCGTTCGGCTTGCGTCGCTTCTTCAACGGCGAGGAGCGCAACCCGCACTCGGGCCTGGACTTTGCGGCCAACCGCGGCACGTCGATCAAGGCACCGGCAGCCGGCAAGGTAATCCTCATCGGTGATTACTTCTTCAACGGCAAGACGGTGTTCCTCGACCACGGCCAGGGGCTGATCAGCATGTTCTGCCACCTCTCGGAAATCGACGTGAAACTGGGTGATGAAATCGCCCGAGGCGGCCATGTCGGCAAGGTCGGCGCGACCGGTCGCGCCACCGGCCCGCACCTGCACTGGAACGTCAGCCTCAACGATGCGCGGGTCGATCCGGCGATCTTTATCGGCGCGTTCAAGCCCTGAACCGACGCAACGCGCAACACCTGCCGTTTGGGTTAACGGCGTATTTTTGCTAGGGTACGGCGGCTCAGATGGCCGGCCCTGTAGCGTCGGCCTTTCCTCCTGCCTGCTTCGGAGTCGGAAATGCCGAATGAGCTCAAGACCTGGATGGGTTGGCTGAACGAACAGCCTGAACTGCTCACCCTCACCGCCACCCTCGCCCTGATCGTTGCCGCCTGGCTGTCGAACTGGATCGTCAAACGCATCCTGGTGCGTGCCATCTACCGCGTGGTGGGCGCAACCGCCCTTGGCCGCCACGGCCAGATCAAGGAAAGCGGCATCATCAAGCGCCTGTCCAACATCGTGCCTGCGCTGGTGCTGTCCTCCGGCGTGGCCATAGTGCCAGGCATGCCGGAAGCCGTGGTCACGGTGACGCGGAACGTCTGTGGCGCCTTCATCGTGCTGACCATTGCACTGGCCATCGGCGCGCTGCTGGACATTCTCAACACCCTCTATCAGCGTCGCCCCAACGCCCACCTGAAGCCGATCAAGGGCTACCTGCAGGTGATCAAGATCGCGATCTTCGCCATCGCCACCATCCTCATGGTGGCGACGCTGATCGACCGCTCGCCGCTGATCCTGCTGTCCGGCCTCGGCGCCATGGCCGCCGTGCTGATGTTGATTTTCCAGGACACCCTGCTGTCGCTGGTGGCCAGCGTGCAGATTTCCTCCAGCGACATCATCCGAGTCGGTGACTGGGTGGAAATGCCCCAGCTCAATGCCGACGGCGATGTGATCGACATCGCCCTGCATACGGTGAAAGTGCAGAACTGGGACAAGACCATCACCACCATCCCGACCAAACGCTTCATCACCGACCCGTTCAAGAACTGGCGCGGCATGCAGGAATCCGGCGGCCGCCGCATCAAGCGCGCGCTTTACCTGGATCAGACCAGCGTACATTTTCTCAGCGACGAGGAAATCGCCCGCCTGCGCCGCTTCATGCTGCTCGACGAGTACCTCGACCGCAAGGATGAGGAACTGCGCGAGTGGAACCTGAAACTTGCCGAACACGGCAAGGAAGCAGTCAACACCCGGCGCATCACCAACATCGGCAGCTTCCGCGCCTATGTCGAGCATTACCTGCGACACAACCCGAACATCCATCAGAACATGACGCTGCTGGTACGCCAGCTCAATCCGACCGCCGATGGCCTGCCGCTGGAGATCTACTGCTTCACCAACACCACGGCGTGGAATGCCTACGAGGGTATCCAGTCGGACATCTTCGACCACCTGCTGGCCATCCTTCCCGAGTTCGGTCTGCGCGTCTTCCAGCATCCAAGCGGCGGAGACTTCCAGGCGCTGAAAGAAAAGCCCGCTGCCATTGCCGCCGCGGAAACCGAACGAACTTAAGTTCCTGGCGACGCGGCCGATCTCCATGTAGCGCCGGGCCATCGCCTGGCCGCTGCGGGTGAGCGAATGGTGCTGACGGTCAATACCAACATCGCCACGTCGTTCACGCGTCGCCAACTGGAAAGCAACGGCACCCGCCTCGATACCTCGCTGCAGCGCCTGTCCACCGGACAGCGCATCAACAGTGCCAGGGACGATGCCGCCGGCTTGCAGATCTCCAACCGCCTGAACTCGCAAGCACGGGGGCTGGGCGTGGCGATGCGTAACGCCAACGACGGCATTTCGCTGCTGCAGGTCGCCGAAGGCGCGCTACAAAGCGTGACCGACGCCCTGCAGCGCATTCGTGCACTCGGCCTTCAGGCAATGAACGGCTCCAACGGCGTCAGCGAGCGCCAGGCACTCGACCAGGAAGCGCAGCAATTGCTGCAGGAAATCAACCGGGTCAACGAGACCACCACCTTCGCCGGACGCAAGGTGTTCGACCAGGGCCAGTTCTCCGTGCTGGGCGATCTGGATCAACGCGCCGTGCTCAACTCGCTGAAAGGCTTCTGGATCAGTGAAGGCGAACAACGCGTGTTCGATGCCCTCGGACTGCGTGCCGACGGCGCCGAACTGGAAATCACCTTCAGCAACGACAGCAGCAGCCAGGCGCTGGCTTCGGTGTCCTATACCGGAGCCGATGGCAATGGTCGCGTTCTCAATCAGGTACTCAACGTCAACCTGGCCTACTTCGATTCCAGCAGCCTGCCCGACGGCGGCAGCTATCCGCAGTACACCGACCGGGTGATCGCCCACGAAATGGCCCACGCGGTGATGGGACGTACCATGAACTTCGCCGGCGGCCTGCCCTCCTGGTTCATCGAGGGCACCGCCGAAGCCGTGCAGGGTGCAGATGAACGCCTGGCGGCCGACACCGCCGGTGGTACCGATACCACGGCCATCGTCGCGGCCTTCAATGCCGATGACGTCAGTGCCTCGCCCGGCTATTCCGGCGGCTACGCGGCGGTGCGCTACATGCACGACAGCATCAAGGCCGCCGGCGGCAAAGGCATCAAGGACGTCATGGGCTACCTGCAGAGCCATCCGGGCTCGACACTCGACCAGGCCCTGACCAATGGCAGCAAAGGGGCTTTCACCGGGCTTGCCGATTTCCAGACCCGGTTCGCCACCGATGCAGCCAACTACGTGGCGGGCCTCGACCTGAGCAACGACGACACCGGTGCCCTTGGCGGGCTGGACGCCGATGGCGGCCCGGTCATGACAGCCAGGAACGTGCTGCTCGATCAGGGCACCGGCAGCCCCGGCTCACAGGGATTTCGCCTGACCGAGCCGACCCTGTTCGATGACACGGCCGTTGGCGGCAACACCCTGACCCAGTTCCAGGTCGGTTCCGAAGCCTACGAAACGATCCAGATCGGTATCGGCTCGTTCAATGCCGACACCCTCGCCCTCGGCCGCCTGAGCTTGCAGGACACTCCTGGCCTGGCCGTGATGGACATCGACGACGCGCTGGCCTACATCGATCGACAGCGGGCCTACATGGGGGCCGTGCAGAATCGCCTGGAATCCACCGTCAGCAACCTGCAGAACATGGTCGAAAACACGTCGGCCAGCCGCTCGCGCATCGTCGATACCGATTTCGCCGCCGAAACCTCCAACCTCGCCTCACGGCAGATCGTCCAGCAAGCGGCCCAGAGCATTCTGGCCCAGGCCAACCAGCGCCCCCAGGCAGTGCTCAGCCTGCTGGCCTGATATCTGCGCAATCCAACTCAAACCTTTATCGGCAAATCGCAATAATTTCCCAACATTGCTTTTGCAGCGAAAAATTCCAGCGTTTTATCGCAAAGCATTGCCATCATTCTCTCCCGAACGTAGGGTTAGCAGCATGAAAACCGCACATACCCTCATTCTGCTAAGGCAACATCGCTGCCTGCGCCTGGTCAGCCCGCGACTGCGGGGCTGAATTCCTCAGGCCATCTCGCGGCCACCGTCGACTGCCCTATTCGTTTTTCTCCAGGCATACGTCTGGACACAAGGATTTTCACCATGACCATGCTCAAAGACCCGTCGAAGAAGTACCGCCCGTTCACCCAGATCCAGATCCCGGATCGCACCTGGCCGGACAAGATCATCGACAAGGCGCCGATCTGGCTCTCCACCGACCTGCGCGACGGCAATCAGTCGCTGATCGAGCCGATGGATGCCGAGAAGAAGATGCGCTTCTTCAAGTGCCTGGTCGCCGTGGGGCTGAAGGAAATCGAAGTGGGCTTCCCGTCCGCCTCGCAGACCGACTTCGACTTCGTCCGCGAGTTGATCGAAGGCGGCCATATTCCCGACGACGTCACCATCCAGGTGCTGACCCAGGCCCGCGACGACCTCATCGAGCGTACCTTCGAGTCACTCAAGGGTGCCAGGCAGGCCATCGTCCACTACTACAACGCCTGCGCGCCGAGCTTCCGCAAGATCGTCTTCAACCAGGACAAGGCCGGTGTGAAAGCCATCGCCGTCGCGGCCGGCAAGACCATCAAGCGTCTGGCCGACGCCGCGCCGGAAACCCGCTGGGGCTTCGAATACTCGCCGGAAGTGTTCAGCAGCACCGAGATCGACTTCGCCGTCGAGGTGTGCAACGCGGTGATCGACGTATTCCAGCCAACCCCGGCGAACAAGCTGATCCTCAATCTGCCCGCCACCATCGAGTGCGCCACGCCAAACAACTACGCCGACCAGATCGAATGGTTCGGTCGCCATGTCGACAAGCGCGACAGCGTGTTGATCAGCGTGCACACCCACAATGACCGCGGCACCGGCGTGGCTGCGTCGGAACTGGCAGTGATGGCCGGCGCCGATCGCGTCGAAGGCTGCCTGTTCGGCAACGGCGAGCGTACCGGCAACGTCTGCCTGGTAACCCTGGCGCTGAACCTCTACACCCAGGGCGTCGACCCGGAGCTGGACTTCTCCGACATCGATGCCGTGCGCAAGGTTGTCGAGGACTGCAACCAGATCCCGGTGCACCCGCGTCATCCGTACGTCGGCGACCTGGTTCACACCGCCTTCTCCGGCTCGCACCAGGACGCCATCCGCAAGGGCTTCGCCCAGCAGAAGGAAGACGCCCTGTGGGAAGTGCCGTACCTGCCGATCGACCCGGCCGATATCGGCCGCGACTACGAGGCAGTGATTCGTGTGAACAGCCAGTCCGGCAAGGGTGGCATCACCTTCCTGCTCGAACAGGAGTACGGCATCAGCCTGCCACGCCGCATGCAGATCGAATTCAGCCAGGTGGTGCAGCGTGAAACCGACCGTCTCGGCCTGGAGATGACTGCGGCTCAGATATACAAGCTGCTCGAAACCGAGTACCTGCAAGCCCGCAGCCCCTACGCCCTGAAAGGCCATCGCCTGCAGGAAGAGAACGGCACCAGCGCAGTGGACGTGGAAATCGTCGAAGGCGGCGAGAACCACCACTGGCGCGGCATCGGCAAAGGCCCGCTGGAGGCGCTGGCAGCAGCCCTGCCAGTGGCGGTCGAAGTCATGGACTATAGCGAACACGCCATTGGTGCAGGTGCCAATGCCAAGGCCGCGGCCTACATCGAGCTGCGCGTCAACGGCGGGCGTGCCCTGCATGGCATCGGTATCGATGAAAACCTGACCACGGCGAGCTTTCGTGCCCTGTTCAGTGCACTGAACCGCGCGTTGAGCCAGACCGAGTCGCAAGCGGCCTGATCATCGATGCCGCACATGAAAACGCCGGGCATTGCCCGGCGTTTTCATATGAATTGCGCAGCAGTGCGGCTCAGATATAGAAGATCATCAGCACCGCAAACATCAACGCTACCACGGCGAGGGTGAACAGGATGCCAATCCCTGCTGCCCGCCAGTTGGAGAGGAACGCACCGCCCGCCTCGGCATGCTGCTTGAGCTCGGCCTCCATCAGGTTCCTGGCCAGCAGGATCATCCCGATCAGTTGCGCGATGGCGAAAGGCAGGGCCGGCACGTCCTCCGGCAGCACGAAAGCCAGTACCAGCGTCAGCAGAAACAGCGCGACGGCAATGCCCCAGACCATCGTTACACGATCCGCCTTGCCCAGCAGTTTCAGGTTGTGCGCCATCAGCCAGGCACCCGCCAGTGTCGTACCCAGGAAAGTGGCCAGTCCCACGGCCGCGATGCTGTAGAGCGGCTGCGTGTTGCCGAGCGCCGGTTGCAGCTCCGCCTGCGGCGCCTGGAAAGGGTTGTCCTGCTGTACGTCCATGTCATCCGGCTCCAGATCAGCTCAGCGTGAAGGCATCGGCATCCAGGTGTGCCGGGAAGCGCTCGCGATAGGCACTCAAGGCCTCATTCGATAGCCAGGTGCGGAATACACCATTGCCATCGCCAGCCATCAGCAGTGCCTCGCCCTGGAAATCCAATACCTGAGAGTCGCCAGTATATGCATGCCCCTTGCCATCCTCGCCGACACGGTTCACAGCCGCGACGTAGCACAGATTCTCGATGGCACGTGCCGGCAGCAGGCGATTCCAGTGCTGCCGACGCGCGCCGGGCCAGTTGGCCGTGTAGAGCAACAGGTCGGTACCACCGGCATCACGGCTCCACACCGGAAAGCGCAGGTCGTAGCAGATCAGCGGGCGCACCCGCCAGCCCTTGAGCTCCAGCACCACCTGCTCGTTACCAGCGCTGTAGTGCCTGTGCTCGCCGGCCATGCGAAACAGGTGACGCTTGTCGTAATGCGCCAGCGAGCCATCCGGGCGCGCCCAGAGCAGACGATTGCGATAGCTGCCGTCATCCGCCTGGATGATCAGGCTGCCGCAGATGACAGCGCCGATGCGCTGCGCCTGCTCGCGCAACCAGACGCTGCTCGGGCCGTCCTCGGGCTCGGCCAGCTCAGCCGACTCCATGGAGAAACCGGTGCTGAACATTTCCGGCAGGATGATCAGATCGGCGCCACGCGCCTGCTCCAGCAATGACTGAAAGTGTTCGCGATTGGCGGCCGGATCGTGCCAGGCCAGCGTGGTCTGGATCAACGCCAGTTCAAGATCGGGTTTGTTGTTCATTGGGGCCTCGCTCAGCGTAGCGCGGGTGCAACCCGCCAAAACCTCAGAGGCGGGTTGCACCCGCCCTGCCCATCACACCATGCACAGCTTTTCGGCGGCCTGACGCAGGGTTTCCTCGCGCTTGGCGAAGCAGAAACGCACCAGGCGCAGATCCTGCGGTGCCGACTGATAGAAGACCGATACCGGAATCGTCGCCACGCCATGCTCGCGGGTCAGCCACTCGGCCATGGCCACGTCATCCAGATCGGGGCGAATGGCCGAGTAGTCAGCCAGTTGGAAATAGGTTCCCGGCGCACGGGTGAAGGTGAAGCGCGATCCGGCCAGCAAGCCGCAGAACAGATCACGCTTGGCCTGGTAGAAGGCCGGCAACTCCTCGACATGCTCGGGGTGACTGGCCATGAACTCGGCCAGGCCATGCTGCAGAGGCGTCACGCCGCAGAAGTTGACGTACTGATGTATCTTGCGCAGCTCGGCGGACAACGCAGGGGGGGCCACCACGTAGCCCGTCTTCCAGCCCGTGACGTGATAGGTCTTGCCGAAGGAGCTGACCACGAAAGCTCGCTGATACAGCTCATCGTGCGCCAGCACGCTGGCATGGAGCTGGCCGTCGTAGATCAGGTGCTCGTAGACCTCATCGCTGATCACATGGATGTCGCGGCCACGGATCAGCTCGGCCAGCCTGTCCAGGTCGGCGCGAGTCAACAGCGCGCCGCTGGGGTTGTGCGGCGAGTTGAGGAAGATCAGACGGGTACGTGGGCCAATGGCGTCGCTCAGGCGCTGCCAGTCCACGGAGAAATCCGCCAGCGCCAGCGGCACGTGCACGCAGCGTCCACCGGCCAGTTCCACCGAGGGCTCGTAACTGTCGTAGCAGGGGTCGAGGACGATGGCCTCATCGCCTGCGCGAATCAACGCCTGCACCGCGCAGAAGATCGCCTCGGTAGCACCCGGCGTGATGGTGATCTCGCTGTCGGCATCGCGCTGCACGCCATAGCTGCGCGCGATCTTGGCCGCCACTTGCTGGCGCAGGCCCGGCAGACCGGTCATCGGCGAATACTGGTTGCGCCCTTCCAGCACATGACGCGCCACCGCCTCGCGCAGCGCCTGAGGCCCGTCGAAATCGGGGAACCCCTGGGACAGGTTGATCGCACCGACGTCCGCCGCAAGCTGGGACATCCGGGTGAAGATGGTGGTGCCGACGTTGGGCAGTTTGCTGACGAGCATCGCGACTTCCTGGAAGAACAAGGCAAGTCGCGAGGATAGCCGAAGGGCAACGCAGGCGGCACCTGCGGCGCTTATGAAAAAAAGCTGGGTGCCTATGCCATTTGCCGCGGAGACTCCGACGCAAATGGCTGCCGCGACACTTACTTGCGCTTGTCCTTGCGCTTCTTCTCGGCCTTCTTGTGATGGCTCATCAAGCGGCGCTTCTTGTTCACCTGACGGTCGGTGAGCTTGTTCTTGTTGCCCTCGTAGGGGTTCTCCCCACCCTTGTACTCGATGCGGATCGGCGTACCGACCAGTTTGAGCACTCGGCGGAACGTGTTTTCCAGGTAACGGGTGTAGGCACGCGGTACGGCATCGACCTGGTTGCCATGGATGACGATAAGCGGCGGGTTGGCGCCACCGAGGTGGGCGTAGCGCAGCTTGATGCGACGGCCATTGACCAGAGGCGGCGCATGATCGCTGATGGCATCTTCGAGAATCTGCGTGAGGCGGCTGGTCGGCCAGCGGGTGATGGCCGATTTGAACGAGGCCTGTACCGACTTGTACAGGTGGCCGACGCCGGTACCGTGCAATGCGGAGATGAAATGGATATCGGCGAAGTCGACGAAGAACAGCCGACGCTCCAGCTCGGTCTTCACGTAATCCTTCTGCCCCTGATCCATGCCATCCCACTTGTTCAGGGCAATGACCAGGGCACGGCCGCTTTCCAGCACGAAGCCGAGCAGGTTGAGGTCGTGATCGACAACGCCTTCGCGGGCATCCATGACGAACACCACGACGTTGGAATCCTGGATCGCCTGTAGCGTCTTGACCACCGAGAACTTTTCCACCGCCTCGAAGATCTTGCCGCGACGGCGTACACCGGCGGTGTCGATCAGGGTGTACTTCTCGTCGTCACGCTCGAAGGGGATGTAGATGCTGTCACGCGTGGTACCGGCCTGGTCATAGACGATGACCCGCTCCTCGCCGAGCATGCGGTTGACCAGCGTCGACTTGCCGACATTGGGGCGGCCGATGATGGCCAGCTTGATGCCATCCTTCTCGCTCGGGCCGGGGATGCGCCTGGCCTCCTGGCCTTCCAGCACTTCTTCCTCTTCTTCGGCGCCCTCTTGCGGCTCGCCGGCATCCTTGGGGAAGGCACCGAGCACGACTTCGAGCATCTGGGTGATGCCGCGACCGTGGGCACCGGCAATCGCCAGCGGCTCGCCCATGCCCATCGGGCTGAACTCGGCACGAGCCAGGTCGACATCGAGGTTGTCGACCTTGTTCACCACCAGGAAGCTCTGCTTGTTGCGACGGCGCAGGTGCTCGCCGATCATCTGGTCGGAGGCGGTCATGCCGGCACGCGCATCCACCAGGAACAGCACGGCATCGGCCTCCTCGATGGCCTGCAGCGACTGCTCGGCCATCTTCGCGTCGATGCCTTCCTCGTCACCGGAAATACCACCGGTGTCGATCACGATATAGGTGCGCCCCTGCCACTTCGCCTCGCCGTACTGGCGGTCGCGGGTCAGACCGGACAGGTCGCCGACGATGGCATCGCGGCTGCGGGTCAGGCGGTTGAAGAGCGTGGACTTGCCGACGTTCGGCCGGCCCACCAGGGCAATTACGGGAACCATCAGGCTCTCCACTCGGTTGATTCAGAAAATGCAAAGGCCGCTGCACGGGCAGCGGCCGAAATCTGTTGCGCTGCTGCCCCCGACACTCAGGTCAGGATGCAGCATAGTCGGTTCACTTGATGGTCAGTGCCACCAGCTTGCCGCTGTTGCCGTAGACGTACAGCCAGTCGCCGACCACCAGCGGACGGGCGCGCAGGCCGTCGCTGTCGATACGGGTACGACCGACGAAACGACCATCGACCTGACTCAGCAGGTGCAGATAGCCCTCCAGGTCACCCACTGCGACATAACTGGAGAACACTTCCGGCGCCGACAGCTGACGACGAGCCAGGGAGTCGTTGCTCCACAGCGCCGAAGCGCTGCGTTCGTCGATACCTTCCACGGTACCGCTGGCCAGGCTGACGTAGACGTTGCCGAAACCCTGGGCAACGCCCACCGAACTGGAGGCTTCGCGCTGCCACAGCACACGGCCGGACTCCAGATCCATTGCCGCGACTCGGCCCTGATAGCTCACCGCGTAGACGGTACCGCCGGACAGCAGCAGACCACCATCGATGTCCACGACGCGCTCCAGCTCGGAGCGGCCCTGCGGAATGGCTACGCGCTGCTCCCAGACCGGCAGGCCGCGCTGCGCATCGACCGCGACCACCTTGCCGCTCGACAGGCCAGCGACTACCAGGCGATTGGTCACCAGAGGAGCACCCGTGCCACGCAGGGTCAGCACAGCCGGGGTGTTCTCGACGATCCAGCGCTGGCTACCGGTGCTGGCATCGAAAGCGATCAGGCGGTCGTCCTGAGTCTGAACCACGACGATGTCGCCATTGCTGGCAGGCGCAGCCAGCACTTCGCTGGTCACACGAGAACGCCATTGTTCCTCGCCATCGCTGGAATCCAGCGCAATCACTTCGCCCTTGAGCGTACCCAGCAATACCTGGCCGTAGCCGACACCGATGGCGCCGGACACCGGAATGTCGAGCTTCTTGCGCCAGATGACCTTGCCGCTGGTGCGATCCATGGCCATGACCAGTCCTTCGACGTCGGCAGCATAGATCACCTCGCCGTCGATGGCCGGAACCAGCATGTTGAAGGTTTCACCCTGGCCGTCACCGACGGAGCGACTCCACTCGGTGCGCAGTTCGACTTCGGCGTCGAACTTGGTGAGTTCGGCAGGCGGCAGTTCCTTCTTGCTATTGCTGCTGCAACCCACGGCCAGAACGGCCAGGGCCAGCAGTGCGGCATTCTTCCAACGCATCACGTCACGCATCCCCTTTTGCCAGGTCGTCCAGCTTCATCTGCAGGCCTCCGACAGCGGCATCGTCGGCCAGCGCATCCTTGGCCTTCTGATAGGCGGCATGCGCATCATCGCTGCGACCCAGCTGTACCAGCAGGTCGCCCTTGAGTTCTTCACGGCTGGCGAGGAAGGCATCCTCGACCTTGCCATCGAGCAGTTTCAGTGCGGCATCGGCCTTGTCCTGCGCAGCCAGTACACGGGCCAGACGCTGGCGCGCCATCTCGCCCAGGGTGGCATCGGCCGGCTTGTCGACCACAGCCTGCAGAGCGGTAGCGGCATCATCCAGGCGATCCGCCTCGACAGCGACCTTGGCGACGAACAGGTTGCCGTACTGGGCGTAATGGCTGCCGCCATACTCGCTGTTGAGCTTGCCGGCGAGATCGGCAACCTTGGCTGCATCAGGCTTGCCAGCCGGATCCAGAGCGGTTTCCAGCAACTGCTGATAGAGCATCGAGGCGCCCTGGGACTGATTGACCTGATACTTCTGCCAGGCCTGCCAGCCGAATACCGCCACCAGCGCCAATACACCACCGGCCAGCAGAGGCTTGCCGTTGCGTTCCCACCAGTCCTTCAGTTGCGCGATCTGTTCGTCTTCGGTCTGCATGTTTAACCCTGTTGTTCAGCTATTCGGATGCTCAAGCCCGCTTGATGCAGGCAGCCAGATGCTCGGCTAGAGCATCCCAGGCAACGCTTTGTTGTTCACTGTCGTCGCGCAGCGGTTTGAAACCTACCACGCGCCCTGCCAATTCGTCGTCCCCCAGAATCAGCGCATAGCGTGCACCGCTCTTGTCGGCCTTCTTGAACTGGCTCTTGAAACTGCCGGCACCGGCGTTGACCAACAGACGAATGCCGGGAATCGCATCACGAATCCGCTCGGCCAGCGACAGCGCAGCCAGCTCGGCCGGCTCGCCGAATGCACAGATGTAGACGTCCGCGGCGCGGTTCAGCTCGGCCGGCAGCAGTTCGAGCGTTTCCAGCAGCAGGATGAGGCGTTCCACCCCCATGGCGAACCCCACACCCGGTGTGGGCTTGCCGCCAAGCTGTCCGATCAGACCGTCATAGCGGCCACCTGCACAGACGGTGCCTTGCGAACCCAGCTTGTCGGTGACCCATTCGAAAACGGTGCGGTTGTAGTAGTCCAGGCCACGTACCAGCTTGTGGTTGATCTGATAGCGAATGCCGGCGGCGTCCAGACGTGCCTTGACACCTTCGAAATGCTGCAGCGACTCCTCGTCCAGGTAATCGCCCAGAGTCGGCGCACCGACCAGCACGGCCTGGGTGCTCTCGCTCTTGCTGTCGAGAATGCGTAACGGGTTGGTGGTCAGGCGGCGCTGGCTGTCTTCGTCGAGCTGATCGAAGCGCTCCTGCAGGTAGGCCACCAGGGCATCACGGTAGGCGGCACGCGCCTCGCTGGAGCCCAGGCTGTTGAGCTGCAGGGTGACGGCATCGGCCAGACCGAGCTGTTTCCACAGGCGCCAGGTGAGTACGATGAGTTCGGCATCGACATCCGGCCCAGGCAGGTTGAAGGCTTCCACGCCCACCTGGTGGAACTGGCGATAGCGTCCCTTCTGTGGCTTCTCGTAGCGGAACATGGGGCCGGCATACCACAGTTTCTGCACCTGGCCGCCGCCCGAAAGACCATGCTCGAGCACGGCCCGCACGCAACCGGCAGTGCCCTCGGGACGCAGGGTCAGAGACTCTTCATTGCGGTCGAGGAAGGTGTACATCTCCTTGTCGACCACGTCCGTGCCTTCACCGATACCACGAGCGAACAGCTCGGTGTACTCGACGATGGGCAGGCGGATTTCCTTGTAGCCATAGCCATCGAGCAGGCTGACCAGAGTGTTTTCCAGGTAGCGCCAGGCAGGCGTCTGCTCCGGCAGGATATCGTTCATGCCACGAATGGCTTGTAGGGATTTGCTCACAAATAATCCTTAAACCTGCTTTCAACACTGCTGCGCGTGCCCATGCAGCGTCGAAAACAGGCTCGAAATGCTCATTTACAGTCGCAAACTGCGCTTTTTCGCCTGTTTCTTTCTTGCCCGCCTCGCACTTGCAAGGTACCGAGCCCGGTTTGATTCAGCCGCGAACGATCACGGCAGCATCGGCGGCGACCTTCTCGGCCGCCTTGTCGCGAATGAGCTTTTCCAGCTCATCCACCAGATTCTCGTTGGTCAGTTTCGAGGCCGGCTTGCCATCGATGTAGACCAGGTTGTTCGGCGTACCACCGGTAAGGCCGATATGAGCCTCCTTGGCTTCACCAGGGCCATTGACCACGCAGCCGATCACGGCGACGTCCAGCGGCACCAGCAGATCCTCGACACGGGCTTCCAGCTCGTTCATGGTCTTGACCACATCGAAGTTCTGCCGCGAGCAGCTCGGGCAGGCGATGAAGTTGATGCCACGCGAACGCAGACGCAGGGACTTGAGGATATCGAAGCCGACCTTGATTTCTTCCACCGGGTCGGCGGCCAGCGAGATACGGATGGTATCGCCAATGCCATCGGCCAGCAGCATGCCAAGACCCACGGCCGATTTGACGGTGCCGGAGCGCAGGCCACCCGCTTCGGTGATCCCCAGGTGCAGTGGCTGTTCGATCTGCCTGGCCAGCAGACGATAGGCCTCCACCGCCATGAACACATCCGAAGCCTTCACGCTGACCTTGAAGTCCGGGAAGTTCAGGCGATCCAGGTGCTCGACATGGCGCAGTGCGGATTCGACCAGCGCTTCGGGAGTCGGCTCACCGTACTTCTTCTGCAGATCCTTTTCCAGAGAACCGGCGTTGACCCCGATACGGATCGGGATGCCCTTGTCCCGCGCCGCCTCGACCACGGCCCTGACGCGATCCTCACGACCGATGTTGCCTGGGTTGATGCGCAGGCAGTCGACGCCCAGTTCGGCCACACGCAGGGCGATCTGGTAATCGAAGTGGATATCGGCCACCAGCGGCACGCGTACCTGCTGCTTGATCCGACCGAAGGCCTCGGCCGCGTCCATGTCCGGTACCGAAACGCGGACGATATCGGCACCGGCATCTTCCAGGCGGCGGATCTGCGCGACGGTAGCGCCCACATCGTTGGTGTCGGTGTTGGTCATGCTCTGCACCGCGATGGGCGCATCACCGCCCACCGGTACCGAGCCTACCCAGATCTTGCGCGACGGACGACGCTTGATCGGCGATTCGCAATGCATGCTTTACAACCCCAGTTTCAGGCGCGCGGTTTCGCCTGTCATGTGTGGCGCAACGTTGACGCTCTCGCCGTTGTAGCTGACCTGAGCACCACGTGCGAAGCCCAGACGCAGCTCCATCGGAGCCTTGCCGGTCAGTTCGATACGCTCGCCACTGCGCTTGAGCGCACTGAGCAGCACCTTGCCATCGGCATCGGTGACCTGCGTCCAGCAATCGGCGGTAAATTGGATGGTCAACGCACCATGCCCTGCTGCGACCACCGCAGGCTCGGCAGTGGTGGCAGGCGCCTGCGGCGCGGCAGGAACGGTAGCAGTCGGTTGGCCAGTTGCCGGGGCTGCGGGGCTTTCCGGCGCAGCAGCGACGGCACTGCCAGCAGCAGCCGACTCGCTGGCAGACGGCTCGCCGCCGCTCGCTTCCTCCGGAGTCTCGCCAGGCTCTACAGGCAACAGCAGAGGCGCCGCCTGTTCTTCGCCCTGGGCGGCGACCACCGCCTGGTCTTCCGGCTCGGCCAGCGAGTGAACCTGAGTGGTGCCGTCGGCGCCCTCCACTTCCACATGCTCCAGGCCCAGATCCGCCAGGCTGGCGCCGGGACGCCCCTGATCCTGCCACCAGAGAAAGCCGGCACCGACCAGTGCCAGAAGCAGCAGGAAGCTCACCAGACGCAGAATGCTCTGCGAATACCGCACCGGCTCCTCGATACGCCCCAGGCTGTGCACACTGCTGCCCGCCGAGTCGGTACCGGTAAACTGGTCGAACTCCACCACCAGACGATTCTGATCCAGCTCCAGCAGCTTGGCATACGCCCGGATGTAACCGCGCGCGAAGGTCGTGCCGGGCAGCTTGTCGAAGGCACCGGCTTCGAGCTGAGCAAGACGCTGCGGGGTGAGATTGAGCTGTGCCGCCACGTCGGCGACGCTCCACCCCCTGATTTCGCGGGCCTGACGCAGGCTTTCACCCGGGTTGTTCGGCATTGGCTGGGTCACTTCGCTATGTGCCGCTTTCATTGTTGCCCCGAAACGTATTGCTGATATTCCTGAGAAGCCGGGTACAAGCGTCGCAATTGCAGCACAAGGCTGGCGGCCCGATCACGATCATCGAAGACCTCCGCCAGGCGTGCACCAAGCAGCAGGCTGCGGGCATTCTGCGGCGCCATCTCGCTGAAACCGTCGTAGTAACTGCGAGCCGGCACGTATTCTTTGTCCTCGTAGGACAGTACTGCCATTTCCAGCAACGCACGCGGCTGGCGACTGCTCAGTCGCAGGGCACGCTGGAAATACTCCTTGGCCTGTTCACGCTGATTCAGTTGCAGCGCGGTCAGACCCAGGTTCTCGAAAACCCGGGAGCGCTCTGGATAAAGATTGTCTTCGGCCGCCTTGAGGTAGGTTGCCTGGGCGTCCTGATAACGTTTCTGTTCGAACAGGAAACCACCGTAGTTGTTCAGCAGGCGGGCATCCTTCGGGCGCTGCGACAGTGCCCTGCGGAAATGCTCGTCGGCCAGCTTGGGCTCCATCTCCAGCTGGAAAGCCATGGCCAGGGCGGCGTGGGCATCAGCATTGGAGGAGTCCAGATCCAGCGCATTCTTCAGGGGCACCTTGGCACGCTGGGTGTCGCCCTGCTGGATGTAGGCGATGCCCAGTTGAACGTAAGCATCGCGCGCCTCATCACGCCCTTTCGCCGTACTCATGGGGTCGACGTCACCGGTGGTCACACAGCCACCAAGTACACTGACAACGAGCAACAACAGCGCCGGGCGCAAGGTCATGGGCATCCTCTTCAGTTTCGATTGCCGACAGCACGAGGCTCCTGCGCCTCGCTGCCCAATTGACGCACGGCGATGTAACGCTCGCTGCGCCGAGTGCGATCCATGACCTGGCCAACCAGTTGACCACAGGCTGCATCGATATCGTCACCACGCGTGGTACGTACCGTGACGTTGTGGCCAGCCTTGTGCAGCAGATCCTGGAAGCGGCGAATGGCATTATTGCTCGGCCGCTCGTACCCCGAGAAAGGGAAGGGATTAAACGGAATCAGATTGATCTTGCAAGGCACATCGGCCAGAAGTGCGACCATCTGCTCAGCGTGCTCGGGCTGATCGTTGACCCCCTTGAGCAAGGTGTACTCGATCGTCAGCACCCGCTTTTCGCCAAGTTTGGAGATGTAGCGCCTGCACGCCGCCAGGAGCATATCCAGCGGATACTTCTTGTTGATCGGTACCAGTTGGTTGCGCAGCTCGTCGTTGGGCGCGTGCAGCGACAGGGCCAGGGACACGTCGATCACCTCGGCCAGCTTGTCGATCATCGGCACCACGCCGGAGGTGGACAGCGTTACCTTGCGCTTGGAGATGCCGTAACCAAGATCGTCCATCATGATCTGCATCGCGGAAACGACATTGTCGAAATTCAGCAGCGGCTCGCCCATGCCCATCATCACCACATTGGTGATGGCGCGATCGATCTTCGCCGGCACGGTGCCGAAGGATTTGTTGGCGATCCACACCTGGCCGATGATCTCGGCGCTGGTCAGGTCGCTGTTGAAGCCCTGTTTGCCAGTGGAGCAGAAGCTGCAGTCCAGAGCACAACCGGCCTGTGACGACACACACAGGGTGCCGCGGCCATTCTGCGGGATGTAGACAGTCTCCACGCAGCTGCCGGACGCCACACGCACCACCCACTTGCGCGTACCGTCGGCGGAAATGTTTTCGCTGACCACTTCCGGCCCGCGAATCTCGGCAGAGGCCTCGAGCTTCTCGCGCAAGGCCTTGCCGACATTGGTCATGGCGGCGAAATCATCGACGCCAAAGTGGTGAATCCACTTCATTACCTGGCCGGCACGGAAGCGCTTCTCGCCGATGGACTCGAAGAACTGCTCCATTTCCGGCTGGGTCAGGCCCAGCAGGTTGATCTTGCCGGTGGTATTGGTCATGGCTTCACCCTCGCATCATTCGCTTCGATCAGCGAATGCGCGCGCACTGCTCGGTAGCGGAGAAGAAGTAAGCGATCTCGCGAGCGGCAGAAGCTTCGGAATCCGAACCGTGAACGGCGTTCTCGTCGATGGAAACGGCGAAATCGGCGCGGATGGTGCCTGCTGCGGCTTCTTTCGGGTTGGTGGCGCCCATCAGCTCACGGTTCTTGGCAACGGCATTCTCGCCTTCCAGAACCTGAACGATGACCGGGCCGGACGTCATGAAAGCGACCAGATCCTTGAAGAAGCCACGCTCGCTGTGCTCGGCGTAGAAACCAGCGGCTTCACGCTCGGACAGTTGCAGCATCTTCGAAGCGACGACGCGCAGACCGGCCTTTTCGAAACGGGTGGTGATCTCACCGATGACGTTCTTGGCAACGGCATCCGGCTTGATGATGGAGAAGGTACGTTGAACAGCCATGTGAAGCTCCAGAAACTTTAGGGTTAAAGCGAAAAATTAAACCCGCGAATTATACGCGGGTTCCGGTCAAAAGCGTAGGGCAGGCGCCGTAAGCGCCTGTTTCAATCGAGCTCTTCGATCCAGGCAGCCTGTATCGCCTCCAGCACTTTCTCTCCCCCGCGCTGCGGGTCATCGGAGAACTCCGGCAGGGACACGACCCAGCGGTGCAGATCGACGAAATTGACATAACGCGGATCGACATCCGGCTTCTGCTCACTCAGCTCGATGGCGATATCCAGTACATCGGCCCATTTCAGACTCATGATGATGCTTCCTGGATCAGTGCGGCGCTTCGGCCGCGTGGTTCAGCGAATACTTGGGAATCTCGACAGTAAGGTCTTGCTCACCGACGATAGCCTGGCACGCCAGACGAGACTGAGCTTCGAGTCCCCAGGCCTTGTCCAGGTAGTCCTCTTCCAGCTCGTCCGCCTCGTTCAACGAATCGAAACCTTCACGGACGATGCAGTGGCAGGTGGTGCAGGCACACACGCCACCGCAGGCACTTTCCATCTCGATATGGTGCTCGTGCGCCAGCTCCAGAATGGAGATGCCCGGCTCCGCTTCGACCACCAGACCCTCCGGACAAAATCTCTCGTGGGGCAGAAAAATCACCTGCGGCATCAGTTAATCCTCGATCTCGTTCAGATTGCGCCCGGCCAGCGCGGCTTTCACTGTGGAATCCAGACGACGGGCGGCAAAGGCATCGGTAACCTGCGACAGACGCTTGGTCTGACGCTCGATCGCCACCCCATCGGTGCCGGCGAGCAGGTCACGCAATTGCTGCACCTGCAAATCGATGACCTCGCGCTCCTCGGCATCCAGCAAACGCTCGCCATCGGCCTGCAAAGCCCCCTCGACCGCCTCGATCAGACGCTGCGCATCGACCTGCTGCTCGCGCAAAGCACGCGCCGCCTTGTCGCCCCCCGCATTCTGGAAGGAGTCCTGGAGCATGCGGGCGATTTCACCATCGGTCAGTCCGTAAGACGGCTTGACCTGAATGGTCGCCTCGACCCCTGAACCCAGTTCGCGGGCAGCGACACTGAGCAGGCCGTCGGCATCCACCTGGAAGGTCACGCGAATCTTCGCAGCGCCCGCCACCATTGGTGGAATACCGCGCAACTCGAAGCGAGCCAGCGAGCGGCAGTCGGTGATCAGCTCACGCTCTCCCTGCAACACGTGGATCATCATGGCCGTCTGGCCATCCTTGTAGGTGGTGAACTCCTGCGCGCGCGCCACCGGAATGGTGGTGTTGCGCGGAATCACCTTCTCCATCAGCCCACCCATGGTCTCCAGACCGAGCGACAGTGGAATCACATCCAGCAACAGCAATTCTTCACCAGCACCACGCTGATTGCCGGCCAGCGTATCGGCCTGGATGGAGGCGCCGATGGCCACCACCTGATCCGGGTCGATATTGGTCAGGGGCGCACGACCGAACAACTCGCCCACTGCCTCGCGCACACGCGGCACACGGGTGGAACCACCCACCATGACCACCGCACTGACGTCTTCCAGCTCGACACCGGAATCACGCACGGCGCGCCGACAGGCCTTGAGGCTGCGCGCCACCATGGGCTCTATCAGCGCCTCGAACTGCTCGCGCGAAAGCACACCCTGCCACGCCCCATGACGAATCTCGACGCTGTCTGTAGCCGTCAACGCTTCCTTGGCCGCACAGGCAGCCTGCAACAGGCTGCGCTGAGCCGCCGGATCGAGATCGCTGGAGAGACCGGCCTGCCGAATGATCCAGTCCGCCACGGCATGATCGAAATCGTCGCCGCCCAGCGCGCTGTCGCCGCCGGTAGCCAGCACCTCGAATACACCGCCAGTCAGGCGCAGGATGGAAATATCGAAAGTACCGCCACCCAGGTCATAGATGGCGACCACACCCTCGGCCTTCTGATCCAGACCGTAGGCGACCGCCGCAGCGGTAGGTTCGTTGAGCAGGCGCAGAACCGTGAGGCCGGCCAGACGCGCCGCGTCCTTGGTGGCCTGCCGCTGGGCATCGTCGAAATAGGCAGGCACGGTGATCACCGCCCCGACCAGTTCGCCACCCAGAACCTGCTCGGCGCGCAGACGCAGCGCCTTGAGAATCTCGGCCGACACCTCGACCGGACTCTTCGCGCCCTGCACCGTCTCGATGAAAGGCATGTGAGACTCGCCAACCGCAAACCGGTAAGGCAACTGCTCACCCAACTGATGCACGTCGGCAATGCCACGCCCCATCAGGCGCTTGACCGACAGCACGGTATTGAGCGGGTCGCTGGCAGCGGCCAGCTTGGCCGATTCGCCCACCTCGACACGCTCCGGGTGATAGCGAACGGCCGAAGGCAGGATGACCCTGCCCGCCTCGTCGGGAAGCGGCTCGGCCAGCCCGCTACGCACTGCAGCGACCAGAGAATTGGTGGTACCCAGATCAATGCCCACCGCCAACCGACGCTGGTGAGGTTGCGGGCTCTGTCCTGGCTCGGCGATCTGCAATAAGGCCATGGTCGTCTTGAAATCATCAGGCGGGTCGCCGGAGCAACCCACAGGTTAATCGTCGAGGCGCTCTTCCAACTGGCGCACTTCATGAGAGAGCTTGTCGAGGAACTGCATGCGGCGCATCAGGCGCTCGGCTTCCTCGCGCCGGGCATCATCATCCCAGCAAGCGGCAAAGCTCTCGTTGAGCTGTTCCTGCGCGGACTTGAGACGACGCTTGAAGGCGGCAACACCAGCCAGATCGGCATCGTCCTGCAACTCCTCGAGTTCCTCGCGCAACGCCATCTGCTGCAACAGGAAGTCCGGATCCTGCACCGTCACTTCCAGCGGCAGTTCGGGGCCACGAAGCGCCAGTAGATAACGCGCGCGCTGCGAGGGCGTCTTCAGTACCTGATAGGCCTCATTGAGACAGGCCGAGCGCTCCAGCGCCAGCCGCTGTTCACGCTCAGCGGCATCAGCGAAGCGATCCGGATGAACCTGTCGCGCGAGCTCGCGATAACGCGCCGCCAACTGGTCGAGATCGATGCGGAAACTCGGCTGCAGATCGAACAGGGCGAAATGGCAAGGGCTCCCCATCAGACGTTGAAGCTCTCGCCGCAGCCGCATTCGCCACGCACATTGGGATTGTTGAACTTGAAGCCCTCATTGAGGCCTTCCTTGACGAAGTCCAACTCGGTGCCATCGAGATAGACCAGGCTCTTGGGATCGATGATCACCTTGACGCCATGGCTCTCGAACACCTGATCCTCGGCCGCCAGCTCATCGACGAACTCGAGCACGTAGGCCAGACCGGAGCAACCGGTAGTGCGCACGCCGAGACGAATACCCTCACCCTTGCCGCGCCCCTCGAGGGAGCGCTGCACGTGGCGGGCAGCAGCTTCAGACATCGTGATGGCCATTGCAAACCTCGTATCAGAGCAAGCCTTTCTTCTGCTTGTAGTCACGCACGGCCGCCTTGATGGCGTCCTCGGCGAGCACCGAGCAGTGGATCTTCACCGGCGGCAGCGCCAGTTCTTCGGCCAGCTGGGTGTTCTTGATGCTCTCAGCTTCGTCCAGGGTCTTGCCCTTCATCCACTCGGTAGCGAGGGAGCTGGAAGCGATGGCGGAACCGCAACCATAGGTCTTGAACTTGGCGTCTTCGATCACGCCATTCTCGCTGACCTTGATCTGCAGACGCATGACGTCTCCGCACGCCGGTGCGCCGACCATGCCGGTGCCGACATCCGGATCTTCGGCATTCAGCTTGCCGACGTTGCGCGGGTTCTCGTAGTGGTCGATGACCTTGTCACTGTATGCCATGGTGTACTTCCTCTCTCATCAGGTGCCGCTCTCCGGCGAGCCGCAGAAAAAACGACGACTCGCCTCGGCAGCTTTCAGTGTGCTGCCCATTCCACGGTGGAAAGGTCGACACCTTCTTTGAACATGTCCCACAGGGGCGACAATTCACGCAGCTTGTCCACGGCCTCGCGAACCTTGGCAGCGGCGTAGTCGACTTCCTCTTCGGTGGTAAAACGACCGAAGGTGAAGCGAATCGAGCTATGTGCCAGCTCATCGTTACGGCCCAGGGCACGCAGCACGTAGGACGGCTCCAGGGAAGCCGAAGTGCAGGCGGAACCGGACGATACGGCGAGATCCTTGAGCGCCATGATCAGCGACTCGCCCTCGACGTAGTTGAAACTCAGATTGAGATTGTGCGGCACGCGGGCAGTCAGGCTGCCGTTCACGTAAAGCTCTTCCATGCTCTCGAGCTGACGGTAGAAACGATCGCGCAGAGCAGCGATACGCTGATTTTCTGCAGCCATTTCTTCCTTGGCGATACGGAAGGCCTCCCCCATGCCGACGCACTGGTGAGTGGCCAGAGTGCCCGAACGCATGCCACGCTCGTGACCGCCGCCATGGGTCTGTGCCTCCAGGCGCACGCGCGGCTTGCGGCGCACGTACAGGGCACCGACACCTTTGGGACCGTAGGTCTTGTGAGCCGAGAAGGACATCAGATCGACCTTCATCTTCTCCAGATCGATTTCCACCTTGCCGGTGGACTGCGCCGCATCGACATGCAGGAGCACGCCGCGCGAGCGGGTCAGCTCGCCAATGGCAGCGATGTCATTGATGGTGCCGATTTCGTTGTTGACGTGCATGACCGACACCAGAACGGTGTCCTCGCGCAACGCAGCCTCGACCATGGCAGGTGTGATCAGACCGTCTTCGCCCGGCTCCAGGTAGGTGACTTCGAAGCCCTCGCGCTCGAGTTGGCGAGTGGTATCCAACACCGCCTTGTGCTCGATCTTCGAAGTGATGATGTGCTTGCCCTTGCTGGCGTAGAAGTGCGCAACACCCTTGATGGCAAGGTTGTCGGACTCGGTGGCACCACTGGTCCAGACGATCTCGCGGGGGTCGGCATTGACCAGCTCGGCGACCTGGCGACGGGCATTTTCCACGGCCTCTTCGGCTTTCCAGCCAAAGACATGGGAGCGCGAAGCCGGGTTGCCAAAGTTACCGTCGACCAGCAGGCACTCGCTCATTTTCTGCGCAACACGCGGATCTACCGGCGTGGTTGCGGAATAATCGAGGTAAATGGGCAATTTCATTGGGTTTCTCCTATCAGGCAAACGCCCTGCTCACTCGATGGCAGACGCTTCAATCTTATCCAGGCGCGGCGTCCTGCCATTGCAGCGGCGCTGATCCTGGCGCAACGCGACCTCTTGAACCTCACGACGCGCGACCAGATCGGCCAGGCTGATGCCACTGAGGAATTCATGAATTTGCTGACTGAGATCGCACCACAGGTGATGGGTCAGACAGGTATCGCCAGAGTGGCAGTCGCCCTGGCCCTGGCAGCGAGTGGCGTCCACGGACTCATTGACCGCATCGATCACTTGAGCCACCTGGATGCCGCCCATATCACGCGACAACTGATAGCCACCTCCCGGCCCACGCACGCTGGACACCAGGTTGCCACGGCGCAACTTGGCGAACAGCTGCTCCAGATAAGACAGGGAGATGCCTTGTCGCTCTGAAATGTCGGCTAGGGAGACCGGCCCATGCTGCGCATGCAACGCCAGATCGAGCATGGCGGTAACGGCGTAACGGCCTTTGGTGGTCAGTCGCATGGCTCTACCACGAATCACTGAATTGCGGCGAAGTATGCAATTTCCGAGTATTTAAGTCAACTATAAGACCTATCATTTTACTCGGGATTGACCGCGAAGGGAGGCGGGATGATAGCAGAGACCACCCCGCCACGCATCAGGCTGCCGGCTTGTCGCCCTGCCCCTTGCAGACCTCGGCGAAGTCCTCGTCGCGCAGTGCTGGCAGAGCCCTGGCGCGATAATCGCAATCCATCGAGGCCAGCGCCTTGCTGACATCCTCCAGACGCCCATCGACCGCCTGCAGGTGATCGAGCAACTGACCGATCGCACGAGCCACCGGATCCGGCATGTCCTGCCCGACACCATAGGCATCGAAGCCAATCTTCTCGGCCATGGCCTGACGCTTGGCCTCCTGCTCGTCACTGGATTTGACGATGATCTTGCCGGGAATGCCCACCGCCGTCGCCCCAGCCGGAACCGCCTTGGTAACCACGGCGTTGGAACCGATCTTGGCACCGGCACCGACCGTGAACGGCCCCAGCACCTTGGCGCCCGCCCCAACCACCACGCCATCCTCCAGCGTCGGATGGCGCTTGCCCTTGTTCCAACTGGTGCCACCGAGCGTGACGCCCTGGTACAGCGTCACGTCATTGCCGATCTCGGCGGTTTCACCGATGACGATGCCCATGCCGTGGTCGATGAAGAAACGCCGCCCGATCTTCGCCCCCGGGTGGATCTCGATACCGGTCAGCCAGCGCCCGAAATTGGACACCACGCGCGCCAGCCACTTCCAGCCCGAACGCCACAGGGCATGTGCGACACGATGCAGCCAGATGGCATGCAGACCCGGATAGCAGGTCACCACCTCGAAGGCATTGCGCGCTGCCGGATCACGGTGAAATACGCTCTGGATATCTTCTCGCATGCGTTCAAACATCAGACTTCCCCTGCTTGTGAGGCTCTCCGCGCACGGCTTTCTCGGTCTCGGTGAGAATGCCGCGCAGGATATTCATTTCCAACTTGCTTACCGCACTGCGCCCGTACAGGCGACGCAGACGAGTCATCAGGTGTCGCGGCTTCTGCGGATCGAGGAATCCGATCATCACCAGCACGCGCCGCAAGTGGCCATAGAAGGACTCCATCTCATCGGCCGTCGCCGCCTGGGAGTTGAGCATCGCCGTGGTTTCCAGCTTCTCTACCTTGGTCGGCAGATTCTGCGCCGTCAGCCAGGCCATGCGCACTTCATAGGCCAGCACCTGAACCGCCGCCGCCAGATTCAGCGAACTGAACTCCGGGTTGGACGGGATGTGCACGTGGTATTGACATCGCTGCAGCTCTTCGTTGGTCAGGCCGGCATATTCACGACCAAAGACCAGCGCCACCTCGCCACCAGCGGCCGCCTGCTCACAACTGGTCACACCGCATTCACGCGGATCGAGCAAAGGCCAGGGAATGCGTCGATCACGCGCACTGGTGCCAATCACCAGGCTGCAACCGACCAGCGCCTCTTCCAGCGTCCCCACCACACGCGCCGTATCCAGCACATCGGTCGCACCGGAAGCGCGCGCCACGGCGTCGCCACTGGGAAAATCCTCGGGAGCGACCAGCACCAGGCGCGACAGCCCCATGTTTTTCATCGCCCGCGCGGCACCACCGATATTGCCCGGATGACTGGTACCCACCAGAACGACGCGAATATTGTCCAGCAACGCAGACACTCTCAGAAACGATTAGGGGGCAACGATCTTACCCAAGCCCTTGCACGATTGCCATGCGGGGTACAGACGGCTCTTCATCGACAACGGTTTTCTGCTAACATGGCCGGCTTTCTTTAACGCCCCAGGTGAACCACCCATGCAGCCCATGCTGAATATCGCCCTGCGCGCCGCTCGCAGCGCCGGTGAAATGATCTTTCGCTCCATTGAGCGCCTGGATGTCATCTCGGTCGACGAGAAGGATGCCAAGGACTACGTCACCGAGGTCGACAAGGCCGCCGAACTGATGATCGTCCAGGCCATCCGCAAGGCCTATCCGACCCACAGCTTCCTCGGCGAGGAAGGCGGCGTGCTGGAGGGCAGCGGCGAAGGCGCCGACTACCAGTGGATCATCGACCCGCTCGACGGCACCACCAACTTCATTCATGGTGTACCGCACTTCGCCATCAGCATCGCCTGCAAATACCGCGGCCGCCTGGAGCACGCCATCGTTCTCGATCCGGTTCGCCAGGAAGAGTTCACCGCCAGCCGTGGTCGCGGCGCCGCACTCAACGGCCGCCGCCTGCGCGTGAGCAACCGCAAGAGCCTGGATGGCGCCCTGCTGGGCACCGGCTTTCCGTTCCGCAACGACCAGCTGGACAACCTGGAAAACTACCTGGGCATGTTCCGCAGCCTGGTCGGCCAGACCGCCGGCGTACGCCGTGCCGGCGCAGCCAGCCTGGATCTCGCTTACGTGGCGGCAGGTCGCTTCGACGCATTCTGGGAATTCGGCCTGTCCGAGTGGGACATGGCCGCTGGTGCCCTGCTGATCCAGGAGGCCGGTGGTCTCGTCAGCGATTTCAGCGGCGGCCATGAATTCCTCGAGAAGGGCCAGATCGTTGCCGGCAACACCAAGTGCTTCAAGGCCGTGCTGACCGCGATCCAGCCGCACCTGGCGCCCTCGATGAAACGCTGAGCCTCCACCGAGCCATGAGTCACGCGGCGACGCTCCGAGTGACGACCGCCAAATAAAAAACGCCCCGAAGGGCGTTTTTTATTGCTCGAAATGCTTACTGGGCCTGCTGCACCAGCACCAGCTCACCCTGCTTGTTGACCGGGATACGACTGCCCGGATCACGATCCATGCGCACGGTACCGACCTTCTCGCCCAACTGGTACTTCACGTCATAACCCACCAACTTCTCGCTGGTATCGGTCACGGTGTTGCAGCGGGTTTCTGTCGTGGTGTAGGTGTCGCGCTGCTGCATGCCTTCCTGAATCTTGTTACCGGCATAACCACCGCCCACCGCCCCCGCCACGGTGGCGATCTTCTTGCCGGTACCACCACCAACCTGATTGCCCAGCAAACCACCGGCGATGGCACCGATAGCGGTGCCGGCGATCTGATGCTGATCCTGCACCGGACGCTGACGGGTGACAGTCACGTCCTTGCACACTTCGCGCGGGGTTTTCACGGTTTCATTGATCGGGGTTACGGCCAGCACCTCGGCATAATCCGGCCCACGGTCGACCAGGCTGTAAGTGGCAACAGCACCGCCAGCAGTCACACCCACGGCACCCAGCACGGCACCTACCAACATTGACTTGTTCATTCTTGTGTCTCCCAGGCTCGGCGACTCGCGCCTTTCTCCCTGCCTAGGACAGCAAAAAGCCGGGGCAAGTTCTCCCTGCCCCGGCTTTTGCATACATTCATGAAGCGCGTCACACCCTCATGGGCGGCCGTCATCAGCCTCGGCATCGACTGCCGGCGGAATCAGGTCTTCCACGCCCAGCTTCAGCCAGATCAGCACGGTCGCGCCGATATAGACCGACGAGTAGGTACCCACCACCACACCGACCAGCAGGGTCAGGGCGAAGGCTGCCAGAACGTCACCACCGAAGAACAGCAGTGCGACCAGGGCCAGGGCCGTGGACAACGACGTGGCGATGGTACGCAACAGGGTCTGGGTCACGGAGATATCGATGTTCTCCTCCAGCCCGGTCTTGCGCAGCATGCGGAAGTTCTCGCGGATACGGTCGTAGATGATGATGGTGTCGTTGAGCGAGTAACCAATCATCGCCAGCACCGCAGCCAGCACCGTCAGGTCGAAAGGAATCTGGAAGAAGGCAAGGACGCCCAGAGTGATCACCACGTCGTGCGCGAGCGACGCGACGGCACCGACACCGAACTTCCACTGGAAGCGGAACGCCAGGTACAGCAGGATACCGGCGAGTGCCAGCAGCATGGCCAGGCCACCCTGATCACGCAGCTCCTCACCCACCTGCGGCCCCACGAACTCCACACGCTTGAGCTCGAAACGGGTATCCGCATCGACCTTGCGCAGTGCGTCGGCGACCTGCGACCCCAGTTGCGGGTCATCGCCGGACAGACGGATCAGCACGTCGGTGGTGGCACCGAAACTCTGCACGATGGCATCGTTGTAACCGGCCTGCCCCAGCTCATGCTTGATTTCCTCGAGGTTCGCCGGCTGCTCGTACTGCAGCTCGATGAGCGTACCACCGGTGAAATCGAGGCCGTAGTTCAGCCCCTTGGAGAACAGCGCGCCGAGACCGATGAGGGTCAGCAGCAGGGTAATGGCGAACGCAACGTTGCGGATCGCCATGAAACGAATAGTCGACTTGATCATGGCTTACCTCAGATCCACAGCTTCTTGAAGTCACGGCCACCGAAGATCAGGTTGACCATGCCGCGGGTGAACATGATGGCTGTGAACATCGAGGTGATGATCCCGAGAGACATGGTCACCGCGAAGCCCTTGACCGGCCCGGAACCCATGGCGAACAGGATGCCGCCGACCAGCAGCGTGGTCAGGTTACTGTCGAGAATCGCCGAGAAGGCGCGATCGAAGCCCTCGTGGATGGCACGCTGCGTCGACAGGCCATTGTTCAGTTCCTCGCGTATCCGCGAGAAGATCAGCACGTTGGCGTCAACCGCCATACCCAGGGTCAGCACGATACCGGCGATACCCGGCAGGGTCAGCGTGGCGCCGATGGCCGACATCAGACCTACCAGCAGCACCAGGTTGAACGCCAGTGCGACCGCCGCCAGCACGCCAAAGAAGCGGTAGATGGCCACGATGAACAGGGTCACGAAGATCATCGCCCATTCGGTCGATTCGATACCCTTGGCGATGTTTTCCGCCCCCAGGCTCGGGCCGATGGTGCGTTCTTCGGCGAAGTACATCGGTGCGGCCAGACCACCGGCACGCAGCAGCAGCGCCAGTTCGGACGACTCCCCCTGACCGTTGAGGCCGGTGATGCGGAACTGACTGCCCAATGGCGACTGGATGGTCGCCAGGCTGATGATCTTCTTCTCTTCGACGAACGAAGGCACCGCCACGTCCTGCTCGACGCCGTCGACGGTCTGACGCTCGTAGCGGGTGACCGGTTTCTGCTCGATGAAGATCACCGCCATGCTGCGGCCGACGTTATTGCGGGTTGCACGGTTCATCAGCTCACCGCCATGACCGTCGAGGCGGATATTCACCTGCGGGCGACCGTTCTCGTCGAAACTGGCCTGGGCGTCGGTGACCTGGTCACCGGTGATGATCAGCTCACGCTCGAGCTGAACCGGCGGACGGCCTTCCTCACGGAAACCGAAGGCCTCGGTGGCACCGCGCGGCGCGTCGAAGTCGGCCTGCAGACGGAACTCGAGGTTGGCGGTCTTGCCGAGAATACGCTTGGCTTCGGCAGTGTCCTGTACGCCTGGCAGTTCTACCACGATGCGGTTGGCGCCCTGACGCTGCACCAGCGGCTCGGCGACGCCCAGTTCGTTGACACGGTTACGCACGGTCGTCAGGTTCTGACGGATCGAATATTCACGAATCTCGCTGATCTTCGCCTGGGTCAGCGCCAGTTGCAGTACCTGCTGGCCACCGCGCGTGGCGGTGAACATTTCGAAATCGGTGAAGTCCTTGCGGATCAGGCTCTGCGCCTTTTCCAGACTTTCGGTATCGGCGAAGCCCAGCTGGATGCGACCACCCTGCTCCGGCATGCTGCGATAGCGCACGCGCTCCTTGCGCAGCAGCGTCTTGATCTCGCCTTCATAGACCTTGCGGCGCACGTCCAGCGCCTTGTCCATGTCCACTTCCAGCAGGAAGTGCACACCGCCGGAAAGATCAAGGCCCAGTTTCATCGGGCTGGCGCCGAGGTTGCGCAGCCACTGCGGCGTGGTCTGCGCAAGGTTCAGCGCCACCACGTAGTCGTCGCCCAGCGCACGGCGGACAATGTCCTTGGCCGGCAGCTGATCATCCTGGCGGGTCAGACGGATCAGGCCACCACGGCCACGTTCGTCGACACTGGTTTCCTTGACCTGGATGTCCGCGTCCTGCAGCGCCTTGGCGGCGCGATCCAGATCAGCCTGCTCGATGGTCAGAGCGGAACTCGCACCACTGATCTGTACAGCCGGATCGTCCGGGTAGAGGTTGGGAATGGAATAAACCAGGCCAATGGCCAGAACGGCCAGAATCAGCAGGTATTTCCAAAGGGGGTATTTGTTGAGCATGAATCAAGCCACCCGCTTATGACGCGGGGCGCTAAATGCGCCCCGCCGATGTAAGAACCAAGAGCCAGATCAGATGGCTTTCAGCGTGCCCTTGGGCAGAGCGGCAGCAACAGCCTGCTTCTGGAATTTCAGTTCCACGTTGTCGGAAACCTCGACCACGATGAAATCGTCGGTCACTTTGGTCACCTTGCCGGCGATGCCACCGCTGGTCACCACTTCGTCGCCCTTCTGCAGGCCGCCGATCAGGTTCTTGTGTTCCTTGGCGCGCTTGGCCTGAGGACGCCAGATCATCAGATAGAAGATGACCAGGAAGCCGATCAGGAAGATCCACTCGAAACCACTACCGGCAGGGCCGGCCGCTGCGGCGGTATCAGCGTAGGCAGCTGGGATGAAAAAGCTCATGTAACACTCCTGTTGAAAATCTCGAATTAAGAGAGGTTGCCCGGAGGGCACCTGCAAATCCATGCGTTCGATAATCTTGCGCCGAAATCAGCCTTCGACCGATTTCGCCCCGCCAGACCATCTCTCGCTCCGCTTTCAGGTGCCCTTTCAGTCCAGCGGCGGCACGGGAAGACCGCGTTTGGCATAGAAGGATTCGACGAAGGCGGCCAATTTACCCTGTTGGATAGCCTCGCGCAAACCAGCCATAACCCGCTGATAATGGCGCAAGTTATGGATGGTATTGAGCATACTGCCGAGCATTTCCCCACACTTGTCCAGGTGGTGCAGATAAGCCCGGGAGAAGTGTTTGCAGGTGTAACAGTCGCAGGTCGGATCCAGCGGCGAATCGTCGAGCTTGTGCACCGCATTGCGTATCTTCACCACTCCGGTGTCGACGAACAGGTGGCCGTTGCGTGCGTTACGCGTCGGCATCACGCAGTCGAACATGTCGACACCACGACGCACGCCCTCGACCAGATCTTCCGGCTTGCCCACCCCCATGAGGTAACGTGGCTTGTCGGCCGGCATCTGCGGCGGAAGGAAGTCCAGTACACTGATCATCTCTTCCTTCGGCTCGCCGACCGAGAGACCGCCGATGGCCAGACCATCGAAACCGATCTCGCAGAGACCTTCGAGCGAGCGCATGCGCAACTCTTCATGCATGCCACCCTGAACGATACCGAACAGCGCCGCGGTGCTTTCGCCGTGGGCGACCCTGGAGCGCCTGGCCCAGCGCAGCGACAGTTCCATGGAACGCTTGGCCACATCGAACTCGGCCGGATAGGGCGTGCACTCGTCGAAGATCATCACGATGTCGGAGCCCAGGTCGCGCTGCACCTGCATCGACTCCTCGGGCCCCATGAACACCTTGGCGCCATCGACCGGGGAGGCGAAGTACACGCCCTCCTCCTTGATCTTGCGCATTGCGCCCAGGCTGAATACCTGAAACCCACCGGAGTCGGTGAGAATCGGGCCCTGCCACTGCATGAAATCGTGCAGGTCGCCGTGCTTCCTGATCACCTCCATACCCGGACGCAACCACAGGTGGAAGGTATTGCCGAGGATGATCTGCGCACCGATACCTTCGACATCGCGCGGCAGCATACCCTTGACCGTTCCATAAGTGCCCACCGGCATGAAGGCGGGCGTTTCCACCACACCGCGCGGAAAGGTCAGCCGGCCACGACGGGCCTTGCCGTCGGTGGCGAGCAATTCGAAGGACATACGACAGGTGCGCGACATGCTCAAACCTCGGGCCCGCGCGCGGCGGGATTGCGGGTGATGAACATGGCATCACCGTAACTGAAGAAGCGATAACCCTGCGCCACGGCCTCGCGGTAGGCCGCCATGGTTTCGCGATAACCGGCGAAGGCCGACACCAGCATCAGCAGGGTCGACTCGGGCAGGTGAAAGTTGGTGACCAGGGCATCGACCACGTGAAACGGCCGCCCCGGGTAGATGAAGATATCGGTGTCGCCGCTGAAGGGCTTCAACTGGCCATCACGCGCAGCGGTTTCCAGCGAGCGCACGCTGGTGGTTCCCACCGCGACCACTCGCCCACCCCGCGCCCGGCATGCGGCAACGGCATCGACCACATCCTGGCCGACCTCCAGCCATTCGCTGTGCATATGGTGATCCTCGATCCGCTCGACCCGCACGGGCTGGAAGGTGCCAGCACCGACATGCAGGGTCACGAACGCGGTCTCCACGCCCTTGGCGGCAATGGCCGCCAGCAATTCATCATCGAAGTGCAGCCCGGCAGTAGGTGCAGCCACCGCGCCGGCCTTTTCGGCATAGACGGTCTGGTAGCGCTCACGATCGGCCTCGTCATCGGGCCGATCTATATAAGGAGGCAATGGCATGTGCCCGACGCGATCGAGCAAGGCCAGCACAGGCTCGGCAAAACGCAGCTCGAACAGCGCATCGTGGCGCGCGACCATCTCGGCCTCACCGCCACCCTCGATGAGAATCTGCGAGCCGGGCTTGGGCGACTTGCTCGAACGCACGTGCGCCAATACCCGGTGCTGATCGAGCACACGCTCGACCAGCACTTCCAGCTTGCCACCGGAGGCTTTCTGCCCGAACAGCCGTGCCGGTATCACTCGCGTGTTGTTGAACACCATGAGATCACCGGGACGCAGTCGTTCCAGCAGATCGGTGAACTGCCCATGACGCAGATCGCCACTCGGGCCGTCGAGCTGCAACAGGCGACTGGCACGACGTTCGGCCAGGGGGTGACGGGCGATCGACGACTCAGGGAGATCGAAGTGAAAATCGGCAACACGCATGATTCGGAGGGGGTATTTCTGCAGGGTGGCAAAGCTTACCGGATTTCCTCCTGCCCGGCCACGTGAGCCTGCGGGGTGTACCGGGCGACGATACGTGCCAGGGTACCGTCGCGCTGCAACGCCCTTATGGCGGCATTGAACGACTCCAGCCGCGTAGACAGATTCCGGTGCAAACGCAGACGCAACCGAGAGCGATTGATTACCGGCCCCTCCTCGACGCGCCAGCCCGGAGCCTTCAGCTGCGCATATTCATGCTGCAGGTAGCGCCATTGCAGGCGATCGAGAATGCCGGCCTCACTGCGCCCCTGAGCGACGCGATAGATCAGGGCACGCACGTCGGCCCCGTCGATGCGCTGAAAGTAGTCGCTGCCGACATAGCCATAGCCACGCACCGTGGCAATGGCACGACCGCGCAAATCCTCGAGGCGCTGGTATGGAAAACCGTGGCCCGGCGCGAAGATCAGAACTTCCTCCGTATCCAGCACGGGGATGGTCCACAACGAGACCTCCGCCTGCCCGGCAGCACTGCGCCAGCTCTTGCTCACGCAACACTCGATCTGCAGCAGACCTTCACGGAACAGTTTCTGAGTGCGCAACGGCGGCAAAGGATGACTCGCCTGCAGAACTTCCGGCAAACGCTCGTCCAGAGCGAGCATGAACTCATGCAGAATCCCGCCGACCTTGTCGCCCTCGACGATCCAGTAGGGGGCCCAGGTCTCGTCGGTAACGGCGTAAGTGAAGGTGTCCGCCCGGGCGGCTGGCGCCAGCAGCAAACCGACCATGATCGCCCTGCACAAGACTTTGACCACACTGCCTCCCAAGACAAGACTGCACCCAAGGCCACCTTTATCCCATCAGATTCCGCACACCTGATGACAGGCTCGATTCTAGCCTCAACCACCCGAGCCCGCGTCATCATGAAAAGCGCACTAGCCATCCGTGCCACCGGTGACTGATATAGCCCATCAATGGTCGACCACGATGCCAACGCCGATTGACCGACGCGGGGTCGATCCCTATACTGCGCCGCCATCGTGCCCCGGTGGCGGAATCGGTAGACGCGGCGGATTCAAAATCCGTTTTCGAAAGGAGTGGGAGTTCGAGTCTCCCCCGGGGCACCACGATCCAAAGCCCGCGAGACATCATGTCTCGCGGGCTTTTTCGTATGTGCCAGAACAACTTGGGCGATTGTTGCAACTTTGTGGCCGGTACACATTCTCGGCGCCTCGGCAGGCCCCGAAATACCTGGCCGGCAACGGTGCTGGCGGGGGTTGGCAATTGCGCAAAAGTTAGCGTAGAGTGATCGGACTGTTTGCATGGGTCGCTGTGAATCGTGACTCTGGTGCAGCAGATCATCTAGATCCGCTACATCCCGCTCGACTTCTATTACTCCTTGCAACCAGTCTCAGCCCTCTAACAATAAGCGCTAGAGGCTGTCATCAACTCTAGTTTCAAGGAAAAAGACATGTCGAATCGTCAGAACGGTACCGTCAAGTGGTTTAACGACGAGAAAGGTTTTGGTTTTATCACTCCCGAAAGCGGTCCGGATCTGTTCGTGCACTTCCGCGCGATCGAAGGCAACGGCTTCAAGAGCCTGAAAGAAGGCCAGAAAGTCAGCTTCATCGCTGTGCAAGGTCAAAAAGGCATGCAGGCCGACCAGGTTCAGATCCTGGGCTGATTGCCGCTGCTTTGAAGAACCCCTGATATCCATCAGGGGTTTTTTATTGCCCGTCATTCCTGATGCCTCTTTCAGGCTGTCACGAGTGACACAGAAAATGGCTGCTGGCCATTTTTTTATGGCTGCTGGAAAGTCGCGGTTAGAATGGCGCGCCCCAACCTCATAGCGAGCCCATCATGCCGAAACATCAGCTACGCCCGCAGGGAGACTTTCCCACTGCCGGACCGATCCGTCGCCTGGCGGCAATCTTCTACGACTTTCTGCTCTGCGTAGCCCTGATCATGGTGGTCACTCTGGTCTACCAGCAAGGCATCCTGCGACTGATCCACGGCGGCGACACCCTGATGGCGATGTCCGAAGCCGGCGCACTGGACAATGACCCGGTACTGGCCAGCCTGGTATTGCTGAGTCTGTTCGGTTTCTTTGCCAAGTTCTGGACGCACAACGGCCAGACTCTGGGCATGCAGGCATGGGGACTGCGCATCCAGAACGCCGACGGTAGCGCCATCGACCTGTGGCAGGCCCTGCTGCGCTTCGTGGTCGCCATCGGCTCCTGGCTGTTCGCCGGCCTCGGTTTTCTCTGGCAGTTGTGGGACAGGCAGGGGCGCACCTGGCATGACATCTACTCCGATAGCCGGGTGGTTCAACTACCGAAGAACATTCACAAGAAGTGATTCCCGCGAAGCTTCCAGGGCCAGCCCTCGCATTTTCTCAGGGACAAGAAAGCCGGCTTCTCAGCCGGCTTTTTTTACGCAGCGATCAACCCGCGCGGCGCAGCAACAAAACCCCGGCCAGGGCGCAGATGCCTGCCGGCACCAGTACCGCCAGCAGCGGCGAGAAGCCAAATACCAGGCTGGATGGACCGAGCAGATCCTGGGCGATACGGAACACGAAGCCCACCAGTACACCGGTGAATACCCGCTGCCCCAGCGTCACCGAGCGCAATGGACCGAAGATGAAGGAGATGGCCATGAGCACCAGCGCACCCGTTACCAGCGGCTGTAACAGCTTGTTCCAGAATGCCAGCCAGTAGCGGGCGTTGTTCAGCCCCTGCTCGCTCAGGTAGTGGATGTATTGCCACAACCCGGTAACCGAAAGCGCCTCCGGCTCCATCACCAGGGTGCCGAGCAGCTCGGGGTTGAGCTCGATGTCCCAGCGCTCCTCGGGCTGCGCGATCACTTCGGAGCGGTCGTCATGCAGATAGGTGGTCTTCACGTTACGCAGCGTCCACTGCCCCTCACGGAACTCGGCGCGACGCGCGAAGCTGGCGGAGAGCATGCGACGCTCGTCATCGAAACGGTAGCGCGTCACCCCCAGCAGCACGCCGTTGGGTTGCACGGCGTTGATGTGTACGTACTCCTGCCCCTGACGATGCCACATACCATGCCTGGAACTCTGCGCGGCACCGCCCCCCTGAGCCAGCGCACGATCCGCCTGAGCCTGATTCTCGGTCATCGGGGCGACGTACTCACCGATCAGGATGCCGGCCATCATCAGTACCAGCATGGGCTTCATCACGGCCCAGACGATGCGCCCAATGGAGACACCCGCTGCACGCATGATGGTCAGTTCACTGTTGCTGGCCAGCGTACCGAGACCGATCAGACAGCCGATCAACGCCGCCATCGGCAGCATTTCATAGGCGCGGCGCGGCGCGGTCAGCAGGATATACCAGAGTGCCTGGGGCAGACCGTAATCCCCCTTGTTCAGGTCGCCCAGCTCATCGATGAAGGCGAACAGCAGTGCCAGCCCCAGAATGATGCCCAGTACCGCAAGAATGGCGAAGAACACCTGGGCGCCGATATAGCGATCCAGCTTAGCCATGGGCCACCTCCGGCGCACGACGACTCGCTCGCCACAGGCTCAAGCGCTCCCAGTAAAGCAATAACAGGCCTATCCCCAGAAATATGCCATGCACCCACCACAACCCCAACGCCGGTGGTAGTTGCCCCTTGTCGAGCGCACCACGGGCTGCGATCAGCAGGCCCAGATAGGCCATGTAGAGGAAGATGGCCGGCAGCAGCTTGAGGAACCGCCCTTGCCGCGGATTGACCTTGGACAGAGGTACGGCCAGCAGGGTAACGATGAACACCAGCAGCGGGATCGACAGGCGCCATTGCAGCTCGGCCTGCATGCGCGGGTCGCCGCTACCGAACAACTCGCGAGTCGGCATGGCTTCGCGCTCGCTGGTTTCGATGGCCACTTCCGGCTTGGGCAGCAGCACCCCGTAGGTGTCGTAGCGAATGGCGCGGTAGTCCGCCTCGCCTGGCTCGCCATCATAACGGTAACCGTTCTCCAGGATCAGGTAACGGCTGCCATCGGCCTGGATTTCCTGACGTCCGCTTTCGGCAACCAGCACGGTGATGCCAGTCTTGGAGCCATTACCGGCATCGAGGCGTTTCTCGGACATGAACACGCCCCGCAGCTCGCTGCGATCCGCCGAAAGCTCCTGGGAATAGGTGACCCGTGAACCATCCCTCATTGACTGAAAGCGTCCCGGCGCCAGGGTATCGAGCTCGGTGAGCGCATCCTGCTCGCTCAGGATACGCGCCACACTCGCCACACCTTGCGGGGCCAGACCAAGGCTGAGCCAGCCAACCAGTAGCGCGACGATCAGCGCCGGCGCCATGCTGTAGACGGTCAGACGCTGCTGGCTGACACCCGTGGCCGACAGCACGGTCATCTCGCTGTCCAGATACAGGCGGCCATAGGCCAACAGGAAACCAAGGAACAGCCCCAGCGGCAGAATCAGCTGCAAAAAGCCGGGAATCCGATACCCCATGATCAGAAACAGCACGCCGGGATCGAGCGCGCCCTGTGCAGCCTGAGCCAGGTACTTGATGAAACGACCGCTCATGATGATGACCAGCAGCACGGCGCTCACCGCACTGAGGGTTACCAGCACTTCGCGGGAAAGATAACGGAAGACGATCAAACCGGACGCTCCAGGGTTGTCAGGCTCAGGCACGAGCGCTCAAACTAGCCACACCTGCTTGCCCACCCACAGGTGGGCCCTCGAAAATGGCGGCCATTATCCGTCAAACCCGACTCTTTGTCTTGGGGACAGCTCACATGGAATTCCTCGTCAAAACTACCCGCCCGGAAACCCTGAAGACCGCCACCCTGGTCGTCACCATCGGCGAAGGCCGCAAGTTGGGCGATGTGGCCAAGGCCGTGGACACGACCAGTGGCGGAGCCCTGTCGTCCGTTCTCAAGCGTGGCGACATCTCTGGCAAGCTGGGCCAGACCCTGCTCCTGCACAGCCTGCCGGGACTCAAGGCCGAGCGCGTGCTGCTGGTTGGCAGCGGCAAGGGCGACCTGTCCGACCGTCAACTGCGCAAACTGGTTGCAGGCGTGCAGGGTGTGCTCAAGGGGCTCGGCGGCAGCGATGCCCTGCTGGCACTGGGCGAACTCAAGGTCAAGGGGCGTGATGCCTACGGCAAGACCCGCCTGATCATCGAGACCCTGGCCGACGGCAACTACCTGTTCGAGCAGTTCAAGAGCAAGAAGGCGGATCCACGCGCCCTGAAGAAAATCACCCTGGCCGTCGACAAGACCGAGCTGGCCGACGCCGAGCGCGGCCTACTGCACGCCCGCGCCATCGCCACCGGCGTGGCGTTCACCAAGGATCTCGGCAACCTGCCGCCGAACCTCTGCCACCCCAGCTTCCTGGCCGAAGAAGCCAAGGCTCTGGGCAAGGCACACAAGAACCTCAAGGTCGAGATCCTCGACGAGAAGAAACTCAGGGAACTCGGCGCCGGCGCCTTCCTTGCCGTGGCCCAGGGCAGCGAACAACCGCCACGGATGATCGTCATGCACTATCAGGGCGGCAGGAAGGACGACAAGCCCTTCGCCCTGGTCGGCAAGGGCATCACCTTCGATACCGGCGGGATCAGCATCAAGCCGGCGGCCGGCATGGACGAGATGAAGTACGACATGTGCGGTGCCGCCAGCGTGTTCGGTACCCTCAAGGCCGTCCTCGAACTGCAACTGCCGATCAACCTGGTGTGCCTGCTGGCCTGCGCCGAAAACATGCCCAGTGGGCGTGCCACCCGTCCTGGCGACATCGTCACCACCATGAGCGGACAGACCGTGGAAATCCTCAACACCGACGCCGAAGGCCGCCTGGTGCTGTGCGATACCCTGACCTATGCCGAGCGCTTCAAGCCGCAGGCGGTGATCGATATCGCCACCCTCACCGGCGCCTGCATCGTCGCGCTGGGCAGCAACGTTTCCGGCCTGATGGGCAACAACGACACACTGATCAGACAGATTCTCAAGGCTGGCGAAAGCGCCGACGACCGCGCCTGGCAACTGCCGCTGCATGACGAGTACCAGGAGCAACTGGACAGCCCGTTCGCCGACATCGCCAATATCGGCGGGCCCAAGGCCGGCACCATCACCGCCGGCTGCTTCCTGTCGCGCTTCGCCAAGGCGTTCCACTGGGCTCACCTGGACATCGCCGGCACCGCGTGGATCAGTGGCGGCAAGGACAAGGGCGGCACCGGTCGACCGGTACCGCTGCTGACCCAGTACCTGCTGGATCGTGCCAAGGCCTGACCCGGTAGCCCGGATTGCCTCCGGGCTACGGCTTTCCATAACGCGGAATTGCAATGCCCAGAATCGAGTTCTACGTCCTCTCCTCCAGCGATGCGCAATCGCGCCTGCGCGCTGCCTGCCAACTGGCCCTGAAAGCCTGGAGCGCCGGCCTGCCGGTGTTCGTGCGCGGCAGCGACGAGGCGCAGTGCGGTGAACTCGACGCGTTGCTCTGGCAGTTCAAGGCAGAGCGCTTCGTGCCCCACGACCTGCATCGCGACGCACCATTGTCACCGGTGACCCTGGGAACCGACGAGGTACCCAGCACCGAGCAGGGCGTACTGGTCAACCTCGGCAGCAGCCTGTCGCCCCATGTCGAACGTTTCGCCCGCATCATCGAAATCGTCAACCAGCAGCCCGAACTGCTCAACGCCTGTCGCGAGAATTTCCGCACCTATCGCCAGCGCGGGTATGATCCCAAGCGCGTCGAACTTTAGCGCCCACCTGCGCTCACAACACAGGCCACCCCTGCCCTTCTTCTCGCTGCGCCGACCGCCATGGACACCCCGAAGCCTCCGCAAAAACCCGCTCAGTTGCTGCACGACCTGGAGTCGATCCGCGAACTGCTGGGCGATGACGGCCACGAGCCGCCGCTGCTGATCGACTCGCTCGACCCGGACAGCATTCCCGTGCTTTCCGACATCGTCAGCGCCCCTCCAGGCCCTCCCCCAC
>Ga0209699_100238_pt1 | contig 47334 bp, 44 predicted proteins | sample SynthPrep_1_END__FD_187204 | JGI IMG/M metagenome (GOLD analysis project Ga0209699, IMG submission 187204) | Synthetic microbial communities from Ohio, USA - SynthPrep_1_END_DS7_MetaG (SPAdes) (version 2) | ecosystem: Engineered > Bioreactor > Aerobic > Activated sludge | place: USA: Ohio...
GAGGCGTGGCGCTGGTCATGTCGTGCGTGTCCAGGTCCATAGTCGGGAGCGGTTGGCGTGGCGCCAGTGGGGGGTGCGCAGCAGAAGATGGCGCAACAGGTTCAGGGGGTTGGGCCAGGCCCGCGCGGCGTCGGCGGCGTCCGGCGCTTGCGGCGCCAGCGTCAGCGTCCAGTCCGCGCCGGGGCGCAGGTGCAAGGCGAGCGCATAGGAGTAAGGCGCGTCATCCACCCAGGACGCGTAAGGCGCGGGCGGACGTTCCTCGGCCAGCACCACCAGCACGTCGGCGTGGCCAGCATCGAACAGCATGGAGGCTTCGATGAGGGCCTGTTCCAGGCCGTCGTCCTCGGCCGACAAGGCCACGGACTCGGTGGTTTCGCGGCGTATGATCGACCACTGTGCGGCGATGGCGTTGTGCACCGACAGGCCGAAAGCGGTGGGCGATAGCGGCTCGTCCGCTGCCAGTGCCTGCAACAGGCCAAAGTTGCGGGTGGTTTCGCCGTGGTGCGAGGCGAACACCAGCGGCATGGCGGGACGCCCCTCGGCCAACGGCCACGCGCACTCGAACACCCCGCGAGCCAGTGGGCTCAAGCGGCGGCGTTGCAAGGGAGGCAGGAAGTCCAGGCGGGGCGGATTCTGATTTCCGATCGGGCAGAACGGATGTTCGGCCCATTCCAACCAGTCGCTCGGGCCATTGATTCCTTGCGCCCAACCCTGCCATTGCGCGATCGAAAACGTCAACATAGCGCGCGATTCTACTATGGCGGTGTCAGGTCATTTTGATTTAAAACGTTACATAATACACAATATTTCCCGCATTTCTAACACTTTAGCTTGCTATTTGTTACATTTTCCCATGGACGTTCAGGAACTTTTGATCTGGTGGGCTGACAAAGGCGCGACTAAGGGCTACCGGAACCAGGACTTGTCGGCCGAGGATGCGCTGCGCGCCCCGGCGCTGCGCAGTTCGAAGGCGCAGGTCGATTGGCGGGTCAGCAGGACCCTGCTGCAAGACGTCAGGCAGGCCGTACCGCTCGCAGCCATGTCGCTCAGCCACAGCGGCGGCCACGCGGTCTGCGCTTCCGCCCCGCAGGGGTGGGAGGTCGGCGCCGACCTGGAACGCATCCGGCCGCGTGACGTCTTGCGTCTGGCTGAGTGGGTCTGCACGCCGGCCGAGCAAGAAGCGCTGGCCGGCCTGGAAGGCGCGGCGCAACAGGAGCGCTTCTATCTCTTGTGGACCCTGAAAGAAGCTTTCATCAAGGCGGCCGGATTGGATTTTCCGGCGGACATGGCGTCCGTGGGCCTGGCATTCGACGGCAAGGCGCAATGGCGCCTGCGAGCGCCGCCGGGTCACTGGCGCGCCTGTTCCTGGCGCCTGGGCGAGGACTGGATCGCGTCGGTAGCGTGGCGCGCGCCGGCCGGCGGCGTGGTGCGTCCCCAATGGCGGGGCGGGGCCGCTTGCGTGTTACCGACACTTGCCATCCTGGGCGATTGGGCAACAACTGGGCAGGATTGAATCGCATCGCGTTTTTCAGCGGGCATTTAAAGATGTATTATAAATGCATGTTTAATGGCGATCCCGATCGCGCCTCAAGGAGCAGTTGATGTTGAGTCCCCAAATCCGCGCCCTGGTCAAGGGCACGGCCCCCGTTCTCAAGACGCACGGCGTCGCGCTGACCAAGCATTTCTATGCCCGCATGTTCAGGCACAACCCCGAGCTCAAGCATGTCTTCAACCAGGGCCACCAGGCGGGCGGCGAGCAGCAGCAGGCGCTGGCCGGCGCGGTCGCGGCCTATGCCGAGCACATCGACGATCCCTCGGTGCTGATGCCCGTGGTGACGCGCATCGTGCACAAGCACGTCAGCCTGGGCATCCGGCCCGAGCATTACCAGATCGTGGGCAAGCATCTGCTGGCCTCCATCAGCGAAGTGCTGGGCGAGGCGGCCACGGAAGAACTGCTGGCCGCCTGGGCCGCGGCCTATGGCCAACTGGCCGATCTGCTGATCGCCGAAGAGGCGCGCCTGTACGCGGAGTCGGCCGCCAAGCCGGGCGGCTGGACCGGCTGGCGCGCATTTCGCGTGGTGGGCAAGCAGCGCGAAAGCGCCGAGATCACGTCCTTCTACCTGGCGCCGGCCGATGGCGGCGAGGTGCCGGCCTACCGTCCCGGCCAGTACGTGTCGGTGCGCGTGTTCGTGCCCGAGCTGGGCCTGATGCAGCCGCGCCAGTACAGCCTGTCGGACGCGCCGGGGCAGGATCGCCTGCGCATTTCGGTCAAGCGCGAAGCGGCCGGGGCCGATACGCCGGCCGGCCGCGTTTCCAACGCCCTGCATGACCGCCTGGAAGAAGGCGGGGTGCTGGACGTGGCGCCGCCCCAGGGCGATTTCCATCTGCGCGAGGACGGCAATGCGCCGGTGGTGCTGCTGAGCGGCGGCGTGGGCCTGACGCCCATGGTCTCCATCCTGAACCATCTGGTGGGGCTGAACGACGAGCGCCAGATCCGCTTCGTGCACGGCTGCCGCAACAACTCGGTCCACGCCATGCGCGACCACGTCAACGGCATCGCCGCCGAACGCGCCAATGTGCGCAAGGCGGTGTTCTACGAGGAGGTCGGCCATGGCGACCAGCCGGGCCGCGACTACGACTACGCCGGCCGGGTGGACTTGAACGCCATCCGCGACGACGTCATCGTGCCCGGCGCGGACTACTACCTGTGTGGCCCGGCGGGCTTCATGCGCGCGCAGCGCGAGGCCTTGACCGGTCTGGGCGTGCCCGCCGACCGCATTCATGCCGAAGCCTTCGGCAGCGGCGGCGCGCCCGCCTGAGCGGTGTATCCTGGCGGCCTGAACGCTCGGGCCGCCAGTGCCCATTCCTTTCCTCCCTGCCATGCAACTGACCCGATTCACCGATTTCGGCCTGCGCGTCCTGATGTACCTGACGCAATGCCGTGACCGGTCCGCCGCAGTCACCATTCCGGAGATCGCCGACCGCTTCAGCGTGTCGCGCAACCATCTGGTGAAGGTGGTGCACTTCATGGCGCAGCAGGGGTGGGTCAGCACCTCGCGCGGCAAGGGCGGCGGGCTGCGGCTGGCGCAGTCGGCCGACCGCTACCGGCTGGGCGACCTGATCCGGCAGCTGGAGCAGCAGGGGCCGCTGATCGACTGCCGCGAACCGCCCTGTGCGCTGGACGGCGCATGCCGGCTGTCCGGCGTGCTGGCGCAGACCTTGCAGTCCTTCTACGAGGCGCTCAACGGCTACACCCTGGCCGACCTGGTGCGCGATCCCACGGCCGCCGCCATCATCAAGCTGCACCGCGCCGCCTGAGGCGGGGCATGATGTTTTGTTATGGACCCTGCGGAGTTTGGCATTTGCCGGACGGGCGGGGCGCGTCCCAGAATAGCGCGGTGTCCCTGTCTTTCTGGATCTAAAAGTATGCGGGTTTGCGTAATCGGCGCTGGCGTCGTGGGCGTCACGTCGGCCTATTTCCTGGCGCGCCAGGGCCATGACGTGGTGCTGGTGGACAGCCAGGCGCGTCCGGCCGAGGTGTCCAGCTACGCCAATGGCGGCCAGCTCAGTTATAGCTACGTGGCGCCTTTGGCCGGCCCCGGCGTGCTGCCCAGCGTGCCGGGTTGGCTGCTGCGCGAGGATTCCCCGCTGCGTTTCCGGCCCAGGCTGGATCCCCACCAATGGCGCTGGTGCCTGCAGTTCGCGCTGGCGTGCCGGGCCTCGGTGGCCAAGGCTTCCACGGCCCAGCTGGCCAGCCTGTCCTATCTCAGCCGGGACGTCATGCACTCCCTGCTGGAGCAGGAAGACCTGGATTTCGGCCATTTGAAGAACGGCAAGCTCATCGCCTACCGCAGCGCCGCCTTGCTGGACAAGGCGCGCGAACTGGTGGCGTACCAGGCCGGCCACGGCGCCGAGCAGCAGGTGCTGGACGCCGCGCAGACCCTGGCGCTGGAACCGGCGCTGGCCGGCATGGGCGCCAGCCTGGCGGGCGCCATCTATACCCCCAGCGAAGAGGCGGGCGACTGCCGCCAGTTCACCGAGGCGCTGTTCGACCGCCTGCAGACCATGGCCAATGTGCAATGCGCCATGTCCAATCCGGTATCCGGCCTGCAGCGCGAAGGGCGCCGCATCGTGGCCGTTAACACGCGCGACGGCGACATCGGCGCCGACGCCATCGTGCTGGCCACCGGCATCGGCACGCGCGCGCTGCTCAAGCCGCTGGGCCATGACGTGCCGCTATATCCCCTGAAGGGCTACAGCCTGAGCGTGGCGCTGGCCGAGGACGACGACGCGGTGGCGCCGCGCATCAGCGTCACGGACTACGAACGGCGCATCGTCTACGCCCGCGTGGGCGGCGTGCTGCGGATCGCGGCCATGGTCGACATCGGCAGCGCCGACGCCGGCATCGACACGGCGCGTATCGGGCTGCTCAAGCGCCAGGTGCACGAGGCCTTTCCGGCGCTGGACCTGCGCCAGGCCATACCGTGGGCGGGCCTGCGTCCGGCCACCCCCACCAGCAAGCCGCTGATCGGACGCAGCCATGCCGCCGATAACCTGTGGCTCAACATCGGGCAGGGTGCGCTGGGCTTCACCCTGGCCTGCGGCAGCGCCGCGCTGTTGACGGCCCAGATGGGCGGGCTGGAGCTGCCGCTGGACCCCGCGCCGTTCCGCCCCTGATACGGATGATGTCCATTTTGCGATAGCCGCTGCCTTTCCATCGGCAGACGGGCTGGATCGCGCTCAATAGGATAGCGATACTCCACCGCTTGCGCAGCCCCGAGGGGCGCCGCAGGCGGCCGGAGACCATCCCTCATCCTCCGAGCGCAACCACCATGTCCTACCTGTTCCCGTTGTTCGCCATCCTGTTCTGGGCGGGCAACGTCATTGTGTCCAAGATGGCCGCCAGCGCCATCTCTCCCACCGCCATCACCTTCTACCGGCTGGTGCTGGCCCTGTTCCTGATGGGCCTGTTCACGGCCGGCCCGGCCTGGCGCAACCGCAAGACCATCCTGCGCCATTGGCCCAAGCTGGCGCTGTACGGCGCCCTGTCCGCGGCGCTGTTCCAGGCGCTGTCCTACCGCGCGGCCGAAACCACCACCGCCACCAACATGGCCATCCTGACCGCGCTGATCCCCTTGCTGAGCATGCTGCTCAGCGTCGTGATCCTGCGCGATCCCCTGACGCTGGGCATGGCGGCCGGCGGCGCGCTGTCGTTCCTGGGGCTGCTGTACCTGGTGGGCCAGGGCGACATGCTGAGCGTGTTCCAGCACGGCATCCATGTCGGCGATGGCCTGATGCTGCTGGCCGCCTTGTCCTATGCGCTGTACGGGGTGCTGCTGCGCCATTGGAAGGTGCCGCTGCCGGCCTGGCAGTCGACCTTCGTGCAATCGATCTTCGCGCTGCTCTACATGCTGCCGCTGTACCTGCGCGTGCCGGCGGCGCAGGCCGCGCTGGACATGAACACGGTGCCGCTGATCCTGTACGCGGGCATCTTCTCGTCGGTGCTGCTGTCCTTCCTGTGGATCGAAGGCGTGCAGCGCCTGGGGCCCAACCGCTGCAGCATCTTCATCAACCTGCTGCCGCTGTTCACCGCGCTGGCCGCCTTCGTCATGCTGCGCGAGCAACTGCACCTGTACCACCTGCTGGGCGGCGCGGTGACGCTGGCCGGCGTGCTGCTGGCGCAGACGGTGCAGCGTCCGCTGTTCGGCCGCGCCCGCGGGCTGGCGCTGGACTAGGCGCTTTTCACTGGCGTTCAAGACGCGCGCCCGCCGTCCCGGCACAGTGGCTCTCTTTGCCGGGAGAGAGCCCATGAGCATGTTCCAGAGAACCGCCATCGCGCTGGCGCGCAGCCCGGGCCTGGGGCGGGCGATGCGGGCCGTGGCGGCGCGCACGTCGCTGGCGGCCCGTTTCGTCGGCGGCGCCGACGTCGATGCCGCGGTCCGCACGGCCGCCAGGCTGCGCGAGGCGCATGGGATCCGCGCCTCGCTTTTCTACCTGGGCGAGTACGTGGACGATGCCGACGCCATCGAGCACAACGTGGCCCAGGCGGTCGGCGCCTGCCGGGCGCTGGACCATGCCGGGCTGGACGTGCACGTGTCGGTCGATCCCACCGCCATCGGCTATATGCGCGACGACGCGCTGGGCCAGGACAATGCCCGGCGCATCGGCCTGGCGGCGCGCCGGACGGTCGGCCTGGGGCGCGACTGGATGGTGCTGGACATGGAGGATTCCTCCCTCTGCGACCGCACCTGCGCCTTGCACCGCGAACTGCTGCAAGCCGGCATACCGGCAGGCCTGACCCTGCAGGCGCGGCGGCGCCGCACGCCGCTGGACCTGGTCTGGGCGATCCGCCAGCGCACCTCGCTGCGGCTGGTCAAGGGCGCGTTTCCGGAGCGTGCCCTGGACCACGCGGGCCGCGCGCGCATCGACCAGGCCTATCTGGACGCCGCCGCCATCATGCTGTCGCGCGAGGCGCTGGAGTCCGGCTTCCAGCCCGTCTTCGGCACCCATGACGACCGCCTGGCCGGCGCCATCCTGGAGCTGGCGCGGGAACGCGGCTGGCCGCCCGAAGCCTTCGAATTCGAGATGCTCTACGGCGTGCGTCCAGACTGGCAGCTCGCGTTGCGCCGTTTGGGCTATAACGTCAGGGTTTATCTGCCCTTCGGCGGCGACTGGTGGCCCTACGCCGTGCGCCGCGTGGGCGAGAATCCCCGCAACGCATGGCTGCTGGCCCGTACGCTGACCTCGGACCAGAGCTACTTCGGCTAGGCGCTCCACGCACACGTATCCATGGCGGTTTCCCAACACATCTGGCATTGCGGCGCCGGCTTGCCTGGCGACGTGCTGATCGCGGACCTGCGCGCCTACAGCTATGCGCCGCATTTCCACGACGCCTGGTCCATCGGCGCCATCGCGCGGGGCCGCTGCGCCTTCACCGTGCATGGCGAACCGCAGGCCGCGGGCGAGGGCGACCTGGTGGTGATCGCGCCCGGCCAGGTCCATACCGGCGGCACCTCGGATGCGCCGCTGGGGTACCGCATGGCCTACATCGATCCGGCATGGTTCAGGAACCACGAGCTCGCGCTGTACGCTGGCGGCGCCGCGCTGCCCGGTCCGGTCATCCGCGATGCGGGGCTATGCCAGACATGGCTGGACGCGCTCACGCCCGATCCCATCGCCGACCCCGCGCGCCGCGCGCGCATCTCTGCCGCCCTGTTCGCTTTGCTGGCGGCGCATGCGCAGGTCCGCCCCGCGGCGGCCGACGACGAGTCCGATGTCTGCGCGCTGCTGCGCGCACGCATGGCATCGGACCCGGCCTGCGCGCCGGACCTGGAGGCCCTGGCGGCGGCGCAGGACCGCCATCGCACCACGCTGGTCAAGCAGTTCGCCCGGCGCTATGGCCTGCCGCCGCTGGCCTGGCTGCGCAACTGGCGGGTGGCGCGGGCCCGGGTGCTGCTGCGCGACGGCCTGGCGCTGGCGGATGCCGCGCACGCGGTGGGCTTCGCCGACCAAGCCCATCTGACCCGCGTGTTCAAGCAGGTCTACGGCAGCACGCCCGGCGTGCTGCGCAGGGCAGGGGCGGATTCCCAGACATTGCGCGCGCGCGGCGTTTCCACTCGGTAGTCCGAGTACTTGCGGGCAAAGAACGTGGCGCCCAGGTCGGCCGCCGCTTGCAGCGGCTGGCGCGGGTCCGCCGCGATCTCGCCGCGCAGGTTGCCGGCGCCGTGCACGTAGCCGACGAAATCCGAATGGGTATAGCGCGCGTATTCCTGGATCTGGTGCACGATGCCCAGCGCCGCGCCGGGATAGGTTTCCTCGGATGCCACCGCCAGGCCCAGGCGCTTGCCGGTCATGCGCTGCTTGACCCGCTCCGGTTCGGGGCCTTGGCCGGCATAGTGGCTGAACGAACGGTCGAAGAACGCCTTGGTCTGCGCCGACATGCCGTACCAGTAGATCGGCGTGCAGATGAGCACGCCGTCGGCCGGCAGGAAGTGTTCCAGGAACAGCTCGGAATAGCGGTCGCCGGGCGGTGACGCGCGCCGCAGGTCCGGCAGGAAGGACTGGATGTAGTCGTCCAGGAACAGCAGCGTGGCCTGGATGCCCGCCGCTTCGGCTCCGTGCAGCGCGGCCGCGCCCAGGGCCGCGCTGTTGCCGTCGCGCCGCGGGCTGCCGACCAGGATCAGCAGGCGCTTGGTGGGATGATCTAAATTCATGTTTGATTCCTTGTTCGGGCATGGATGCTTCCATGCGTCAGGGAAAATTTAGTATTCAGGCATGAAAGGCGACAAATGATGAATCCTTGGGTAGGATGAATTAATTTCATTCATAAGGCCGGAATTCCATGTTTGCCACGCTCCCGGTGACGGCGCTGCGCAGCTTCGAGGCGGCCGCCAGGCTGCTCAGCTTCAAGCTGGCCGCGGCTGAACTCGCCGTCACGGCCACGGCCGTGTCCCATCAGGTCAAGGCGCTGGAACGCCATGTGGGCTACGCGCTCTTCGAACGCGTGCCGCGCGGCGTGCGCCTGACCGAGAAGGGCGCGCGCCTTTTTGCTGCCGTGCATGGCGCCTTGCTCGACGTGGCGCAGACCCTGGATGCCTTGCGCGCCGCGCCGGCTTCGGGGGCGCTGACCGTATCCACCACGCATTCGTTCGCGGCCTTGTGGCTGGTGCCGCGGCTGGGGCGCTTCCACGCGGCGTTTCCGCAATACCAGCTGAACCTGAACACCAGTCCGGAGCCAGTGGACTTGCTGCGCGACGCCAGCATGGACCTGGCCATCCGCTACAGCCGCGAGCGCTGGCCTGGATTGCACGCCGCCTGCTCGCTGCAGGAGTGGTTCGGCGTCTATGGCGCGCCCGCGCTGGCCGCCCGGCCGGGCAGGCGTGCGCCGTCGCTGGTGACCGTGCGCTGGCGCGATTCGCAGCTGTACGATCGGAGCTGGCAGGACTGGTGCGAGGCGGCTGGCTTGCCGTCCTGGCGCAAGCCGGCGGCGGTGCACGCCTACGAGGAAGAGCACTACGCCCTGCAGGCCGCCATCGCGGGCCAGGGACTGGTGCTGGCCAGCTCCGTCATGGTGTCGGACAGCGTGGCGGCGGGCACCCTGGTGCCATACCGGCCGGACGTGAGGGTGGCGGGGGCGGCCTACACCGCGCTGTGCGCGCCGGGCCGCGAACGCCATCCGCCGCTCAGGGCTTTCCTGGGCTGGCTGCGCCAGGAATTCGAGGCCCGTACATGAGACAGCTTTCCCACCTGATGCGCAGCGGCAGCTTGAACGGCTACGTCGAGCTGGTCGAGTCGCTGGGCCGGGATCCCCATGCCTTCATGCGCAGCGTGGGGCTGGAGGCCAGGTTCCTGGAAGATCCGGAGATGCTGATCCCGCGCGATGCGGCGCGCGAGTTGCTGGAAATTACGGCCCGCGCCACGCGCACCGAAGACCTTGCGCTGCGCCTGGCGGCGCGGCGCAAGCTGTCGGCGCTGGGACCCATCAGCCTGGTGCTGCGGGAAGAACCCACGCCCCGGCAGGCCCTGGATACGCTCTGCCGCTACCTGAAACTGGTGAACGCCTCGCTCATCATCCGCGTTGAAGACGCGGGCGGCGTGGTGATCATCCGCGAAGACCTGTTGCCCACTCCCGGATTGCAGATGCGGCAGTCGGTGGAACTGGCGGTGGGGACCATGTTCTGCATCTTGAGCGAGCTGATCGGCCAGCAGTGGCAGCCGCTGGAGGTCTGCTTCACGCACCGCCCGCCCAAGGACGTGGCCGCGCATCGCGCCTTCTTCAGGCGCGGCGTCAAATTCAATCAGGAATTCAACGGCCTGGTCTGCGCGGCCGCCGACCTGGCCAAGCCGCGGGAGCAGGGCGACCCGATGGCGGCCGGCCTGGCCCGCAAGTACCTGGAAGCGGCGATGACCGGCCGCGGCGAAAGCGCACAGGACATCTGCCGCCGGATCATTCTGGCGCTGTTGCCTGGCGGCGCCTGCTCGGCGCCAGAGGTGGCGCGCTTTCTCCACGTCGACCGCCGCACGCTGCATCGCCGCCTCGAAGCGGAAGGTCTGACATTCAGCCGCGTGCTGGACGAGGTGCGCTCGGACCTGGTCAAGCACCATTTGCGCGAGAGCGACCTGCCGCTGGGCGAGGTGGCGGAATTGCTCGGCTTCTCCGGGCCCAGCAGCTTCAGCCATTGGTTCCATGGCCAGTTCGGATGCAGCGCTTCTCGGTGGAGCAAGCAGGCTGCCATGGAAGCGTCGTAGGCGCTGTCCCAAATTAGCAAATTTGTGTCCCAAAAAAGCAAGTTAATACGTGCGGTGCGGCGGATACTTGCAGCCATAGATCAGACATTGCGCTTTCCATGAACGGAAACCGGCGCCTCAGTCCGACAATGAGCTAGGAGACAAACATGAAACTGCAGCAATTCGCGCGCACGGCCCTGGCGCTGGCTGGATGTTCGCTGGCCTTCAGCGTCTGGGCTTCGGGCGACAAACCCTTGCGGGTCATCGTCCCGGGGCCGGCGGGCGGCACCGTGGACATCGCCGCCCGGGTGATCGGGCAGCAGGTCTCGGCGGACACCGGCCGGCCGGTCATCATCGAGAACCGGCCCGGCGCGACCGGATCGATCGGACTCAGCGCCATGCTGAAGGCCGACCCCGACGGCAATACGATTGCGTTGGGGCCGAGCAATATGCTGGTCGAAGCGCCGCAGGTGATGAAGGTGCCTTACGACCCGCTCAAGGACATCGTGACCATCGCCCGGGTCGCGTACACCAGCTACGCGCTGGTCAGCGCCGCGGACTACCCAGCCAAGGATTTCCAGAGCCTGGTCGCGCATTTGAAGGAACGCAAGGGCAAGTCGTCCTTCGCCAGTTACGGCACCGGCACGGTGTCGCAGTATTCGGGCCTGATCTTCAGCAGCCAGGCCGGGCTGGACATGCAGCACGTGGCCTATACGGGCTCGCCGCAGGCGCTTCAGGATGTCATAGGCGGCCAGGTCGACATCATGTTCGACGGCATGGTGACGTCCTTGCCCCTGATCAAGAGCGGCCGGCTGCGCCCCTACGCGGTCGCCGGGAAACACCGGTACAGGGATCTGCCCGACGTGCCGACGATGACCGAACTCGGCTATGCGGAGATCCAGTTCCAGGGCCAGGTGTGCTTCTACGGTTCAAGCAAGCTGCCGCCCGATGTCCTGGCCAAGCTCCAGGCGGTCATCGGCAAGGCGGCGGCCGTGCCGGCGGTGCAGCAGAAATTGTCGGACGTGGGGTTGGAGCCCGACGTGAATACCGACACCGCCGCGCTGCTGGCCGAAAACAGGCAGACCTCGCAGCGCAACGCCGCCATCGTCAAGAAGTTCGACATCCGGGCCAACTGACCCGCCTCTCTTTGCTTTCAGCGCGGCGCTCTTTGGGAGCGGCCGGTTTGCGCCGGCACGCCCGTGGACAACGCGCGCCAGTATTTCCGCGCTTGCCTCATGCCGCGCGGCCCACGCAGTTTTCACCTACCCAGTCGGAGCACCCTTGCCATGAACTTTCTAGACGGCCACCTGTATCCCGAAAACCAGCAGCCCCTGATCATCACCGCCGCGCCCTATGCGCCGGGCTGGATACCCTCGGACTTTCCGGAAGATATCCCGGTATCCATGGAGGATCAGATCCAGAAGGCGGTGGATTGCTACGAAGCCGGCGCGACCGTGCTGCACCTGCATGTGCGGGAGGCCGATGGCAAGGGCAGCAAGCGCCTGTCCAAGTTCAACGAACTGATCGCCGGGGTGCGCGAGGCGGTGCCCGAGATGATCATCCAGGTGGGCGGCTCCATCAGCTTCGCGCCGGAGGAAGGGCAGGCCGCCAAATGGCTGAGCGACGACACCCGCCACATGCTGGCCGAACTTAGGCCCACGCCCGACCAGGTGACGGTCACCGTCAACACCTCGCAGATGAACGTCACCGAGCACGCCGGCGAGGATGACTTCCGCGGCGTGTCGCGCGGCTTTCCCCACCTGTATTCCACCTACAAGGACATGGTGGTGCCCGCGAATCCCAGCTGGGTCGAGGAGCACATCCGGCGCCTGACGGCAGCCGGCATCCAGAGCGAGTTCCAGTGCTACAACATCAACAGCTTCGAAACCATAGAGCGGATGATCCGCCGCGGCGTCTACAAGGGGCCGTTGGTGATGAACTGGGTGGCCATCAGCGGCGGCATGGACCAGGCCAACATCTATAACCTGGCCAACTTCCTGCGCGCCGCGCCGGACGGCTCGGTGATCACGGTGGAGAGTTCGGTGCTGAACGTGCTGCCGGTGAACATGATAGGCATCGCCCTGGGCCTGCACGTGCGCTGCGGCATCGAAGACGTGCTCTGGAACCAGTCCCGCACCGGCAAGATGAGCTCGGTCGAACAGATCAAGCAGCTGGTGCGCATTTCCGGCGAGTTCGGCCGTCCGATCGCGACGGCGCAGCAGGCGCGCGAGATCATGAAGATCGGGGTTTTCTACGAAACGGCGGACGAGACCCTACAGGCCAATGGCTTCGCGCCTAACCGCAACGGCGGCAACCAGGGCTTCCTGCGCAAGCCGGTTTGATGTCTCTCCGGGGCGGCCGCCAGCCCGGGTTCTCCGGGAAGCGGCGTCCGGCCCGGCCTTGACGCCGCCTGCGAGCCACGCGGCATCGATCCAGGAATGAAATGATGACGATCTCATTGACCCGTAGGGAACTCTTGCTGGGCGCGGCCGCGTCGCTGGCGAGCCGTCTGGCGTTTGCGCAGGGCGGCGGTGATTGGCCGGTCCGGCCCGTCAAGGTGATCGTGCCGGGCGGCGCGGGCGGCGTGCTGGACACGCTGGCCCGGCAGCTCTATGCCCGGCTCAACGAAACGCTGGGCCAGCCATTCGTCATAGAAAACCGCCCCGGCGCGAACGGCTTGATCGGTTCGTCGGCCGTCAAGAATGCCGCGCCCGACGGCTACACGATCTTGCATAGCACGGCGTCGTCCATGGTGATGGCCGAGGCGCTGAATCCCGCTCTCCCGATCAGAACCCTGCGCGACCTGGAGCCCGTGGCGCTGTCCTCGGTGGGCGGCGTGCTGCTCGTGGTGCATGCCTCGGTGCCGGCGCGGACGCTGCCCGAACTGGTCGACCTGCTGCGCCGCGACCCCGACAAGTACCCGTCCTATGGCAGCTGGGGGATAGGCTCCAATGGGCATCTGACGATGGAGTGGATCAAGCAGCGGGCAGGACTGAGCATCAACCATGTGCCCTACAAGACCACGCCTGCCTTGCTCACGAACATCGTGTCCGGCGAGGTTCCCGTGGGCTGGGTCGACGTGGTGTCTCCCCTGGGCTTCATCGAGCAGGGCAAGCTGCGCGGCATCGCGTTGACGGGCACTGTGCGCAGCCCCAGGCTGCCGGACGTCAAGGTGTTGTCGGAACAGGGCTATCCCTTTACCGCCGCCGGCTGGCAAGGCGTATTCGCGCCCAAGAACACGCCGCAGGACGTGCTGGAGCGCCTGCATGCGGCCATTAATCACGAACTTGGGCAGCCAGCGTTCCTGGAGGCGCTGCGCCAGGCGAATGTGCCTCCCTCCGCCGCCGTCAGCCGCCAGGCGTTCGCACAAACCATCACGCAAGACCTGGCCGCCTGGCGCAAGGTGGTGGTGGACGGCAACATCAAGCCCGAGTGATAAGCCATGCAAATCTCCTCCCACGCGGACAAGATAAGCCGCTTGTTGTCGCTGCGCGACCGGCTCGACCCTTTGCAGGATTTTGAGCTCTGGTATTGGACCTGTCTTACCGCGGGGACCAATATCTGGAACGCTACGCTGCATGCCACGGGACTGACCAGCGAGGACCGCGCCTTTTCCACCATCCCTGGCGTGCACGTCGTGCCTCAGGCCGGTGGCGGCTGGCGCAGGGAGCTGCGCGGTCCCGGCGATGTGAGCCACGTGGGCTGGCCCGCCATTCCCGGCGACATGCCTGAGCCTGTCCAGCGCCTGGAAGCCGCCTTGCACGCGTTGGAGGCGCATCGCGATCCTTGCCTGCGCGGAGATCGCCAGCCGACCCAGGCCATCGTCGATGATTGCGACCATGCCATGTCGCAAGCCATCGCCGTCTACCTCGCGTTGGTCCGCCCGGAGGCGCGCCCATGAGCCCGGAACATCACCGCGACAAGGCGCAGCGCATCGAAGCCACGCTGGCCAAGCTGACCGACGAGGACTGGGAAATCCGGATCGAGGCGGCCATGCTGGCGGGCACGCATTGGGTCAACTTTGTCCTGCACAGGGTCGGCGCAAGCGCGATCGCGGAAGACATGGTGCATGCGTCCATGTGCATGGTCAGCGTGTTGCGCAAATACAGGCTGGCCGAGCCCGAGCTGATCGACGCACTTGAGGAAATCGAGGAGCTTCGTCCCTTGCATGTGCGCGGCGACATGGACGGCGGGATTCAAGCCGCGGACCGGGCGCTCGACTTGTTGGGCGCGATAGGCAAGCGGGCGCGAGCGCTTGCCTGATCCGCTGCCGCGCTAGTCTCCTGTTGCAGGGCGGCGCGGCAGCAGCGGCAGGGCGGCCAGCATGCATAGTCCTGCCAGCCCCCAGGCGATGGGCCAGGAGGTGGCCGCGACCAGGTGCGGCATCACCGCCGGGGTGAGAAACAGTCCCAGGTAGCAGCAGCTATTGGCCATGCCCAGTGCAGTGCCCGCGCGCGCTGCGCCAGCGAGCGTGGCCAGTTCGGTATAGGCCACGCCGTGCCAGGCCGAGACGCAGATGCCGGCCGCCGCCATCAGGATGGCCAGTGCGAGCATCGCGTCGCTGGCCGCCCATGCGGTGGCGCCTAGCGCCGCGAACAGCACGAAGCTCAACCCGATGCAGAAACGCAGGTAGGCGCCGCGGTTGCCGCGGCGGTCGGTCCACCTGCCGCTTGCGACGCGCGCGATCATGGCGCCCAACTGCACCGCCACCAGCACAGCCGTCGTGGCGCCGACGCCGGCGCCGCTGAAATCATGCAGGAACACCGTGGCGAAGGTCAGGACGGCGAATTGCGGGCAGCACAGCAGGCCGATGGCTAGCGCGGTGCGCCAGACCCGCGCATCGCGCAGCGGACCGGCCGCCGAGTGAGCCCGGGTTGCGGCGGCGGGCCGGCCGGGTTCGCGCAGCCAGCAGACGGCCAGCAGCGCCGCCGCGGCGCACAGCAGGGCCAAGGCGCCGAACACCGCGCCAAAGCCTGCGCGGGCCGCCAGCCAGGGCAGGGCCAGCGCGCCCAGTCCACCGCCCAGCGGCACGGCGGTCTGGCGGATGCTCATCGCCAGGCCGCGTTCGCCTTCGTCGAACCAGGACATCACCGCGCGGCCGCTGGCGCCATTGACGCTGCCTCCCAGGATGCCCACCAGGACCAGCCCCATCGCCAGCATCACCAGCCCGGGCACGCCGTCCGCGGTGGGCGCCGCGTAGGCACTCATCCAGGCCAGCGCCGCGGCCGTGGCGCCCAGGCCGGCCAGCAGGACCGGGCGGTCGCCCCAGCGGTCGGCCAGCATGCCCCAGGGGAGCTCGAACAAGGCGACGCCCAGGCCCAGCAGACCCAGCGCCAGGCCCAATTGGCCGTTATCCAGCTGGTAGTCCGCGCGCATGAATACCGCGGTGGCGGGCAGGCCCGCCGCGGCGGCGGAAAAGGCGACATTCGCGGCAACGCCCGCGGCCAGTACCTTCCAGCGATGGCCAGGGCGGTCGAGGACGGGGGAAAGGGTCTGCGCGGGGGATGAGGACAGGGACATGCGGGGCCTCCTGGGGGCCGGAACGGGATTGACGCAGGCCAGTGTGCACTTCTAATATCTTCCCGAAAATCAGTATTTTTTTAATTAATAGTTTTGAAAAACGGGACTATTGCATGAAGCCTGCCACATTCGATCTGGAGGTGCTGCGCAGTTTCGTCGCGGGGGTGGACCTGGGCAGCTACGGCCGCGCGGCTGACCGGCTCGGCCGTTCCACTTCCGCCGTCAGCGCCCAGCTGAAAAAGCTCGAAGAGCAGGCGGGCGTGCCGCTGCTGCGCAAGGCGGGGCGGGGCCTGACCCTTACCGATGCCGGCGAGACCATGCTGGCCTATGCACGGCGCCTGCTCGACTTGAACGACCAGGCATCGCGGGCGGTGCGCGGTGCGGAATTGCAGGGCAGGGTGCGCTTGGGCCTGCAAGAGGATTTTGGCGAGATGCTGCTGCCTCGGGTGCTGGGCCAGTTTGCGCGCACGCATCCCAAGGTGAAGATCGAGGCGCGCGTGGCCCGCAATGCCGACTTGCTGGACCGCATCGCGGTGGGCCAGTTGGACATCGCGCTCGCCTGGGATCACGGCGCGCGCCTGCCGCACGCGCAGCGTCTGGCGGAGCTGGCCATGTGCTGGATCGGGCCGGCCGATCCGGTGCCCGCGCGGGACGCGGACGGCGTGTTGCCGCTGGCGGCGTTTGAAGCGCCGTGCCTGTTCCGCAGCGGCGCGACCGAAGCCCTGGACCGCGCCGGTATTGCCTGGTCGCCGGCTTTCACCAGTCCCAGCCTCGCGGGCCTGTGGGCGGCGGTGTCGGCGGGACTGGGCTTGGCGGTGCGCACCCCCCTGGGGCTGCCGGCCACGGTGCGCGCGATGGCGCCGGGCGAGCAGAGTCTGCCAGGTTTGCCCGCGATTTCCCTGTCGCTCTACCGCGGCAGCGCCGAACTGGATCCGGCGGCGGCTGCGCTGGAGGAGATCCTGCGGCATTGCATCGATGACAGCCTCGCGGCCTTGAAAGCGGCGCCTGGCGGGCAAGCGGCGGACAGGCGTGCGGGCACGATAGTCGGAGGCCGCGAAGCATGAATCGATTCCATGAAATGAGCGTGTTCCTGGCGGTGGCCGAGGCGCAGAGTTTCGCCGCGGCGGCGCGCCGGCTGGAAATGTCGGCGCCCACCGTCACGCGCAGCGTTTCGGCGCTGGAGCGGCGGCTGGGCGCCTTGCTGCTGGTGCGCACCACGCGCAGCCTGCGTCTGACCGAGGCCGGCCAGCGCTACGCCGACGACTGCCGCCGCATCCTCGACGAAGTCGAGCAGGCCGACGATGCCGTGGCCGGCGCGATGGCCGCGCCGCGCGGCGCGCTCAGCATCACCGCGCCGGCGTTCTTCGGCGAACTGCACGTGATGCCGGCCGTGCTGGGCTATCTGCGCGCGCACCGTGAAGTCTCGGTGCGCACGCTGCTGGTGGACCGCGTGGTGAACCTGCTGGACGAGCGCGTGGATGTGGCGGTGCGCATCGGCGCCTTGCCGGATTCCACGCTGACGGCGGTGCCGGTGGGGCAGGTGCGCCGCGTGGTCTGTGCCGCGCCCGCCTTCCTGCGCGAACGTGGCGCGCCCCAGGATCTGGAGTCGCTGCCGCGCTTTTGCACGGTCACCGCCGCCATGGAGGGCCGCACGCCGCAATGGCGCTTCCAGCAGGACGGCCAGCCCAGGAGCCTGCGCGTCGATTCGCAGCTGACCGTCACGTCCTTCCAGGCCGCGGTGCTGGCGGCCTGCGAGGGCTGGGGGCTGACGCAGGTGGTGTCCTACCAGGTGGCGCGGCACCTGGCCAGCGGCGCCCTGGAGGTGGTGCTGCGCGACTTCGAGCTGCCGCCGCTGCCGGTGCATGTGGTGTATCCGGAAGGTCGCAAGAGTTCGGCCAAGGTGCGCAGCTTCGTCGAATTCTGCGTCGAGGCGCTGCGGCGCGATCTGGCGACGCTGCCGGCGTAGCGGCTTTCTTTCATCCGCTGCAAGAGTGTCTTGCGGGCGCTGGCCGTTCACGTGTGGCCGGCGCCGGCCCAAGATGGAGCCTGTATCGACTTGGAGCCCACTCATGCAAACCGCCCAGAACCCCTCGCTGACGTTCTACAGTTTTCCTCTGTCCGGCCACGCCCACCGCGTCGCGCTGATGCTGTCCCTATTGAACGTGCCGCACCGGACGGTGGATGTGGACCTGCGCGGCGGGGAGCACAAACGCTCGCCATTTCTGGCGCTGAACGCTTTTGGCCAGGTGCCTGTCATCGACGACAACGGCGTGGTGGTCGCGGATTCGACCGCCATCCTGGTCTACCTGGCCAAGCGCTACGGCGGCCAGGCCTGGCTGCCCGAGGATCCCGCCGGGGCCGCCGCGGTGCAGCGCTGGCTGTCGGTGGCATCCGGCCCGCTGGTGCAGGGTCCGAACGCGGCGCGTCTGGTGACGCTGTTCGGCGCGCCTTACGACGTGGATGCCACGCTGGCCCGCGCCCACGCCTTGCTCAAGGTCATGGACGGCGAGCTGGCTGGGCGCGATTTCCTGGCGGGTGCCGCGCCCACCATCGCGGACGTGGCCTGCTATGCCTATGTGGCGCACGCGCCCGAAGGCAATGTGTCGCTGGACGCCTATCCGCACGTGCGTGCCTGGCTGGGCCGCATCGAAAACCTGCCGCGCTTCGTGGCCATGCCCCGGTCGCCCGTGGGCCTGCAGGCCGCCTGAGGGCGCGCACCGCGCAAGGAGCACGCCATGCCCATCGCAGAACCCGCCACCCTCCCGCCGTCGCCCTGGCACGCGGGCGAACGCCTGCTGCAACAGCACGTGGGCATTGCCGAGCGCATGGCGGTGACCGGACCCAAAGTCATCCGTGACTACATGCCGGACCAGCACCGCATTTTTTTCCAGCAATTGCCCTTTTTGGTCGCGGGCGCGGTGGATGGGCAGGGCGATCCCTGGGCCGGCGTGCTGGAAGGCCAGCCCGGCTTCGTGTCCTCGCCCGACCCGCGCACCCTGAGCGTGTCCGCCGTGCCGGACGCCGACGATCCGCTGCTGGCCGGTCTGGGGCCGGACCGGCAGGTGGGCCTGCTGGGCATCGAGCTGCACACGCGCCGGCGCAACCGCGCCAACGGCCGCATCGCGGCCTGGGATGGCAAGCGCTTCGAGGTGGCGGTGACGCAGTCGTTCGGCAATTGCCCGCAATACATCCAGGCGCGGGAATTCCAGTTCTCGCGTTCGCCTTCGCTGCGCTTTCCGGGCACGCCGCAAGAGCGCGGCGGACTGGACGAGGCGGCGCGGGCGCTGATCGCCCGGTCCGACACGTTCTTCGTGGCGACCTACGCGGAGGAGGGCGGCCGCCAGGTCGACGTCTCGCACCGCGGCGGCAAGCCGGGCTTCGTGCGGGTGGACGGCGACGTGCTGACCATTCCTGACTTTTCCGGCAACCGCTTCTTCAACACCCTGGGCAACATGGCGCTCAACCCGCGCGCCGGGCTGCTGTTCATCGACTTCGAGCGCGGCGACGTGCTGCAGCTGACGGGCGCCGCCGAAGTCATCCTGGACAGTCCGGAGATCGCGCAGTTCGAGGGCGCGGAGCGGCTGTGGCGGGTGCACGCGCGGCGCGTGGTCCGCCGGCCCGGCGCGCTGGCCCTGCGCTGGCGCTTCGATTCGTACTCGCCCACCGCGCTGGCGACCGGGCAGTGGCCGCCCGGGCCGGCGGCCGCCTAGCCCGCCAGGGCGGTCTTCTGCACCACGGCGTCGTCCGGCCCCAGCAGGCGGCCGTCCTGTGCGCGGATTTCCAGCTTGCGCACGGGCTGGCCGCGCTTGCGGTCGATCAGCGTCGAATGGGGCTCGGCGGGGCCGTAATAGTGGTCTTCGCCCCATTGGCGCAAACCGACGATGACCGGGAACAGCGCCCGGCCTTTGTCCGTCAGCACGTATTCCTGGTAGGCGCTGCCGTCCGAAGCGGGCGCGACGTCCAGGATGCCGTGCGCGACCAGCGTGCGCAGCCGGTCGCTGAGGATGTTCTTGGCCACGCCCAGGCTTTTCTGCAATTCGCCGAAACGCCGCACGCCGTCGAAGGCGTCGCGCACGATCAAGAGCGACCACCAGTCGCCGATCGCGTCCAGGGAGCGCGCCACCGGGCAGGCGGCGCCTTCGAGACTAGTGCGTTTGACCATGTCGGATCCTTGCTGAGGGGAGTGACGTTAAGGGGGGCGGCAACGGCAGATTTATGGAAATTTCGGTTGCATTATAAAACCTTGAAAACTACTATTCTGGTTTTATAACGAAACCAGAATGGAGCAAGACATGCCAGCCCGACCTGAACCCGTCGATCCCGTATCCCCAGGCCCGATGCCGCGATCCCTGGTGATGTTGCTGGCGATGGCCTGCGCCTTGAGCGTGGCCAATGTGTATTACGCCCAGCCCCTGCTCGACGCCATCGGCCGCGAGTTCGGCATCGCCGAAGGCGCGGTGGGCATCGTGGTCACGGCCACGCAATTGGGCTGCGCGCTGGCGCTCTTGTTCGTGGTGCCGCTGGGCGACCTGCTGGACCGCCGGCGCCTGATGCTGGGACAGCTGGGGCTGCTGGTGCTGTCCTTGGGGGCCGTGGCGCTGGCGGCCGGCACGCCCTGGCTGTTGATGGGCATGGTGGCGCTGGGCCTGTTGGGTACGGCGATGACGCAGGGCCTGCTGGCCTTGTCCGCGGCGTTGGCCGCGCCGGGCGAGCGCGGCCGCGTGGTCGGCGCCGCGCAGGGCGGGGTGGTGATCGGCCTGTTGCTGGCGCGCACTTTGGCCGGGGCCGTGGCGGACCTGTGGGGCTGGCGCGCGGTCTACGTGGTGTCGGCGGCGTTGGCCGCCGTGCTGGCCGTGGTGCTGGCGCGGCGTCTGCCGCGGCGCCGGCTGCCCGCGGTGGACCTGGGCTACTGGGCCTTGCTGCGCTCGCTTTACGGCCTGCTGGCCACCGAGCGCGTGTTGCGCGTGCGCGGCATGATCGCGCTGCTGATGTTCGCCGCCTTCAGCGCCTTCTGGACCGCGCTGGTGCTGCCCCTGAGCGCGCCGCCGCATTCGCTGACGCACAGCGCGGTGGGCGCGTTCGGGCTGGTGGGCGTGGCGGGCGTGCTGATGGCGGCGCGCGCCGGCCGCCTGGCCGACAGCGGGCAGGGCGAGCGGACCACGGCCGTGGGCCTGGCGCTGCTATGCCTGGCCTGGGTGCCCATCGCCTTCCTGGAGCAAAGCCTGTGGCTGCTGGCCCTGGGCGTGCTGATCCTGGACATCGCCCTGCAAGCGCTGCACGTGACCAACCAGACCATGATCTTCAGCGTGAATCCGCAGGCGCATAGCAGGCTGGTCGGGGGCTACATGATGTTCTATGCCGTGGGGAGCGGGTTGGGGTCTATCGCGTCGACTGCGGTTTATGCGCAGGCCGGCTGGCTGGGGGTGTGCTGGTTGGGGGCGGGTATCAGTGTTGTGGCGCTGGCGTTCTGGGCGGTGACGTTGCCGCGTGGTGAGCGTTTGGTCGTTGGTTCTTAGGATGCTCGTCGTGGGGTTCTTTAGACGCCTGTCGCGTCGTGGGCTCGCGATGCGCGGGGCTGCGATTGCGGTCCGGAGCCTTCGCTCCGGACTTCCCCTTCGTCATCTTCGTCCTCGCCTTCGGCGACTCCTTCAGATTTCCTCGGGCTTATCGACGCCCCGCGCATCGCGAGCCCACGACGCGACAGGCTCGACTGGTTGAATCTTCACGGGCGCTGGGGCGAGCGGTGTGCTTGGCGTTCTGGCCACGGTCGGTGGGGTGGTGGCGTGTCTTGCGGGGCCCGCCCCAGGCCGGCCGCGCGGGCGGCCTCTTGGGGCTTACGCGGTGTCTTGCGTCGCGCGATGGCGCTGCGCGCTGGTGGTGGGGCGTTCTCTTGGTGACGCGTACGGCAAGTGAGAGCCGGGTAATTTGGTGGGGCGCTGCGTTCGGGGTAATGGCGAAGCGCACGGGTCGGCCAGCAAACGTCATTTCAACGCGGGTGCCGGATGGGTGGCGCGCGTCCAGGTCCGCATGCGCAAGCGGCTATTCGCCGCGCGCCACCCATCACCGCCCATTCCCCCACGAGCTGGGGATCAATAGCAAATCAGTCACCGCATTCGCGCAAGCGAACACAATAGAAATTCTAGAAATCACGTATGTCATTCTCGGCCGCCCGCGCGGCCGAGAATGACGGGCAACACAAGCATCGTCCCTGACCACGGCTCCAGCAGCGCCCCAAGCCAAGATTCAAGTAGCTCGTCGGCGCGGGCGCCTGAGTGGTGGGCAACCTCGATGCGCCCGAGGGAATCTGAAGGGAAGGCCGAAGGCCTGGACGAAGATGACGACGGGGCAGTCCGGAGCGAAGGCTCCGGACCGCAATCGTGGGCGCCCGCCACTCAGGCGCCCGCGCCGACGAGCGGCCTACGAAGCACTGGAACGCCACCCCGAAAGCCGCAAGACCTCAGACGATCCTTGTATCAAGCCCGCCCAACACCGACCAGCGGCAGTTACGGCTGCACCGCATACTCCCCAGACCCCATGACCACCGCCGCCATCCCTGGCGCCTGGCTCAGCTTATGCAACGCGTAGCACTGCGCGGTGGCGATCTTGGCGTCATGGAAAGCCGGGTCTTCCTCGCGCAGGTCCAGGCTGGCCAGCAGCGCGCGCGCCATCTGCCAGCCGGCAAACGTGGTGCCGGCCAGCAGCAGATACGGCACGGCGGCGGCGAACACCGCGTTGGGGCGGCTGGCGGCGTTGGCCAGCACGAAGTCGATGGCGTCGGCCAGTGCCGCGCGGGCCTGGCGCAACGGCGTCAGCAGCAGGCGGGCGGCGGGCTCGCTGCGGGCTTCCAGCGCCGCTTCGGTCTTGCCGACTTCCGCCAGCAGGGCGCGGGCGACGGCGCCGCCGTCGCGCAGGGTCTTGCGGCCCACCAGATCGTTGGCCTGGATCGCCGTGGTGCCTTCGTAGATCGTGAGGATGCGCGCGTCGCGGTAGTACTGCGCCGCGCCGGTTTCCTCGATGAAGCCCATGCCGCCGTGCACCTGCACGCCCAGGCTGGCCACGTCGATGGACATCTCGGTGCACCAGCCCTTGACGATGGGCACCAGGTATTCCTGCACCGCCAGGTGGCGCTTGCGGGCCTCGGCGTCGGGGCTGGCGTGCGCCAGGTCGGCGTGGCCCGCGGTGTAGTAGGCCAGGGCGCGGCCGGCCTCGGTCAGCGCGCGCATGGTGCCCAGCATGCGGCGCACGTCGGGGTGCTGGATGATGGGCACCGCGTCCTTGGACGAACCGTCCACCGGGCGGCTCTGTACGCGCTCGGCGGCATAGGCCAGCGCGTGCTGGTAGGCGCGGTCGGCGACGGCCACGCCTTGCACGCCGACCGCGTAGCGGGCGGCATTCATCATGATGAACATGGCGTCCAGGCCGCGGTTTTCCTGGCCCACCAGATAGCCCAGCGCGCCGCCCGCGTCGCCGAACTGCAGCGTGCAGGTGGGGCTGGCCTTGATGCCCAGCTTGTGTTCGATCGACACGCAATGGACGTCGTTGCGCGCGCCCAGCGTGCCGTCCTGGTTGACCAGGAACTTCGGCACCAGGAACAGCGAAATGCCTTTGACGCCCTCGGGCGCGTCGGGCAGGCGCGCCAGCACCAGGTGCAGGATGTTCTCGGCCAGATCGTGCTCGCCGTAGGTGATGAAGATCTTGGTGCCGGAGATGCGGTAGGTGCCGTCACCCGCGGGCTGCGCGCGCGAGCGGACCATGGCCAGGTCCGAGCCCGCCTGCGGCTCGGTCAGGTTCATGGTGCCGGTCCAGCGTCCGGAAATCATGGGCTCGATGAAGCGCTGCTTCAGTTCGGGCGAACCGGCCGTCAGCAGCGCCTCGATCGCGCCATTGGTCAGCAGCGGACACAGCGCGAACGACAGGTTGGCGGCGTTCAGCATTTCGGAGCAGGGCGAGCCGATCAGGCCGGGCAGGCCCTGGCCGCCGTATTCCACCGGATGCGTCATGCCCTGCCAGCCGGCCTCGGCGTACAGGTCGAACGCTTGCTTGAAGCCCGGCGAGGTGGTGACGGCGCCGTCGCGCCAGGAACTGGGCTCGCGGTCGGCGGCGTGGTTCAGCGGGGCCAGCACGTCGCCGGCGTAGCGCGCGGATTCCTCCAGCACGGCCTGGGTGGTGTCGGGCGTGGCTTCCTCGAAGCCGGGCAGCGCGCCGACTTGCGGCAGGCCGGCAAGGTGGTTCAGCACGAACAGCATGTCTTTGACGGGGGCTTGGTACGTCATGGCGTCGGAGCTCCTGGATGGGATGGGGACGAGGGATTCAGCCGGCCTTGCCGGGGCCGGCCACGTCGATGGCCTTGGTTGCGCCGACGGCGGCGCGCAGTTCGAATTTCTGGATCTTGCCGGTGGAAGTCTTGGGCAGTTCGCCGAAGCGCACCGCGCGCGGCACCTTGAAGCCGGGCAGCAGCAGCTTGCAGTGCGCGATGATCTCTTCGGCGGTGGCGCTGCAGCCGGGCTTGAGCTCGACGAAGGCGCAGGGGGTTTCGCCCCACTTGGGATCGGGCATGGCCACCACGGCCACCGCCGCCACCGCGGGGTGGCGGTAGAGCGCATCTTCCACTTCGATGCTGGAGATGTTCTCGCCGCCGGAAATGATGATGTCCTTGCTGCGGTCCTTGATGCGGACATAGCCGTCGGCCGTCATCACGCCCAGGTCGCCGGTATGGAACCAGCCGCCGGCAAAGGCCTGCTCGGTGGCGCGCTCGTTCTTCAGGTAGCCCTTCATGCAGATGTTGCCGCGGAACATGACCTCGCCCACGGTCTGCTCGTCGGCCGGCACCTCTTCCATGGTCTCGGGATTGCGCACGGACACGCCCGCCTGCAGGTGGTAGCGCACGCCCTGGCGCGCATTGCGCAGCGCGCGCTCTTCCTCGTCCAGCGCGTCCCAGGCTTCTTGGCGGGCGCACACGGCCGCGGGTCCGTAGACCTCGGTCAGGCCGTACACATGGGTCAGCTCGAAGCCGATGTCGCGCATCTTGGCGATGACGGCCGGCGCGGGCGCGGCGCCCGCCACCATGGTGCGCACGGTGTGGCCGATGCCGGCGCGCATCTCGGCCGGCGCATTGGCCAGCGCGCTCTGCACGATGGGCGCGCCGCAATAGTGGGTGACGCCTTCGGCGCGGATCAGGTCGAACACGGTCTGCGGGTCGAACTTGCGCAGGCACACGTTGACCCCGGCGCGCGCGGCCACCGTCCAGGCGAAGCACCAGCCGTTGCAGTGGAACAGCGGCAAGGTCCACAGATAGACCGGATGCTTGGGCATGTCCCATTCGAGGATGTTGCTGATGGCGTTCAGGTAGGCGCCGCGGTAGTGGTAGACCACGCCCTTGGGATCGCCGGTGGTGCCGGACGTGTAGTTCAGCGCGATGGCGTCCCATTCGTCGGCCGGCGGCTTCCAGTCGTAGCGGGCGGGGGCGCCGGCCAGGAAGGCTTCGTAATCGATCGCGCCGGGCAGCTCCGCCGGGGCGCTTTCCAGGTCGTGCACCGAGATGAGCTTCAGGTGCGGGAATTCGGCCCGGGCGCGTTGGGCGACTTCGGCATACTCCGTGTCCACGATCAGCGCCTGCGCTTCGCCGTGGCCCAGCATGAACAGCACGCTGGGCGTGTCCAGGCGGGTGTTCAGGGTGTTGAGCACGGCGCCCAGCATGGGCACGCCGAAGTGGGCTTCGACCATGGCGGGAATGTTGGGCAGCATCACGGCCACGGTGTCGCCGCGCTTGATGCCGGCCTGCGCCAGCGCGCCGGCCAGGCGCTGGGCGCGTTCGTAGGTCTGGGCCCAGTTGCGCCGCACCTTGCCGTGGACGATGGCCAGGCGCTGGCCATAGACCTGCGCGGCGCGGGCGATGAAGTCCACCGGGGTCAGGGCTTCGTAGTTGGCGTCGCGGCGCTCGAGGCCGCGATCGTTCATACCGCTCATGCTTGTCTCCAGTTGGGACGCGCCGGCGTCCCTTATCCGTGTGCGGGGAGTTTGATCCCCGTCGCTTGCCCTAGCATATGCGTGGCTGGAAAATGCTGTCTGTCACCTGCATGACAGACGTCCGGCCGGCCCGGCTTTCCCCAGTTTTACACAGTTATTCCCATGACCGACGTTTCAAACATTGTTTCCGCCGCGGAACTGGCCGGCCTGTTCGGAGCCTGTGCCTGGTTTGCCGCGCTGGAGGCCCGCCACCAGGACCTGGTGCTGGCGACTTCACGCGCCGAGCGGGTGCCCAACGGCGCCTGGATTGCGCGGCGCAACGCGCCCTCGGACTATTGGCTGGGCGTGCATTCGGGTCTCTTGAAGCTGGCCATCTACAACGAGTCCGGCCGCAGCTGCACGTTTTCGGGCGTGCCGCCGGGAGGCTGGTTCGGCGAGGGCAGCGTCATCAAGCGCGAGCTGCGCAAGTACGACGTGGTGGCGATCCAGCCGTCGCTGGTGTTGCAGGTGCCCACGGCCACTTTCCACGCGCTGCTGTCGGCCAGCCTGCCTTTTTCGCATTTCGTCATCGGCCAGTTGAACAACCGCATGGGCGAGTTCATCGCTTCCATCCAGAACCACCGATTGCTGGACGCGGACGCGCGCGTGGCGCAGTCGCTGGCGCAGCTGTTCAATCCGCAGCTGTATCCGTCCACCGATCTGACGCTGGCGATCTCGCAGGAAGAACTAGGCTATCTGACGGGCCTGTCGCGCCAGCGGGTCAATCAGGCCCTGCAGACGCTGGCGGACCAGGGCATCCTGGCCCTGGCCTACAACCAGATCAAGGTGCTGGACCTGGATCGCCTGCGTCAGTACGGCCTGGACCAGATCTGAGGGCGCCGGATCAGGCGCCGCGCAGGGAGCGGTTGAGCGCCGCCCGCGCCAGGATACGCGTGGAATCCAGCGTGGGCAGGGCGGAATTGCCGTCGTTCAGCACCAGCGGCAATTCGGTGCAGCCCAGCACCACGGCGTCGCAGCCGGCCTCGCGCAGGCGTTCGATCACGCCTTGCAGCCGGGCCACGGATTCGGGCTTGAACACGCCGTACACCAGCTCGTCCATGATGACGCGGGCCAGCGTATCGCGGTCTTGTTCCGCCGGCCGCAGCCATTGCAGCCCGCGCGCTTCCAGCGGGTCCGGATAGACGCTGCTGTCCACCAGCCAGCGCGTGCCCAGGATGCCGATGCGGCGCAAGCCGCGCGCCTGGGCTTCGGCCGCGACTTCCCCGGCGATATGCAGCCAGGGCAGGGGCGAATGCGGCAGCACATGGCCCAGCGCCTGATGGATGGTGTTGTCTGGGCAGATCAGGAAATCCGCGCCCGCGCGCGCCAGCTTGCCCGCCGAGGACAGCATCAGCGCGCCCACGCCGGCCAGGTCGGCGCGGTCCAGGCAGGCGACGTAGTCCGCCAGCGAATGCGTGTGCAGCGAAATCTCGGGGTGGGCGTGCGGACCCAGGCGCTCGGCGCCTTCCGCGCACAGCGTCCGGTAGCAGAGCGCAGCGCCTTCCGCCGAGCAGGCGACGATGCCGATGTGCAGCGGGGTGTCGCTCATTCAGTGGACTCCTTGCTGGATGCGCGCACGTGGCGCGCGATGTCCAGGAAGCTCGCCGCCATGGATTCCTGCTGCGCCGGCGGCAGCCGCGACAGGAACAGCTCGTCGACGGCGGGGCCGTAGACCTTCCACATCTCGCGGCGCAGGACGCGTCCCTTGGGCGTGAGGCGGGCGTAGGTGGCGCGGCGGTCCTCGTCCGAACGGAACCGTTCGACCAGGCCTTCGGCCTCGATGCGGTCCATCAGGCGCGTCAGGTTGTAGCGCGCGATCACCATGCGTTCGGCGATCTCGAACATCCTGGCCGTGCCGCCAGGCGCGCGCTCCAGCGCCCACAACGCGTCATACCAGGCCAGCGGCGGCAGGCCGGCGGCCGACAGGCGCTTTTCGATGTCTTCCACCACCAGCGCATGCGCGGTCAGGAAGAGGCTCCATGCGTCGGGCTTGCCCGTGGCCATGCGATCGGTTCCTTGGAAAGAGGGGGAATGCAGCGGGGATTGTAAGAGGCGCACGCCAGGCGCGGCGCCGGCATTTCGTGGTCCAAATCACCCTTGATCGGTGATTTGTACCCTGGTTGGCGGCGGTGAAAAATACCGCGCTAATTGCAAGCTGATGATTTGAATGGATTTTTTCCTGGCACGGATTTCGCATATGGGTACGTACCCCAAAACCGCAACACTGGAGGGCGTTCCCATCATGGGTCCGTATCGGAAATTATGGTTCACATTGATCGCCGTATTGGCGGTCACGTTCGCTTTGCTGGGTTTCTACGGCGGCGAGGTCTATCGCCAGGCGCCGCCGATTCCCGGGCAGGTCGTGACAACCGACGGCAAGCCGCTGTTCGGCCGCGAAGACATCCTGGATGGCCAGACGGCCTGGCAGTCGGTCGGCGGCATGCAGCTGGGTTCGGTCTGGGGCCACGGCGCCTACCAGGCGCCGGACTGGACGGCCGACTGGCTGCACCGTGAACTGACCGCCTGGCTGGACCTGGCCGCGCGCGAGAAGCACGGCCAGGACTACGCGCAGCTGGACGCGGGCGCCCAGGCCGCGCTGCGCGCGGAACTGAAGGCCGAGTACCGCGCCAACCGCAGCGATGCCGCGACCGACACGCTGACCGTGAGCCCGCGGCGCGCGCGCGCCATGGAGCAGACCGCCGCCTACTACGACCAGTTGTTTTCCGACGCGCCCGCGCTGCACCGCAGCCGCGAGAACTTCGCGATGAAGGAAAACACGCTGCCCGACGCCGCGCGCCGCACCCAGCTCACGCATTTCTTCTTCTGGACGGCGTGGGCCGCGGCCACCGAGCGCGAAGGCAAGAACGTCACCTACACCAACAACTGGCCGCATGAACCGCTGATCGACAACGTGCCCAGCGCCGAGAACGTCATGTGGTCCATCCTCAGCGTGGTGGTGCTGCTGGCGGGCATAGGCTTCCTGGTCTGGGCCTGGGCCTTCCTGCGCGGCAAGGAGGAGGACGAGCCGCAGGCGCCGGCCAAGGATCCGCTGACCACGTTTCCGCTGACGCCCTCGCAGCGCGCCCTGGGCAAGTACCTGTTCCTGGTCGTGGCGCTGTTCGGCTTCCAGGTGCTGCTGGGCGGCTTTACCGCGCACTACACCGTCGAAGGGCAGAAGTTCTACGGCGTCGACCTGTCGCAGTGGTTCCCGTATTCGCTGGTGCGCACCTGGCATATCCAGAGCGCGCTGTTCTGGATCGCCACGGGCTTTCTGGCCGCCGGCCTGTTCCTGGCGCCGCTGATCAACGGCGGGCGCGATCCCAAGTTCCAGAAAGTCGGGGTCGACATCCTGTTCTGGGCGCTGGTGCTGGTGGTGGTCGGATCGTTCACCGGCAATTATCTGGCGATCGCGCAGATCATGCCGCCGGACCTGAACTTTTGGCTGGGCCACCAGGGCTATGAATACGTGGACCTGGGCCGCCTGTGGCAGATCGGCAAGTTCGCGGGCATCTGCTTCTGGCTGGTGCTGATGCTGCGCGGCATCGTGCCCGCGCTGCGCACGCCGGGCGGGGACAAGAACCTGCTGGCGCTGTTGACCGCTTCGGTGGCCGCCATCGGCCTGTTCTACGGCGCCGGTTTCTTCTACGGCGAGCGCACCCACCTGACGGTAATGGAGTACTGGCGCTGGTGGATCGTGCATCTGTGGGTTGAGGGCTTCTTCGAAGTCTTCGCGACCACGGCGCTGGCCTTCATCTTTTCGACCCTGGGCCTGGTGTCGCGCCGCATGGCCACCACCGCCAGCCTGGCCTCGGCCTCGCTCTTCATGCTGGGCGGCATACCCGGCACCTTCCATCACCTGTACTTCGCCGGCACCACCACGCCCGTGATGGCCATCGGCGCCAGCTTTTCGGCGCTGGAAGTGGTGCCGCTCATCGTGCTGGGACACGAGGCCTGGGAGAACTGGCGCCTGAAGACCCGCGCGCCGTGGATGGAAAACCTGAAGTGGCCGCTGATGTGCTTCGTGGCCGTGGCCTTCTGGAACATGCTGGGCGCGGGCGTCTTCGGCTTCATGATCAACCCGCCCGTTTCGCTGTACTACATCCAGGGCCTGAACACCACGCCGGTCCATGCGCACGCGGCCCTGTTCGGCGTGTATGGCTTCCTGGCGCTGGGCTTCACCCTGCTGGTGCTGCGCTACATCCGTCCGCAGTACGCGCTGAGCCCCGGCCTGATGAAGCTGGCGTTTTGGGGCATGAACCTGGGCCTGGCGCTGATGATCTTCACCAGCCTGCTGCCGGTGGGGTTGATCCAGTTCCACGCCAGCGTCAGCGAAGGCATGTGGTACGCCCGCAGCGAAGCCTTCATGCAGCAGGAGCTGCTGAAGAACCTGCGCTGGGGCCGCACCTTCGGCGACGTGGTGTTCCTGCTGGGCGCGCTGGCCATCGTGATGCAGGTGATCCTGGGTCTCTTGAGCGGCAAGCCCGCGCAGGCCGAGCCGCGCCTGCAGGCCAAGGCGGCGCGCGGCTAGCGGCCAGCGGCCAGCGGCCCGTCCCGCGCAGGCGTGCAAACGCTTGCACGCGGCAGGACGCCAGGCAAGCGCCGGCCTCTTTGCTTCAGCGCAAAGAGGCCGGCCGCCGCAGCCGGTCCAATGGAATCCAGCCCGCGCCCGACCGGTGCGGGCATTCCGGAGCACCGCCGCATGCGCATCCTGCCGACCGTCATCGTTTCATTGCTGTTGACCGCTTGCGGGCCCCAGGAAGGGGCCCGCTTTGCATTGCCGGAAATCACGCGCCTGCCGCCCGGCCAGGTGAGCTACGTGCCGCCGGGCGAAGCGCTGCGCAACGGCTATCCCGCCACGCCGGCGCCCCGCATCGCGCGCTACCCCGAAGGCCTGGCCATCATGACGCGGCAGGTCAGCCAGGCCGAGTACGCGGCCTGCGTGCAGGCGGGCGGATGCAAGGCGCCGGACCCCGCGCAGCGCGGGGCGGTTGCGCCCGGCTTGCCCGCGGTGGGCATCAGCTGGACCGATGCGTCGGCCTATGCCGCATGGCTGTCCGCGCGCGCCGGGCAGCGCTTGCGCCTGCCCAGCTACGCGGAGTGGGTTTATGCGGCGGGCGAAGCCTATCGCGAGGACGCCTTGCCGGCGCTGCCGGACGGCGCTGATCCCGCGCAGCGCTGGCTGGCCGAGTACGAGCAGCAGAGCCGCCGCGGCGCGCAGGGCGATGACACGGTGCGGACCTTCGGGGCCTATGGCCGCAACCGCGCCGGCCTGATGGACATGGCGGGCAGCGTGTGGGATTGGACCGACGATTGCCATGCGCGGCACGTGCTGGACGCGCTACGCGAAGGTGCCCCCGCCAACGGCGCCGACGCGCAGGAAAGCCGCAACTGCGGCATACGCGTCGCCGCCGGCAGGCACATTGCTTATCTGCCCGACTTCATCCGCGATCCGAAGGGCGGGGCGTGTTCGGTAGGCGTGCCGCCGGCGAACCTGGGGCTGCGGCTGGTGCTGGACCCCAGCTAGGGCGCGCCGCCAGCCGTCATGCGCCGGCCTCCATGGGCTCCTGCGAGGCGGGCGCGTCGTCCGCGGCCGGCGATCCGTGGCTACAGGACAGGCAGGCCGAGCAGTCCATGGCGGGTCCGGCATGTTCGCCCAGGCGGGCCAGCGCGGCGGGCGAGCGCAGCACCACGCGCTTGCGGCCGGCCGAGACGATGCCGCGCTGCTTCCAGTCGCTGAGCAGCCGGCTGACCGTGTGCAAGGTGGTGCCGGTCATCTCGGCGATGTCCTGGCGGGTGATGGGAAAGCCTATGCCTATGCCGTCCTGCATGGGTCGGCCGGATTGCTGCACCAGCCTCAGGATGGCGCGCGCGACGCGTTGTTCGACTTCGTCGGTGGACAGCTCCTGGATGCGGACATGGGCGTCCTGCAGGCGTTGCCCCATGGTCTGCAGCGCGGCCGCGGCCAGTTGGGGATGGCTGGCGGTGAAGCGTTCCCAGGCCGTGGCCGGCCACGCCAGGCAGACGCTTTCCTGCACGGCCTGGACCGTGGCGGGATAGCAGGGCTGCCGCATGGCGCAAGCCAGCCCGAACATGTCGCCCGGATTCACATAGCGCACCACGACCTGTTCGCCTTCCGGCGTCAGCTGCGCCACCTTCAGGCAACCGTGCAGCAGCACGAAGAAGTGCGCGGCCGCGGCGCCCTGGCGATAGGCCAGCGCGCCGGCCTCCAGGCGGCAAGGCGTCGCGCCGCGCAGCGCGATGTCCAGCTGCGCATCGGACAAGGGCCTGAACAGATCCAGATTGCGGAGCAGGGCGTGGCACAGCGGCGACGACGCCGCAGTCCGCTCGGAAGCGTGAGGAGGGTCCATGCCCTGATGGTGACATCACGGCCCCGGCGCGGCAATGCGCGCCGGCTCGCAGCTTGGTCCGAAGTTTGCGCTACAGCAAAGAACGCAAAGGATGCCCGGCCTTCAATGGAACTGCCGACAGACTCGGCTTGGCAGAAACCGGAACAGGAGTTTCACATGAACGCTTTGCGCCCCACCTTGCTTGCCATGGCATTGATCGCAGCGATGGCGGGCGGCCCCGTAGCCGCCCAGAACGCCGATCAGCTGGAACGCGCCAAGGTCGCGCTGGTCGCCCCGCCCATGGTCCATCCGCATGAACAGGTGGCCCGTTCGGGTCCCAAGGTGATCGAATTCACGATGACCATCGAGGAAAAGAAGATGGTCATCGACGACAAGGGCACGACCTTGCAGGCGATGACGTTCGACGGGTCCATGCCCGGTCCGACCCTGGTGGTGCATGAAGGCGATTATGTCGAGCTGACCCTGGTCAATCCGGCCACCAACGCCATGCCGCACAACGTGGATTTCCACGCGGCCACCGGCGCGCTGGGCGGAGCCAAGCTCACCAACGTGAATCCGGGCGAACAGGCCACGCTGCGCTTCAAGGCGGATCGCAGCGGCACCTTCGTCTATCACTGTGCGCCTGAAGGCATGGTGCCCTGGCATGTGGTGGCGGGCATGAGCGGCACGCTGATGGTGCTGCCGCGCGACGGCCTGAAGGATCCTCAGGGCAAGCCGCTGCGCTACGACCGCGCCTACACGATAGGCGAGTTCGACCTGTACATCCCCAAGGACGCCAACGGTAAATACAAGGACTACGCGACCTTGGCGGAAAGCTATGGTGACACGGTGGAAGTCATGCGCACGCTGACGCCGTCGCACATCGTCTTCAACGGCAAGGTCGGGGCCCTGACGGGCGCGAACGCGCTCACGGCCAAGGTGGGCGAGACGGTGCTGCTGATCCACTCGCAGGCCAACCGCGACACCCGTCCGCATCTGATCGGCGGCCATGGCGACTGGGTCTGGGAGACCGGCAAGTTCGCCAACCCGCCGCAGAAGGACCTGGAGACCTGGTTCATCCGCGGCGGCTCGGCGGGCGCGGCGCTCTACACCTTCAAGCAGCCCGGCGTGTACGCCTACTTGAACCACAACCTGATCGAGGCCTTCGAGCTGGGCGCGGCCGGGCATATCAAGGTCGAGGGCAAATGGAATGACGACCTGATGAAACAGATCAAGGCGCCGGGTCCGATCCCGCGTTGAGCGCGGCAGCAGGGCGCGCTCGGCGCGCCTTGCCCGTCTCCGTCCTCTACGCCGTCACGCCTTTCCCTTCTGGAGCCTTGCCATGTCCTCGCTTTATCGAATTGCGTTCGCCGCCGCGCTGGCCAGCCTGCCCGTCCCGCAAGCGGGCGCGGAGACCCTGGCCGCCATCAACCCGGCCGGCGAAAAACTCTACAAGTCCGCCTGTGTCGTGTGCCACGCCAGCGGCGTCGCCAATGCGCCCAGCCTGGGCGACAAGCAGGCCTGGTCGCCCTTCATCGCGCAAGGCACGGATGCGTTGCTGGCCACCGTGCTCAAGGGCAAGGGCGCGATGCCGCCGCGCGGCGGCTCGGCCGCGGACGAGTCCACCTTGAGGGCCGCGGTGGAATTCATGATGGCCGCGTCCCGCTAGCGCCGAGGTCCGGGGTCATGCTCCGAAAATAGTTGCACTTGCAATTATTAAAATTCCTCCATACGATTGCAATTGCACATGATGCAATTGCAATTCACGATGCGAAATGACGGCGGCCGTCCCCCCGGGATGCCGTCTTCGCGCCCACCAGGAGGACGCCATGGATACCCCGATAGAACCGACCGACGCCGATCCGCAGGAAACCCAGGAATGGCTGGAGGCCATGCAGGCCGTGCTGGCCCACGAGGGCCGGCCGCGCATGCACTACTTGCTGGACCAACTGATAGGCCAGGACCGCGCCGGCCACGGCGGCTACGCCGCCCCGAACGCCACGCCTTACGTGAACACCATCCGGCCGGCGGAGCAGGGGCTGTTTCCGGGCGACATGGGCATCGAGCTGCGGCTGGACGCCTATCTGCGCTGGAACGCCATGGCCATGGTGCTGCGCGCGGGCAAGACCTCGGGCGTGGGCGGACACATCGCGACCTACGCCTCGGCCACGACGCTCTACGAAACTGGCTTCCGCCATTTCTTCCGCGCGGCTTCCCCGCAATTCCTGGGCGACATGCTGTACATCCAGGGCCACTCCGCGCCGGGCATCTACGCGCGCGCCTACTTGGAAGGCCGCATCTCCGAGGACGAACTCGACCGCTTCCGGCGCGAGACGGCCGGCGGCGGGCTGGCGTCCTATCCGCATCCGCGCACCATGCCCGGGTTCTGGCAGTTCCCGACAGTGTCGATGGGGCTGGGGCCGCTGATGGCCGCCTATCAGGCGCGTTACATGCGCTACCTGGAAGACCGCGAGCTGATCCCCGCGCAGGGCCGCAAGGTGTGGGGTTTCCTGGGCGACGGCGAACAGGACCAGCCCGAGACGCTGGCGGCGGTGGCGATGGCCGGGCGCGAAAAACTCGACAACCTGATCTTCGTGGTGAACTGCAACCTGCAACGCCTGGACGGCCCGGTGCGGGGCAACGCCAAAATCATCCAGGAGCTGGAAAGCGTGTACCGCGGCGCCGGCTGGAACGTCATCAAAGTGATCTGGGGAGCCGGCTGGGACGCGCTGCTGGCGCAAGACCATGACGGCCGACTGCGCCGGCGCATGATGCAGTGCGTGGATGGCGAGTACCAGGTGTTCAAGGCGCGCGGCGGCGCCTATGTGCGCGAACATTTCTTCGGCGCCGATCCCGTACTGCTGGAGCGCGTGGCGCACCTGAGCGACGAAGAGATCGGCGCGCTGAACCGTGGCGGACACGATCCGGCCAAGGTCTACGCGGCCTACGCCACGGCGTTGGCCCATCGCGGCCAGCCCACTGTCATCCTGGCCAAGACCGTCAAGGGCTATGGCATGGGCGCGGCGGGCGAGGCGGCCAACACCAACCACCAGCAGAAGAAGATGGCGGATCCGGCCGTGCGCGCGTTCCGCGACCGCTTCGCCATTCCGGTGCCCGACGATCAGCTTGAACAGATTCCCTACATCAAGCCCGCGCCCGGCAGCGCCGAGCAAACCTATTTCGACGCCGCCATCGCGCGCGCCGGCGGCCACCTGCCGCGGCGGCCGGCCGGGCCCGGGCCGCTGCCCACGCCGCCGCTGGAGGCTTACGCCGCGCACCTGAAGGGCAGCGACGGACGCGAGTTCTCGACCACCATGGCCTTCGTGCGGGTGCTGGCGCAATTGCTGAAGGACCCGGCCATCGGCCAGCGCGTGGTGCCCATCGTGCCCGACGAGTCGCGCACCTTCGGCATGGACGGCATGTTCCGGCAGGTGGGCATCTATTCGCACGTGGGGCAGCTGTACACGCCGCAGGACGCCGACCAACTGAGCGTCTACCGTGAAGACCGCCGCGGCCAGATCCTGCAGGAAGGCATCAACGAGTCGGGCGCGATGGCGTCGTGGATCGCGGCGGCCACCGCGCACAGTACGCACGGCGTGGTTACCATTCCGTTCTATATCTTCTATTCCATGTTCGGCTTCCAGCGCGTGGGCGACCTGGCCTGGGCGGCCGGCGACATCCGCGCGCGCGGCTTCCTGCTGGGCGCGACCTCCGGGCGCACCACGCTGGAGGGCGAGGGCCTGCAGCACGACGACGGCCACAGCCACGTGCTGGCCTCGGTCATCCCCTCATGTGTGGCCTACGACCCGGCCTACGCCTACGAAATCGCGGTGATCGTGCAGGACGGCATGCGCCGCATGTACCAGGAGGAGGAGGACGTCTTCTACTACCTGACGCTGATCAACGAGAAGACCGCGCACCCGCCCATGCCGGCGGGCGCCGTAGCGGGCATCCTGCGCGGCATGTACCGCTTGCGCGACGGCGGCGACGGCGCGCTGCGGGTGCAGTTGCTGGGCAGCGGCGCCATCCTGGGCGAAGCGCTGGCGGCGGCCGAGCTGCTGCGGCAGGACTTCGGCGTGGCGGCCGACGTCTGGAGCGTGACCAGCTATTCGGAACTGGGCCGCGACGGCCAGGAGGCTGAACGCTGGAGCCGCCTGCATCCGCTGGAGGACAGGCGCCGCGGCTACGCGGAAACGGTCCTGGCGGACAGCGAGGGGCCGGTGGTGGCCGCCACCGACTACATGAAGACGGTGGCCGAACAGATACGTCCGTTCATGCAGGACCGCCGCTATGTCACGCTGGGCACCGACGGCTTTGGCCGGTCCGACACGCGGGCGGCGCTGCGGGCCTACTTCGGGGTGGACCGGCATCACATCGCGCTGGCGGCCCTGAAGGCGCTGGCGGATGACGGGCTGATGCCGCACGAATGCGCGGCGGACGCCATCGCCCGTTACGGCATCGACTCGCAGGCCGTGTCCGCAGCCTTGCCCTAGGGGCAGGCTAGACGCGCCGCGCCAGCAAAGCCCAGATCCCGGCGGCGGACAGCAGAGCGCCGCCGCCCAGATTGAAGCCGCGCTGGGCGCGGGGCGAAGCCAGCAGGCGGCGGGCGGACCCGGCGAAAATGGCATAGGCCGTGGCGTTGATGCCGGCGCAGGCGACGAAGGTCGCCGACAGGATCCAGAGCTGGCGCGTCACGTCGCCCGCCGGATCGATGAACTGCGGCAGGAAAGCCACGAAGAAGATGATGCCCTTGGGGTTCAGCGCCGTCACCAGATAGGTATTGGCGAACAGCTTCCAGCGCGAACCCGAGGCGGTGGCGGTGGGCAGGGTCGCGGGCGAGACGCCGGCGCGCAGCAGCTTGAAACCCAGGTACAACAGGTACAGGCCGCCCACGATCTTGACCACCGTGAACCAGAACGCCGACGCCGCCAACAGGGCGCCCAGGCCCAGCAGCGACAGCAGCAGGGCGGTGGAATCGCCCAGCGCCACCGCCAGCACCAGCGGCAGGCGGGCGCGCCGGCCTTGCGCGATGGAGTAGCTGATGACTGTGAGTATCGTGGGGCCGGGCAGCATCACGAGCAGGGCGGACGCGCCCAGGAAAGCCAGCCAGGTTTCAAGCGACATGGGATCTGCTCCAGGGATAGGGCGGCGCGCGGCGGCCAGCCTGCCGGAAACTGTATAGCAATCGCGGCTGCCTGCAAACCGCGTCCGGCCGGGCGCGGACTCCGGGTAGTGTTAAATACAGCTTTCCCGGACAGTGAGCGCGGCGCCGCAAGGCGACGCGAAGGAAACATCATGGCTTTTGATTTTGATCTGTTTGTGATCGGCGCAGGTTCCGGCGGCGTGCGCGCGGCGCGTTTCGCGGCGGGCTTCGGCGCGCGCGTGGCGGTGGCGGAAAGCCGCTACCTGGGCGGCACCTGCGTCAACGTGGGCTGCGTGCCCAAGAAACTGCTGGTCTATGGCGCGCATTACAGCGAGGATTTCGAGCAGGCCCAGGGTTTCGGCTGGACCGCCGGGCAGCCCTCGTTTGACTGGCCGACCCTGATCGCGAACAAGAACCGCGAGATCGAGCGCCTTAACGGCATTTACCGAAATTTGCTGGTCAATAGCGGTGTGACCCTGCTGGAAGGCCACGCCCGCATCGTGGATCCCCACCAGGTCGAGATCAACGGCAAGACCTATAGCACCGCCAATATCCTGGTGGCGACGGGCGGCTGGCCCCAGGTGCCGGACATTCCGGGCAAGGAGCACGCCACCACCTCGAACGAGGCGTTTTTCCTGGAGGAACTGCCGCGCCGCGTGCTGGTGGTGGGCGGCGGCTATATCGCGGTCGAATTCGCCTCCATTTTCAATGGCATGAGCGCCAAGACCACGCAGGTCTATCGCGGCCCGCTGTTCCTGCGCGGCTTCGACCAGGGCGTGCGCGAGCATCTGCGCGACGAGCTGACGAAGAAGGGCATAGACCTGCGCTTCAACTCGGAAGTGACCCGTATCGACAAGCAGGCGGACGGCACGCTGGCCGCCACGCTGAAGGACGGCTCCGTGATCGAGGCCGACTGCGTGTTCTACGCCACCGGCCGTCGGCCCATGCTGGACAACCTGGGCCTGGAGAATACGGCGGTCAAGCTGGGCAAGGGCGGCTTCATCGAAGTTGATGACGAGTACCGCACGGCCGAGCCGTCCATTCTGGCCATCGGCGACGTGATCGGCCGGGTGCCGCTGACGCCGGTCGCGCTGGCCGAAGGCATGGCGGTGGCTCGGCGCCTGTTCCGGCCCGAGGAATACCGCAAGGTCGACTACCAGCTGATCCCGACCGCGGTGTTCAGCCTGCCCAACATCGGCACGGTCGGCATGACCACCGAAGAGGCGCGCGCCGCCGGCCACGAGGTCAAGCTGTTCGAAAGCCGCTTCCGGCCCATGAAGCTGACGCTGACCGAGTCGCAGGAAAAGACGCTGATGAAGCTGATCGTGGACGCCAAGACCGACCGCGTGCTGGGCGTGCACATGGTCGGCCCGGACGCGGGCGAGATCGTGCAGGGCATCGCCATCGCGCTGAAGGCCGGCGCGACCAAGCAGGTGTTCGACGAAACCATCGGCATCCATCCCACGGCCGCCGAAGAGTTCGTGACGCTGCGCACGCCGGTCGCGCAGTAAGGGCGGGGCGCGCTACAGCCGTTCGATCATGGCGCGCGCCGCCATCGGCGCGCGTTCCTTGGCGCCATTGATGAAGAAGGCGTACACGTCCCCCGGCCGCGCCTTTTTGGCGGGGGCGCCGACCAGCGGCAGGTCCGCCGGGCCGGTTCCGCCCGCCCAGCCGCGCAGGCGCTCCGCCCAGGCGTCCAGCGCCTTGGGCGCGTAGCCCGCCTTGTAGGCCGTGCTGGCGCGCATCAGCCGCGCATAGACGAAACCGGCCGTGCGGTCGGCGATGGAGGGGTAGTCCTCGCTGTCCGTATAGACGGTGGCGGCGCCGAGGCGCCGCGCCAGTTCCAGGTATTCCTCGCAGGCGAAGCTGGCATGGCGCACGTCCAGCACATGGCGCAGCGGCAAGCCGTCCACCTTGTCAGGCAGCAGCGCGAGGAAGGCGCCGAAGTCGTCCGCGTCGAACACCTTGGTCGGCGCGAACTGCCAGACGATGGGCCCCAGCTTCGGACCCAGTTCGGCGATGCCGCTGTGCACGAAGCGGTGGATCGAGTCCTGGGCGCCCGCCAGTTCGCGGCGGTTGGTCGCGTAGCGCGAGGCTTTCAGCGAAAACACGAAACCCTCGGGCGTTTCATCGCGCCATTTGGCGAAGGTAGCCGGCTTCTGGGTGCTGTAGTAGGTGCCGTTGATTTCGATGGCGGTGAGCTGGCGGCTGGCATATTCCAGTTCGCGCGCGTGCGGCAGCTTGTCGGGATAGAAGGCGCCGCGCCAGGGGTCGTAGGTCCAGCCGCCGATACCGATGCGGATGGCGCCGTCTTTCGGATGAGGATGCGCTTGCGGCATGTCCGGCCCTCCAGGCGTGGGAACCGGACAACTGTATCGCCGGCGCCACTGGACCGCAAACCCCGCCGGAAGTTCGCTGTTCCGATACAGTTTTGCGCTAAGGTGTGAATTCACGTTTCCACTTACCGCGCGGCCTCGCGCCGGCCCATCATGCCCGACCTTACCCATCTGATGACGTTCGCCCTGGTTGCCCTGGGCATGGTGCTCACGCCCGGGCCCAACATGATCTACCTGGTCTCCCGATCCATCTCGCAGGGCGCGCAGGCCGGCCTGATTTCGCTGGGCGGCGTGGCGGTAGGCTTCATCTTCTACGTGCTCTGCGCGGCCTTCGGCATCACGGCGCTGCTGATGGCGGTGCCTTACGCCTATGACGCGCTGCGCATCGGCGGCGCGCTGTATCTGTTGTACATGGCCTGGCAGGCGCTGCGTCCGGGCGGGCGTTCGCCGTTCCAGGTGCGCGAGCTGCCCAAGAGCAGCCCGCGCACGCTGTTCACGATGGGGCTGGTGACCAATCTGCTCAATCCCAAGATTGCGATCATGTATGTCTCGCTGCTGCCGCAATTCATCCAGCCCGAGCGCGGCAGCGTGTTCACGCAATCGCTGGCGCTGGGCATGACGCAGGTGGCGATCAGCCTGACGGTCAACGCGCTGATCGCGATCATGGCCGGCTCCATCGCCGGGTTCCTGGCGGGCCGTCCCTTGTGGATGGTGGTGCAGCGCTGGCTGATGGGCACGGTGCTGGCCGGGCTGGCGGTGCGCATGCTGATGGATAACCGTCGCTGATGCAGGCCGAGGACGGTTTCTTCGCTTCGCTGGGCGGCATGCTGGGCGAGGCGTTGCGCGGCGTCGTTGCCGGCTTGAAGTGGCTGCTGGGCGGAATCGGCGGCGCGCTGGGCGACTTCTATGCGGGGCTGTCGGGCGCGATGGGGATGAGTCCGTCGGTGTTCAATCTGGTGGTGTTGGCGATTGGGTTGATGCTGCTTTGGGCGGCGGTCAAGGCGTTGTTGAGGCGGAGTTTGTTGGGGGGTTTGGTTTGGGGGTTTTTGGCGGTGTTGGTGTTGGGTGGGTTGATTAATTGATGTGCTTTGTTTGACTGCGGTTTTTGCGGGTGCAGTTCTTCTTCTTTAGGCGCCAGCCGCGCCGTGGGCCTGGGGCGAGCGGGGCAACGATTGCGGCCCGGAGCCTTCGCTCCGGGCTTCCCCGTCGTCATCCTCGTCCTCGCCTTCGGCGACTCCTTCGGATTCCCTCGGGCTTATCGACGCCCCGCTCGCCCCAGGCCCACGGCGCGGCTGGCTCCGGCGGTTGAAACTTCACGGGTGCTGGGGCGGGTGGTGTGCTTGGCGTGCTTGCCATCGGTGGGGTGGGGCGAAAGGTCTTGCGGGGCCCGCTCCCGGCCGGCCGCGCGGGCGGCCTCTGGGAGCTTACGCGGTGTCTTGCGGGGGGTGATGGCGCTGCGCGCTGTTTGTCACCGGTTCCTTAAAAGAGTCGGTGCATGGGCAGACGATTCGCCGTATTCGCGTAGCGAGCACTATAGGAATTTTATAAATCGCGTATGTATTAGTCGGCCGCCCGGGCGGCCGACTAATACGGGCAGCTCACGAGTCGCCCCTGACCACGGCTCCAGCAGCGCAACAAGCCAAGACAGCGGCAGCCCAGCGGCGCGGGCGGTGAGGCGGCTCGCAACCTCGATGCGCCCGAGGGAATCTGAAGGGAAGGCCGCAGGCCTGGACGAAGATGACGACGGGGCAGTCCGGAGCGTAGGCGCCGGACCGCAATCGTGGGCGCGAGCCGCCTCACCGCCCGCGCCGCTGGGCGACCTACGAAGTGCTGCGACAGCGGCCTAGAATCGCTGGCTGACCCACGAAGTGCTGTGGCAGCGGCCCAAATCGCTGGCGGACCTACGAAGCCTGCCGCGCCGTCAACACCACCTTCCTCAACCTCTGCACCAACGCCGGAAACCGCTCGGCCCCCGTATTCCCATACCCGATTACCAGTCCGTTATCTTCCGCCCGCGCCGCCACCGCGAACGACGACAGCGCGCCTGGATTCATGCCGATCTTGCGCGCCTGCTCCACGATCTCCCGGTCGGGGTACGCCGCAGGCAGCCGCACCGTCAGATGCAGCCCGGAGTGTCCGCCCAGGACTTCGTGTTCGATCCCCAGATGCGCCGCCAGCGCCTCGCGCAATGCTCCCTGGCGTTCGCGGTACAGGCGCCGCATGCGGCCCAGGTGGCGCGAGAACTGGCCGTTTTCCATGAAGGCGGCCATGGTCAGCTGCTCCAGCCGGTGGCCGCCGCGCAGCATCTCGATGATGGATGGCATCGCCTGCGCGGCGATGGCTTCGGGCAGCACCACGAAACCCAGGCGCAGCGCGGGGAACATGGTTTTGCTGAACGTGCCCACGTAGAGCACCGGCGCGTCCTCGACCAAGCCCTGCATCGCCGCTATCGGTTCGCCCTGGTGGCGGAACTCGCTGTCGTAGTCGTCCTCGATGATCCAGGCGCCGGCCTGGCGGGCGCGTTCGATCAGGCCCAGGCGGCGCGGCAGGGACAGCACCGCGCCGGTCGGGTACTGGTGCGACGGCGTGGTCTGGATCAGGCGGGGCGGGCGTTCCTGCCAGGCGCCTTCGGGGATCACGATGCCGTCCGCGTCCACGCGCATGGCCACCACGTCCAGGTCGCCGCCGTGGAAGGCGGACTTGGCGCCGCGGTAGCCGGGGTCTTCCAGCCAGGCGGTGTCGCCGGGGTTGGTCAGGAGCTGCACGCAGAGCGCCAGCGCGCCCTGGGCGCCCTCGGTGATGACGATGCGCGAAGCGTCGCAACGCACGCCGCGCGACACGCGCAGGTACTGGGCGATGGCTTCGCGCAGGGCGGGCTCGCCCACGGGATGGCCGTAGCCCAGGGCGGTGGCCGGGGCGGCTTGCAGCGCGCGGTCCTGCGCGCGGCGCCAGGCGTTGATGGGAAACTGCGTCAGCGCCGGGGTGCCGGGCGTCATGGGCAGCGAGCCGTCGTGGGCGTAGCGCGTGGACACGATGCGCGTCAGGCGCTTGGCCGTGAGGGACGGCTGGTCCGCGGGTGGGGTCGCGCGCTTGGCGGCGATGGCGGCGGCGGCCGACAGCGGCGCCACCCGCGTGCCCTGGCGGTCGGCGATCACATAGCCCTCGGCCGTGAGCTGCTCGTAGGCGATCAGCACCGTGTTGCGCGAGATGGCCAGTTCCTCGGACAGGACGCGCGACGAGGGCAGCTTGCCGCCCGCGGGCAGTTGGCCGGCCAGGATGGCCTGCTTGAGGCGCTGGATCAGTTGGCGCTGGCGCGGCAGCGCGCCGGGGCCGCGCGTGAGCGGGCTGGACAGCAGGGCGGTGGAGTTCATCTTGGCCCTATTAAAATTCTGGATCGTGGTGCTTTTTATGATGCCACGATTCCGATATCGTGAGGGCATGCGTACTGCGTCCGTCCCTTCGGGCGGCGCGCCAACCTGAAGAGGTCTCGTAGCATGCAACCCCGCGTCAACGCTTACCAGCAACCCATCGGCCCGGACATGACGGGCTGGACCGCGCGTCCGCGTCCGCCCCTGACGCCCATCGTCGGCCGCTATTGCCGGCTGGAGCCGCTGTCGGCCGAGCGCCACGCCGAGGATCTGTACCACGCGTTCAGCCAGGCGCCGGACGACAGCGATTGGACCTATATGTCGGTGGGGCCTTTCGCGGACCTGGCGGCCTATCGCGCGTTCGCGGAAAAGGCGCAGGCCGGCGACGACCCCTTGCACCACGCCATCATCGACCTGGAAACGGGCCGCGCCATCGGCACGCTGGCGCTGATGCGCATCGACCCGGCCAACGGCGCGATCGAGGTCGGCTTCGTGTCGTTCTCGCGCCAGCTCAAGCGCACCCGCATCGCCACCGAGGCCCAGTTCCTGCTGATGCGCCGCGCCTTCGACGAATTGGGCTACCGCCGCTACGAATGGAAGTGCGACAGCCTGAACGCGCCGTCGCGCGCGGCCGCCGCCCGCCTGGGCTTCGAGTTCGAAGGCATCTTCCGCCAGGCCACGGTGTACAAGGGCCGCAGCCGCGACACGGCCTGGTTCGCCATGGTCGACGGCGACTGGCCGGCGCTGCGCGCCGCCTATGAACGCTGGCTGAGCCCGGACAACTTCGACGCGCAGGGCCGGCAGCGGCAGGGCCTGTCCGAACTGACGGCAGAGGCGCGCGCCGCGTGCGCCTGATCCCGGTTGCGCTGGCCTTGTTCTGGGGCCTGAACTGGCCGGCGGTGAAGATCATCCTGTCGATCTTCCCGCCGTTCACGCTGCGCCTGCTCGGCCTGGGCAGCGGCGCGCTGCTGCTATTGCTGCTGGCGCGCGCCAAGCGGGTGGCCTTGCTGCCGCCGCGCGAGTCGTGGCGCGGCATCATCGTGGGCGGCCTGCTCGCCGTCGCGGCCTTCAACCTGTTGGTGGCCTGGGCGCAGCTCAGCACCAGCACCTCGCGCGCGGCGGTGCTGACCTTCACCATGCCCATGATGTCGGCCTTGCTGGCCTGGGCGGTGCTGGGCGAACGCCTGGACCGGCGCCGGGCGCTGGCGCTGCTGCTGGGCGCGGCCGGGGTTGCCATCCTGGCCTGGCCGGTGCTGCGCGCGGTCTTCGGCGAACACGACGTGGCCGCGGCCAAGGGCCTGATCTTTCCACTGGTCGCGGCTTTCGGCTGGGCCGCCGGCACGGTCTACCTGAAGGGCTGGCCGGTGGCCGGTGACCGCATCGTCGTCACGGCCTGGCAGTTGGCGGTGGGCGCGGCCTGCGCCCTGGCGGGCGTGTTGATCGCGGGCGAATCGTTTCCCACGCAGGGCTGGAACGGCCGCGTGGTGGCGGCGCTATCGTTCCACATCATCCTGGGCACCGCCGTCGCTTACTGGCTCTGGTTCGTGCTGAGCGAGCGCGTCAGCGCCACGGTGGCCGCGCTGACCACATTGATGGTGCCGGTGGTGGGAGTGCTGGGCGCGATGGCGCTGGTGGGCGACCGGCCCGCCGCCATGGATTGGTGGGGATTCGCCCTGGTGTTGGGCGGCGCCGCGCTGATCGTGCTGAACCTGGGCGCGGCGCCCGCGCCGCGACCCAGGCCATAAGGGCGGGCGGCTCAGCGGGCGCGCCGCAGCTTCTCACGCAGCAATTCGGCGCCGCTCACCAGGGAGATGCCGGCCAGCACCAGCAGGGCGCCCAGCACGAAGCCGCCATCCAGCGGTTCATCCAGGATCAGCACGCCGAAGCTCACGCCGAACAGCGGTGTCATGAACGATAGGATGGACAGGCGCGACGCCAGGTAGCGGCGCAGCAGCCAGAACCATGCCAGGTAGCTGGACAGGGCGACGACCACGGATTGGAAGGCGACGCTGAGCACCGCCGATTGCGTGTAGCGAAAGCCCGCGTTGCCGGTGGCCGCAGCGTATGCCAGCAGGGTGATGGCGGCGACCGCCATCTGGTAGAACAGCGTCTTGGCAGGCGCGGCTTCCGACAGCGAGGTCTTGCGGATCGCCACGGTGGTGGCGCCCCAGAACAGGCCGGCCAGCAGCCCCATCGCGTCGCCCAGCAGCATGTTCGGGGCGGCGGCGGAACCTTCGGCTTGGCCCTTGCCCAGGAAGGCCACGGCGATGCCGCAGAAGGCGATGGCCACGCCCAGCCACTGCAAGGGTTTCAGGCGTTCCTCGGGCAGCAGCCAGTGCAGCCCCAGCGCGGCGAAGATGGGCGCGGTGTAGAGGAACACCGACATGTGCGAGGCTGTGGTGTAGACCAGGCCTTGTGCGACGAACAGGAATTCCCCGGCGAACAGCAGGCCCACGATCAGGCCAGGCAGCGCCGTGCCGTCAGTGAGGGCGCGCAGGCCTTCGCGCCGCCACACGGCCACGGCCAGCACCAGCGCCGCGAACGCCGAGCGCAGCCCGATCTGCATGATGGGCGACACGTCCGCGGCCACCAGTTTGATGGCGATCTGCTGGAAGCCCCAGCAGACGCACAGCAGCAGCATGGCGCCGGTCGCCAGCCCGTCCAGCGGCTGGCGCAAGGGCTGGGCGGCGCTCACGGCAGTTCGGCGGGGTAGCTGTCCAGGGCCAGGCCGATCTGCTGGCGCAGATCCCATTCCGCCAGGGTCGACTGGACCGGGCCGAAGAAAGCGCCGTCGCGGGTCACGAACATGGCGGGCAGGTGGAAGACCTCATAGCGTTCGACCAGGCCGCGGTTGTCGCCGGCATCGACCCAGCACACGCGTTCCACCGGCAGTTCCAGCTGCGGTAGCTGTTCGCGCGCGATGCGGCAGGTGCCGCAGGTGCGGCTGTGGAAGACCAGCAGCGATAGGCCGGACGCATCCAGCAGGTAGCGGTCGGCGGTGCTGTCGTTGAGTTCTATCTGTTCCATGGAGGGGGCAGGCTGCGCAGGGGCGCCGGTCGCGGCGCGAGGCGCCCATTATGGCAGCGCGGCGCCCGCGGGCGGGAGATACCCGCGGGCCCGGCAGGGATGCCCCGGCCTCAGGCGGCGCGCAGCTTGCGGTCCAGTTCCAGCACGGATTGGTACAGCACGCGGGTGCCGTCGAGCAGCTGCGCGGGCTCGATCCATTCTTCCGGACAGTGGCTGCGGCCGTTCAGGCACGGGATGAAGATCATGCCGATGGGGCCGGTGGGCGCCATGTAGACCGCGTCGTGGCCCGCGCCGCTGGGCAGGCGCATGGAGGCGTAGCCCAGCTGATCGGCGGCGGCCTGCACCGCGTCCATCACCAGCGGCGTGCAGTCGGTGGGCCGGGCGCGGCTCAGCTGCGTGAAGCTGGCCGAGAGGCGCAGCGCCGTCAGGTCCGCTGCCACGCCAGCCATCAGGGTCTCGGGGAAGGCGTCCAGCACGGCGTCGCTGTCGCTGCGCATTTCCAGCGTCAGTTCGACGCGGCCGGGCACCGCGTTGGCGGCGTTCGGCGTCATGGACAGGCGGCCCACGGTGGCGACCACGTAATGCGGATTGCCGCTGGCCGCGCTGGCCTGGCGATGGGCCGCGTCGATGATGCGGGCTGCCCCCACCAGGGCGTCGCGGCGGATGTCCATGGGCGTGGTGCCGGCATGGTCGGGCTGGCCTTGCACCGTGATCAGCACGCGGCGGATGCCGACGATGTTGGTGACCACGCCGATGGGCAGGCCGCGGCTTTCCAGCACCGGGCCCTGTTCGATATGCAGCTCCACGAACGCCGCGGTGCCGCCGGGGCCGCGCAGCGGCGCGCCCAGCGCCGACGGGTCGCCGCCGATGCGGGCGATGCCGGCCGCCAAGGTCTCGCCGTCAGCGTTGCGGGCCTGCAGCATGTCGGGCGTCAGTTGGCCGCAGAGGGCGCGGCTGCCGACGCAGGAGATGCCGTAGTCGCTGGGTTCCTCGGACAGGAAGTCGATGACCTCGAACGGGTGTTCCAGCTGCACGCCGTGCTCGCGCAGGGTGTGGGCGACTTCGATGCCGGCCAGCACGCCGATGATGCCGTCGAAGCGGCCCCCGGCCATGACGGTGTCGCAGTGCGAGCCGGTGGCGATGGGCTTGCGCGCGGGATCGCGCCCGGCCAGCGTGCCTATCAGGTTGCCGCCAGCGTCCAGGCGGGTCGTCAGGCCCGCGGCCTCGAATTCGCCGCGCAGCCAGGCGCGGGCCTCATCGAACAGCGGCGAGAATGCGCGGCGCGTCCAGGGGACGTCGGGCAGGGTGTATCGGGAAAGGGTTTCGACGCGGGCCCAGAGGCGCTCGGCGTTCAGGGGAGG
>Ga0209699_100239_pt1 | contig 47302 bp, 38 predicted proteins | sample SynthPrep_1_END__FD_187204 | JGI IMG/M metagenome (GOLD analysis project Ga0209699, IMG submission 187204) | Synthetic microbial communities from Ohio, USA - SynthPrep_1_END_DS7_MetaG (SPAdes) (version 2) | ecosystem: Engineered > Bioreactor > Aerobic > Activated sludge | place: USA: Ohio...
GCCTTATGCCGGTGATACCGGCATAAGGCATGGGCGTCACGAAGCGATACCTCTGTCGTTCATTGTTCGAGCCGCCAGGTAGGGGCGACTCCTTCTTATAAAACATCTAATCATATATATGACTGGATGACTTTATCGACAGCGATCGGCTGCTGTCAACGCACAGGGCGGTGGTAAAGTGACGGCCGGTCGAATTTCGGATTGAGGTTTATGAGCCCTACCCCCCTGGGACAGGACGAACGCCTGCCGCTCTACCAGCGGCTGCGCGACGAGATGCTGGCGAAGATTGCTGCCGGGCAATGGCTGCCTGGCGAGGCCATCCCCACCGAAGCCGAACTGACTCGCCAGTACGGCGTCGCCATCGGCACGGTGCGCAAGGCGGTGGAGACCCTGGTGGCCGAAGGGCTGCTGCTGCGTGCCCAGGGTCGTGGCACCTTCGTGCGCCGGCCCAATTTCGATGGATCGCTGTTTCGTTTCTTCCGCCAGGTCAATGCCAGTGGGCAATTCCAGATGCCCCAGAGCCGCATTCTGGAATGCCGACGCGATGCAGCGGATGCCACGGTGCGCGAGGCGCTCAAGTTGGGCGAAGGTGAAGACTGCATCTACCTGCAACGCCTGCGCCTGGTGGAGGGTCGTCCGCTGTTTCATGAGCGCATCTGGCTGCCAGCCTCGGGTTTCGAAGCCTTGCTGGAAGTGGCGCCGGAGGATTTCCCCCAGTTGCTCTACCCCTTCTACGAGCAACACTGCGGCCAGCGCATCGCCTCCGCTCAGGAGACCCTCAGCGTGTCGGCCGCCGACGTGCAAACCGCCGCAGTGCTGGAAGTGGCACCGGCCAGCCCGATCGTGGTGATCGAGCGCAACGCACGAGGATACGACCGCGCGCCGCTGGAGTACCGCCTGTCACGCGCAGCAGCCGAGAATTTCCGCTACCAGGTGGAGATCAGCTGAGTCAGGTTTTCACGGCATTCATCACGACAAGGGAATGAGCACACGATGAATCTCATCGCACGACACTTCAAATGGCTGATGCTGGTATCCGGATTTCTCACAGCCACCCTGTTCTATGGACTGATCGCGCCACAGGCTGCGCTCGAATCGATGTTCGGGACATCGTTCGATGGCCAGCTGGAATCCATCATCATCCGCAGTTGGTCGGCGCTGGTCGGACTCATCGGCATGGTGATGATCTGCGGCGCTCTGAATGAGCGGCTACGGGTGTTCTGCGCCAGCATCGCAGCGCTGAGCAAGGCCATTTTCGTGTCGCTCGTGACGATTTACGGGCAGGACTTCCTGAATGTGACAGCACCCGCCATTGCCCTGGATCTGCTGGTCATCGCCGGCACCCTGCTGTTCCTCCTCGCGCTGCGCCGGCAACGTACCAGCAGCGCCTGACACGACCGGGCCAGGCGCATGCGGACGATTCGACAGGTTCTCTGGCTGGACTGCAGCGCCGCCGCGCTGGCGGGCGTCATCGTGCTGTCGTTCAGCTCTCAGCTGGGCAACTGGTATGCATTGCCGGAGGCACTGCTGAGGTTCATCGGCGCGGTCAACATTGCCTACGCCTGCTATTCCTGCTCCCTGGCCATTCGTGCCCAGCGCAGCGAAACGTCCATCATGCTGCTGGCCTGGGCCAATGGCTTCTGGGCATTGGCGTGCCTGGGTATCGCCGCGGTCTTCGCACAGAGCCTGTCTCCACCGGGACTCGTCCATCTCCTCGGCGAGGCGGCCTTCGTCGGCGGCCTGGCTTCGGTCGAATGGACATGGCGCAAGAATCTGCTCAACCGATACGAAAACCACGCATCGACGCCTTGCCGCGCCAGCGAGTAGTCTTCGTACGGTCACAGGCTGAAGCGATCATCGACGGTTGCGCTTCCTGCGCCCCAACGCAACGCCCCTCTTCGTCCCCATCACGAGGCCCGCCTTGGACACCACGGTCTTTCTCGCCGTCATCGCCGCCGCGGCCCTGCATGCCGGCTGGAACGCCCTGCTTAAAATCGGTCTCGACCGTTTCCTCACCGCCACCCTGATCCAGATCGGCGCCGGCCTGGTGGCGCTGTGCGCGCTCCCGCTGGTGGCGCTGCCGACGGCCGCGGCCTGGCCATGGATCGCGCTGTCTGCCCTGCTGCACATCGGCTACAACTTCTTTCTCGCCCGGGCCTACCAGTACGGCGATCTGGGCCAGGTCTACCCCATCGCGCGGGGCAGTTCGCCGCTGATGGTGGCGCTGCTGTCGTTGCTGCTGTTGCACGACAATCTGAGCGCCCAGCAACTGCTGGGGCTGCTGACCCTGGTGCTGGGTATCTGGCTGATGGCGATACGCGGCGGTCATCGCCAGGCACCTCATGGCGCAATGCTGTTCTGCGCGCTGATGACGGCCCTGTTCATCGCCGGCTACACCCTGAGCGACGCCATGGGCGCACGCAGCAATGGCGATGCACTGAGCTATTCGCTGTGGCTGTTCACCGTCAACGGTGTGGTGATGGCGGCAGTTCTGGTCATCGCTCGCGGGCCGCGCGCCTTCCTGCAACTGGGGCCGCACTGGCGTGGCGGGCTGGCTGGTGGCGCGATGTCCATGGCGGCCTACAGCATCGTCATCTGGGCCATGACCCAGGCGCCGGTGGCGCTGGTTTCCGCCCTGCGCGAGACCAGCGTGGTGTTCGCCGTGCTGCTGGGCATGCTGCTGCTCAAGGAACCCCTGCGACCGATCCGCCTGCTGGCCTGTGCGGTGATCGCCGCCGGGGTGGTGGTGATGAAGCTGGCCTGAAGATCGGCGCGCCAGCAAGCGCCTGGACAAATGCGCGCCGCAAGGTGGCCTGCCCCCGCCGCCGCCCGTGCTACCTTGGCGCCCCACACCACAGCCGGAAACCTGTAGCCCCGTGACCTCAGCACCGCCGTTCTTTCTGATTGCCATCATCATCGCTGCGCTGATGTGGGGTTATCTGATTCTCCTGGGTGGCTCCGTACTCAAGCTGTTCGGCAGGAATCCGGAGACGAGTATGCGCGCCCATACCGAACCATGCTGAACGCCAGCCTGCTCTCGTTCCTCATCTTCATCCTCGTGTCCGCCCCCATGTTGGCTGCCGACATCGCAAGCCCGGGCACCGGCTCGTTTGCCATTCCCTATACCGCCTGTCTGTTCGTCGCCGGATTCATCGTGTTCATTCAGAAGATCAGCAGCGCCACGACAGGCACCCGGCAAGCGCTCATCTGCGCTGGCCTGTCGGGGCTTATCGTGGCGCTGTTCACGGCCAGTCGATACCTGGTCGACCATGTGCTGCTGTCCTGATTGCAGCCCCCGGGCCTGAAACGCCTGGCATGAGCCCAAGGCCCACTGCCTGCTCGTGGCACGCGCGCTGCCGAGCACAAGAGTTTTTGCCCGCCGCCCAGGCTTGCGGCAAACTAGGCGCCTCCTGAGCGCCTGTCCGCTCCCGCATGCAAGAGTCCGTATGACCCGCTCCCCTTTTCGCCGCATGGCCTTCAGCGCACTGCGCCGCCTGCTGTACCTCTGGGTACGCTCGGAAACCATCAACCAGTCTGCCTTCACCCTCAGGCTCGACCGCAGCAAGCCGGTGTTCTACGTACTGCAGCAGCCTTCGGTGAGTGACCTGGCGGTGGTCGACCGCGAGTGCTCCAAGGCCGGCCTGCCGCGCCCGGTGCTGCCGGTGGCAGTCGGGGAACACATCGAGCCCGCCGCCTTCTTCTACCTGACCCCGGAGCCGGACTGGTTCGGTCGTCAGGACAAGCGCGGTATCTCGCCGACCCTCGATCGCGTGGTTACCGCCCTGTCCCGTCACGCCGTGGATGATGCGCAGATCGTGCCGGTCAGCGTGTTCTGGGGGCAGTCGCCGGATCGCGAGACCAGCCCGTGGAAACTGTTGTTCGCCGATAGCTGGGCAGTCACCGGGCGCCTGCGCCGGCTGGTGAGCATCCTGATTCTCGGGCGCAAGACCCGCGTGCAGTTCTCCACGCCGATTCACCTGCGCGAGCTGGTCGAGCAGGACAAGGGCCAGGAACGTACCCTGCGCATGGTGCACCGCATCCTGCGCGTGCACTTTCGCAACCAGAAGGCCGCGGTGATCGGCCCGGACGTGTCGCACCGACGCAACCTGGTCAAGGGCCTGATCCACGACCCGCTGGTGCGCCAGGCCATCGTCGAGGAAGCCGAGCGCGAGAAGATCAGCCTGGAGAAGGCCGAGACCCAGGCACTGCGCTATGGCAACGAGATCGCCTCGGACTACACCTACACGGTGATCCGCTTCCTCGAACTGGTGCTGTCCTGGTTCTGGAACAAGATCTACGACGGCATCCAGATTCACAACGTCGAAGGCGTGCGCGACATCGCCCAGGGCCACGAAGTGATCTACGTGCCCTGCCACCGCAGCCACATCGACTACCTGCTGCTGTCCTACCTGCTGTTCCGCAACGGCCTGACGCCGCCGCACATCGCCGCCGGCATCAACCTCAACATGCCCATCATCGGCGGGCTGCTGCGCCGTGGCGGCGCCTTCTTCATGCGCCGCACCTTCAAGGGCAACCCGCTGTACACGGCGGTGTTCAACGAGTATCTGCATACCCTGTTCAGCAAGGGCTTCCCGGTGGAGTACTTCGTCGAGGGTGGGCGTTCGCGTACCGGGCGCATGCTGCGGCCGAAGACCGGCATGCTGGCCATTACCCTGCGCAGCTTCCTGCGCTCGCACCGCCTGCCCATCGTCTTCGTGCCGGTGTACATCGGCTACGAACGCGTGCTCGAAGGCCGCACCTACCTGGGCGAGCTGCGCGGCGCGAGCAAGAAGAAGGAGTCGATCTTCGACCTGTTCAAGGTGCTCGGCGCGCTCAAGCAGCGCTTCGGCCAGGTCTCGGTGAACTTCGGCGAGCCGATCAAGCTGGCCGAGTTCCTCGACCAGCAGCAACCCGGCTGGCGTGAGCAGGAGCTCGGTCCGCAGTACCGGCCGACCTGGCTCAATGACACCACCAACCGCCTGGGCGAACGCGTGGCGCGCCATCTCAACGAGGCGGCGGCGATCAACCCGGTCAACCTGGTGGCCCTGGCACTGCTCTCCACCAGCAAGCTGGCACTGGACGAGCGCGCCCTGTCGCGCGTGCTCGACCTCTACCTGGCCCTGCTGCGCGCCGTGCCCTACTCGCCGCATACCACCCTGCCGGAAGGTGACGGCCTGGCGCTGATCGAGCATGTGCAGGGCATGGATCTGCTGGCCGAGCAGAAGGACGCGCTGGGCAAGATTCTCTACCTGGACGAGCAGAATGCCGTCCTGATGACCTACTACCGCAACAACGTGCTGCACATCTTCGCCTTGCCGGCGCTGCTGGCCAGCTTCTTCCAGAGCAGCGCACGGATCAGCCGCGAGCAGATCCTGCGCTACGCCGGCGCACTGTACCCGTACCTGCAGGCCGAACTGTTCATTCGCTGGGAACAGAGCGAGCTGGAAGGCGTGATCGACCAGTGGCTGGCCGCGTTCGTCGAGCAGGGCCTGCTCAAGACCGAGGGCGACGTGTACGTGCGCCCGGCGCCCAGCTCGCGCCAGTTCGTGCTGCTGACGCTGCTATCGCGTTCGGTGGCGCAGACTCTGCAACGCTTCTACATGGCCATCGCCCTGCTGCTCAATGCCGGGCAGAACGCGATCAGCGCCGAGGAACTGGAAGACCTGTGCACGGTGATGGCCCAGCGCCTGTCGATCCTGCATGGCCTCAACGCGCCGGAGTTCTTCGACAAGAGCCTGTTCCGTCACTTCATCCAGAGCCTGCTGGATCAGGGCGTGCTGCGCCAGGACGAAGCCGGCAAGCTCAGCCATCACCCGCTGCTCAGCGAACTGGCCGAAGGCGCCGCCAAACGGGTATTGCCGGCGGAGATTCGCCTGTCGATCCGTCAGGTGGCGCTGGATCGCAACGAGGACGAACCGGCCGCGCCGTGATGTGTGCAGGGTGCGCTGTGCGCACCTTCGAATCACCGCAGCCACCGCTCAGCATCGTCGTGGATGTCGCTTTTTACATCCACCATGGCGGTGGCTCGATGCGACCAGCCGAACCTGTCACGGGTTTGGCAGTCAGTGATAGACCAACTACCGGCAGGAGGCCCTGGGTAATGATCGACTCCCTGATGCTCAGCGCAGCACGCATCACCACCCTGGCGGCAGGGCAGATACTGACCAACGCCAGCGGTTTCTTCTTCCAGCGCGATGATCGGCTGTTCCTGGTGACCAGCCGCCACGTGGTGCTCGACGAACCCAGCGAGCACCAGCCCGATAGCCTGCAGATCGAACTGCACACCGACGCGGCCAACCTGGCCGATACCGCCAGTTTCGGCATTCCCCTTTATGACGGGGGAAAGCGCCTGTGGCGCCAGGGCATCGATGGTGCTGGCGAAATCGACGTCGCCGCGATCGAATTGAACGGGGCGGCACTCCCGCCCGGCTGCACCTTTCAGGCCTTCACCCCACAGCACCTGCTGCAAGCCGACGAACACGTGGAAATCGGCTCGACACTGCTGGTGGTGGGCTTTCCGCTGGGTTTTCAGGACAGCCTGCACCGCATGCCGGTCGCCCGTCATGCCGGGCTGGCCTCCTCCTTCGGGCTGCGCTTTCAGGGGCTGGGCTACTTCCTCACCGATGGCCGTACTCACCGTGGCATCAGCGGCGCCCCGGTGGTCAAGCGCGCCAGCGTGGATGGCGAACTGCCCTGGCACCTGCTCGGCATCCACTCCACCCGCCTGCTGGGCAATCGCGACGAGGAACAGGACGAAGCCCTGGGCCTGAACTGCACCTGGTACGCCGATATCCTGATGACGCTGACGGAATGACCGTAGCCGCGACCGCTCGCAGGGCCAATCGGCGCCGACCGCTCGTAGCGAAGCGAACGATCCGCCGGGCTGCGCCCTGCGAAGCAGTAGGCCGTACTCGCCACGAAGTACGGGCGTTGGCCCAATAGAAAACCCGCCCTGCGCATCACACAGGACGGGTTCTTCGTAACGCCGGGAGGCCTTACAGGGTCACGGCCGTCGGCTGTGGCTCGATGGCCATTTCCACGTCGGGAGCGACCTCGATGTACTGCAATTGCAGACGTTCGCTGCTCCACTGACGGATGCGGTTGGTCAGTTCCAGATCATCGTTGAGCTTCTGCCCGTAGGACGGGATGATCTCTTTCAGACGTGCCTGCCACTCGGGCGTGGCGACCTTGTCGGCGAAGGTTTTCTCGATCAGGTGCAGCATGATCGGCGCGGCGGTCGAGGCGCCCGGCGAAGCGCCCAGCAGCGCACTGATGCTGCCATCGGCAGAGGTCACCACCTCGGTGCCGAACTGCAGCACGCCACCCTTCTCGGCATCCTTCTTGATGATCTGCACGCGCTGGCCAGCCTGCAGCAGTTGCCAGTCCTCGTCACGCGCATCGGGGAAGTACTCGCGCAGCGAGTTCATGCGGTCTTCCTGACTGAGCATCAGTTGCCCCATCAGGTAGGTGCTGAGCGACCAGTTGTCGATACCGGCGTTGACCATCGGCAGGAAGTTGTCGGTGGTCATGGCGCTGAAGGTATCCAGCAGCGAACCCTGCTTGAGGAACTTGGTGGAGAAGGTGGCGAACGGGCCGAACAGCAGCACGGTCTCGCCGTCGATCACGCGGGTGTCCAGGTGTGGCACGGACATGGGCGGCGAACCGACCGAGGCCTTGCCATAGACCTTGGCCAGGTGCCGGGCCACGATGTCCTTGTTGCGCGTCATCAGGAACTGGCCACCGACCGGGAAGCCGGCATAGCCCCTGGCCTCTTCGATACCGGACTTCTGCAAAAGCTTGAGCGCACCGCCACCGGCACCGATGAAGACGAAGCGGGCATCGACCACTTTCTCCTCGTCCCTGGCCAGGTCGTACACGGTCACGCGCCAGGTGCCATCGTCGTTGCGCACGAGGTTGCGCACCTCGTGCTCCAGATGCAGGCGCGCCTGATCCCTGCCGATCAGCGAGTCGATCAACTGGCGGGTGATTTCCCCGAAGTTGACGTCGGTACCAATGGCCATGCGGGTGGCGGCAACGTGCTGGTTCTCGTCACGCCCCTGCATGATCAGTGGCGCCCACTGAGCGATCTGCGCGTGATCCTCGCTGAATTCCATGCCACGGAACAGGTTGCTGTGTTGCAGCGCGGCATGGCGCTTGCGCAGGAACTCGATGTTGTCCTCGCCCCAGACGAAGCTCATGTGCGGGGTGGTGTTGATGAAGCTCCCGGGCTTGCTCAACACTTCGCGATCGACCTGGGTGGCCCAGAACTGCTTGGAAATCTCGAAGGATTCGTTGATCGCCACGGCCTTGCTGATATCGATGCCGCCGTCGGCGGTTTCGGGGGTGTAGTTCAGCTCGCAGAAGGCGGAATGGCCGGTGCCGGCGTTGTTCCAGGCATTGGAGCTCTCGCCGGCGACGCGGTCGAGGCGCTCGTAGATATCGATGCTCCAGGTAGGCTCCAGCTCGTGCAGGTAGGTGCCCAGGGTCGCACTCATCACGCCAGCGCCGATCAGCAGGACATCGACGGTTTTCTCGGGCTCGCGGTTGTTGGAGCAGCCGATCAGGCTGAGGCTGAGCAGCGTCAGCAGGATTTTCTTCATGACACGGTCCAATGGTGACGCACGGGGGATCGCCGTACGCGCAAGGTTTCTGACAGCGACCGTTCCAGAACCCATTCAGGAGCTCGCGAGCTAGAGATAAACAGTGGCAAAAATGGCCGAGGAACGATCGGAATCGCGCTCGAATTTACGTGCTGTAAATGAGCATTACTCACTTCGTTCGCCCTTCGGGCCGCGCTGAAGCGCGTTAGCTGCAAGCAGCTTGCCGAGGCCGTTTTCAACGCTGTTCAACCGACGCGCAGCAGATCCAAAACAGGTTCCTGGGTCGCTCATGGGACGAATGCTGCAGGTATGCAGCGCTGCGGAAGGAAGGGTGTTCCAGGCCTCTTGGCGGGCTCGTTCCGCTCGCGCCCTGGTAGAGCAAGATGCATGCCGCTGAAAGGATTCAGCTGCAATCCGGGGCCTGTCGGAGGGCCAGCCATGGCCGGGGCTGGCGAGTTCTCGCCAAACCCGGCGTTGGCGGGCGTCGAGGGTGGCGGAATTCCGCCCTCTGACTCAAAGCGCGAACAGCAGGGGCAGCAACAGGGCCGTGGCAATGCCCAGCAGGCTCATGGCCAGGGCGGCGAAGGCGCCGCATTCCTGCCCCTCCTGCAAGGCATGGGCGGTGCCGATGGCGTGGGCGTTGAGGCCGTAGCTGAGACCACGGGCAGCCGGGTGTTCGACGCCAGCCCAACTCAGCAGCAGTGGTCCGAGTGCCGTGCCGATCACCCCGGTGAGCATCACCATCACCGCCGCCAGCGAGGCGATACCACCGATCTGCTCGGCCACCGGCATGGCGATGGGCATGGTCACCGACTTCGGCGCCAGGCTCATCAGCACGCTCCAGTCGGCCCCCAGCAGCCAGCCGATCCCCAGGGTCAGTCCGACCGAGAGCACGCCACCGGCCAGCAGGGTGATCAGGATCGGCCAGAGCAGCCGCCGGATACGTTCGATGTTGTGCTGCAAGGGTACCGCCAGAGCCACGGTAGCCGGACCGAGCAGCCAGGCGATGGGTTCGGCGCCGACGCGGTAGGTGGCATAGTCCACCCCGCATACCAGCAGGGTGCCGACGATCAGCACCACCGACACCAGCACCGGTTGCAGCACCAGCCAGCCACTGCGTCGGTAGAGCCAGGCGGCGAACAGGAACGCCGCCAGCGTCAGCGCGATGGCGAACAGGGGGTGATGGGTCAGGACATTCATCGGTCGCGCTCCTGGCGGCGGATCAGCACCTGCAACAGCCAACCGCAGAACGGCACCGTGACCAGCAGCGAGAGCACCAGCGCCGCAGCGATCACCGGCAGCTCGGCGAGCAGCAGGTCGCTGCTGGTCATGATCCCCGAGGCCGGCACCGCCAGCAGCAGCGGCAGATAGGGCAACAGCCCGCCCGCCGCCTGTTGCAGCGACTCGGGCACACCTGCGCGCCACATCAGCCAGAGCGAAAGCAGCAGCAGGCCGATGATCGATCCCGGCAGCATCGGCAGCAGCCAGTGGTTGACGGCGACGCCGGCGAGTTGCAGCAGCACCAGCCAGAACAGTCCACGCAGCAGCGTCATGTCGGCTCTGCCTCCGCGCCGGCATGCCCATGACCGAGGCGTCCCCGACGAAACAGCGGGCGTGGCTCGATGACCGAGCGGCCGTACAACACACTCAGGCCCGCCAGACCCTTGAGCGCGTCCTCCAGGGATTTGTCGGCGCGCACCGCGAAGGCATCGAAACCGCACTGGCGCATGTGCGCCAACTGGTCACGCAGCACATCGCCCACCGCACGCAGCTCGCCCTGCCAGCCCAGACGGGTACGTAGCAGGTAGGCCTGGCTGTAACCCCGACCATCGCGGAAGCTGGGGAAGTCGATGGCGATCAGCGGCAGGCTGGAGAGAAACGGTTGTAGCGCCTCCGGCTCGTCATCGACCTGCAGCAACAGGCCATCCGCGCTTGGTGCCCTGCCCTCCAGCACCGCCACCGACTGTCGCTCGCGCCACGCGGCCAGCGGCACGATCAGCGGCGCCGAGCCGGCATTGTCGGCACCGTGCAACTGCCAGGGATCGTCACTGACGATACGCGCCTCGCCCTCGAACAGGCGAATCAGATTGTTCATGCTGCCACCTCCCGGCTGTACACGCGCTCCTTGAACGGCTCCAGGCCGATGCGCTGGAAGGTGTCGAGAAAGCCCTCGTTCACCTCGCGATGGTCCACATAGGTCTGCACGATGCGCTCGATCACCTCGGGTACCTGCTCGGCGGCGAACGACGGACCGATCACCTTGCCCAGCGCCGCCTGCCGGCCCTGGCTGCCACCGAGGGTCAACTGGTACCACTCGCTGCCGTTCTTGTCGACGCCAAGGATACCGATGTTGCCGATGTGGTGGTGGCCGCAGGCGTTCATGCAGCCGGAGATGTTCAGGCTCAGCTCGCCCAGGTCGTGCAGGTAGTCGAGGTCGTCGAAACGCTGCTGGATGGCCTGGGCGATGGGGATCGACTTGGCGTTGGCCAGCGAGCAGAAATCGCCTCCCGGACAGGCGATGATGTCGGTGAGCAGACCGGCGTTGGCGGTGCCAAGCCCGACCGCCTGTGCCTCCATCCAGAGCGCATGAAGGTCGGCCTTGCGTACGTCAGGCAGCACCAGGTTCTGCTCGTGGGCGATACGAATCTCGCCGAAACCGTAGCGCTCGCTCCAGTCGGCCACGGCTTCCATCTGCTCGGCGGTGACGTCGCCCGGCGGTGCGCTGATGCCGGGCTTGGTCGACAGCACCACGCTGAGGTAACCGGGCACCTGATGCGCCATGACGTTGCGCGACACCCAGCGGGCGAAGGCCTCGTCATGCGCCAGGTGGGTGCCGAATTGGAGATCGATGGCATCCAGCGGGGCATAGGCCGGCTTGTGGAAGGATGCGGCGACGCGCTGGTATTCATCCTCGGTGAGCCGCGCCGGGCCGTCCTTGATCGGCTGCCATTCGCGCTCCACCTCGGCGGCGAAGGCTTCGATGCCCAGTGCCTTGACCAGAATCTTGATCCGCGCCTTGTACTTGTTGTCGCGCCGACCATGGCGGTTGTACATGCGCAGGATGGCTTCGACGTAAGACAGGCAGTCCTGCCAGTGCAGCCCTTCACGCAGGGTCTGGGCGATGATCGGTGTGCGCCCCAGGCCACCGCCGACGAGCACGCGCAGGCGCAGCTCGTCAGCCTCGTCGCGGTACAGTTGCAGGCCGATGTCGTGCACCTGGATCGCCGCGCGATCCTCTTCGGCGGCGCACAGGGCGATCTTGAACTTGCGCGGCAGGAACAGGAACTCCGGATTGACCGTCGACCACTGGCGCAGAATCTCGGCCAGCGGACGCGGGTCGAGGTACTCGTCGGCGGCGACCCCGGCGAAGGCCTCGGTGGTGATGTTGCGCACGCAATTGCCGGACGTCTGGATGGCATGCATGTCGTGCTCGGCCAGCCAGTCGAGAATGTCTGCCACACGCTCCAGTTCGATCCAGTTGAACTGGATGTTCTGCCGTGTGGTGAAGTGGCCATAGCCCCGGTCGTATTCGCGGGCGATGTGCGCCAGGGCGCGCATCTGGCTGGCCGAGAGGGTGCCGTAGGGAATCGCCACGCGCAGCATGTAGGCATGCTTCTGCAGGTACAGGCCGTTCTGCAGGCGCAGCGGCAGGAACTCCTCTTCGCTCAGTTCGTCGGCCAGGCGCCGCTGTACCTGGTCACGGAACTGGGCGACGCGCTCGCGCACCAGGGCGCGGTCATAGTCATCGTATTGGTACATGCAGGCATGCCTCCTGATCACGGGGCGTCGACTATGCCTGCCGGAGGTGCTTCGAAAACAGCGCCAGAAAAGCCTTAAAAAACCGGATCAGATGAGCGTGAAAGCACCGTCGCTGGCCGCTGTTCGGCGCGGCGCGATGTCGCAGGCCGATACCTGTAGCGCTTTGCCTGAAAACCTCGGGCAGCAGAAGTGGCCTGGCCTGGAGCCCTGTCAGGGTTTTCCCGCAGGGCTCGTCGCGCACATCTGATCCGCTTTTTTATCGAAAACCTGAGTCTGTTTCGCGATCAGTTGCCCTCGGATCATGGCGCCAGCCTGAATAAACGCCTGATGAGGGCAACGACATGACCGATCTGATCCCCGTGCGCAGCGTCGAGACCATCGACCCGAGCAAACCCATCCGCCTGACACCGGCCCAGGCCGGCGGCCCGATCCACACACGCAGCTTCACCGGGCGCTTTCGCAACCTGCGCCTGCTCGGCGCCGGCCTGCTGTTCCTGCTGTTCTTCGGCACCGCCTGGATCGACTGGAACGGTCGCCAGGCGGTGCTGTGGGATCTGGAGAACCGCCAGTTCCACATCTTCGGCGCGACCTTCTGGCCGCAGGACTTCATCCTGCTCTCGGCGATCCTGATCATCGCCGCCTTCGGCCTGTTCTTCATCACCGTACTCGCCGGGCGCGTCTGGTGCGGCTATGCCTGCCCGCAGAGCGTGTGGACCTGGGTCTTCATGCGCGTGGAGCAGATCACCGAGGGCGACCGTGGCCAGCGCATCAAGCTCGATGCCGCGCCCTGGTCGCTGCAGAAACTGGCCCGACGCAGCGCCAAGCACGGCCTGTGGCTGGTCGTGAGTCTGATCACGGCGATGGCCTTCATCGGCTACTTCACCCCGGTGCGTCAATTGACCACTGATCTGCTGACCCTGGAGATGGGCGCGACCACCGCATTCTGGGTGCTCTCCTTCACCGCTGCCACCTACATCAACGCCGGCTGGCTGCGCGAGAAGGTGTGCCGCGACATGTGCCCCTACTCGCGCTTCCAGAGCGTGATGTTCGACAGCGATACGCTGGTCATTTCCTACGACGCCGCCCGTGGCGAAAACCGCGGCCCGCGCCGCAAGGACGCCGACTACAAAGCCGAGGGCCTGGGCGACTGCATCGACTGCACGATGTGCGTGCAGGTCTGCCCCACCGGCATCGACATCCGCGATGGCCTGCAACTGGAATGCATCGGTTGCGGCGCCTGCGTCGACGCCTGCGACAGCGTGATGGACAAGCTCGGCTACGCCCGAGGCCTGGTGCGCTACAGCTCCGAGCACGAACTGGCCGGCGGCAAGACCCACTGGCTGCGCCCACGCCTGATCGGCTACGCGGCGATGCTGGCGGTGATGATCGGTGCCTTCGTCTGGGCGCTGAACGAACGACCGCTGATCTCCCTGGACGTGACCCGCGACCGCGGCCTGTTCCGCGAGAACGCCCTGGGCCAGATCGAGAACATCTACAGCCTGAAGATCATCAACAAGACCCAGCAGCCACGCAGCTACGCCATCGGCCTGGTCGACGCCGGCGACTTCGAGCTGCACGGCCCGGGCACGCTGAACCTGGCTCCGGGCGAGATCCGCGACCTGCCGGTGAGCGTCGCGCTGATCGCCACGCACAATGGCGCCGGCCCGCAAACCGTACGCTTCGAGGTAAGCGACCGGGCCGACCCGAGCAGTCGCGTCAGTACCCGCAGCACCTTCCTCGCGCCGCTGCGCTGAAGCGCGTGGCCCGGATTGCATCCGGGCTACGGTTGCCACAAGCCCAGCAGGAGCGGGTTCATTCGCGGATGAATCCGCTCCTGCACCCGAGATACGCCCTGACCCCACTCACGAGGCACTGCCATGTCTGCCGCTCACCCCGTAAAGTGTTCGCCCGTACCCTTTGCCTCGGTGAACCAGGACAGGATGAAACGCTACGAAAAATTCGCCGACGAGATCGCCGAGCTGATCCGTACCGGTGTGCTCGGCCCCGGCGAGAAGGTGCCCTCGGTGCGCCATGCCAGCCGCACCTACGGGGTCAGCCCGTCCACGGTGTTCCAGGCCTACTACCTGCTGGAGGATCGTGGCCTGATCCAGGCACGGGCACGCTCCGGCTACTTCGTCCGCGAACATGCCAAGCGCCCGCTGCATGAGCCGGAGCTGACCGCCCACGCGGCGCAGACCACCGAGGTGGATGTCAGCGAACTGGTGTTCTCCGTACTCGCCTCGCTGAAAGACCCGCATACCGTGCCTTTCGGTTCGGCCTTCCCCAGCCCGGATCTGTTCCCCCTGCAACGCCTGGCCCGCAGCATGGCGCAGAGCCTGCGCATGCTCTCACCGCACGAGATCATCGCCGACATGACGGCCGGCAATGCCGACCTGCGCCGGCAGATCGCGTTGCGCTACATGGTCAGCGGCGTGATGCTGCCGATGGAGGAACTGGTGATCAGCAACGGCGCCATGGAGGCGCTCAATCTCTGCCTGCAGTGCGTGACCCAGCCGGGCGACCTGGTGGCCATCGAGTCACCGACCTTCTATGCCTGCCTGCAAGTGCTGGAGCGGCTACAGCTCAAGGCCGTGGAAATCCCCGTGCACCCGCGCGAAGGCATCGACCTGGGCGCCCTCTCGGACAGCCTGCGGCAACTGCCGATCAAGGCCTGCTGGTTCATGAGCAGCCTGCAGAACCCGCTCGGCGCAAGCATGAGCGAAACGAAGAAGCAGGCCCTGTACCAGTTGCTCGTCGAGCATCAGGTGCCACTGATCGAGGACGATGTATATGCCGAGCTGTATTTCGGCAGCCACCCGCCCAAGCCGGTGAAGAGCTTCGACCGCGAAGGGCTGGTGATGCATTGCAGCTCCTTCTCCAAGAGCCTGGCGCCGGGCTATCGCATCGGCTGGGTGGCCGGCGGGCGCTATGCCGAGCAGATCGCCCGACTCAAGCTGATGACCACCATCTCGCCTTCGGTACCGGCCCAGGCGGCACTGGCCGACTACCTGCAGCACGGCGGCTACGACCGCCATCTGCGCAAGCTGCGCCACGCCCTGGAAATGCAGCAGAGCGCGATGCTCGCCTCGGCCGCCCGGCACTTTCCCGCCAGCACGCGAGTGACACGACCATCGGGCGGTTACTTCCTCTGGTTCGAGTTCCCCGAGCGGCTCGACTCACTGCAACTGCTGCGCCTGGCGCTGGCCCAGGGCATCAGCCTGGCGCCGGGACCGATCTTCTCTGCCAGCCAGGGTTTTCGCCACTGCGCCCGCCTGAACTACGGCCACCCCTGGAGCCCACGCAGCGAACAGGCCATGGAGGTGCTCGGGCGCCTGGTGGCCGGGCTGCTCTGACGCCGCGCACGTGCCCCGTAGGGTGGATGACGCTCTTCTCATCCACCAGGCAGGCAGCCCCGGTGGATCGGTGAAGCGTGATCCACCCTACGCCTCGCCATTGAGCCCCATCCATACCCCGTAGGGTGGATGACGCTCTTTTCATCCACCAGGCAGACAGCCACGGTGGATCGGTGAAGCGCGATCCACGTACGCCTCGCCATTCAGCCCATCCATACCCCGTAGGGTGGATGACGCTCCTTCATCCACCAGGCAGGCAGTCACGGTGGATCGGTGAAGCGCGATCCACCCACGCCTCGCCATTGAGCCCCATCCATACCCCGTAGGGTGGATGACGCTCTTTTCATCCACCAGGCAGACAGCCACGGTGGATCGGTGAAGCGTGATCCACCCACACCTCGCCATTCATCCCCATCCATACCCCGTAGGGTGGATGACGCTCTTTCATCCACCACCCAGGCAGCCAAGGAGCGGCCCTACTTCCACCAGTACTCCACCTGCACGCCGAAGTTGGAGCCATTGCGCGCGCTGCCGAAGGCACCGTTCTCGGACAGTGCCGAGCCGTTGGCCAGCAGATTGGCGGCCTGTTGCGCCGCGCGGTTCCAGCTGGCGTAGGTGTAGTACAGGCGGATTTCCGGACGCTCCCAGAAGCCTGGGCCGGCGGGCGACCAGGTCGGCGCGATGGTGAACTTGGTCAACTTGCGGGTACCGCCGGGCGCCTCGACCTGATCGCGACCGACCTCGCCGACCAGCTTGAACTGTTCGGTGAAGGCATAGCTGGTGCGTCCTCCGATGGACAGCCAGTTCTGATTCGCACCATCCGGGCGCTTGTCCTTCTGATAAACCAGTTGCACCTGGCCACCGAGACGCGCGGTCATCTGGAAGTCGAAGAACTCCACCAGGCGCCAGCTTCGGTTGCTGCGATCCAGGGTTGGATCGCCGGTGTAACCGAGGCCGGTACCCGGCCCGCGGCCATACTGCAGAGCGACGGTATTGACCCCGCCGAGGAAGTCCTGCTGCTTGTGTTGCGCGGTCACCGCCCAGCCACTGTTGGCATCGCTGCTGTCCGGCTTGTCGATGTAGCTGACGCCGACCTCCAGCTCACCGCCCGGGTTGACCTGGAAACCGCCGACGTTGAAATCGTGGCGGTTGATGTAGGGCTTCTGGTCGTAGTTGTCCTTGCGCGAGAACACGTAGCTGTACTTGAGGTCACCGATCAGCATTTCGTCGATACCGAAACCGGTGGCACTCTGGTTCCAGTAGTAGAAGTCGGAAATGTGGATGTCGTTACGCTTGTAGAAACGGCGCCCGGCCCACAGCGAACCGCCCCCCAGCGCCGGCATGTTGCTCCACTCGGCGTACATCTGGTTCATCCGCGCGAAACCATAGTCACCCGTGAACTTCGGCGTGTGGCCGTACTGGTTGTAGAGCTGCGCCATGCCCTCGACGCTGATCACCGAGCCATCGTCCAGGCGAAACAGATCCTGACGCAGATCCAGTTCGATGTACTGCTCGCACTCGTTGCCCAGGCGGTACTTCGATTGCGCACCCGGCAGTTGGAAGCACTGTTGCGTGCCACCGGTATCTGCGCCACCGATGCCGCTGCGCAGATAACCGGTGAATTCGACGGCCTGAACCTGCGGTGTGGCCAAAGCCAGTGCCAGCAGGCAGGGAGCGCCAAGCGAACAGATGAGGGGTTGCTGTCTGGTCTTCATCGTAGTTCCTGATTGTTTTTATTGAGCGATGCTGCGGATCACCGCCGCAGCGACGGTTCTTCGTTGTCTCGAAGCGCCGTAGCCCGGATGCAATCCGCTGAGGCTGATTGGGCAGCCTGCGGATTTCATCGGCTACACGGCTACCCTCGCTTCAGTTGCGCCACCTTGTTGTCAGTGGCCTGGCGCTTTTCCGGCAGCAGACGCTCGCCGCTGCGGGCATCGAACAGCAGCACGCGCTTCGGATCGAAGCGCAGCGCCAGGCGGCTGCCGACCTTCGGCGTCATGTCCGGCGCCAGGCGGCAGCACACCTTGGTCTGGTTGATATTGACGAACACCAGGGTGTCCGGCCCGGTGGGCTCGATGACCTCCACCTCGGCGAGGAGGCTCGGTGAGTCGGCACTGCTGTCGCCGGCCAGCTGAATCTGCTCGGGGCGGATGCCGAGAATCACCTCGCGGTTCTCCAGGCCCTCTTCCATCGCGCCCAGCGGCATCTCGCAGCGCGACGGCCCCGAGTCGATCGTCGCCCACCATCGGCAGTCACTGCGTTGCAGATGCGCGGGAATGAAGTTCATCGGCGCAGAGCCGATGAAGCTCGCCACGAACAGATTGGCCGGGTCGTTGTAGATCTGCTGGGGCGTGCCGAACTGCTGGATGATGCCGTCCTTCATCACCGCAACCTTGTCACCCAGGGTCATGGCCTCGATCTGGTCATGGGTGACATATACCGTGGTGGTCTTCAGCCGCTGATGCATCAGCTTGATTTCGGTGCGCATCTCCACACGCAGCTTGGCATCGAGGTTCGACAGCGGCTCGTCGAACAGGTAGATCTTCGGTCGCCGCGCCAGCGCCCGGCCCATGGCCACCCGCTGCTGCTGGCCGCCGGACAGCTGGCCCGGCTTGCGCCCCAGCAGGTGCTCGATCTGCAGCAGGCGGGCGACCCGTGCCACCTCCTCGTCGATGTCGGCCGCCGCCATCTTGCGCATCTTCAGACCGAAGGCGATGTTGTCGCGCACATTCATGGTCGGATACAGCGCGTAGGACTGGAACACCATGGCGATGTCGCGATCCTTGGGACTCATGCCGCTGATGTCGGCCCCCTCGACCAGGATCGCGCCGCCACTGATGCTCTCCAGCCCGGCAATGCAGTTCATCAGGGTGGATTTGCCGCAACCGGACGGGCCGACGAGAATCAGGAATTCGCCGGACTCGATCGACAGTTCGATGTTCTTGAGGGTGTCCGTCAGACCACTGCCGTAGGACTTGTTGACGTTGCGCAGTTCGAGTGTTGCCATTTCGTTTCTCCACTTTGAGAGCGTCGTGACGAGCGAAGGTCAGACAAGGCAGCGCCGGACGAGGAAGCGGAGTCCAACGCCGAATGACCGAGCTCGGCAGCTTTCAACCCTTGACCGCGCCAGCCGTGAGGCCACGCAGGAAGTACTTGCCCGCCACGACGTAAACCAGCAGCGTCGGCAACCCGGCGATCATCGCGGCGGCCATGTCGACGTTGTATTGCTTGGCACCGGTACTGGTGTTCACCAGGTTGTTCAGCGCCACGGTGATCGGTTGCGCGTCGCCACTGGCGAACACCACGCCGAAGAGGAAATCGTTCCAGATCTGGGTGAACTGCCAGATCAGGCAGACCATGATGATCGGCACCGACATGGGCAGCAGAATCCGTCCGAAGATGGTGAAGAACCCGGCGCCATCGAGGCGTGCCGCACGCACCAGCGCATCCGGAACGGTCACGTAGTAGTTGCGAAAGAACAGTGTGGTGAAGGCGATCCCGTAGACCACGTGCACCAGCACCAGGCCTGTGGTGGTGTTGGCCAGGCCAAACTTGCCGAGGGTGAACGAGGCCGGCAGCAGGACGGTCTGGAACGGCAGGAAGCAGCCAAACAGCAGCAGCCCGAAGAACAGCTGCGAGCCACGAAAGCGCCACATCGACAGGACGTAGCCGTTCAGTGCACCGACGGCCGTGGAAATCAGCACGGCGGGAATGGCGATCTTCACCGAGTTCCAGAAATAGCCGTCGACCACACCCCAGGCCTTGACCCAGCCAATCAGGGTGAAGGTCTCGGGCCAGGACAGCAGGTTGCCGGTGCGGATGTCCTCGGGGGTCTTGAAACTGGTCAGCAGCATCACCAGCAGCGGCACCAGGTACAGCGCCGCGGCGAACAGAAGGGTGGCATGGATGGCCAGGCGGCTTGGGCTGAAGGCTCTAGTCATGGCGTTTGCCTCGCAGTTCCGAATAGAGATACGGCACCAGGATCGTCAGGATCGCGCCGAGCATCAGCATCGCGCTGGCCGAACCGATACCCATCTGGCCGCGGCTGAAGGTGAAGGCGTACATGAACATCGCCGGCAGGTCGGATGCGTAGCCAGGCCCGCCCGCCGTCATTGCCGCGACCAGATCGAAACTCTTGATGGCGATGTGCGCGAGGATCATCACCGCGCTGAAGAACACCGGGCGCAGGCTCGGCAGCACGATGCGCAGGTAGATGGTCGGCAGCCCCGCGCCGTCCACCTGGGCGGCACGAATGATCGACTGGTCGACACTGCGCAAGCCCGCCAGGAACAGTGCCATGACGAAGCCGGAAGCCTGCCAGACGGCAGCGATCACCAGGCAGTAGATGACTCGATCCTGATCCACCAGCCAGTCCAGGCGAAAGCCCTGCCAGCCCCAGTCCCGCAGCATCTTGTCCAGGCCCAGCCCCGGGTTGAGCAGCCACTTCCAGGCCGTGCCGGTGACGATCATCGACAGCGCCATGGGGTACAGGTAGATGGTGCGGATGAAGCCCTCGCGGCGGATGCGCTGATCGAGCAGCACCGCGAGAAACACGCCGATCACCAGACTGATGCCGATGAACAGGCCACCGAACACCAGCAGGTTCTTGCTCGCCACCCACCAGCGGTCGTTGTCCATCAGGCGCATGTACTGTTGCAGACCGACCCACTTGTAGCTGGGCATGAAGCTGGAGTTGGTGAACGACAGCACCAGCGTCCAGAGGATGTAGCCGTAGAAACCGACCAGCACCACCAGCATGCTGGGCGCCAGCACCAGCTTGGGCAGCCAGCGTTGCAGCACATCGAGGGGCGAGGCCTTGGTCATTACCGTGGTGACAGTCATCGCGCATTACCAGTCAGCGAAGTGAAATCCGGGTAGCAGGCCGCCGCCGACGGGGCGCGGGCCCTGTCGCGAGAGGCTGTGCCAGGGAAACGGGCCGGGAATGCCGGCCCGGATGGATCTACCGGGCGGCCTTGATGGCCGAGTAAATCTGCGCGCCGGCCTTGCTCGGATCGGCGTTCTTCTCACTCATGAAATTGGTCACCACATCGAAGATGGCGCCCTGTATGGCGAGGTTGGTGGCCATGCTGTGCGCCATGCTCGGCTCCAGCGTGCCGCTCCTGTCGGCCTCCTGGAAATCCTTCATCGAGGCCTGGGCGCAACTGTCGAACCGGCTCATGTCCAGGTCGGCACGCACCGGTATCGAGCCCTTGTTCTGGTTGAACACATACTGGAACTCGGGCTCCAGGGCGATGCGCGCCAGGGCATGCTGGGCGGCGATGTCGCCTTCGTTCCTGAGCCTGAACATGGCCATGGAATCGATGTTGTAGGTGTAGCTACCGGCGGTGCCCGGCATCGGTACGCACTGGTAGTCCCTGCCCGCAACCTTGCCGGCGGCGGTCCACTCGCTCTTGGCCCAGTCCCCCATGATCTGCATGCCGGCCTTGCCGTCGATCACCTCGGCGGTAGCCAGGTTCCAGTCACGCCCGGCGCGGTTGTCGTCCATGTAGGTCGAGAGTTTCTTCAGCGCGGTGAACACTTCGGTCATCTGCGGGCTGGTGAGGGTCGCCTCGTCGTTCTCGACGAACGCCTTGTGGAAGCCCTCGGCGCCCATGATGCCCAGCACCAGGCCCTCGAACACGGTGCTGTCCTGCCAGGGCTGGCCGCCATGGGCCAGCGGGATGAAACCGGCAGCCTTGAGCTTGTCACCAGCGGCATAGAGTTCTTCGAGGGTGGTCGGTGCCTTGTCGATACCGGCCTTGGCGAACACCTGCGGATTGATCCACAGCCAGTTGACGCGGTGGATGTTCACCGGCACCGCCACGTAATGGCCGTCGTACTGCATGGTGTTGGTAACGGTCTTAGACAGCAGGCCATCCCAGTCATTGGCTTGCGCCACCTCGTCGAGGGTACTGAGCAGATCCAGCGCACCCCACTCCTGCAGATCGGGCCCCTTGATCTGTGCCGCCCCCGGCGGGTTGCCGGACACCACGCGGGTCTTCAGCACGGTCATGGCGGCGGATCCGGCACCGCCGGCCACCGCACCGTCTTTCCAGGTGAAGCCATCCTTCTCGAGCAGATCACGCAGAACCTTCACCGCGGCAGCCTCGCCGCCTGACGTCCACCAATGCACCACTTCCACCGTGCCTCTGGACTCGGCGGCCAGTGCGCTGAAGGGAAGCAGGGAGCCGAGAGAGACGGCGGTAGCGAGGCGAGCAATAGCGTTCATCGGAGTACCTTTCTTGTTGTTATCGGGCAAGTCGTGGCGCTTGCGTTGTCAGGGAGTGTAATCAGGCTCGGCGGCGGCTCGGGTAACGAAAGGATGCGTGAATGTCACCGACCCGTTACATCGGTTGCGAGCGCCGTGGCCAGACTCGGTGCCAGCGCCAGGCGCGGCAACAGCAACGCCTGATAGGCGTGATAGAGATCGGGCTTTCCCGGCCAGATGCCGGCGGCCGGCTGGTTGTCGCTGTCGAGCTCGTGGTGCCAGCTCCCCCCTTGCAGGTCGATGAAATGCTCGGCGATGAAGGCCCAGAACTGCCGGTACCAGTGCTCGTAGATCGCCTCGTCGGTTCGTCGCAACAGCGCGGCGGCTGCCGCGCTGGCCTCGGCATGCACCCAGTGCAGGCGTGCGCGAACCACCGCTCGCCTGTCCCAGTCGAGGCTGTACACCAGCCCTGGCGCTCCGTCGACCTGCCAGGCGTGCCGGCAGGCGCTGGCGAACAGGTCCTGCGCATCGCTCAGCAGCCAGTTGGGCACGGCCAGCCCGGCCGCTGCCAGGGCCGCCTCCAGGTGCAGCAGCAGGCGTGCCCACTCGAAGCTGTGGCCAGGCGTGCTGCCGTAGGGGCGAAACGGATCGGCGCGATTGTCGGCGTTGTATTGCGGCACGGGGCGCCAGTGCGCATCGAAGTGCTCGACCACGACATGCCCGAACGCGGCGGCGTGCTCATGAATCAGGCGCTCGACGATACGCAGCGCACGCTGCAACCAGAGCGGATCACCGGTGACGTCGGCCAGGGCGAGAAAGGCCTCGGTGGCGTGCATGTTGCTGTTGGCACCGCGATAGGCCTCTTCGCCCGTCCAGTCACGCTTGAAGCCTTCGCGCAGCGCCCCCTCCTCCTCGCTCCAGAAATGCCGCTCGATGAGGTCGATGGCCTCCTCCAGCAGAGCCTCGGCACCGGGGCGACCGGCGACCCTGGCGGAACTCGCGGCCAGGGCGACGAAGGCGTGCAGGTAGGCGGACTTGCCGCCGCTGCGCGTCGCATCGGCGAACCAGCCGCCATGCGCCTCGTCCCACAGGACAGCGCGCAGTGCAGCCAGGCCATGGTCGACCAGCGCCGCATGTCCGGGAATGCCCTGAATATGGGCCAGGGCGAAGCAGTGGGTCATGCGCGTGGTGTGGATCAGCTCGGCCACCGCGCCAGCGGGCAACCGCCCATGGTCATCGAGCGCGGCGAAACCCTGCTCGACGCGGGAGGCCCGGGCGAACGGCAGCAGACGCTGGGCCTCGGTGTGCAGCCAGGCAAGGTGCAGGGGTTTCGTCAGCCAGTTGGCAGCAGGCTCCACGCTACGCTTCATGACCGACATTCAACGCAGCGCCTTGATCGCGGCGGCCAGTTGCTGCGCAGCCTTGCGCGGGTCGGAGGACGGTGAGTTGAAGAAGTTCGTGACCACATCGAAGACCGCGCCCTGGACATGCCCCGGGGCCGCCATCAGATGCGCCAGGCTGGGTTGCAGGCCACCGCTGGCAGCAGCCTCCCTGAAGTCCGCGATGGAGGCCTGGGCACAACTGTCCAGGGCGCTCGCGTCCAGATCCTGATAGACCGGAATGGAGCCCTTGTTCTGGCTGAACAGAATCTGGAACTCGGGGCTCATGACCACCCGCGCCAACTCCTCCTGCGCCTCGCGATCGGCGGCATTGCGAAGCCTGAACAGGGCCAGCGAATCGATGTTGTAGTCGAAGCTGCCCTGGGTGCCCGGAAAGGCCACGCACTGGTAATCCTTGCCCGCCACCTTGCCGGCGGCCGTCCATTCGCCCTTGGCCCAGTCACCCATGATCTGCATGCCGGCCTTGCCCTCGATGACCATCGCGGCGGCCGCGTTCCAGTCGCGCCCGGCAGCGTTGGCATCGATGTAGCCGCGCAGCTTCTGCAATCTGTCGAACACCTCGACCATCTTCTCGCCGGACAGCGTCGCCACGTCCAGCTCGACGAAGGCCTTGTGATACGCCTGCGGGCCGAGCACGCTCAGCGCCAGGTTCTCGAAGACCGTGCCGTCCTGCCAGGGCTGGCCGCCATGGGCGATGGCGATGAAGCCGGCGGCCTGGAGCCTGTCGGCGGCGGTGAAGAATTCGTCGAGGGTGGTCGGCGCCTGGTCTATCCCGGCCTTCTCGAACACCTGCGGGTTGATCCACAGCCAGTTGACCCGGTGCACGTTGACCGGGACGGCCACGTAATGGCCCTGGTATTTCATGATGTTGGCGACCTCGGGTGCCAGCAGCCTGTCCCACTCGCCCTGAGCCGCCACCCCGTCCATCTCGCTGAGCAGGCCCAACTCGCCCCATTGCTGGATATCCGGCCCCTTGATCTGCGCGGCGGCGGGCGGATTGCCGGAAACGGCGCGGGTCTTGAGAACGGTCATGGCAGCCTCGCCACCACCACCGGCGACGGCGAAATCCTTCCAGTGATGGCCCTGGCCCTCGACCCGCTCTCTGAGCGTATCGACGGCGCGCTTTTCGCCGCCCGAGGTCCACCAGTGCAGAACCTCGACTTCGCCAGCGGCAGCCAGGGGAGACAGGGTAACGAGCGAGACGGCAGTTGCCAGACGAGTGAATGCATTCATGAGCACAGTACCTTCTTGTTGTTATGAACCGCGCCGGGCGCGGCTGCACGTTGGCACATCCTAACCAGCGAGACGGTGGTGCAAGTAACAAAGGGACGCACAAAGGTCACCAACTCGTTACGAAGCGGCAGGGCGTCGATGAATGCGGCGAAAGGCCCTGGGCGTGCAGCCCTTGAGCGCCAGGAACTGGCGATTGAACAGCGACAGGTTGGCATAGCCGACCTGCTCGGCGATTCGTGCCACCGGCAGCTCGCCACCGATCAGCAGCGAACAGGCGCGGCCGATGCGCAGACGCGTGAGGTACTGCACCGCGCTCATGCGGCAGTGACGCTGGAACATGCGATGAAAGGCGGAAACGCTGAGGCAGGCCAGCGCCGCCAGCGCCGCGATGCCGATCGGTCGGGCGAAGTCACGGTGCAGGACATCGAGCACGCGCAGCAGACGCGGGTCGGCCTGGAGGGGCTGCGCCTGCGGGCTCGGCACATTGCTCAGCGGCTGCCGGTCATCCGCCCGGCACAGCGCCAGCAACACCTCCAGCAGCAACATCAGACGCCGGGCCGGCTCGGCCGCCGGCATCGCCTCGATCAGCGGCCGGGCACGATTTCGGCTTGCGGGACCAAAGCTCAGGCCGCGCCCGGCATCCGCCAGCAGGCCCGCCAGCTCCCTCAGTTCGGGCAGCGTCGCCAGCATGGCGCTCACCCACTCGTGACGAAACCAGATCACCAGGGCGATATGCGGACGAGCCGGATCGATGCGCTCGCGGGAGCACCAGCTATGGGCGATGCCCGGCCCCACCAGGGCCAGATCGCCGTCATCGTAGGGCTCGATATCGTCACCGATGTAGCGATGCCCACGGCTGTTGAGCGTCAGGGTCAGCTCGTACTCCGGGTGGTGATGCCACTCGAAGGGAATGCCGTCCTCCAGGCGTCGGTCGAGCAGTGACCAGGACGCTCCCTCCTCAGGCGTGATCCGTTCCAGAAATGCGCGCATTGCTCCCCTCCCGCAGTCGTTGCCCTGCCGCTCGCCAGCCCGCCGGGCGTCCGGACAGGCTGTCCGCTCCGGCGCCGCGCACGAGGCGCCTGCGACGAACACGCGACAATCGTATCGGTTCACGCCTTCAGGTCGGGCAATCGCCGCCCTCGCGTCTGGCTAGGCTGGCCATTCCAGACACAAGAGGATCACGAAATGAACCACTGCCCACCCCCTGGCCACGGCGATCACCCCGGCGCCAGAGACGCCGCCATTCCCCTGCGCGATATCCGCAAGCGCCTGCCCCTGCGCGCACTCGACGAACAGGCCTGGCGACACTGGACGCAGAAGGGCTACGTCATCGTGCCCCGGGCCGTCAGCGACGAAGCCGCCGATGCCGTGGTCGACATGCTCTGGCAGTTCCAGGAGATGGATCGCAATGATCCCGCCACCTGGTACGCACCACAGCGCCGCGAACACCGCATGACCGAGCTCAACAACACCGGCATGGTCGAGGTCTATCACCACCAGAGCCTGTGGAACACCCGGCAGAGCCGGCGCATCCACGATGCCTTCGTCGATATCTGGGATCGTGAAGACCTCTGGGTCGCCATCGACCGCGCCAATCTCAACCCGCCGAACCAGGCCAGCCGCGCGGCCGGCAACCCCGACGGTTTCATCCACTTCGACGTCGACGTGTCCCGACGACCGTTGCCCATTGCCGCCCAGGGCGTACTGGCCCTGGCAACGCAGGACGACGAGGTGGGCGGCTTCCAGTGCGTTCCCAGCCTGTTCGCCGAGATCGACGACTGGTGGTCACGGCAACCGGCAGGCGCCAACCCCTTCAAGCCGGACATCGGCCAACGCCCCATCGAGAACGTCAGCCTGAACAAGGGCGACCTGCTGATCTTCAACAGCCTGCTGGCCCATGGCGTGCGTCCCAACCATTCGCAGAACCGCGTGCGCCTCGCGCAGTACATCTCCATGTTTCCCGCCGACCCCGGCAACCAGGCGCTGCGCGACAGGCGCATCCGCTCCTGGGCCGAGCAGACGCCGCCGCCCGGTGACCCCTTTCCCGGCGACCCGCGCGAGTACGAGCGAACGCACTTCGCACGCGCCGAACTCGATGCCCATGGACGCCGCCTGCTGGGGCTCGATCCGTGGCCATGAAGCGCCGGCATCAATCCGGCGTGCGCGGCAGGCGCAGGGTGACGCGCAGGCCGCCCTCACGCAGGTTGCGCAGGCTGACTTCACCGCCGTGGCTGTGGGCGATGTTGCGGGCGATGCCCAGCCCGAGGCCGTAGCCCTGCTGCTGGCCGGCGAGACGAAAATGCGGCTCGAACACCTGTTCCAGTCGCTGCTCCGGCACCCCTGGTCCTTCGTCATCGACGTGCAGGACGAAGGCGCTGTCGTCATCCTCGATGTGCAGGTGAGCGTTGCCCCCGTACTTGAGGGCGTTGTCGATCAGGTTGCCGATGCAGCGGCGCAGCGCCAGTGGCTTGCCCGGATAGGGCGCGCGGGCCGCGCCATCGAGGGTCACGCGACCATTGCCGGCCGGTGCCAGACAGGGCTCGACCAGGCAGTGCAGCAGGTGGTTGAGATCCACCGGCTCGATGTTCTCGTGGATGTCGGTGTCCTTCACGCATTGCAGGGCGCCCTTGACCAGCAGCTCCAGGTCATCCAGGTCACGGCCGAACTTGGTCTGCAGGCTCTCGTCGTCCAGCAGCTCGACGCGAAGGCGCAGGCGCGTGATGGGGGTGCGCAGGTCATGGGAAATGGCACTGAACAACTGAGCGCGTTCGGTCAGGTAACGGCTGATACGCTCACGCATGGCGTTGAATGCACGGGCCACCTCGACCACTTCGCGGCCACCGCCTTCGGCCACCGGCTCCACCTCGGCGCCCAGCGACAGGTGCCGCGCGACCCGCGCCAGGCGCTTGAGCGGGCGGCTCTGCAGGTGCACCAGCAGACCGATGAACAGCAACAGGAAGCCACTGGTCAGCAGGATGAACCACAGCTGCTGGGTCGGCAGGATCGGCTCTTCCAGGCTGGTGTAGGGCTCGGGCAGCAGCGAGGCGATGTACAGCCACTCCCCCGGTGCCAGCTGGATCTGGGTCACCAGCACCGGCGGATTGACCGGCTCCAGGGTCAGCGCGTAATGCGCCCAGGAGCGCGGCAACTCATCGAGTTTCAGGCCACCGTTGAAGATACGCAGGTCGTCCGGGCTGACGAAGGTCACGGAAATGTCCGCGGCGCTGCCCAGCGACTGGTGCAGCACGTCGGCCACCGCCTCCGTCACCGCCTGCTTGCGCGGTGTGACCGGCAGCAGCCTCATCTGCAACGGACGATCGTTGAGGCTGACCACGAAGCGCGTACCACCCATGCTGCGCAACTGGTCGAGCACCAGCGGCCGGTAGGCCACCGGCAGGGAACGGAAATAACGCACGCTGGCCGACATCGAATGGGCCAGGCTGCGCGCGGTGGTCACCAGCCCTTCGAGCTGGGTCGCACGCAACTGCGACAGCCAGATGACGCTGGACAGAGTCTGCGCCGCCAATATCGCCAGCAGGGTGAGCAGCAGCATGCGCCCGAGCAGCGAGCGCGGCAGCGGCAGCCAGCGCCGCGTCTCAGCGACCATCGCCGACCTGCATGCTGACCGTCGCAGCCAACTGGTAACCGCTGCCACGCACGGTGCGAATCAGTCGCGGCGGCTTGTCGGTGTCACGCAGGCGCTGACGCAGGCGGCTCACGGCCATGTCGACGATGCGCTCCAGCGGCATCACCTCGCGGCCACGCGTGGCATTGCCGATGGTGTCGCGGTCGAGTATCTGCTGCGGATGATCGAGGAACAGCTTGAGCAGGGCGAAATCGGCGCCAGACAGGATCACCTCCTCGCCATCGCGGTGGAACAGACGATGGCTGACCATGTCCAGGCGCCAGTCGTCGAACGCCAGCACCTCACCGCCACGCTCCTGGGTGAACTGTGCACGGCGCAGCAGCGCCTTGATCCGCGCCAGCAGCTCACGCGGGCTGAAGGGCTTGCCCAGGTAATCGTCGGCGCCCAGCTCCAGGCCGATCACCCGGTCGGCTTCGTCGGAGCTGGCGGTGAGCATGATGATCGGCACCTGGGCGAAACGCTGGTGCTCGCGCACCCAGCGGCACAGGCTGAAACCGTCCTCGTCGGGCAGCATCACATCGAGAATGACCAGGTCGGCCTGTTCGGCGCACAGACGCTGGCGAAAACCGGCGCCATCGGCGACGGCGTGCACCTGAAAGCCGACGCGGCTCAGGTAGGTATCGAGCAGTTCGCGAATTTCCTGGTCGTCATCGACCAGCAGTATCGACTTGCCGGGCTGGCTCATGATCCGCCCTCCTTGTTGTGTTCATGCGCCCGTTCAGATCCAGCCGGCCGTGGCCGCCTGTTGCAAAGCGACACCGGCACCGGTCAGGCCGGGATACTCGGCCGTCACCAGCCACACCGGAATGCCGTGAAGGTAATCGCTCATGCAGCCCTTGTCGCTGAAGCTTCCGGCAAATCCGCTGTGCAGGAAGCGCTCGGCGAAACGCGGCACCACGCCGCCGACGATGTACACCCCGCCGCGCGCCCCGAGCGTCAGCACGTTGTTGCCGGCAACGCGGCCGAGCCAGCAACTGAACTGCTCCAGCACCTCGGCGGCGATGCGTTCGCCCGCCAGGCCGGCAGCGGTGATCTCGGCCGGCGTCGAGTGCTGCGGGTGATGACCGTCGAGCAGGCAGATCGCCCGATACAGAGCCAGCAGGCCATTGCCGCTGAGCACGTCCTCGGCTCGCACGTGGCCCAGTTGCCGATACAGGGTCTGCCACAGCTCGGCCTCGCGCAGGCTGCCGATGGGCAGGTCGACATGCCCGCCCTCACCCGGCAGCACCAGCCAGCGGCCATCCGGCTGCCTCAGCAGGGTACCCACGCCCAGACCGGTGCCGGCGCCGATCACCAGCGCCGGACGATCCGCCTGCGCCTGCCCCGGGCACACCGGCACCCGCTCTTCATCGCGCACTCGGGTCATGCCAAGGGCCATGGCCGAGAAATCGTTGATCATCAGCAGCTCATCGACCTGCAGCGCCGCGCAGAAGGCCGTGCGCTCGATACGCCAATGGTTGTTGGTGAAACGGAACAGATCACCGCTGACCGGGCCGGCGCATGCCAGGCACACCGAACCCACCGCGCCCAGGGGCAGCCCAAGGGCCTCCAGGTAGGTGGCGATGGCCTGCTCGGGACCGGGGAAATCGGCGGTCGCCAGTACCTGCACCGCCTCCAGTCGTTCGTCACGCCACAGGGCGAAGCGTGCGTTGGTACCGCCAATATCGCCGACAAGGGCCAGTTTCACGTGAACACCTCCAGAGCAGGAGGCATTCGCTGATCGCCTGAAAAAGGGTGCATGCCTTCGACTCCAAACCGGAATTATTTTTGTAGTTCAGATAAAGCGCTTCACAGTAAACCCGAAGATTCTGCCTATCAAGCCGCCACAACGTAGTAATAACAACAATATTCGACAGAACCACCTCGGGTGCAGCACCACCCCGCATTCGCCCGTCGACATGATCCCGGACAATATCCGCAACCGACTTGCGACCTAGACTCGGGCTTTCCCGAGTCCGCACGGAGAGCTCCAGCATGTCACCCGATATCGTCATCGTCGGCGCCGGCCCGGCCGGTCTGTGCCTGGCGCGCGCCCTGTCCGGGCACGGCCTGTCCATCGTCGTGCTGGAGCGCCAGGCCGAACAGAACCTGGCCGAACCGGCCTTCGACGGCCGCGAGATCGCCCTCACCCATGGCTCGCAGGCCCTGCTCGAACGCCTGGGCCTGTGGGCGAACCTGCCCACCGAAGAGGTCGCCGTGCTGCGCGATGCCCAGGTGTTCAACGGTCCCTCGCTGTTCGCCCTGAAGATCCGCGCCGAACAGGCGGGCGCCGAGCGCCTCGGCCACCTGGTGGCCAACCAGGCCATTCGCCGCGCCGCCTATCAGGCGGTGAAGGCCTGCGCCGACGTGCAGCTGCTGTGCGAAACCGGTGTGCGCAGCCTCCAGCAAGGCGAGAACGAGGTAAAGCTGGTGCTGCACGACGGCCGGCTGCTGATCACCCGGCTGCTGGTCGCCGCCGACAGCCGTTTTTCGGAAACCCGCCGCCAGCTCGGCATCGGTGCGCAGCTCAAGGATTTCGGCAAGACCATGCTGGTGTGCCGCATGCAGCACGAACAGGATCACCAGCAGGTGGCCTGGGAATGGTTCGGCTACGGCCAGACCCTGGCCCTGCTGCCACTGAACGGTCGGCAGTCTTCGATGGTGCTGACCCTGCCACCGCGCGAGATCGAACGCCTGCAGAAGCTCGACGAAACCACCTTCACCCGCGAGATGGAACGACGCTTCGAGCGACGCCTGGGCGCCATGCAACTGGTCAGCAGTCGCCATGCCTATCCGCTGGTGGGCGCCTATGCGCGACGCATGGTCGGCAGCCGCTGCGCGCTGCTCGGCGACGCCGCAGTGGGCATGCACCCGGTCACCGCGCACGGCTTCAACTTCGGTCTGATCGGCGTGCAGTTGCTCGGCGACGCGCTGCTGGCCGCACACGCCCGACACCAGGACATCGGTGCAGCTGCCACGCTGACCCGCTACGAGCGCCAGTTGCGCCTGGCCACCTGGCCGCTGTACCAGGCCACCAACCTGCTGGTCGAGCTGTACACCAACGACCGCCTGCCTGCCCGCCTGCTGCGTGGCGCCGGCCTGCGCGTGGCACAGGGCCTGTTGCCGTTGAAAAAGGGGATCGCCCGTCATCTCACCGCACGCGCCTGAGCAAACGGCGCCGAGGCCACTGCCGTGGCCATCGGCGCACCACGGCGGCGGTATCTGATACGCATCAGAGAGAACTTTCTGAGTCTGTTTTGTTTTTCCCAGCCTCCCTACAGTTTCGCCACTCGCGCGGCTCAGCCCGCATTACTGTATGGAAGGTTACCGCGATGCAATCTGCTGCTCCCCATCCGGCCTACAACTACAAGGTCGTCCGCCAGTTCACCCTGATGACGCTCTTCTGGGGCGTCGTGGGCATGTGCACCGGCGTGCTGATCGCCGCCCAGCTGGTGTGGCCTGAACTCAACTTCGACACGCCCTGGCTGAGCTTCGGCCGCCTGCGCCCATTGCACACCAACCTGGTGGTCTTCGGCTTCGCCGGCAGCGCGCAATTCGCCGCCAGCTACTATGCGGTGCAGCGCACCTGCCAGACGCGGCTGTTCTCCGACCGTCTGGCCGCATTCACCTTCTGGGGCTGGCAGGCGACCATCCTGATCATGCTGGTGACCCTGCCGATGGGCCTGACCACCACCAAGGAATACGCCGAGATCGAATTCACCGGCGCGGTGTGGATGGCCATCGTCTGGGTCGTCTACGGCATCGTCTTCTTCACCACCCTGACGCGGCGCAAGACCCGCCATATCTACGTCGGCAACTGGTTCTTCGGCGCCTTCATCCTGGTCATCGCCGTGCTCCATGTGGTCAACCACCTGTCGGTGCCGGTGAGCTGGTTCAAGTCCTACTCGGTGTATTCGGGAGCCACCGACGCCATGGTGCAGTGGTGGTACGGGCACAATGCGGTGGGTTTCTTCCTCACCACCGGTTTTCTCGGGATGATGTATTACTTCGTGCCCAAGCAGGTGAACCGGCCGGTGTATTCGTACCGCCTGTCCATCGTCCACTTCTGGGCACTGATCACCCTGTACATCTGGGCCGGCCCGCACCACCTGCACTACACCGCCCTGCCGGACTGGGCTCAGAGCCTGGGCATGGTGATGTCGATCATCCTCCTGGCACCGAGCTGGGGTGGCATGGTCAACGGCATGATGACGCTTTCCGGTGCCTGGCACCTGCTGCGCACCGACCCGATCCTGCGCTTTCTGGTGGTATCGCTGGCGTTCTATGGCATGAGCACCTTCGAAGGCCCGATGATGGCCATCAAGACGGTCAACGCCCTGTCCCACTACACCGACTGGACCATCGGCCATGTGCATGCCGGGGCACTGGGCTGGGTGGCGATGATCACCTTCGGCTCGCTGTATCACCTGATCCCGAAGGTCTTCGGGCGCGACAGCATGTACAGCAGCGCAATGATCAACGCGCACTTCTGGCTCGCCACCATCGGCACCGTGCTGTACATCGCCTCGATGTGGGTCAACGGCATCACCCAGGGCCTGATGTGGCGGGCAGTGAACGAGGACGGCACCCTCACCTACTCCTTCGTCGAGGCGCTGGAGGCCAGCCATCCCGGCTTCGTGGTACGCCTGGTCGGCGGCCTGTGCTTCCTCGCCGGCATGCTGCTGATGGCGCTCAACACCTGGCTGACCCTGCGCCGCCCAGCCACCGAATCGCACGAAGCGGGAGAAGCTGCTCATGCCGGCTGAGGCCTGGTGGATGATCGCCGTGGCGGTGTTCTTCGTCGGCGTGCAACTGAGCCTCGGCCGCGGCAGCCAGCGTGACCTCGACGAGGCCACCATGCTGCCGTTTGCCGACGATCCCGACGTGGCCCGCCGGGTCGAACGCGATACCGGGCGCAGCACCCGCGGCTGTGCCTGCCCCGGCACGTGCAGCGGGCGCTGCGAGCATCAGGGGCAGCAGGAGTTCTGAGAGCCTGTTCACGATCTGGCGAGCCAGAGCGATACAACACCGATGGCGGCCCCGCAAAAACAAGCGAGGAGCGGTCGGAGTCGCGCTCGACTTCACGAATGGTAAATGAGCATTACTCACTTCGTTCGCCCTTCGGGCCGCGCTGAAGCGCGTTAGCTGCAAGCAGCTTGCCGAGGCCGTTTTTAACGCTGTTCAACCGACGCGCAGCAGATCGTGAACAGATTCTGAGGGCTCAGACCCACTGATCACTGCGCTTGCGCTTGACCCGCAGCATGGTCGGCAGGATCAGACCGAGCAACAGGCCGGCGCCGGCGATGCTGCCGCCGTAGGCCATGTAGCGCATCAGCACCTGCTGCTGCTCCTCGCCGAGTTGCGCCTGGGCATCGCGCAGTTGCGAGCGCGTGGTGGTCAGCTCGGCATCCAGCGCGCCACGTGCGGCCTGCAACTCGTCGATGTGCGTCTTGCGCGAGTCCAGGGTTTCCTGCATGCCTTGCACACGCGCCTTCCAGGCATCGTCGATACCTTTGAGTTCGGCGGTGAGCTCGGCGACCTTCTGCTCCAGTTGCGGCAAACGCTCGGCCTGCCCCGGTACCGATTGCAGGTCGCGACTGGGTATCCACACCGCGCTGCCACTTTCGCTGCGCACCTGGCTGTAGTCGCCCTGGGTACGCAGCAGCTCCACTTTCTCTCCGGAGGTCAGGGTGCCGACGATACGGTAGCCATCGGTGGGGCCGCTGCGCACGTAGGTATTGAGGCTGTCGCTGACCCAGCGCTGGTTGCTGGCGGTCTCTTCGGCGTGCAGTGGTGCAGCGCCGAGCAGGCTGCCGAGCAGGCAGGCGCCCAGCAGGCGGGACGGTGTCGGGGTGAGGCGAACGGAAAGCGGGCGGGATAAGCGCATAGGAAATCTTCGACTGACAGTGGTACGAAGCCCGACTGATGGGCGTGACAAGGGTCGACGCGCAGGTTGAATGCGGAATCGGCGATGAAAGCCGCACAATGACGGCAAATGGCCATGAAATTCCGCCCCGGTGGGCCGACAGCAGACAGACCCTGATGGGCCGTCGCGAGTTCAGTCGAAGCGGAAAATGGAGGATGGACGGTTCAGCCGTTGTGGCGCTGGACGAACTGACAGAAGTCGTCCAGCGGCATCGGCCGGCCGAGCAGATAGCCCTGGAACTGGCTGCAACCGTTGTCTGCCAGGAAGCGCCGCTGTGCTTCGGTCTCCACGCCTTCGGCGATCACCGTCATGCCCATGCTCTGGCCGAGGGCAATCACCGTGCGCACGATGGTTTCGCTGTTGGCATCGGTGAGCACATCGAAGATGAACGAGCGGTCGATCTTCAGTTTGCTCAGCGGCAGGCGCTTGAGGTGGCTGAGCGAGGAAAAGCCGGTGCCGAAGTCATCCAGCGAGAAACGCACGCCATGCTCGACCAGTGCGGTCATCTTGCGGGTGAGGTCTTCCATGTCATGCACGATCAGCGTTTCGGTCAGTTCCAGCTCCAGGCGCCGGGCATCGATGCCGTGGCGCTCGATCAGGCCGAGTATCTCGGCGACGAAGCTCTGCTGCGAGAACTGCTTCTGGCTGATGTTCACCGCCAGGCCCAGTTCGGTGAACAGCGGGTCGTCGCGCCATTGCCGCAGCCGCGCGGCGGTCTGCTCCAGCACCCACTGACCGATGGGGATGATCAGCCCGGTGTTCTCGGCGTGGTCGATGAACTCGCCCGGCGCCAGCAAACCACGCTGCGGGTGCTGCCAGCGGATCAGCAACTCGGCCCCGATCACCCGGTTGGCGTCGTTCAGTTGCGGCTGGTAATACAGCACGAACTGCCGCTCGCGCACCGCTGCGCGCAGGTCGCGATCCAGCTCCGAGCGCTCGGCGGTATCGCTTTGCAGGATATGCAGCAGCAGAAAGAACAGCACCATGGCCACCAGCCCCTGCACCCAGGAACCGACCACGCGCACATCGTCCGGCAAGGCATAGAAGTCGGTAGGTCGCCAGTTGGAGGCGGCCAGCGCGACGAACAGCAACAAGCTGAACGAGGAAACGCCGTAGCGCAGCCACAGCGGCTCGTCACGAAAGGCCATCAAGGCTCCCACCGCAATTGGCAGCAGATACAGATGAGTGGCACGTGGCGCATCGAGCGTGGACGGGTCGAGCAGCAGCGTCGATGCCACCACGATCAGGGTCAGCGCACTGAACAGGATCAGGTTGGCGCTGCGCGCCCGGTTGCGCAGGGTCAGGGCGAACACCGCCAGGCCGCTGACAATGATCGTCACGTCCATGGCGACGATGGCCCAGTACCCACGTGAGGCAAAGAACAGCCCCCACAGCAGGCCCATGATCACCATGACCAGGCTCGACAGCAGGCGCATGCGGCGCTCGCGGCGCTGGCCAACCAGCGCCAGATCCGCAGCATGCCAGAGTTGGCGAACGCGTTTGCCGAAGGTCGAGAGAGCTGGCATGGAGAAATCCTTGTCCGATCTTTCTCATTCTCGGAGACAGCTGGCCAAATGCAAGCAGGTTTTAATCTTGCCAGTGCGCCTCGCTGGCCAGGCGTTCGGCAATGAAGTCCAGCAGCAGGCGCATGGCCGGCAGCATCTGCCGGCGCGTGCCGTACAGCGCATGAATGCCCAGCTCCGGCGGTTGGTAGTCACCCAGCAGACGCACCAGGCGCCCCTCGCTCAGCAACCCCTGCACCGAGTACAGCGGTTGCAGGCTGATGCCTGCGCCGGCCAGGGTCGCTTCCAGCAGCACCATCGACTCGTTGGCACTGAGGCTGCCGGACACCGATACCGCACTGACCTCGCTGTGATGGTCGAACTCCCACAGGCTCCGGCCGAAGTAGGCATAGGCCAGGCAGTTGTGCCGTGCCAGATCCTCCGGGCGCTGCGGCGTGCCATGCCGCGCCAGGTACTCAGGGGTGGCGCAGACCACCGAACGGCACACCGCCAGGCGCCGGGCGATCAGATTGGGATCGAGCTGATTGGTGATGCGCAGCGCCAGGTCGATGCGCGCCTCCACCAGATTGACCGCCTCGCTGCCCACCAGCAGATCGACGCTGACCTGTGGATAGCGCTCGGTGAACGCCTGCAACGCATGCACCAGCCAGGCCTGGGCGAAGGACTGGCTGCAGGTGATGCGCAAGGTGCCGCGCGGCGTGTCGTCCAGGCCCTGGCCGAGGGCCTGCATGCGCTCGGCCAGCGCCAGCATCTCGCGGCACTGCGGCAGCATCTGCTCGCCAGCGGCGGTCAGGCTCAGGCGCCGCGTGCTGCGATGCAGCAGGCGCACGCCGGCCCAGCTCTCGAGCTCGGCCAGGTAGCGTGAAACCATGGCCCGCGACATATCCAGTGCCTCGGCGGCGGCCGTCTGGCTGCCCCGATCCACCACTTCGACGAAGACCCGCGCCGCTGTCAGGCGATCCATGATTCGCTCGATCCATGCAATGAAGATGGCCAGTTTACGGGGCTTTTCGCTCACCAGATAGCACATAAGATAGCCCCACCCTCACCAGCCTGGAGATCGCCATGTCCCTCGCCACCCGCTTCATCGCCAGCCTGGGCCTGCTCGCCGCTAACGCTTGCGCACTCGCCCAGCCGCTGACCCTGGACACCTACAACCCGCGTGAAAGCGCGGTTTTCCCGGTCAGCTCGACGCTGATCAGCGGTGACAAGGACGCCATCCTGGTGGATGCGCAGTTCTCCAGCGTCGAGGCACAGGCGCTGATCGAGCGTATCCGCGCCAGCGGCAAGCGCCTGACCACCATCTTCATCAGCCATGGCGACCCGGACTACTACTTCGGCCTGGACACCCTGACCCGTGCCTACCCCGAAGCCAGGGTGCTGGCCACGCCGGCCACCGTCGCCTACATCGAGAAGACCCGTGCGCCCAAGCTGGCCTACTGGGGCCCGATCCTCGAGGACAGCGCGCCGTCGCGTACCCTGGTGCCCGAAGCGCTACAAGGCAACCGGCTGGAACTGGAGGGCCAGCGCATCGAAGTGGTCGGGCATGACCCGCAGCACACCAGCCTGTGGATTCCGAGCATCAGGGCCGTGGTCGGTGGCGTGCTGACCAGCGCCAACATCCACCTGTGGATGGCCGATGCACAGAGCGCCGAGGCACGGCAGAGCTGGCTGAAGTCGCTGGACGAACTCGAAGCCCTGCAACCGACCACTCTGGTACCGGGTCACTACCTGAGCGAACCGTCGATGAACCTGGCCGACCTGCACTTCACCCGCGACTACCTGCTGGCCCTGCAGGAGGAGTTGCCCAGGGCCAGCGACAGCCAGGCCCTGATCAACGCGATGAAGGCGCGTTATCCTCGGTTGCTCGATGACAGCAGCCTGGAACTGAGCGCCAAGGTACTCAAAGGAGAAATGCAGTGGCCGTGAAACGCCGGATTCTGATTTGCGGCGCCTCGCGCGGACTGGGCCTCGGCCTGGTTCGCGCCTTTCTCGATGCCGGCTGGCGGGTGCTGGCGGTGGTGCGCGAGCTGCGCCCGGCCAGCCCGCTGGATGCATTGCGCACTCGACATCCGGATGACCTGCTGGTGATCCCCTGCGATCTCGCTCGACTCGACGCCGCCTGCACCCTCGAAGCGGCCCTGCATGGCCAGCGCCTGGACTGCGCCCTGTTCAATGCCGGGGTCTACGGCCCCTCGCACCAGGATCCACGTCAGGCCGAGGTCGAGGATATCGGCCAGCTGTTCCTGGCCAACGCCGTCGCCCCGATTCGCCTGGCCCAGCAACTGTCCGAGCATGTGCTCGAGGGGGGCGTGATCGCCTTCATGAGTTCACAGATGGCCAGCCTGGAACTGGCACGCGCCGCCGAGATGCCGCTGTATGGCGCCAGCAAGGCGGCCCTGAACAGCCTGCTGCGCAGTTGGCAGGCCCAGTTGCCGCAACTGCCCTGGAGCCTGCTGGCGCTGCACCCCGGCTGGGTGCGCACCGACATGGGCGGCGACGCCGCACCGCTGAGCGTGGAACAGAGCGCCAACGGCCTGCGCGAGGTGATCACCCGGCAACTGGGCCAGCGCCAGTGCGCCTTCATCGACTACCAGGGCCAGACGCTGCCCTGGTGATTGCCGCCCCACCACCAGCAGCGCCCTGACCATTCAGGGCGCTGCCGCCCGTCTTCGTGTCCTCCCACAGCTGCCCCTCTCGTCCGCTGCGCAGAGCAATGCTATACAACATCTGTACAAACATTTTCTTTGTACATATATTTATCAGCAGCACGGTTCGTACAACCCTTGTGCAACCTTATCCGGCGCACAACGACGAACCCGCAGACAAGCTGCGCAATCCGGCAACGCCCATCTCCCCCTTTTGGTTGCCGGATTTTTTATTCGAGGCCCGTGCCGCCGGGCCCGGCATGCAACGGCTGGACGCGGCTCTCGCCAGCCGACTCAGAGGGAACGACCATGGCAGCCCTGCTTCGACCTCTGCCCCCGGCCCTGATGCTGCTCCTTCTGCTGCTCAGCGTACCGACGCTGGCCAACAGCCAGAGCGGCTGGCGCGAACGCCTGCCACAGGCCAGCCTGATCGGCAGCGGCGACTTCAGCTGGTTCGGTTTCACGGTGTACAACGCCAGGCTGTGGAGCCCGGTGGAACGTGTGGATTTCTCGCAGCCCTTCGCGCTGGAACTCACCTACCGGCGCAGCATCAGCCGAGAAACCCTGGTCGATACCAGCCTCGACGAGATTCGCCGGATCAACGGCGGGCCGCTCGATCGCGACCAGCAGAACGACTGGACGCGGCAGATGGGTCTGGCATTCGTCGACGTGCGGGACGGCACGCGCATCACCGGCGTCTTCCTGCCCGATGAGGGCTGCCGCTTCTATGTCGACGGCAAGCTGCAACACGTCATCGACGATCCCGCGTTCGCCCGCGCTTTCTTCTCCATCTGGCTCGACCCGCAGACCCGCAGCCCGAAACTGCGTGCCGCGCTGCTCGGCCTGGCCCAATGAGGTACGCCATGAAAACCCTGTTGATCCTGTTCACCAGTCTGCTGTTGATCAGTTGCGGTCAGGTTCCGGTCGAGCGTTACGCGAACGAGAAACCGGCGCTCGATCTGCCCACCTTCTTCGCCGGCCCGGTGCAGGCCTGGGGCATGTTCCAGGATCGCTCCGGGGAGGTGATCAAGCGCTTCCATGTCGATATCCAGAGCCGTCGCGACGGCGACAAGCTGATCCTCGACGAGCGCTTCCTGTACAGCGACGGTACCCGCCAGCGCCGGGTCTGGACGCTGACCCCGGACGCGTCCGGACGCTGGATCGGCACGGCCGACGACGTGGTTGGCGAAGCCATCGGTGAAGTGGCCGGCAACGCCCTGCGCTGGCGTTACCACCTGAACCTGCCGGTGGATGACAGCACCTATGTGGTCTACTTCGATGACTGGATGTACCTGATGGACGACGACACCCTGATCAACCGTTCGAGCATGAGCAAGTTCGGCGTCGAACTGGGCCAGGTGACGCTGTTCTTCCGCCGGGGCGCCGCGCAACCATGACCCTGACCAGCCTGGGCAGTGGTTACAGGGCGCTGGTGATAGGCGCCAGTGGCAGCATTGGCCAGGCGTTCTGCCAGTTGCTGCGGGCTGACCCCAATTGCGCAGGCGTGCGTGAACTGAGCCGACAAGGTTCGCCTGCGCTCGACCTCGAAGTGCCGTCCAGCATCGCCGACGCTGCCGCGGCCGTGGCCGATGAGGGGCCTTACCAGTTGATCCTGCACAGTGCCGGGCTGTTGCATCGTCCCGGCATCGCCCCGGAGAAAAGCCTGTCGGCCATCGAAGCCGACACGCTACAGGCGGTGTTTCAGGTCAATGCTCTGGGCCCTGCACTGGTGCTGCGCCACTTCCTGCCGCTGCTCGACAGCCAGGGCGCCATGGCCATGCTATCGGCCAAGGTCGGCAGTATCGGCGACAACCGCCTGGGCGGCTGGTATGCCTACCGCGCGTCCAAGGCGGCGCTGAACATGCTGATCAGGACCGCCGCCATCGAACTGGCGCGCAGCAAACCCAAGGCACGTCTGCTCAGCCTGCATCCCGGTACGGTGATTTCTCCCTTGTCGCAGCCCTTTCGCGGGGCGACCGCTGCGCGCCCGGCCGAACAGGCTGCCGCTCAGATGCTGCAGGTGATCGACAGGCTCGGTCCGCAGCACAGCGGCAGCTTTCACGCCTATGACGGACAGCCCCTGCCGTGGTGACAACGGCTCGATGCCCCTGACGACAACGCCACGCGCATGCGTGGCGTTGTCGTTTGCCGGGATCAGTACTTGCCGACGACGTTGAAGAACCAGCCCTGGCTGCGATACGACAGGTCGGTCAGGTCATCGCTGAAGTCGCTGAAGTTGTAGCCCAGGCCCGCCTTGAAGTGATTGCCGAAGTGCCGGTAGACACCGACCAGCGCACCGTTGCGGCTGTCGCGTGCCTGCGACTCCTCACGCCGGCGCAGCTCGACCATCAGATCCCACTTCTTCACCACGTGCCAGTCGACCCGCGCGGCATAGAGCTGACCGCGGCTGTTGAACCAGTCCGCCGAGGTATCGCGGCTCATGCGCAGCTCGCTGAGGCGATAGGCGTACTTGCCGCCGACGCTCCAGCGCTCGTTGAGGTCGTAGATGCCGTCGACGGCGAACACGTGGCTGCGCTGGGCGTAGTCGACGCTGGTGCCGGTGGCGGTGGACACCTGATCCGGCGGCGGCAGATCCGACAGGTAGGTGTACTTGGCCAGCAGGTTGAGGCGATCGTTGAGCACCGGGCGGTAGGCATAGCCGAGCGAGGCCTCGACGAAGTCGCCGTCGAAGTAATCGCCACGGTCGGAGTCCCCCACCGAGAAGTCCAGGCGGCCGAGAAAGCGCCAGTCCGGGTTGACCTGGTAGCTGAGGTTGTTGCGCATCAGCCATACGGACAGATCCTGCACCTGGCTGCGATCCTGGCGGTACTCCAGGCGGCTGGCGTAACGCAGGTCGCCATTGCTGTAGCCGATCCTGGCCCCGTAGGCACGGCGCTTGAGTTCGTACTCGGTCTCGCTGTTGAAGGTGCCGAACTCGGTGCTCAGGCCGTAGCTCCAGAACTCGTCCGGAGCGAAGTCCAGGCCGTAGCCCTGGATCAGGCCGGCCTGGTCGCCATGCTGCATGCGCTGCTCGGCGTAGACGCTGGTGCTGTCGGTCCAGCGCGAACGGGCACCGGAAACCAGCTGCCCGGTGCGACCGGTGCCGACCAGGCCGCTGCGGCTGGCGAAACCATCGTCACCACGGTCACTGTCGAGCTGGTAGTTGAGGTACAGGTTGGTGCGCTCGGAGGCGTCGTAATTGACCCCGCCCCTGGCCCCCAGGCCGAGGTTGCCGCCGGACAGCTCGCCATTGAGCGAGGTGCGTTCGTTGAGGCGATAGTCGCCGCCCACACCGATGCGGTTGTTGGCCTGACGGCCGGCATCACGGCTGACGGTGCCCTGGGTGAAACCGTACAGCGACCAGTCCTCGGCCTCGTGGTAGAGCGCCTGGAGGATGGCGTCGTTGCGCTCGCCCTCGTCACGCTCACCCGTGTCGTAGCCGGCGTAGGTGCCGGTGTAGAGGCTGCGGTAGGCGCCACCGTAAGTCTGATGATCGTTGCGCAGCCCGGCGGAGAGGCGCCACGCCTCGCTCAGGTCGTAGGCGATGATGCCTTCGACCGCACGCCGCGAACGCCCGCCCTTCTCGTCCGTCTGGTCGCCCTTGAGGGTCACCTCGGTCTTCTCGCCCAGCGGTGCGGTGTAGCTGCCGCCGACCTGGTCGGTGGCCAGGTCGGTGAGACGCCCCGGCGCGGCGAAACCGGCGTCGCGGCTCTCGTAGTAGAAGGTGCCGCGCCCTTCGGCATCGGTCACCACGTCGCGCAGGTCGAAGGCGGTTTCCACACGGTTGGCGCGGGCGCGCGAATCGGTGCCGGCGATCTGCTCGCCGAAGCCGAAGCCGCCGTCGTAGGAGAAGCGCTGGTCGAGGCTGTCGCCACGACTCTGCGCCGACTCGACCTTCAGCCAGGTGCCCTCGCTGTGGCGCAGCAGCAGGTCGCCGCCCCCCAGGGTCTGGTCTTCGCGACCGGTCTGTTGCTGCTGACTGCCGGTGACGCCGATGCGCACCTTGTCGTTGGCCCAGTAGGCGACGCGGCCCCCGTAGGCCAGGTCGTCGAGGCGATCCAGGCCAGGCGAGTATTCGTAGCCGACCACCAGGAAGGCCGGATGACCGGACAGGCTGCCAGCGGAGCGGATCAAGCCGCTGCCGTCGGCACTGGCCGACAGCGGCTGGCTGAGGATCACCCGGCCCTGCAAGGCATTGATCTCGTAGTCGATGCCGGCCACCAGGTCCTGGCTATGCAGCACCAGGCCGGAATCCTTGTCGCGAACCTCGATGCGTACCCGCTCGCTGCCCACGGTGAGGTCCTGGTGACGCAGGTAGTAGAGCGAACCACCGGTACCCCGGAAGTCCTCGCGGGCCGAAGCGGTGCCCGGCTCGGCGGCGAAGCCCTCGACCTGCAGGCGACGCTCGCCGAAGCTGGTGAAACCGTCACTGCGGTAGCGCGCCTGGGCACCGTAGAGGCTGCGGTCGACCTGCGCCAGCTCGGTGTCGCGAATCTGCTGGCGGAAGTTGCCCCACAGGGCGTGGGACTTCTCGTCCTCGACACGCACGTAGAACTTGCCGCGCGTCGGCGCATCCTCGATCAGCGTCGAGTCGTCGCCAAAGGTCGTCCAGCCCTTGTCGGCCTCATTGTCGAGACGGCGCAGGAACTCGCGCGGATCCTTCTCGTTGAAGTTGCTGAACAGGCTGTCGGCCGGCTCCTCGCCAGTATCGACGCTGGCGGTGACGGTGTATTTGCCGTCGATCCTGCCCTTGCTGTAGAAGGCCAGGCGGCCATCGGCGTAGAGCTTGTCGTCGTAGTAGCGATCCTCGCCGGTGACCAGGCTCGCCGGGCCACTGCTGTTCTGCTGGCCGACGGTGAAGTCGGCGATGGCCACGGTGAACCAGTCCTGCTGCGGCAGGCGCAGGTCGCGGCGGTAGATGCGCCCCTTGCCCTGCTCGTCGAGCACCGCCACCTCCACGGTGTGCAGGCCACGCGGAATGATCTGCGCACTGGCGAAGCTGCCGTTGCCATCGACCGGCACCGGCTTGCCCATGACGAACACATGCTGCCCGTCGCGCACCTGCTTGCCATTGATGGTCACGGTGCCACCGGCCACCGGAATGCTGTGCCGAACCAGGCGGTTGCCATCGTAGCCGGCCAGCAGATTGGCCTCGCCCTCGGCCTCCTCCTCGGCCTCGCGCTGGCCACGGGCGACGTTGATCAGTTGCGGGCTGGTCTCGTCGTAGCGGCCCTCGGCGTCGTAGACGCGCAACTGGTAATAGACGCGCTCCGGCAGGCTGGCGGACGGCGTCCACCGGCCTTGCAACTGCTCATCCAGCTTGAGGGTTTGCAGCAGCTCCGGCTCACCGAACAAACGCTTCTTGCCGACGATGCGCACTTCGGCGCGGTCGATCCAGTGCAGGTAGTTGCTGAAACCGTTGAAGGTCAGCGGCTGACCGATGCGCGCCAGGCGTGCGCTGGACACCAGGTTCAGGCGTGGCTTGGCCGACAGGTTGTCGTAGCGCACCTGCAACAGGTCGCGCGCCAGGGCCACGTCCACGCAGCGCTGGGTATCGGCACTGCCAGCGGCCTGGCCGCCCTGCGGCTGGCCGTCGATGCTCAGGCGAAACGGTGCGACGCCTTCGCCGGAAACGCTACCGGACGCGCATTCCTGCGGTTTGGCCGGCGTACTGACGATGGATTCGTCGTACCAGATTTCCACCTCCACACGGCGGTTGGTGGCCCAGGCCTCGGGACTGTCGCCCTGCACCAGCGGCTCGCTCGGGCCGCGGCTGTCGAACAGCAGTTGCTCGGGACGCAGGTTCAGGCGCTCACGGAAGATCGCACCGACTTCCCTGGCCCGCTGCAAGCCCAGACCGAGGTTGTCCTGGTAGACGGCGCGGGTGCGCTCCGACAGATGCTGCGGGTCGGTATGACCGACCAGGCGCAGACGCAGGTTGCGCTTGCCGGCCAGGCGTTGCATCAGCCTGGCCAGGGCATCGCTGTCGGTATCCGGCACCACCGAGCGCCCGGAGGCGAAACGTACCACCGGCAGGCCGTCGCGCAGGGCGACGGTTTCGATCTGCTCGTCGCCAACGTCCAGCAGGTGCTCGCGCTCACCGAGCGCCCCCTCGTACTGCCAGAGGATCAGGCGTTCACGCGGCAATTCACGCTCGGCATTGTGCGGCAGGGCCGGCAGGCCACCGGGGGTGAAAGGCCGGCGCTGCAACAGCGACTCGTCCTGCATTGCCCCGCGCGGGCCTTGCAGGCCACAGCCCTTGCCTACCTCACAGGACTCCGTGGCCTGGGCAATGGCCGCTGCCAGCGGGTTCAGGGTCATGGCGGCAACGGTGCACGCCAGCAGTTTGCGCATGCTCATCGGATCACCTCCACGCTTTCGGTCGCCGGTACGATTTCTTCTTCCAGTTGCAGGTCGTAACAGCACTCGCGGGGCTCCCAACGTTCCTTGATCGAATCCCTGACATGGCCAATCCGTGCTCGGGCCTGCTCGGTATCGCCGCCCACCGGCAGGTGGTAGGCGATCCGCAGGATCGACGGCTCGGCGTTCAGCGCGGCCAGCACTTCGTCCATGCGAGTCTGGTAGTCGGCGCGCAGGCGATCACCGTCGAAGGCATCACCGGTCAGATCCAGGCGCACCACGCGATGGATGCTGGCGCCGAAGTTGGCCTTGACCAGACGCCCCTGGGTCATGCGCACCACACGCGGGTTCTCGGTGACGATGCGATAGCCGCTGGGCAGGGTGCGCTCGTCGACCTTGAGGATGAAGTTGCTGCCACGCATCTCGCTGGGCACGTCGGCACAGGCGATGTGGTAGCGGCCATGGGCATCGGTGGTCACCAGCCAGCCACGCGGCGTGGCCAGGCGCACGCCGGGCAGGCCGGGCTCGCCCTCGTCCTGGTAGCCGTTGCGGTTCCTGTCGTCGAAGACCTTGCCGATCAGGTCGGAGCAGTCGAAGGTCGGGTCGGCGACCACACGCACGGTGGCACTGGCGACGTTCGACACGCGCGTACCCACCGCGAGGTTGAGTGCCCAGGTCTGGTTGACGTACTCGTTGAAGCCGACGCCGGAACCGACCACCAGCAGCAGCTTGACGGTCACCACCTGGCCACCGACCAGGGTACGTGGCGGCCAGCGCAGGCGGCGCCCTTCCATCTCGGGTTCCTGCGGCACACCGTCGACCTGCGCCGAGCCCTTGACGTACTGGAAGCCCGGCGGAATCTGATCCTCGATGGCGATGTCGGCCAGCGAGGTGCCCAGGGTGTTGCGCGCGGTGAGCACGTAGGGCACCAGCTCGCCACGGGTGACATTGACCTTCGGCGACACCTTGGTCATGACGATGGCACCGCCCATCACGGGATCGAGCGGGATGTGGTTGTTGACCAGGTCGGCGCTGCTGCCATCGAGCACGAAGCTGAAGTAGTACTGGGTACTGCCGGCCCCACCGGCCAGGCCGGCGCTGCTGATCGGGCAGGTGGCCGGATCGTGCAGGGGGATCGAATCCGCCGGTGCCAGGCTGCTCGCCTGAACCAGCGCAGGGTCGGGCACCGCCGTGACCGGCAGCGTGTTGGTACAGGCCGGGATCATCGCGGACGGGCCCGGCAGGTATCCCGCCGGGGAGGTCACGGTCAGTGTGTAGGTGCCAGCCGGCGCCCCCGCCAGCAGCAGGAACTGATAGAAGCCATCGTTGCCGGTGGTCTGGCTCAGCGAGCCACCCAGCACGTCGGCGGCGGAGAAACCGGGCGGGCCACTGATGCTGACCACGGCACCGCGCACCGGCTGGCGGCTGATGGCGTCATACACCACACCGGACGGGTCGATCGGCAGACTGTGCTCGACCACGTTGCGGCCTTGGCTGATGGTGATGTCGCTGAGCGTACCGCCACTGTTGTCGGCACCGGCCGGGTTGCCCGGGCCGGAGGTGCCGGGGGTATAGCCGATGCCCTGCTCGTTCGGCACCGGGCGGCCGAACAGCGTGCCGGACTCCGGATGGCGGAAACGCACCTCGTAGCCACCGCCGGGTGTCAGGTCGTTGAAGGCATAGGCGCCGTTGCTGTCGGACTCGGTGGTGGCGACCACCGTGCCGTGTTGCAGCAACTCGACGGTCCAGCCGGGCAGCACGGTCTCGCCCGGATCACGAACGCGGTCGTGGTTGGTGTCGATCCACACGGTACCGGACAGCGACGGAATCGACACCTCGGCGAACCAGTTGTCCACCGACAGCGCAGTGCCGGTCAGGTCGATGCCGCTGATGCTGCTCGGCGTCTCGCTGACCACACCACCCGCCGTACCGGCGGTGGTCGAGCCGTTGATCAGGCCGTTGGGCTGATTCGGCTGCACCAGGGTGTAGGTGCCCGGCGGCAGGCCGGTGAAACTGAAGTCGCCACTGCCGTCGGTGACGGTGCTGCGGGTGATGCTGTTGCCGTTGACGTCGGTGCCGCTCAGCTCGATGAGCTGGCCCGCCAGACCGCTGTCACCGGAGCTCGGTGCGCCGTCCACATCGCGGTCGTGGAACACCTTGCCGTAAATGGCACGGCCATTGAGGATCTCGCCGAAGTCGTTGTTCTCCGACACGTAGCCCGGACTCAGGCGCACCCCGTCGATGACGCTCGGGGTCGTGCTCACCGGCGTCACGCTGGGGGTCGTGCCTGCGCTGTTGCCGGCACGGGTGACACCATTGGTGGTGCCATCCGGCTGGGTCGGCTCGGTGACCCGGTAATCACCCGGCGGCAGGCCGCTGAAGCGGTAGTCACCATTGCCGTCGGTGACGGTATTGCGTGTGACCGGACGGCCGAGCCAGTCGCTGCCACTCAGCTCGATGGGCACACCGGCCAGGCCGCTGTCGCCACTCTGGCGAATACCGTCGTTGTTGAGATCGACGAACACCGAACCGCTCAGACTGGCAGGCCGTACTTCGGGGAAGTCGTTGCCGGACGAGCCGCTGACCTCACCGCCGGCGCCGTCGCCTTCGAGCACGATGGCGGCGATCTGGCTGCTGCTCTCGCTCGGGTTGCTCGGCGTACCGACG
>Ga0209699_100241_pt1 | contig 46406 bp, 42 predicted proteins | sample SynthPrep_1_END__FD_187204 | JGI IMG/M metagenome (GOLD analysis project Ga0209699, IMG submission 187204) | Synthetic microbial communities from Ohio, USA - SynthPrep_1_END_DS7_MetaG (SPAdes) (version 2) | ecosystem: Engineered > Bioreactor > Aerobic > Activated sludge | place: USA: Ohio...
CATTCGGGCGGCAGCACATAGCTCCAGGTCTCGGAGCGGGGGCGGTCGGCGGCGTGCTCGTCCGGGTCGAACAGCTGCAGGCGCAGTTCCACCGGTTTGGCGGCGTCGGCCCGGCGCAGGCGCAGCGTGGTGCGCCAGCCTTCCAGCGCCGGGTTGGCGGCCAGCCGGGTTTCCAGCAGCTCGGCGTTGTCGCCCACCGACACCACCGCCCGCACAGGCCGGTCCGGCGGCAGCTTCGCGTAGCCGGGGTCGGCGAAATCCACCCGCAGCCACAGCTCGTTGCTTTCGCCCTGGCGGTCGTGGCCGACGCGGGTCTGCACCACCCAGGCCTTGGGCGGGTGCGGCGCCTTCGCGGTGCGCCAGGACAGGCGGTAGCCGAAGTCGTAGGGCTTGCCCGGCGCCGGCGCCTGCTCGGGCACCCAGTAGGCAACGACGTTGTTGTTGAACTCGTCCGGCGTGGGAATCTGCACCAGCTCCACCTGGCCCGGCCCCCAGGCGCCGCTGGGTTCCACCCAGGCGCTGGGCCTGAGCTCGCGGCGGGCGTCGATGTCCTGGTAGCTGGCGAAGTCGCGGTCGCGCTGCATCAGGCCGAAGCCCTGCGGATCGTTGAGGGCGAAGGCGGTGATGAGCAGCCGGCGCGGGTTGGACAGCGGTCGCCATATCCATTCGCCATTGGCGGCCAGCACCGACAGGCCGTCGGCATCATGCACCTCCGGGCGGTAGTCCTCGCCGCGCGCCGGCCGGTTCTCGCCGGCGAAGTGCATGCTCGCCAGCGGCGCCAGGCCGAGCTTGGCGGCCTGGGCGCGGGGGTAGAGCCGCGCCCGCACCTCCTGCACGCTGCCGTGCGCGTCCGGCTGCAGCACGAAGCGGTAGGCGCCGGTGTAGCGGGGTGAGTCCAGCAGGGCGTAGATCACCAGTTCGCGGGCGCTGGCGGCCGGGCGCTCCAGCCAGAACTCGACGAAGCGGGGAAACTCCTCGCCGCTGGGCAGGCCGGTATCCACCGCCAGTCCGCGCGCCCAGGTGCCGTACTGTTCCTCGTCGCCGGGCGAACGGAACAGGCTGGCGCCGTGGAAGGCCAGGGCTTCCTTGCGCGGGCCGCTCTGCTTGCCGCGTTTGCCGTTGAGCACCCGCAGGCCGGCGTAGCCCAGGCCCTGGGCGTTCTTCAGCTTGGCGGCATCCACCGGGGCGCCGCCGTAGTCGAAATCCTCCGGGTCGAAGCGCAGCTCGCGCACGCCGTCGGCATCGACCTGGTTGATCTTCACCGGTGCGGCGTAGTTCAGCCCCGGTGGGAAGAAGGCGACTTCGAAGGCGCCGCCGGCGCCCGCCCACAGCGCGCGCTCCGGCTTGTGGCGGATGCGGCGGTAGTCGTCGTAACTCAGCTGGCGCAGCTCCGCCGGCAAGGTTTCGGCCGGCGGCTTGTAGGCGGATTCGGCCAGCTGGCGGGCGCGCTGGGCGACGTCGTTGAAGCCAAAGGCGGCGAAGGTCGCCGGGGCTTGCAGGCTGGCTGCGAGCAATAGAAGCAGGAGCACCAGGCGGAGGTTCGCCGAGGCGGGAGAGGGCGGACGCAGGAGCGCGAACGGTGCCAGGCGCGAACGGGCAGCCGCCGCGCCGGCCGCCCAGTAGGCAGCGGCGCGGCGGCGGGCCGCGGAAGGGGCGATGGGGGGGCGCATGCCCGGCCGGCTCAGCGCTTGCCGCGTCGGGTGGGGGGCTCGGCCGGCGCTGCCGGGGCGCTGCCGGCGGGCGCGCCGGTGCCGGGCGCGTCATCCTCTGCCTCGCCTTCCAGTTCCAGGTCCAGCGGCTTGCCGTGGTCCAGCGCCAGGTCGATCTCGGTTTCCACCGGTGCATCCCGGCCAGCGGCGGCGCGCTCGCCGGTGCCAGCGGCATCGCTATCGCTGTCCAGGCCGGCATCGCCGACGTCGGCGCCTGCATTGCGCGAGTCGTCCGCGCCCGGATCGCCGGTGGGGCCGCTGTCCAGGCCCAGGTCCTGGCCGCTGGCCTCGCCCGCCAGGCCGGGGCCGCCGACGAGGTCGCTGCCGCTGTCGGAACTGTCGCTGGGGCCGAGGGCGCGGGTGCCGTGGCCCTTGCCGGTGTCCGGCTTGCGCTCCAGCGGCGGGTTCAATGTGCTTGCCATGGCCATCTCCTGTTCGTTGCGTGCCAGCCTCTTCAGCAGATCGCGTTCCCGGCGCGCCGCCGCCGCGCTGTGGCGGGAGGGCGGGCGGCGCGGTGTAAATGTTGCGGCGCGGCTGTAGGTTTTTCCCGGCGGCATGGCCGTGGGCCCGGGGCTGCGCGGCCGGCGGTGCGGCCGACTCATGCCCGCGTCCGCAGCCGCGCCGGCTGCTCGCGCGCCAGCAGGGCTTCCGCCTGCTGCAGCACTTCGCCCACGCCCTCGTCGGCGGTGAAGCCGGGCGGGGCCCAGACGCTGCGGTGCTGGTCCTGCTCCAGCGGTGCCCAGCGCGCGATGTCGGTCGCCCGGAAGATGCCGACGCTGGGGCGGTGCAGCGCGGCGCAGAGCTGGGCGATGTCCTTGTCGTCGCTGATCACCAGCCGGGCTTCGCTGAGTTGGGCGGCGAGGGCGCCCGGCGCCAGTGGAACCTGGCCGTGGCGGGCCGGGGTGCGCAGGGCCTGTTGCACCGCGTGGCCGGCGTCGCTGCCGGCGGCCGTCAGCACCAGCGGCAGGCCGGTGGCGGCGTGCAAGGCATCGCCCACCGCGGCGAAGGCCGGCGGCGGCCAGCGGTCCGCCCCGGCCCCGGCGCAGGGATGCAGGCAGATGTAGCCGTCCGCCGGCAGGTCGTCCGCCGCGCCGCTGTCGGCCAGGGCCTGCATGTCCTCCGCCAGCAGCGGGAACTCCAGCCGTTCTCCCTGGCGCGGGGCGCCGAGGAAGTCGGTGAGTTCCAGCAGGCGGCGCACCTCGCTGCCCTGCGTCGGCCACGGCAGGAAGGCGGCGCTGGCGGTGTCGGTGGCCGCGATGTCCGCCGCTTCCGCCGGCTGGAAGCCGGCGTTGGCGCCGGCATCGAACAAGGCGACGACGGCGTTGGCGAGCGGGCTCTCGCCGTGCATCTGCAGGGCGAGGTCGAAACGGCGGGACTGCAGCTCGGTGAGGAAGCCGGGGATGGCCGGGAGATCCGGCGTCTGTTCCGGCAGGCCGGGAAAGCCGGGGAAGGCAACGAAATCGTCCACATAGCCCGGGTAGCGCCGGGTGAAGTCGCGCGCCCAGGGCAGGCCGACCAGGGTGATGCGCGCCTCCGGGCAGGCGGCCCGCAGCGCGCGCAGCGCCGGCACTGCGCACAGCGTCTCGCCCACCGGCAGGGCGCGGAAAACGAGGATGTTGCGCGGGCAGCGGTGCTGCAGCAGCGAGGTCTTCATGGCTGGCTCCCGGTCAGGCGACGCCGATGCGCTAGCAATCGGCAGGCCGGGCTCGCCGATTGCTCTACCGCCGCAGAGGAGGGCGCCACGCCGCGATGGACGCCGTTCTCCCTCGATTTCCCGACGCTGGAACAGATGAACGGAGGAACAAGAAGATGAGGTCGAATGGACAGCTTGCGACCTGGCTGGAACTGGCGAGGGCGGCCGCGCAGGGCGCGCAGGCAGCGCGCACGGTGAAGGTCCATCCGGTGGGCGGCCACGGCGGCGAGTGCGTGGCGGTATCGGTGAACGAGCGTCTGCTGCATGACGGCGAGGGCCGTATCACGGTGTTCCGCGGCGCCGAGGCGGCGGCCCATTTCCTCGGGTGCGGCGGGGTGCCCGCCTATCTGCCCGGCGCGCCGGTGCCGGTGGCGGTGAGCTGCGGCGATCCCGCCCGCTGCCTGCATCTGAAGCGGGGCAAGCGGCTGGCCGCCTGCTGCCGGGCCCGCCAGGCAGAGGCAGTTTCATGAGCGGCAACGGGCGTTTCTTACATCGCCGTGTAGTCCTTGCACGCTGCATAGCCGCCGCCGGCACTGGCCGCAGCCGCCGCTTCGGCGGGCTGGCGCGGCTGCGGACGGCGCTGGCGCTGTCGCTCTCGGTGTCGCTGGCAGCGCCGCTGCCGGCCGCGGCGGCGCAAGGCGCCGGCATGGAGCGCAGCGGCGCTGCCAGCGAGGGCGGCCCGGCGATGCGCGCCGACCTGCAATACCTCACCCGCGCCCAGGCCCTGCTTGGCAGCCGGGTGAAGAACGCCGCCGGCGAGGATCTCGGCAAGGTGGAGGAACTGGTGGTGGATACGACCCATCAGGTCGCCCACTACGCGGTGCTCAGCTTCGGCGGCGTGCTGGGGCTGGGCGACAAGCTGTACGCCTACCCGGTACGCATGCTGCGGCCCACCTCCGCCGCCGGCGAGCTGACATTGGACATGGCCCGCGAGCGCCTGCAGCAGGCGCCGGGCTTCAGCCCGGAGCGCTGGCCGGAATGGGGCACCAGCGCCTACCTGCGCAATGTGGACCGCTACTTCGGCAGCGCCGAGGCCACCCAGGCTGGCCCCACGCTGCGGCTGCTGCGGGCCAGCGAGCTGATCGGCAGTGAAGCGGTGGATGGCGAGGGCAAGGCGGCCGCGAAGGTGGCCGACCTGGTGGTCGGCCTGGGCAACGGCCGGGTTGCCTGCGCGGTGCTGGAAGTCCAGCCTGCGGAAGGGGGGCCGGTGCTGGTGCCGGTGGCGCTGTCCGCGCTGGTGTTCCCCCACGGCGGCAATGCGGCGGTGCTGCGCGCGCCGCTGGGGGAAGAGGCGATGCGCCACGCCTTCCCGCGCGGGCAGTGGCCCAACTTCAACGACGAACGCTACCAGCGCGAGCTGGACACTTACCTGCGGGACAGCGAGGTGAAGAATGCACGCCCTTGAAGCCGCGGCCTTCGCCGCCGAGGACTCCACGCAAGACTTCGCCGGCGCGCTGCTCGCCGGCCTGCACGCCCAGCCTAAGCGGGTGCCGTGCAAGTTCCTGTACGACGCCGAGGGCTCGGCCCTGTTCGAACGCATCTGCGAGCTGCCGGAGTACTACCCCACCCGCACCGAGATGGCGCTGCTCGGCGAGCATGCCGCCGAGTTCGCCCGCTACATGGGGCCGGACGTGGAACTGATCGAGTTCGGCGCCGGCTCCGGCCGCAAGGCCAGCATGCTGCTGGACGCGCTGGAGCGACCGCGGCTCTACATGCCGATCGACATCTCGCCGGATGCGGTGGCCGCGGCGGCGGGCACGGTGTGGCATGCCTTTCCCCACCTCAAGGTGGTTCCGCTGGAGGCGGACTACACCGGCCCGCTGGCGCTCGGCCCGCAGCGTGGCCAGCGCCGGGTCGGCTTCTTTCCCGGCTCGACGATAGGCAATTTCCCGCCGGACGAGGCGCTCGCCTTCCTGCGCCGGCTGGCGGAGCTGCTGCGCGGCGGCGGCCTGCTGATCGGGGTGGACCTGGTGAAGGACCCGGCGGTGCTGCATGCCGCCTACAACGACGCCGCCGGCGTCACCGGCGCCTTCAACCGCAACCTGCTGGCCCGCGCCAACCGCGAGCTGGAGGCGGATTTCCTGCTCGACCGCTTCGCCCACTACGCCTTCTACCAACCGGTGGCGCGGCGGGTGGAGATGCACCTGGTCTCGCTGGTGCAGCAGCAGGTGCACGTCCGCGGCCAGACCATTTCCTTCGCGGCCGGCGAAACCCTGCACACCGAGGATTCCTACAAATACTCGGTGCTTGGCTTTCACTCGCTGGCCGCCCAGGCCGGCTTCCTGCCACGGGCCACGCGGGTGGACCCGCAACACCGCTTCAGCCTGCACTGGCTGGAGGTGCCGGCCTGAGTCGCGCCCCGCCGCCAGCGAACGACAAGGAGAGTCCCATGTTGCCCAGCACCCAGCAGCGCGTACCGCTGCATACCGCCACTCATGTGAACCGGCGCCTCCGCGAGCAGGCCCGCGCTTCGGTGCAGAACGCCGCGCTCGGCGGCCTGCCCGGCATAGATCGCCGCCTCGCCGAACTCGACCGCGAGTGGGACATCGAGCGCGTGCTGGAGACCAACGCCGCCTCGCTGGTGGTAGCCGGCTGCGCCCTCGGCGCCTTCGCCGACCGCCGTTTCTTCGCCCTGCCGGCGCTGGTGGGCGGCTTCCTGCTGCTGCACGCGCTGCAGGGTTGGTGCCCGCCGCTGCCATTGCTGCGCAGGCTGGGCGTGCGCACCGAGGCGGAGATCGAGGACGAGCGCCGCGCGCTGCTGGCGAGCCGGGCGGACGTCCTCGCCGCTTCCCGCGGCGGTCCGGCGGGCCGAGTGCAATGACCGCCAGGCTGCAGGATGCCGGGGATGGCCGCCTCAGCGGCCACGACATCTACCTGTTCCGCGAGGGCTCCCACACCCGGCTGTACGAGAAGATGGGCTGCCAGCTGGAGGAGGGCGGCGCCAGCTTCGCGGTATGGGCGCCCAACGCCCGTGCGGTGTCGGTGGTGGGCGACTTCAATGATTGGCGCGACGCCGCCGCGCCGCTCAGCCCGCGGCCGGACGACTCCGGCCTGTGGGAAGGCCGGGTGGCCGGTGTGCGCGCCGGCGCGCTGTACAAGTACCGCATCGTCTGCGCCAACGGCGAGGTCGCCTACAAGGCCGACCCCTACGCCGCCTACGCCGAAGCGCCGCCGCAGACCGCCTCCCGCGCCTGGCGTTTCGACTACGCCTGGGGCGACGGCGAATGGATGCACAGCCGCGGCCGCCGCCAGGCGCTGGACACGCCGATGAGCATCTACGAGGTGCATCTCGGTTCCTGGCTGCGCCCCGAGGGCGGCGCCTTGCCCGGCTACCGCGAGATCGCGCCGCGGCTGGCGGAATACGTGTCCGGCATGGGCTTCACCCACGTTGAATTCCTGCCGCTGGCGGAGCATCCCTTCTACGGCTCCTGGGGCTACCAGTGCACCGGCTATTTCGCGCCCAGCGCCCGCTACGGCACGCCGGAGGACTTCATGTTCCTGGTGGATTGCCTGCACCGCGCCGGCATCGGCGTGATCATGGACTGGGTGCCCTCCCACTTTCCCAGCGACGCCCACGGCCTCGCCGAGTTCGACGGCACCCACCTCTACGAGCATGCCGACCCGCGCCAGGGCTACCACCCGGAGTGGCACTCCAGCATCTTCAACTACGGCCGCCACGAGGTCTGCGCCTTCCTGCTCTCCAGCGCCACCTGCTGGCTGGACCGCTATCACATCGACGCCCTGCGGGTGGACGCGGTGGCCTCCATGCTCTACCTGGACTACGGCCGCAAGCACGGCGAATGGATACCCAACCGCTACGGCGGCAAGGAGAACCTGGAGGCGGTGGCCTTCCTGCGCCGGCTCAACGAATCGGTGTATCGCGAGTTCCCGGATGTGCACACCATCGCCGAGGAATCCACCGCCTGGCCCATGGTGTCGCGGCCGGTGCACCTCGGCGGCCTGGGCTTCGGCATGAAGTGGAACATGGGCTGGATGCACGACACGCTGGATTACTTCAAGCATGACCCGATACACCGCAAGTACCACCACGGCCGCATCACCTTCTCCATCTGGTATGCCTTCCAGGAGAACTTCGTGCTGCCGCTGTCGCATGACGAAGTGGTGTATGGCAAAGGCTCGCTGATCGCCCGCATGCCGGGCGACGACTGGCAGCGCTTCGCCGGCCTGCGCTGCCTGTTCGCCTACATGTGGGCGCACCCGGGCAAGAAGCTGCTGTTCATGGGCGGCGAGTTCGCCCAGCAGGCCGAATGGAGCCACGAAGGCGAACTGGACTGGGGCGCGCTGCAGGACCCGCGCCGCGGCGGGCTGCGCCTGCTGGTGGGCGAGCTCAACCACCTCTACCGCGCCCACGCCGCCCTGCATGCGCGGGATTTCGACGCCAGCGGCTTCCAGTGGGTGGACAGCGAGAACGGCGACGACAGCGTCATCGCCTTCCTGCGCCGTGCCGAAGGCGGGCGGGACGTGCTGGTGGTATGCAACTTCACGCCGATGGTGCGCAACAACTACCTGGTGGGCGTTCCCCACGGCGGCTACTGGCGCGAGGAGCTGAACACCGATGCCGCGCTGTACGGCGGCAGCGACGCCGGCAACTTCGGCGGCGTGGAGGCGGCGCCGGCGCCCTGCCACGGCCAGCCCTGGTCGCTGGCGCTGACACTGCCGCCGCTGGCGGTTCTCTACCTGGTGCCGGAGGGCGAGCATGGAAGCACGCAAGGATGAGCTGCCGGACGAGGGGAGGGTGCGCGCCGTCGTCGAGGCGGTGACGCCGCAGGTGGACGGCGGCCGCTTCCCGGCCAAGCGCAGCGTGGGCGAGGAGTTGGTCGTGGAGGCGGACTGCTTCGCCGACGGCCATGACGCGGTGGTCGCCATGCTCTGCTGGCGGCGGGAAGGCGAGGGCGCCGAGGCCTTCCCCAATGTCGCCGGCTTGAACGCCGGCGGCACCGGGCGCTGGCATGCGGTGCCGATGCGCCCGCTGGGCAACGACCGCTGGCGCGCCAGCATCCGCCTGCCGGAGATGGGGCGCTGGTGGTACACCGTGTGCGCCTGGGTGGATGCTTTCCAGTCCTGGCGCAACGAGCTGATCCGCCGTACCGATGCCGAGGACATCCGCATCGCCGCGCTGGTCGGGGCAGAGCTGGCGGAGGCCGCCGCCGCCCGCGCCGGCGGCGACGATGGCCAGCGCCTCGCCACCTGGGCGCGGCGCCTGCGCGACAGCAGCGCCGCCGCCGACATCGACGAACTGAAGGCCCTGGCGCTGGACGCCGGCCATGCCGAACTCGCCGCCCGCCACCCCGACCGCCGCTTCGCCGCCACCCATGCGCCGCTGCCGCTGGACGTGGACCGGGTGCGCGCCCGCTGCGGCACCTGGTACGAGTTCTTCCCCCGTTCGCTGACCACCCCGGTGCACGGCACCCTGGCGGACTGCATCGCCCACCTGCCGCGGGTGGCGGCGATGGGCTTCGACATCGTCTACCTGCCGCCCATCCACCCCATAGGCCGCGAGCGCCGCAAGGGGCCGAACAACGCCCTGGCGGCCGGCGCCGACGATGTCGGCAGCCCCTGGGCCATAGGCGCGCGCGAAGGCGGCCACCTCGCCATCCATCCCCAGCTCGGCAGCGCCGAAGACCTGCGCCGGCTCATCGCCGCCGCCCACGACCACGGCATGGAAGTGGCGCTGGACGTGGCCCTGCAGTGCGCGCCCGACCACCCCTGGGTGGCCGAGCACCCGGCGTGGTTCCGCCGCCGGCCGGACGGCAGCGTGCAGTACGCCGAGAACCCGCCGAAGAAATACCAGGACATCTACCCCTTCGACTTCGAGAACGAGGACTGGCGCGCCATGTGGCAGGCCCTGGCCGGCATCTTCCGCCACTGGATAGGCGAGGGCGTGCGGGTGTTCCGGGTGGATAACCCGCACACCAAGTCCTTCGCCTTCTGGGAATGGGCCCTCTCCGCCATCCGCCGCGACCATCCGGACACCCTCTTCCTGGCCGAGGCCTTCACCCGGCCGCGGGTCATGCACCGGCTGGCCAAGCTGGGCTTCAACCAGTCCTACACCTACTTCACCTGGCGCAACACCCGGCCGGAGCTCACCGCCTATTTCCAGGAGCTGGCCCACGGCCCCGGCTACGACTACTTCCGCCCCAACGTCTGGCCCAACACGCCGGACATCCTGCCGGAGTACCTGCAGACCGGCGGCCGCGGCGCCTTCGCCGTGCGCCTCATCCTCGCCGCCACCCTGGCCGCCACCTACGGCATCTATGGCCCGGCCTTCGAGCTGATGGAACAGCGCCCGCGCGAGCCGGGCAGCGAGGAATACCTGGATTCGGAGAAATACCAGCTGCGCGACTGGCAGGCGGTGCGCCAGGAGCGCGGCGACGGGCTGGGCGAGCTGATCGCCCGGGTGAACCGCATCCGCCGCGCCAACCCGGCGCTGCACGGCAACGCCTCGCTGCGCTTCCTCGACATCGACAACGAGCACATGCTGGCCTACGCCAAGCACGCGCCAGCGAGCACGGAGGGAGAGGAGGAGGGCGGCGGGGAGGATGCCGAGGGCGGCAACCTCATCGTCGTCGTCGTCAATCTCGACCCCTACCACGTCCATGACGGCTGGTTGACGCTGGACCTGCCGGCGCTGGGCATGGAGGCCGACGCCTCCTACCAGATGCACGACCTGCTCACCGGCGCCCGCTACCTGTGGAGCGGCCCGCGCAACTTCGTCCGCCTGGACCCCGGCCGCCTGCCGGCCCACATCTTCCGCGTACGCCGCAAGCTGCGCAGCGAGCGCGATTTCGACTACTTCTTCTGAGGGCCGCGCGCCATGGATACCCCACCCGGCGGACAAGGGAGTGCAGGCGGCAGGGACGACGACTACTGGTACAAGGACGCGGTGCTGTACGAGCTCCACGTCAAGGCCTTCTTCGACAGCAACGACGATGGCATCGGCGATTTCCCCGGCCTCACCCGCAAGCTGGACTACATCCGCGACCTCGGGGTGGACACGCTCTGGCTGCTGCCCTTCTACCCCTCGCCGCTGAAGGACGACGGCTACGACGTCGCCGACTACCACGGCGTGCTGCCGGCCTACGGCACCCGCAACGACTTCCGCAACTTCGTCCGCGAAGCCCACCGCCGCGGCCTGCGGGTGATCACCGAGCTGGTGGTGAACCACACCTCCGACCAGCACCCCTGGTTCCAGGCCGCCCGCCGCGCGCCGCCCGGCTCGGCCAAGCGCGACTACTACGTGTGGAGCCAGGACCCCAACCGCTACGCCGGCACCCGCATCATCTTCACCGACACCGAAACCTCCAACTGGGCCTGGGACCCGGTGGCCAAGGCCTACTACTGGCACCGCTTCTTCAGCCACCAGCCCGACCTCAACTACGAGAACCCGCGGGTGCTCAAGGCGGTGCTGCGCACCATGCGCTTCTGGCTGGACATGGGGGTGGACGGCTTCCGCCTGGACGCGGTGCCCTACCTGCGCGAGCGCGAAGGCACCAACAACGAGAACCTGGCGGAAACCCACGCCACCATCCGCGAGATCCGCCGCGTCATCGACGAGCACTACCGCGGCCGGGTGCTGCTGGCCGAGGCCAACCAGTGGCCGGAGGACGTGCGCGAATACTTCGGCGGCAACGAGCGCGGCGAGGGCGACGAGTGCCACATGGCCTACCACTTCCCGCTGATGCCGCGGCTGTTCATGGCGCTGGCGCAGGAAGACCGCTTCCCGGTCATCGACATCATGCGGCAGACGCCGGATATCCCGGACAACTGCCAGTGGGCCATCTTCCTGCGCAACCACGACGAACTCACGCTGGAGATGGTCACCGACCGCGAGCGCGACTACATGTGGCAGTTCTTCGCCAACGATCCGCGCATGCGCATCAACGTCGGCATCCGCCGCCGGCTGGCGCCGCTGCTGGAGAACAGCCGCGCCCGCATCGAGCTGATGAGCTTCCTGCTGCTCACCATGCCCGGCTCGCCCACGCTCTACTACGGCGACGAACTGGGCATGGGCGACAACGTTTTCCTCGGCGACCGCAACGGCGTGCGCACCCCCATGCAATGGACCTCGGACCGCAACGCCGGCTTCTCCCGCGCCGATCCGCAGCAGCTCTACCTGCCGCCGGTCATGGACCCCATCTACGGCTACCAGGCCATCAACGTCGAAGCCCAGGCGCGCAACCCGCACTCGCTGCTCAACTTCAACCGCCGCCTCATCTCCACCCGCAAGCAGTACCGCGCCTTCGGCCGCGGCAGCCTCAGCTTCCTGGAGCCGGGCAACCGCAAGGTGCTGGCCTACCTGCGCGAATACGGCGACCCCGGCCCGGACGGCTGCGGCGGCGAGCGCCTGCTGTGCGTCGCCAACCTGTCGCGCACGCCGCAGGCGGTGGAGCTGGACCTAGCCCGCCACGAGGGCAGGGTGCCGGTGGAGATCTCCGGCCGCACTCCCTTTCCGCCGATAGGCCGGCTGCCCTACCTGCTGACGCTGCCCGGCTACGGCTTCTACGCCTTCGAACTCTCCTGCCAGGCGCCGCCGCCGGAATGGCACGAGGAACGCCTGCCGCAGACCGACCTGCCGGTGCTGGTGCTCACCGATGGCTGGCGCACCTTCCTGCGCATCGTCGAAAGCGCCGCCAACAACTCCCGCCAGGCCATCGCCAGCCGCAGCCGCGCGCTGCTGCAGGACCAGGTGCTGCTGCCTTACCTGCAGACGCGGCGCTGGTTCGCCGGCAAAGGCGAAACCGCCACCCGGGTGGAAGTGCTGGAAGAGCAGGAGTGGCGCAGCGACGGCAGCAGCTGGCTGCTCACCGTGCTCAAGGTCAGCTTCGCCGCCGCCGAGCCGCAGCACTACTTCCTGCCGCTGGCGGTGGCCTGGGAAGAGCACGGCGAATACCCGGCCGACCGCGTCGGCGCGCTGGCGCTGGCGCGGGTGCGGGAGAAAGCGCGCGTCGGCCTGATCTACGACGGTTTCGCCGATCCCCTGTTCTGCCGCGCCCTGCTGGGCGCGATGGCGGCCGGCGAAACCCTGCCGCTGGGCGGCGGCAGCGTGCGCTTCGGCGCCGCCGCGCGGGAACTGCTGAGCGCAGCCGCCGGCGAGGAAGTGCGCCTGCCGGCGCTGGAGCAGACCAACACCGGCGTGTTCTTCGGCAAGCGCCTCTACCTCAAGGGCTACCGCCGCCTGCAACAGGGCGTGAATCCGGAGCTGGAGATGGGCTACTTCCTTGCCCGCGCCGGCTTCCCCCACATCGCCCAGGTGGCCGGCGCCGCCGAATACCTGGATGCCGGCGGCAACAGCGCCGCGCTGGCCATGGCCCAGGTGTACGTCGAGAACCAGGGCAACGCCTGGGACTACACCCTGGACCACCTCGGCCGCCTGTTCTCGCCCGACATGTGGCCGGGCAGCGGCGAGGAGCGCGACGCCGAAGGGCTGAACCGCGTCTACCTGCTGCAGATCGCGGTGCTGGGCCGGCGCATCGGCGAGCTGCATGCGGCGCTGGCGTCGGATTCGGCCGATCCCGCCTTCCAGCCGGAGCCGGTCGCAGCAGAGGAGGCAGAGGCCTGGCGCGGCGCGGTGGCGGCCGACCTCGCCCGCACGCTGGACATGCTGGAAGCCCGCCGGCCGCAGCTGGACGGCAGCGCGGCGGACGATGCCGGGCGGGTGCTGGCGATGCGCGCCGACCTCGGCGCCCGGCTGGCGACGCTGGACCTCGCCGCCGCCGGCATGGTCAAGACGCGCTACCACGCAGACCTCCACCTCGGCCAGCTGCTGCTGGTGCAGAACGAGTTCGTCATCGTCGACTTCGAAGGCGAGCCGGCGCGGCCGATGGCGCTGCGGCGGGAGAAGCACTCGTCGTTGCGCGACCTCGCCGGCATGCTGCGCTCCTTCGACTATGCCGCCCGCAGCGCCGAAGCTCGCGCGGCGCAGACCCAGCCGGAGCGCGCCGCCGAGTTCGCCCGCGAACTCGCCAGCTGGCAGGCGCAGACCACCGGCGTGCTGGTGGCCGCCTACCACGAAGTTGCCCAGCCCGCCTCCTACGGCGGGCCGGACTTCCTGGTGCTCTTCATCCTGGAGAAGCTGCTCTACGAACTGCGCTACGAGCTGGAGAACCGGCCGGACTGGGTGCGCATACCGCTCGCCGCGCTGGCCGACCTGGCGGTGGGCGAGGGCGGCTGAAAGTCCGCTTGCCACGGCTCGCCGGCGAAGCGTGCGGCGAGGAAATCCAGCAGCGCGCGCACCGCCGGCGGCAGGTGGCGGCGGGAGGGATAGATGGCATACACGGTGAGCACCGCCGGCCGCCACTGCGGCAGCACCACCTCCAGCTTGCCCTCGCGTACCAGCGGGCCGACCAGGTAGGTCGGCTGCAGCGCGATGCCCGCCCCGGCGAGGGCGGCGGAGGTCAGCACCGTAGCGTCGTTGGCGGTGAGCCGTACCGGCACCGTCACCAGCCGCTCGGCGCCGTCCGCCGCATGGAAGCGCCACTGGTCGCGGCCGAAGTTGGTGTAGCCCAGGCAGCGGTGGCCGGGCAGTTCGTCCGGATGGCCGGGGCGGCCGGCGGCCTCCAGGTAGGCCGGCGCCGCCACCAGCACCGAGGCGCATTCCGCCAGCGGCCGCGCGATGAGGCCGGCATCCGGTTCATGGCTGATGCGGATGGCGAGGTCGATGCGGGCCTCCACCAGGTTGAGCGCGCCGTCGCTCACGTCCAGATGCACCTTGAGCTGCGGGTGCAGGCCGAGGAAGTCCCCCAATGCCGGCGCCAGCTGCGCATAGCCGAAGGACACGCTGGAGGTCAGCCGCAGCTGGCCGCGCAACTGGCCATCGGTGGAACAGGCGTCTTCTTCCACCTCCTGCACGATGGACAACACCTGCAGGCAGCGCCGCAGGCATTGCTCGCCGGCGTTGGTCAGCTTCACGCTGCGGGTGGTCCGCTGCAGCAGCCGCGTCCCCAGCCACTGCTCCATCTCGGCGACATAGCGCGTGACCATCGCCCGGGACATGTCCAGGCGGTTGGCGGTGCCGGTGAAGCTGCCGCTGCGGGCAACCTCGGCGAAGACGCGCATTGCGGTCAGTCTGTCCATGTCCTTAGGGGAAACCTGGTCGATTGAAGAAACAAACAAGCCCATTCTGATGGGTTTATTGGCGTCGTTTCAATACCTAAAGTGGCGACATCGTTTCATCCCATCAAAGAGGAGTCGCCATGAAAGTGCTTCACACCCTGTTCGCCGCCGGCCTCGCGCTGGCCGCCACCGCCGCTGCCGCCGGCGAAGCCCTGAGCCTGAAGGTTTACAACGCCGATGCGCAAAGCTTCAACGTCAACTCGGTGCTGATCTCCGGTCCTACCGAAGCGGTGGTGGTGGATGCCGGCTTCACCCGCGCCGATGCCTACCGCATCGCCGCCAACGTGCTCGACAGCGGCAAGAAGCTCACCACCGTGCTGGTCAGCAACGCCGACCCGGATTACTACTTCGGCGCCGAGGTGCTCAAGCAGCTGTTCCCGGACGCGCGGGTGGTGACCACCCCGGCGGTGCGCAGCCGCATCCAGGCCAAGATGCAGGCCAAGCTCGGCTTCTGGGGGCCGAAGATGGGCGCGAACGCGCCGCAGTCGCCGGTGCTGCCGGACCTGCTGCAAGGCAACACGGTGACGGTGGACGGCGAAGCCCTGGAAGTGCGCGGCACCACCGGCCTGCTGGCGCACCGCCCCTATGTGTGGGTGCCGGCGCTGCGCGCCGTCGTCGGCAACGTGGCGGTGTTCGGCAACATGCATGTGTGGACCGCCGACACCAAGACGGTGGAAGAGCGCGCCGCCTGGATCGCCCAGTTGGACGAGATGGCCGCGCTGAAGCCGGCGGTGGTGGTGCCCGGCCACATGAAGGCCGGCACGCCGATCGACGCCGCCAACCTGAGCTTCACCCGCGACTATCTGAAGCGCTTCGACGCCGCGGTGCAGGAGTCCGCCGGCAGCGCCCAGCTCATGCAGGCCATGCAGGCCGCCTACCCGCAGCTCGGCACCAGCCTGTCGCTGGAGATAGGCGCCAAGGTGGTCAAGGGCGAAATGCCCTGGTAAGCCGCCCTCCGGCAACCGCGCGCCAGCTGCGGGAAAGCCGCCGAGCCGGCAGGTGCCCGGCGCCGGGGCAAACCCGCGGCCTGCAAAACGCCCATCCATCCAGGTGGGCGTTTTGCTTTGCGCGCCGGCTTTCCTTTGCTGCCTTTCGGCGCGCGCCGGGCCGGCGGACGAAACGTTTGCCGGGCGCGCGGCCTCGAAGCTCCAGGTGCCGGTGCATGCGCCGCGCACCGGCCTGTCTCGCAAGCCCGCGCCGGTGGTCGACGACCCTGCGGCGCGGAACAGGAGATCACACCATGAGCGCATCGCCTGCCCGCATCGCCGTCTCCACCAGCAAGGATTTCAGCGCCAGCGCCGAACAGGTGTTCGATGCCTGGCTGGACCCGACCCAGGTGGCGAGCTGGTTCGCGCCCGGGCTGGGGCCGATGTGCCGCATCGACATCGACCCCCGCGTCGGCGGCGGCTTCCACCTCGACCAGGAGCGCGCCGGCGGCATCACCCGCCATCGAGGCGAGTACCTGAAGCTGCAGCGTCCACGCCGCCTGGCCTTCACCTGGCAGGCGGAGGGCGACGAGGGCTACAGCCTGGTGCAGATCGACATCCAGCAACTGCCGGACGGCGGCTGCCACCTCGAACTCATCCACACCATGGACGCCGCCTGGGCCGACTACGCAGACCGCACCCGCCAGGGCTGGGCCACCATGCTGGAGGGCATGGAGCGTGGCTTGTCGCGCGAGGCGGAGCAGGGCGGCGCGGCGCGCAAACTGCTCATCACCCAGGCTTTTCCCGCCACGCCCGAGGTGCTCTATGCCGCCTGGACAGATCCGGTGGTGGCCGGCGGCTGGCTGCTCACCGGCGCCGGCAGCGAGCAGGCGCAGCATCTGCTCGACGTCCGCCCCGGCGGCCGCTGGCAGATCACCGACCGCCGCGACGGCAGCGACTACACCGCCCGCGGCGAATACCTGGCGGTGGAGCCGGCGCACCGGCTGGTCTTCACCTTCGCCATGCCACAGTTCTCGCCCGACAGCGACCGGCTCACCGTCGAATTCGAGCCGGCCGGCGACGGTTGCATGCTGCGCTTGACCCAGGAAGGCGCCGGCATGGACGCCGAACTCGGCAGCCTGCCCGCCGGTGCCCCCAGCGGCAGCGAAACCGGCTGGCGGGAAATGTTCGATCGCCTCGCCACCCTGCTGATCCGCAGCAGCGGCCGCGCCGGACAACCGGATACCGCCACCCTGCATTTCGAACGCCTGCTGCCAGGTAGCCCGGAGCAGCTGTGGCCCTGGCTCACGGTCAGCGACAAACGCGCCCAATGGCTGGCCGCCGGTGACATGCCCGGCGCCACCGGCGACGCTTTCGAGCTGCACTTCGACAACACCCGCCTGTCGCCCCGCCGCACCCTCATCCCCGAACGCTTCCGCCGCTACGACAAGGTCTGCACCACCGCCCACCGCCTCACCTGCCGGGAGCCGCCCCATCGCCTGGGTTTCACCTGGGGCGGCGAGGGCGAGGACGCCTCGGCGGTGCACATCGAACTATCACCCGCCGGCGACCAGACCCGCCTGACCCTGACCCACAGCCGCCTGGTGAACGGCGCCGAACGCATCAATGTCGCCAGCGGCTGGCACACCCACCTCGCCATCCTCGCCGACAGGCTCGCCGGCCGAACCCCGCCGCCGTTCTGGCTGCTGTTCGAAGGGCTGGAGACGGACTATGCGAAGCGGCTGAAGGCCGCTGACCTGGATGTGGGGGTTTAGCGCAGGGAAGACGCCAAGCCCGGCGACCGCGCCCGCTGGCCGGCATCCTGACCGCCTCGGCGCCACTGCGGTAGCATCCGGCGCTCCCGCTCACAGGAGCCCGCAATGGCAATCGAGCTGAACAAGGACGCGCGCCGCGAGGCCATCGCCTCCATCGAACGCTACTTCCGCGAGAACATGGAAGAGCCCATAGGCAACATCGCCGCCGGCGGCCTGCTCGGCTTCTTCCTAGAAGAGATAGGCCCGGCGATCTACAACCAGGCGGTGGCGGATGTGCAGGTGCGTCTGCAGGCGCGGGTCATGGAACTGGACATCGAGGTCCATGAAGAGGAGTTCCAGTACTGGCGCAAGATGGAGCGGGGCGGGAAGGGGAGGAGGTGAGCTTGTGTGGGGCCGCCGCCCGGGTGGGTGGAGTTCATCGTCCCAGGATGTCGGCGGCTTCCAACCCGTTGCTGTGATCCGCTGTCAGCGCAGGCCAACGGCAACTTTCTGAGCCGGCCAGTTGTACAGCGTGCCAGTTCTCCGATACCGGAGAAATTGTCTGATCGCAGTGGCTCATGGGCTTCAGTAGAAGTTGCAGCAATCCAAGCAAATGGCCCCGGCATCCTTGTTCAGGACGCCGGGGCCATTCGTTTCGCGGCCGCGAGCTTCAGCCCATCGTCAGAACCGATGCCCCAGCACCAGCTGGAAGGTCTCCAGCCCGGGGTTGGGGAGGTCTATGCCGGCGTTGGAGTAGTGGGTGACGCGGGCGCCCAGCCAGGTTTCGCCGACACCGCCGCGGCTGCCGCCCCAGGCGACGCCGAGGCCGACGTATTCGCCGAACTGGAAGCGGGTGGAGAAATCCTTGGAGCCGAGGTCGTTGCGCGACAGCACGTTGAGGCCCAGGCCGAGTTCCAGGTAGGGCCTCAGGGTTTGCACCGGCGGTTCGAAGCGGAAGTTGGCGAAGGCGCCGCCCTGCCACATGTCGTCGCCGTCATGGTGGTGCAGGTTCAGCTGCAGTTCCGGCGAGCCGGTGATGCGCCAGCCGCCGGGGTTGCTTGTAAACCAGGGCGACATCGTCCATTGCAGGCCGTAGCTGTCCACGTTGTTGCGGGTGCCGCCGAGCAGGGCGAAGCTCTGCTGGGCGAAACAGGCGGGGGCGATGCCGGCGAGGACGCCGGTGAGGGCGAGTGTGGCGGCAAGCCGGGTGGCGGGCCTCATGCGGCGGTGGGGGTGAGCGGAATCGGCTTTCTTCATGGTGTTTTGTCCTTGTTTTCACCGCGGTGCGGCGACGTGCTGCTCCAGCAAGCCCTGTTCCCGAGATGGGGAGGCGCGACAGCGCTCCGGTTTACGTTCCCGGCAGCCGCCTGCACCCCCCATTCATTCCTTCGAGCTGTAAATCCTACTGAGAGGGGCGTTCCCGCTTGTCCGGCGCGCGGCCGGCGGGCGGGAACGGGCATTGCACGGCGATAGCCTGTGCAACTGCCTATGTCGGCGAATGCGGCATGGAGGCTATCGAATGGTGGGAGAGGCATGTGATGGATCTGTTGGCTCATGCCGGCGTGCCGCTTGAGGATCAAATGCTGACCTGGCGTGAGATGGCCGGGATGCCGATCAGCAAGCTGGACGACGACGCCTTTACCCGGGTGCGGGTGATCCTGATGAACGCGATGGAGCTGGACGCGATGCGCCTGCAGGAGTTCGGCGCCCGCAGCGAGATGGACCTGCGCCTGTCGCTGGCCTGCGTGCGCCGCATCGAGCAGCACCAGGCCACCGCGGTGAGCTGGATGCTGTCCGCCGACCACTCCGCGCTGGAGGCTAGCGTGGCGTGCGAGCAGGTGGCGGTGGAGCTGACCGCCGCCATCGCCCAGCACGAGCCGGATCCCTATCTCGCCCAGGTGTACCGCTTCGGCCTGCTGGAAAACCTGGACCGCCTCTACCGCTACGCCGCGTTGCTGGACCGGCTGGAAGGCAAGGACGCGAACAACATCCTGCAGGGCTACACCGACATCGTGCCCGGCCGCCCCACCGCCGAATCCCACCGCGCCCCGCGCGACGACCTGCGCCGCCCCAGCGGCCCCGGCGCGCCGCTGGCCTCCCGCCTGCACATGATCCTGGTGGCGGCGGCGGCGCATCGGGCGCGGGATTACTACATGACCATAGGCCCGGCCTTCGCCGATCCGGTGGCGCGCGAGCTGTATGCCGAGATCGCCTCCTGCGGCGAGCAGCACGCCACCCGGTACGGCGCGCTGCTGGCGCCGGGCCCCAGCTTTCTCGAGAGCTGGCTGCTGCACGAGGCGGCCGAAGTCTACGCCTACCTCAGCTGCGCCCAGTCCGAGAGCAACCCGCGCATACGCGCCGTCTGGGAGCGTTTCTGCGACTACGAGCTGGGCCAGCTCCAGCATGTGGGCGAGCTGATGCGCCGGCATGAGCACCGCGACCCGGCGGAGGTGCTGTCCCACGGCCTGCCGGCGCCGCTGGAGTTCCGCAGCCAGCGCGACTTCGTGCGCGACGTGCTGAGCGAGGAAGTGCATCTGCGCGCCCGCGACGGCGGTTTCGTCGAGCGCGATGGCGAGAGCGCGGAGTCGCTGGAGTACCGCCGGCGGGTGAACGCCCACGGCTCGCCCTCCACCCAGGTTGCGCTGTCCTACCACTGGACGGCGGGCACCGAGCTGAATCGCCCGCGGCCGCCGTCCTGAGCCTGCATGAGGCGCGTTTCTCCATTCCGCCGCCACCTGCGGCTTGCCGAGGATTCTGAAATGAACCCAGCCGACACCCCTGTCTCCCGTTCCGTCCGCCGACGTCCCGCCCGCAGCGCCGCCGGCTTCAACCGTACCGGCGCGCAGAGCTCGCCGCTGGCCTTGCGCAGCATGCAGTCCTACGCCGACGAACAGGCGGCGCTGCCGCCGGCGGCCGACTGCGCCGCCGGCAAGGGCATCGCTGCGGTGCGGCTGGCCTACGTCCGCGAAGCCGGCGAGGTGGGCTCGGTGCCGATGCCGGGGGCGATCACCGATGCCTTCGCGCCACGGGCCGCCCACCGCGCTGCTGGCGCGCCTGAGCTGCTGGTGGACAAACTGGGCGAGCGCCTGAGCTGGGAGCGCAGCAGCGTGCGTCTCTATCAGGCGCTGATGGACAAGACCGCCGCGCTCGCCGCCGGCGCCACGCTGCCGCTGCAGGTGGAGGAGCTGCACCAGCTGCGGGAGGAGGCGCTGGAGCACATGCACATCGCCGCCTCGGCGCTGGACTCGCTGGGCGCGGATTCTTCCGCGCTCACCCCCAGCGCCGCCATCTCCGCCTTGGTCATCCACGGGGTCACCCAGGTGCTCACCGATCCCCGCACCACCCTGCACCAGTGCCTGGAAGCCATCCTTACCGTGGAACTGGCCGATGAGGCGAGCTGGGAACTGTTGATGCGGCTGGCCGAAGTGGCCGGGCAGGACGAGCTGCTGTTCCACTTCCACCGCGCCTTCCGCCATGAACACGTCCATGTGCACAAGCTCAAGCGCTGGCGCGAGCAACTGGTGCTGGGCACGCCGGAGCACTGAACCGCCGCCGGGCCGAGTGCCCGGCATCCCGCGTCCCGCCGGGGCGCATCACCCGAAGGAGGACACCACCATGGAAGAAACCCGCTTCCCCCGCGACCCCAAGGATCCGGCCCAGGGCAGCAGCCCGCACAAGGAGACGGCCGGTGCCGGAGGCGACGACGTCAAGATCTACTCCAGCGACAGCGGCCATCAGCTCGGCCCCCAGCCGGAGGCGGGCGAGGGCGACCACGGCGGCCACCAAGGGGGCCACCACGGCCGCCTGGCCGCGGTGGACGCCCGTTGCCGCGAGCAGCTCGCCGAGCGGCCGTGGACGGTGCTGGGCGTCGCCACCCTGGCCGCCGGCGCCCTGGGCGCGGTGGCCGGCTACTGCTGCGGCAAGCGCCACGGCAGCCTGTTCTGACGCGCTGGCGGCGGAGCGCCGGCCGTGGCCGCATGCGGGCGCGGCCGGCCCCTGTCGCTCGCGCCTCCCTTTTGACCGCTACACGAGGACGACACGATGAGCGGAAACGAATCCGGCAAGAGCCTGCCGCCCCAGCACCAGGAAACCCAGCCCGGCCACGTCGCGCCGATGACGCCGCAGCCCTGCGACGAGATGCGCGGCTACACCGGCAGCGGCAAGCTCAAGGGCAAGGCGGCCATCATCACCGGCGGCGACAGCGGCATCGGCCGCGCGGTGGCCATCGCCTTCGCCAAGGAGGGGGCAGACGTGGCGGTGGTGTATCTGAACGAACACGAGGATGCCGCCCATACCCAGCGCAAGGTGGAAGCAGAGGGCGTGCGCTGCCTGCTGCTGGCCGGCGACGTCGGCGACGAAGGCTTCGCCGCCCGGGTGGTGGTCGAAACCACCCAGGCCTTCGGCCGGCTGGACATCCTGGTGAACAACGCCGCCGAGCAGCATCCGCAGGACAGCCTGGCGGCGGTGAGCCGGGAGCAGGTGGAGAAGACCTTCCGCACCAACGTCTTCTCCATGTTCGACCTGTGCCGCCATGCCTTGCCGCAGCTGAAGGAAGGCAGCTGCATCATCAACACCACCTCGGTCACCGCCTACCGCGGCAGCGCCCATCTGCTGGACTATTCCGCCACCAAGGGCGCCATCGTCGCCTTCACCCGCTCGCTGGCGCAGGCGCTGGCGGAGAAGGGCATACGGGTGAACGCGGTGGCGCCGGGGCCGATCTGGACGCCGCTGATTCCGTCCACCTTCGAAGCAGGGCAGGTGGAGAAATTCGGCGCCAGCCAGCCGCTGGGCCGTCCCGGCCAGCCGGACGAAGTGGCGCCCAGCTACGTCTTCCTCGCCAGCGCCGATTCCAGCTACATGAGCGGCCAGGTGCTGCACCCGAACGGCGGCGAGGTGGTGAACGGCTGAGGAGGGCGGGGCCAGAAGTCCGCGCTCTCGGGCTTGATGAGCGCCTGGATTGCCGGGCGGGGGCTTATCAACCCGACCGAGCAGCCAAGAGTGCGCACCGCCTGGTCGATGTCGCTGGATTCCAGCCGTGGCGGGTTTTGCCTGCGGCTGACGATAGAGGATAGCGCCTGCGGCAGCTCCTCCCCGACCCGGTCCGAAGGCGAAGACTGGGAGAATGGCTGGCGCAGCCTGCCCTGCCGGGCGGCTTCAAGGCTCAAAGGCTGAGCGCGGCGCCGGCGGGCCGTGCAACAGCGCCGGCAGCACCACCCGCTCGGCGCAGTACCAGCCCTCGTCCGCATGGGCGAACACCAGTTTCTGCGCCGGCGCCAGCGTTTGTTCGCCCACCGCGGTAACCAGCGCGCCGGCGGCCTCCAGCGCCGCGTTGCGCAGCCGTATGGAGGCACTCTCCGGCAAGCTCCGCGTGCCGGTCTCGCAGCCGGCAACCGTGCCGGCGGGCAGATCGAGCAGGGCGTCCAGCTCGTCCTGGGTGCGCTCCAGCAGGCGGCGCAGGAAGTGGAGGCCGTCCGGCGCCAGGCGGTGATGGGAGCGGCAAAGCTCCAGCGTGATCGCCCGCATCAGCCCGTCCGGGTCGCGGTACTGCACGCCGCCGCCGGCCACGTTCTCATAGCCGTTCTTCAGCCACAGCTCGTTCAGGCCGCCGATGTGTTCCTTGTGCATGGTCGCCCTCCAGGCGCAAACGGTTCCGCCTCAGGTTGCAAACCACGTTCCGTGGCGGAGTGGAAGAAAGGCCGGCGATATCCGGCGGCCTGCGCGGGGAAAGGACGCGCGGCTGCGCGTCCCGGCCCTGCTGCTGCCGCATCCGTGCCGGCATGTTGGCCTTGCCGCTGCGTCGGACCGCACCGGCGGAAGGGGATTCCCGGTGCGGGAGTCGGTGGCGGGGGATAAGCGCGCCGGGGGCGCGGGCGCCTGGGTGCCGCCGGCTACCTGTCGGCTTGCTGCGGAGCGCGTCTGTGGCAACGGGCGCATCCGCTGCGGAAGGCGTGTCCCGGCTCATGGGCGGATCCGGGGCGCCCCGCCGGCAGAGATCCTGCGCGGGGAAAAATCTCCGCCGGCAGGGGCGTTCGCTTCGTTGGAGGGGAGGCCTGCCAGCAGCGCGTCCCTGCCGCAGTGGGGGGGCGCAGTGCTGCATCCCCATTCCGCGGAACGTGTCTTGCAGATCCCCTTGGGCGAAGGCGCCGGCATCCGGCCGCGCCGCATCTCACCGGGGGGACACACCCATGGCTCAAACCGCACTTTCCGCCGAAATGATGGCCTGCATCCAGGCCTGCCGGCATTGCCAGCGCATCTGCCTCAACATGGCCACCGGCCACTGCCTGGAGAAGGGCGGCCGGCATGTGGAGCCGGAACACCTGCGCACCATGCTCGTCTGCGCCCAGCTCTGCGGCACCGCCGCCGACGTGATGACCACCGGCTCCACCCTGCACCGGCAGGTCTGCGCGGTATGCGCCGACATTTGCGATGCCTGCATCTCCAGCTGCCGCGATCTGGACGAGATGGACGAGTGCATCGATGCCTGCGAGCGCTGCAAGGACAGCTGCGAGGCGATGACTTCGGAGTGAGGCGCTGGCTCCGAGGGCTGCAGCAGCCCAGGCGGGGAAGCCGGTGGCTTGAGTGACGCCGCTGTTTCCCCTGTCCGGCGTGGAAGGAGCGGGGGAGTCCCGCTGTACAGGCAGCCCGCCACTTATCCCCGGCCCCCGCGGGGTGGAGGGGTCGAGCCGGGTGCGGGATCGAGCGTTGGCGGCGGCGAGGGCGCAGCCCTGCGTCCGGCGGAAAAGGCAGGCCACGGTTTGTCCTGTGCCGATCGGCCTGTAACCCGGGAAGCGCGCCGTGCAACAAGGCAAGGCCGCGCCCCCTGCACCTTCCTCCCCCGGCCTCCCGCCGGCTATAGATCCGGATTCCTGTCTTCCCCGGTGCCGATGTCCAGCCGTCCGTCCGGGGCGCGGCTGGCGCCCGGCGCTTCTTCACTGCCCGCTTTCAGGCTGCCCATGCGTTGGCCCAGCGCGGCGAGGTCCAGCCGGCTCTTGCGCGCCAGCGGGAAGATCACCTTCTCCACCTGGTCCAGATGCTGGCTCAGGCGGTCGGCGAGCTTGCCGAAGGCGTCGCGGTAGCAGCCGTCGCGGTCCTCGCCGCCGTCCACGCCCTGGTCTACCGTGACCAGGCCCTCGGCCTGTTCGAGCAGCTTGCAATTGATCTCATGCTCGGCGCGCGCCTGGCCCACGGCGGGGTCGTCGCAGGCCTCGCCCAGGGCGGGGTAGAAAAGCTCGCTTTCCAGGCGGCAGTAGTGGATGAGCCGGCGCCGCAGTTCCGGCAGGGTTTCACGCAGGGCGAAGTCGCCGCGCGGGGGCGCGTCGGGCGATACGCCGATGGCGACCGTATCGGCTTTCTCGCGTGCGGCGGCGAGCAGCGAACGCAAGTCGCGGTGCTGGGCCTGGAGAAGTTCCAGGGCATCGGGGCTGCGGGTGTGCTCCATGATCGTCTCCTTCCCGGCAAGGCCAGTTGAACGCGAACGCGGCCACTGCGGCCGCCCGGCGGTAACGCAAGACCCATGCCGCCGTGGCGGGCGTGGAATGCCTGCCCGCTCGTCATGACGCAGCGGGTAGGAATTACATCGGGCGGTAAGAATTTCGCCCCTTTTTCGCCCCCGGAAGTTCGCCCGCCGGCCGCCATCTCCCGGGCGGTGCGGGCGGGCGTTCTCCAGGGCGTGGCGTGCCGCGCCCATACCCGGCGGGGTGGGCGGCTTTCCGCCGGATGAAGGGGAAGAGGGCGCCCGGGCGGGCCGGTTCTTGCCATGTGCCCGTCGGCGGGGGTGCGGGTGTGGAATGGTGCTTGCTCAGTCCGCACAAGCGGTTTGCTGCCGCGAGTATCCCTCCGTCAAGCCTTGTGAGGTCTAGCCATGGAAACCCGGACCATAGAAGCTACGACAGTCGAAAGCTCCCCGCTGATCAACGGCATCCACTGGAGCGCCATCTTCGCCGGCCTGGCGGTAGGGCTGGGCGTGCATCTGCTGCTGATGCTGGTCGGCATTGCCGCCGGCTTCGCCGTCTACGGCGCCGGCGCGCGGCCGGACGGAGGGAGCGTGTCCGTCGCTGCGGCGGTATGGAATACGGTGAGCATGCTGGTTTCTGCCTTCGTCGGCGGTTATGTGGCGGCGCGCAGTTCCGGTTTGCGCCGCAGTTCGGACGGCATGCTGCACGGCGTGGTGTCCTGGGGGGCGACCATGCTGTTCTTCGCCGTCATCACCGGTTCGCTCACCGGCAACGCGGTCACCGGCATGTTCGGCCTGGCCGCCTCCACGCCTACCGCGGCGGTGGCGCAGGCGGATGAATCCACCATGGGCGAGCTGTTCGCCAGCCTGGAGCGGGGCGACCGCGCCAGCGCGGTGAGCTTGCTGCGCGACCGCCTTGGTCTGAGCGAGGAACAGGCCGGGCGGGCGGCGGACCAGGCGCTGGCGATGATGGGCCGCGCCAGCGCCGGCACGCAGCCGGGCACGGTCAACGACGCCGCCCAGGCCGCTTCCATTGCCAGCACCTGGCTCAGCGTCGCCATTCTGCTGTCGCTGATGGCCGGCGCCGCCGGCGGCACCGTGGGTGCCCGCAGCGCCCGCATGCGCGCGATGCCGGGCCGCTATGGCGAACGCCGGGTGGTGCGCACCCGCAGCACCGCCCACCGCATGCCCACCGCGACCTGAGCCCGGCCGCCGGATGAATCCGGCGACGCTCGCGCACGATCCGATAGAAGGAGACCTGGCACATGACTGCAAGCACGCCCTTCCGCAATGGTCTGGCCGGCCTCGGTCCGGCCCAGGCCGGCGAGGAGCCGGCCACTTCCGTAGGCAGCGAGACCGGCCGCGCTGGCGAGGTGGACCCCTTCGTGGGTTCGGCCGAGGTGCCGCCGGATGCCGCCGCCAGCGGCGAGATCCAGGACCCGGCGCGCGCCAGGCCGCCCTCCGGCCGCGGCGATGGCGACGTCATCGCGGTGGACCGGCTGCAGGGCCAGGAAGTGAGCGGGGCGGCCGGTGTGCTGCTCGGCCGCGTCCGCCATGTGCTGGCGGATCTCACCGGCGGCCGCATCGCCTTCCTGGTGCTGGAACTCGATGGCCGCGGCGGCGACTGGCTGTGCGCGGTGCCCTGGCCTGCCTTCCGGCGCAAGGAGGACAGGCTGTCGCTGCCCCACGGCGCCGAGGAGTTGCGGCAGGCGCCGGGCTTCGCCGCGGACAGCTGGCCGTCCTTCGCCGACCCGGACTGGCTGGAGCAGCTCTACTTCTTCTTCGACTGCATGCCGTACTGGGTTGCCGACCGCCGCTGATTTCTCCTGCGGCGATGGCCGGAGCGGCCCGGGAACGTCGCTTGCAGGCTGCTGGCGGAGAAGCTGTGGCAGCGGGCGGTTCCGCCGCCGGGCGATGCGGGAGAGCCAGCATGGCGAGGGTGATCTGGAAGGGCGCGGTGAGCTTCGGACTGGTGCACATCCCGGTCTCCCTGCTGCCGGCCACCAATCGCGGCGGGGTGGATTTCGACTGGCTGGACCGCCGCAGCATGGACCCGGTGGGCTACAAGCGCATCAACAAGGCCACCGGCAAGGAAATCAGCAGCGAGAACATCGTGCGCGGCGTGCAGTACGAGAAGCACCGCTACGTGGTGCTGGAAGACGAAGAGATCCGCGCCGCCTACCCGGAAGCCACGCAGACGGTGGACATCGTCTCCTTCGTGGACAGCCGCGACATCCCGCCGATGTTCATCGACACACCCTACTACCTCGCGCCCGAGCGCCGCGGCGAGAAGGTTTATGCGCTGTTGCGCGAGGCGCTGCGCAAGACCGGCCGGGCCGGCCTCGCCCGGGTGGTGCTGCATAGCCGCCAGCGGCTGGCGGTGCTGCTGCCGGTGGGGCCGGCGCTGGTGCTCAACACCTTGCGCTGGGCAGCCGAAGTGCGCGGCATCGACGAAATCGGTCTCAAGGCCGAGACCCTGGAGGCCAGCGTGGCGAAGAAGGAGCTGGACATGGCCACCCAACTGATCGAAGGCATGAGCGAGGACTGGGCGCCTGCGCAGTACAGCGACAGCTTCGAGGCCCGGATCATGGAGCTGGTCGACCGCAAGGCCCGCGCCGGCAAGCTGGAGACGGTGGAGAGCGGCCGGGTGGAAAGCAAAGAGGGCGGCGGCGGTGCCGACGTCATCGATCTTGCCGAACTGCTCAAACGCAGCCTGGCCGGCAAAGGCAAGCCGGCCTCGGCGAAGAGCCCGGCGCGGGCCACGGAAGGCGAAACCCGCAGCCGCCGCAGCACCCGCAGAAAAGCCGGCTGAACAGACCGGCAGCGCCCCGACAGGGAGACGCCTCCAACCCCGATAACGAGAGCAGGCAGAGGCCAGAACGACAGAGAGCCCCGGCAGAGAGACCGGATCCAGGCCCGCTTCCGGACGGAGGCGGACAGGCAGGTGGAGCGCGGCGGCCATGATGGCTGCCTCGCCCCGCGGATGGACGACACGGCGCCGCTGGCGCGCGCCCGGAGAACCCGGGCTGGAGGGAGAAGGGCATGGAGGAACTGGGAAGAGGGGAGAGCTTGGGGCGCAAGGCCGACGCCGAGGGCGAGCCTGACGCCGCCACCGGTGCTGCCACCCTTGCCGAGTACGAACGCAAGCGGGATTTCACCGCCACCGCGGAGCCGCGCGCCGCGCAGCGCCGCCGCGAGCGCAAGCGCGCCGCCGCCGGTCTGCGCTTCGTCGTGCAGAAGCACGACGCCAGCCATCTGCATTACGACTTCCGCCTCGAGATAGACGGCACGCTCAAGAGCTGGGCGGTACCCAAGGGCCCCAGCCTGGACCCCGGCGTCAAGCGCCTGGCGGTGCAGGTGGAGGATCACCCGCTGGAGTACGCCGGCTTCGAGGGCCACATCCCCGAAGGCCACTACGGCGGCGGCGACGTCATCGTCTGGGACCAGGGCGCCTGGCAGCCGGCCGAGGCCGATCCCGCCACCGCTTATCGTGCCGGCAAGCTCAAGTTCCACCTGCTGGGCGAGAAGCTCTCCGGCGGCTGGACGCTGGTGCGCACCCGCTACGGCGACGCCGCCAAGGACAAGGCGCAGTGGCTGCTGATCAAGGAAGCGGACGAGGCCGCCCGCGCCGAGGGCGAGTACGACATCCTGGCGGAACGCCCGGAGAGCGTGCTGAGCAAGGCGCTGCTGCCACGCGAGCAGGGCGCGGCCTTATCCGCCCGGGAGGCGAGGCGAGCGGGGAAGGTGGCGGCGGAGGCCGCAGGCGCCGGCCCGGCGGCCGGGGCCATTTCGTCCATCCAGAGCGGGGGAGCGGCCGGCAAAACCACCGGCAAACCTGCTGGCCGCAGCGGCAGTGCCGCCGCCGGGGCGGACAAGCCGCTGCGCCGCGGGCGCAAGGCCGGCCTGCCGGCCTGGATCGCGCCGCAGCTCGCGGTGGCGGTTGACCAGCCGCCGCCGGGCCAGTGGCGCTACGAACTCAAGTTCGATGGCTACCGCCTGCTCGCCCGGCTGGAGAACGGCAAGGCGCGGCTGCTGACCCGCAATGGCCACGACTGGACCGCCAGGCTGCGCCCGCTGCAGCGCGCGGTGGAGGCCCTGGGGCTGGGCAATGCCTGGCTGGACGGCGAAATCGTGGTGCCCGACGCGCGCGGCGTGCCGGATTTCCAGGCCCTGCAGAACGCGCTGGACGAAGGCCGCAACGGCGACATCCGCTACTACCTCTTCGATCTGCTGCACCTGGAGGGCGAAGACCTGCGCAGCCTGCCGCTGGACAACCGCCGCGCCCGCCTGCGCCAGCTGCTGGGGCCGGAGGGGCATGAGCACATCTACTACTCGGAAGACTTCGCCGTGCCGGTGGAGGACATCCTCGCCGGCGCCTGCGAGCTGCACATGGAAGGCGTGATCGGCAAGCGTGTGGGCAGCCACTACCGCTCCGCCCGCAGCACCGACTGGATCAAGCTCAAGTGCAAGCTGCGCCAGGAGTTCGTCATCGTCGGCTACACCGCGCCGCAGGGCGGCCGCCGGGGTTTCGGCGCGCTGCTGCTGGGCGTGCATGACGAGCGTGGCGTGCTGCGCTATGCCGGCCGCGTCGGCACCGGCTTCACCAGCGAGAGCCTGAAGGCGCTGCACGCCCGGCTGCAGCCGCTGCGCCGCGATGCGGCGGCGGTGGAAGGCGCGCCGGACAGCGGCGCGCGCAGCCGTGGCGTCACCTGGCTGGCGCCGGCGCTGCTGTGCGAAGTGGAGTTCGCCGCGTGGACGCGCGAAGGCGTGGTCCGCCAGGGCGTGTTCCACGGCCTGCGCGACGACAAGCCGGCCACCGCCATCCAGCGCGAGCCGCGGCTGGCCGCCGCCGCGCTGGCGATCGAAGCGGGAGACAGGGAAATGGAACGGAAAGCAGCCAAGGGCAGGGCGGGCCGCAGCGCCACCGCCAAGGGCGCCGGCCAGGGCGCCGGCAAGCGGGCGGTGAAAGCCTCACCGCTGGTGTCGCCGGGCGACGCGCCGGACGAACCTCCGCCGGCGGGCAGCCACGACGACAGGCCGGCCTCGCGCGGCGCGGCGGCGGGCAGGGCGAAGGCCGCCAAGGCCACCGAAGCGGCGGTCCGGACGTCGCGACGCAAGTCCGCCCCGCCTGGCCCGGAGCGCGTCGCCGACATCGGCATCAGCCATGCCTCCCGCGTCATCGACCAAGCCAGCGGCTACACCAAGGGCGAGCTGGCCGCCTTCTACTGCCGCATCGCCGATCATCTGCTGCCCCATCTCAAGGGCCGGCCGCTGTCGTTGCTGCGCGCGCCCACCGGCGTTGCCGGCGAGCAGTTCTTCCAGCGCCACGCCGAGAACATGAGCATGCCCGGCATGCGCCTGCTGCCGGCCGGGCTGGACCCAGGCCACGACCGCCTGATGCAGGCCGACGACCTGGAGGCGGTGGTGGGCGCGGTACAGATGGGCACGATCGAGTTCCATACCTGGAACGCCGCGTCCGCCCGCATCGAGCGGCCGGACCGCATGGTCTTCGACCTCGACCCCGACCCCGCGCTGCCGTGGGCGCGCATGGTCGAGGCCACCCGGCTGGTGCTCACCCTGCTGGACGAACTCGGCCTGGAGGCCTTCCTCAAGACCAGTGGCGGCAAGGGCATGCATGTGGTGGTGCCGCTGGCGCGCCGGCACGGCTGGGACGAGGTCAAGGCCTTCGCCCGCGCGGTGTCGCTGCACCTCGCCCGCACCTTGCCGCAGCGCTTCGCCGACCGCATGGGGCCGAAAAACCGCATCGGCAAGATCTTCGTCGACCACCTGCGCAACCAGCGCGGTGCCAGTACCGTCAGCGCCTACTCGGTGCGCGCCCGGCCCGGCCTGGGCGTGTCTGTGCCCATCGCCCGGGAGGAACTGGAGCGCATAGACAGCGCCGCCGCGTGGACGGTGCACAGCGTCGAGGGCCGCCTCGCCAGGCTCAAGCGCGACCCCTGGGAAGGCTACGCCTGCCGCCAGAGGCTGACGCGCAGCATGGCCCGCCGGCTGGGGCTGAAGGCGGGGGAAAGCGGGCAGGGCGAGGAGGATTGAGGGCCGCCGGCCTCGGCGGGGCCCGCTCCTTCCCGCGCCCGCGCCTGGCCCGGCAACTGCCGCTGCATCCGGGGGACGCACCCCAGTCGCTGGCGGAAGTGGCTGTCTGCCTGCCGCCGCCTGGCTGATTTCATGCCGTCCCCAGGCCGTTCCCGGTTTGCTCCTGGCGAGAGACAAAGGCATCGGCGCCGCTGGTGCCCGCTGTGCCTTGCAGACAGCACGGGGCGGCTCCGGATTTCCCCCTGCTCCGCTAGAACGGATCAGCCGCCTGCCTGCCCGGCTTGCGCGCTTCTGCGGCAGACTCCCGCTTTACCGCTATCGCGCGGGGCGCCGGTGTGCACATGGGAGGCCGCCGCGCGCTCCTGCTTCGCCTCGCCAAACCAGCTGTCAGGGAGAGAAAAAGATGGGCAAACCGGGCCGGACTCCGGCAAGCATGCCAGGGCGGCGTACTGCCGCCGTAATGCGGTGGCTGGCTGCCGCGAGGCGGCCCGGTGCCGCTCCGGCGCCGTTCTGGCGTGCCGGGGGCGTCCAGCGGGGCGGCATCATGCGGGCCGGGCGCCGGGCGGGGCTGCGCTTGGCCCTGGCCGCCGGGCTTGCCCTGGCCGTCCTGCTGCCGTTCCCCGCCGCCACCGCCGCAAGCGGGTCGCCGCAGCCGCTTCCCGCGCTTGGTCTCGACACTAGCCGGATTTCGCTGTCCGGCCTGTCCTCCGGCGGTTTCCTCGCCGTGCAGTTCCAGGTGGCGCATGCCGATATCGTCCAGGGCGTCGGCATCATCGCCGGCGGTCCTTATTACTGCGCCCAGGGGCAGCTGCGGCGGGCCTTGAAGGACTGCATGTGCGCAGACCCGGAGCAGTGCCAGGGTGACGCGCTGAAGGCCGACATTCCCGCCGCCATCGCCTATCTCAGGAAGGCGGCCGCCACCGGCCAGGTCGCCGATCCGGCCCAACTGGCCCGCCACCGGGTGGTGCTGCTCTCCGGCAGCGCCGATACGGTGGTGCCCCCGGCGGTGGCCGACCGCCAACTGGCCGAGTTCTACCGCGCGGCCGGCGTGCCGGCGGAAAACCTGCTGCGCCCGGCGCTGCCGCCGGCCACCGCCCATCAGCTGCCGACGCTGGATGCCGGCACCGACTGCGGCAAGCAGGCCCCGCCCTACATCGGCCGCTGCGGCTTCGACAGCGCCGCCGCCATCCTGCAAGGCATCTACGGCGAACTGCGCCCGCCCGCCACGGAGAAGCCGGCCAACTGGATCGCCTTCGACCAGCGCCCCTACGACCCCCGCCGCCAGCGCGGCGTCTTCGGCATCAGCGGCGTGCATTTCTTCCCTTCCGGGCTGGACGACAGCGGCTGGCTCTACCTCCCCGACGCCTGCCGCGCCGGCGAACCCTGCCGCCTGCACATCGCCCTGCACGGCTGCCGCCAGGGCCAGAACTACGAACTCAAGAATGAGGACGGCGGCACCCAGGGCCGCTTCGGCACCCTCTACGCAAAATCCACCGGCCTCGCCCGCTGGGCGGAAAGCAACCACATCGTGCTGCTCTTCCCGCAGGCGAAGTCGATATCGCCCGTTCCCTACTTCTACGCCGCCAACCCGCTGGGCTGCTGGGACTGGTGGGGCTACAGCGGCGCGGGCTATGCCACGCGGAGCGGCGTGCAGATCCAGGCGTTGAAGGCGATGGTGGATGGGCTGGGGGCGGGCAAGGCGCCGCCGCGTTGAGGGAGGCTGCGGGGCTTGGGGGGCCGCAGGGCTGCGTCAGTTGCCTGGCGGGCCATCCTCCCGCGCCCGCCTGCCCATGTACGACTTTTCCCCCGCCGGCGCTGATTCCACGCCTGGCAGCCCGGCGCGATGCACCTGTAGCGGCGGGTGATCGTGCAGCGCTGCCTGCAGCGCGGCCACCACGTCGGCGCGCAGCGTGGTCCAGGCGGGGCCGCCGGCAGTGGCGTGGCGCTGGTTGAGTTCCAGTTCCACGCCGATGTAGTGCTCGGCCGGGTAGCGGCGGCGCAGCCAGGTGCAGAAGCCGTCGGAGCGGCCGGTGTAGGGGTAGTTGCGGCGCAGGCGGAGTCTGGGCGCGCGGCTGTGCAGGGCGGCGAGCCAGCGCTGGCAGAGGGCGACTTCACCGGGGCGGCCGGGGTCGTAGAGGAAGCCGGCGTCGGCATTGCGCAGCCGGCCGTCCAGCATGGGAGTGAAGCTGTGGCTGGAGAGGTGCACCACGGTGGCGCCGCGGGCTATGGCGGTGGCGATGAGCTTCTCCACTTCGTCCCGGTAGGGCTGGTAATGCTCGGCATGGATGCGGGCGCGCAGTTCTTGCGGCAGCGGCCGGGTGATTTCCGAGTAGCGCCTGGGGTGGCCGGGCGAGCGGTTGAGGTCCACCAGCAGCCGGCTGGTGGTGGCGGCGACCAGCGGGGCGTCCAGCGCGGCGGCCATTTCCTGGGCGAGCACGAGGGCGCCGGGGTCGTGGCCGCGGTGGCTGTCCAGCAGCGGGGCGTAGCCGGCGAAGTGTTCCCGGTACTCGGGCGGGATGTGCTTGCCGCCGTGCTCGCAGCTGACGAGGACGAAGAGGCCGCTGCTGGGCGCGGCCGGTGCGGCGGTGGCGCCGTGGGCTCTCAGCGGCGGGCGCCGTACTGGCGGTTGTCTTGCAGGCATGCGCTCAACTCCCGGTAGACGTCGCGCAGGCGGCCGGGGGCGTCGTCCAGCGCGATGGCGAGGCGGCGGGCCAGTGGCCCGTGCTCCTGGATGAAGCGCAGCGGCGGGCGTGCCTCCGCCGGCAGCAATCCGCTGGATTCGAAGCGGGCCAGCAGGGCGGACCACAGCTCGCCGGCGCGGCACGGTCCGATGCCGCAGTCCAGCAGTTCGAGGTAGCGGGCGTCGTCTATTTCGGCGCGCTCGGCGTCGCGTATGCAGCGCTCGAAGAGGGCGACCAGTGCCGGGGTGTCCAGGCCGGCGTCGGCCTGGGCGCAGGCGCCGTCGTAGAGGTGGCGCACCAGGGCAACGGTGGCGGCGGCGATGGCGAGGTCGGCGCGCGGGCATTCCTGGGTATCCAGCACGCGGATCTCGATGGCGCTGCGTTCGAAGCGGGGTGCGGCGCCGCGCACGTTCAGCCATTCGTGGCGCAGCGCGCTGGCGTCGCCCTTGCAGGGCACGGCGCCGTACTCCGCCACCTCGCGGTACATCGGCGCGAGTACCTGTGCGCGGTACTCGGCTTCGGAGTAACTGGGGTCGGGGATGCACTCGCCCATGGAGGTGGGCACTTCGCGCTGGTGCTGGCGGTACACCGCCAGGCGGTAGTCCATGCAGCCGGTGGGGCGGCTGTCGGCCCAGGGCGAGCTGGCGGCCAGCGCCGGCAGGATGGGCAGGGCGAGGCGGATGGCGGCATGCAGGCGGGCGAATTCCTCGTCGCCGGCGAAGGGCAGGTTGAGGTGCATGCTCTGCAGGTTGCCCCAGCCGTGGCGGCGGCAGTTGAAGATGCGGTCGTAGCAGCTGTAGAGGGCGGCGCGGTCCCAGGTCCACAGCCGGGTTTCGGTGGTGGGGTCCATCCACGGATGCATGCCGCCGGGCAGCAGCCGGGCGCTCATGCCGGCCAGCAGCTCGTTGGCGGCGCGCACCTCGGCGTGGAAGGCCTCCGCCAACCCTTCCAGGCGGGCGACCGGCGCCGGGTTCTTGATCTCGATGACGTGCAGCGCCAGTTCGTTGGACCAGGCCATGGCGCCGCGCGGCACGTCCGCGGCCGGGTGGCCGGCGGCGGCGCACAGCAGCTGGTCGGCGATGGGCTTCACGTCGAGGTGGGCCTGGTCGACGATCATGTATTCCAGCTCCACCCCGTAGCCGGCGAAGGCGGGGAGGGGCCGGGTGGCCGGTGCCGGCTGGAGATGCGTGTCGCTCATGCTTCGCCTCCGTCGCGGCGGCGTTCCAGCCGGCGCAGGAAGACCCCCATGACTTCGCGGTAGAGGGCGTCCTTCAGGATGCCGTCCTCGTTGCCCGCGTCCACATTGGGGTTGTCGTTGATCTCGATGATGCAGTAGCGGTTGCCCGACTGCTTGATGTCCACGCCGTAGAAGCCGTCGCCGATGAGGTTGGCGGCGCGCAGGGCGATGTCCACCACTTCCTCCGGCGCTTCGCCCACCGCCAGTGCCTCGGTGGCGCCCTCGCGCGGACCGCCGGCGGCCTTGTGGTCGATGATCTGCCAGTGGCCTTCGGCCATGTAGTACTTGCAGACAAAGATGACGCGGCGGTCGAGCACGCCCACCCGCCAGTCGAAGTCGGTGGGCAGCCATTCCTGCGCCACCACCAGGTCGGACTTCTCCAGCAGGGTGGTCACCTGCTCGCGCAGTTCCTGCTCGGTTTCCACCTTGTCCACGCCGGAGGAGAAGGAGCTGTCCGGCTGCTTGAGCACGCAGGGCAGGGCGAGCATGGGCACCACCTGGTCGATGTTGCCGCGGTGGATCAGCAGGGTGCGCGGCGCCGGCAGGTTGTGGTGGGCCAGCAGTTCGGCCAGGTAGACCTTGTTGTTGCACTTGAGGATGGAGTCGGGATCGTCGATCACCACCAGCCCTTCGCCCTCGGCGCGGCGGGCGAAGCGGTAGGTGTAGTGGTGCACGAAGGTGGTGTCGCGGATGAAGAGGGCGTCGAACTCGGGCAGGCGGCCGAAATCCGCCGGGGTGATGAACTCCGGCCGCATGCCCAGCGCGGCGGCGGCGCTGGCGAACTTGTCCAGCGAGGCCGGGTTGGAGGGTTGTTCGCCGCCGTCCGGGTTGTGCAGGATGGCGAGCGCGTAGTCGCGCGCCGGGCGGCCGTCGTCCAGCCGGCCACGGGTGGAGAAATGGCTGGCGGCGGCTTCGTAGAGGAAGTTGCGGTGGGTGTCGGAGAGCTCGTTGATGCCCACCAGCCGCACGCTGCGGGTATGCCAGTGGCCGCCGGCGCGCTCGAAGCGCACCCGCAGCAGCGGCGCCTGCAGCAGCGCGAACAGTTGCTGGGCGAGCACGTTGTAGCGCTGGGCGAGGTTGCGGCCGAAGTACACGCTGAGCTCGAAGCGGTCCGCCTTGAGCGGCGCCAGCGTTTGCTCCACCAACTGCGACAGCCGCGCGGTGAGCACTTGCACCAGGTTCTGCGACTGCAGGTCCTCTATGGTGCCGGCGCGCGGCCAGGGCCGGTGGCCGCGCGCCTCGGCCAACAGGGAGACGTAGTAGCCCAGGCTCTGGTAGCGGTAGGAGCGGCACAGGTTGAACACCCGCGCCGCGCGGTCTTCGCCGTAGGCGGGGTCGGTGAGGTAGCGCCGGGCGGGAACCACGGTGATGCCGGCCCCGCCCGCCGGCCAGTCTCCGGCGTCGTCCACAACGATCAAGGTGCTCATAGGCTGTCTCCGGTGGGGTCGTGCTGCCGGCGTGGTGCGATCACCAGCAGGTTGGCGTCGTGGGTGACGATGCCGAGCAGCACCGCGTTGAACACGCGGTCCATGCGTATCCAGTAGTCGCGGGTGCCGCCGTAGGGGTGGGGGCCGTAGGGGTCGGCCACCAGCAGCTTGCGCGCCGGCCTGTCGTAGCCGGCGATGACGACGAAGTGGCCGGCGGGCTTGCCACGCACGTCGTCCGGGATGTCGGTGGGGCCGTACTCCCGCGCGCTGCGGTAGAGGAAGGTGGAGCTGAGGCCGGTGATGATGGGCCAGCCGCGCCGCAGCAGGCCGCGCACCAGCGGCGGCGAGAGGTCGCTGAAGCGCAGCCTGCCGCCCAGGCGCAGGAATTCCAGGTAGCCCTCGGTGGCGTGCAACAGGCGCGGATCGGTCTTGAACTCGCGCTGCATGCGCAGGCGTTCGGCGATGTCCATGCGCTGGCGGAACCAGGTGGGGTCGAACACGGTGACGTTGTAGGTGTAGATGGTGGCCGAGTAGCCCCGGGCCAGCGCGTCGCAGGCGAGGAAGACGGCGAAGGTGCCGCCATGCGTCAGCGTGCGGGTGCGGCTTATCACCTCTTCCAGTGGCGCTTCCTCGCCCCAATAGCGGTAGATGGACTGCAGGCAGGTGGGGCCGCAAGTGGTCTCCGTCGGCTGCGGCATCATGTTCAGCGGCAGATGCAGGGAACTGGGCAGCATGTCGGGCTCCCCCTTTCAATGGCGCGTGGGCGGCGGAATCTCCATGTTCACGGGTTCTTCCATTGGCGGCCCGGGCTCCGGCTCGGGATCGCGCAGCGGGTCGCGGTTGGGCACATGCTCGGGAACCGGATCGGGCGCGGGGTTGGGCACCGGTTCCGGCCGGTGGGCCCGCAGCGGGCAGCTTGCCGCGGGCAGGGGAAGAACCGTCTCCATCGGGATGTGCATATCGGCCTCCGGATCATCGTGGCTGGGGATGTCGCAAACGGCGTGCCTCGCCCCCCGGCGGGCGGGCCGGCGGGTACGGGGCTTGCAGCTCTCAGCTGCAGCATAGACCCGCCTGGAGCAGTCCTCAGGTGTGGCGCTCCATGCTGCGTTTTTTCCGTTATTTCAAGGAGGTGCACACCATGCTGGTACGAGATGCGATGAGCAGGGAGGTGAAGCTGGTCAAGCCCGGCCAATCCCTGCACGAAGCCGCGCGGATGATGGCCGACTGCGACGTCGGCTCCTTGCCGGTGGGTGAGAACGGCCGCCTGGTCGGCATGGTCACCGACCGCGACATCGCCATCCGTGGCGTGGCCGCCGGCATGCCGGGGGAGACGGCGGTGCGCGAGGTGATGAGCGAGCGGGTGAAGTATTGCTTCGACGACGACGACCTCGACGGCGTCGCCCGCAACATGGGCGACATCCAGTTGCACAGGCTGGTGGTGCTGGATCACGACAAGCAGATGGTGGGCATCATCTCGCTCGCCGACCTGGCCAACCGCCAGGGCGAGCGGCCAGCAGGGCAGGCGGTATGCGGCATCTCGCAGCCGGCGCGCAGCCCGGGCAGCTCCGCTACCCCGTCCGCAATCCGCAATAGCGGCGGGCCGGGTTCCAGCAGCCAGATGTCCTGAGCCTGTCCTGAACCGTGGCCGGCCGCGGGCCGGGCTGCACGAGGAAACGCCCCTTGCGGGGCCGCCTTTCAAGCCCAAGGAGCGGCGGCCCCGCAAGGGGTCTTGCTGCTGGCGCGGCGCGGGGCAGGCCGCCGCGCCCGCCGCTATATCGCACCCATCAACAGCAGGACGAGGACGACCACCAGGACCAGGCCGATGAGGCCACTGGGCCGGTAGCCCCAGCCGGCGCTGTGGGGCCAGGTAGGCAGGGCGCCGATCAGGAGCAGGATGAGGATGACCAGCAGGATGGTCGATACGGTCATGGCATGTCCTCCTTATTGTGGCGGCGGGGGGCCGCGGTGCCGGCAAAGGCGCAGCTTTCATGCCCGGCCCGCCGGGGGCGCGGCCAGGGGCGGCGGCCTGTAATAGTTACCGGACGGATGGCGTTTTTTCAGGGATTCGCGCGGGCGGAGACGCGGCGGCGGGCCTCGGCAAGCGGAAAGAGCCGAAAAACCCCGCCAAAGCCAGGGGGAAGCGGGAGCAAGACGGGTGAAAGCGGCAGAAATCCTCTTCAACACGGGGTTTCACCGCCCTGGCCGGTGAAAGTGGCTGCCGAACGCCGGAAGAAAGGCTGGTGGCGGGATGAGTGCGCCGGGCGCGGGAGTGGGCGCAAAGGCTGCGTTTCGGGTGGGTTGCCGGGCAGCGGGAATCTGAATGCCGCTCTGGCTCCCCGGTGGCTGCGGCCTCCACGCGGCCGGTGCAGTGGCGGTCAGCCGCCGGGGGAGGCACGCCGATTGCTGCCGCGACGGTCGTAAACAGCCGCTTCCGGACCGAGGAGGTCAGCCATGCTCTATTACGCCGCGGTTTTCCTTGTCATCGCCATCATCGCCGCCCTGTTCGGCTTCGGTGGCATCGCTGCCGGCGCCGCCGGCATTGCGAAGATCCTGTTCTACATTTTCCTGGTGGTCTTCGTGGTGTCCCTGGTGCTCGGTGTCCTGCAACGCTAGCCGGGGAGGCCGATGAGCATGAACTGCATGAGCCCCCCGATTTCCCTGGGCGCCGCAGCCGCCGCCAGCCTCGCCGGTTTCCACGGTGCCGGCGCGCTGCCGCCCCTGTTTGCCGTCGTGCGCGGCGACCTGCCCGCCGGCGCCGCGACGGCACGGCGGCCACGCCCGGCCCGCCTGTTCGTCGCCTTGTTCGCCCTCTGCAGCCTGGCGTTGGCCGGCTGCGGCGACAAGATACAGACGGAGGAAGGCCCGACCTCGGTCAGCGAAACCTCCCGCCGCGCGCCGGAGCCGATGAACGACGACGTGCTGAGGGCGCGGGTGAATGCTGCGCTGGGCGCCGACAGCCGGGTGCAGGCCAGCGCGATCACCGTCACCGTCAGCCGCGGCCAGGTCACCCTGAACGGTCTGGTGCCGGCCGACCAGATCACCCGGGCGGACGCCATCGCCCGCGAAGTCACCGGCGTGGAGGAAGTGATCAACGCCCTCCGCCCGGTGATGCCGGCGTCGTGAGCCGCGCCGCCGCACGCAACGGCCGCCGCGCCATCGCGCGCTGGGGCCGGCGCGAGCACCGCGATCCGGCCGGCGCCGCGGCGCGCGGTGGCGGCCATCCGCACGCCGCCGGCCCTGCGGCCGCGTCGGCGCGCGATTCCGAATCCAGGCTTTCCAACCACCGGAGGAACCCGGCGATGATGAACAGACGATCCATGTTAGGCGCTGCTGCCGCGGCGCTCGCGCTGCCGCTGCTTGCGGCCTGCGCGCCCACCGCCACCCGCCAGTCCACCGGCGAATACGTAGATGACGCCACCATCACCGCCCGGGTGAAGGCCAGGCTGGTGGACGATCCGGCGGTGAAAGCCCGCGAAGTGAAGGTGGAAACCTATCGCGGCGTGGTGCAACTGAGCGGCTTCGTCGCCACCGCGGCGGAAGCGCGCCAAGCGGTGGAACTGGCGCGCGGCGTCCCGGGGGTGCAGTCGGTCAAGAATGACATTCTCATCAAGCCCGCAGCCTGAGCCTGCAGGCTCGCGCACTGAGCCAACGGGCCCGCATCCCGAGCCGCCAGCCCCCGCGGGCAGGCGCTGGCCGCAGTGGGGGCTGCTGCTCCTGCTGTGCGCCTTGCTCGGCGCCTGCGTGTCCGGCCCGGCGGCCCCGCTGCCGGAGGCGGCCGGCAAGCCGCGCCTCGCCGAACTGCGGGTGGAGGACGAACGCGGCCCGCTCAGCGCCCGCCGCGCCGAAGCGGCGGTGCGCCGTCTCGGCCGCGATGCCAGCGAGCACAGCCTGCTGGCGCACCACCTCGCCCAGGTGGAGGGCGTGGTCAGCACGCCGCTGGTGTTGGGCAACGATGCCCACCTGCTGGTGGATGGCCCGAAGACGCAGGACGCCATGTTCCAGGCCATCGCCCAGGCGCAGCATCACATCGATCTCGAAACCTACATCCTCGAAGCCGACGGTGCCGGCGAGCGCCTGGCCGAGCTGCTGGAGGAGCGGCGGGCGAAAGGCGTTGAAGTGCGGGTGCTGTACGACAGCGTCGGCTCCATCGCTACCCCGGCCGCCTACTTCGAACGGCTGCGCGCCGCCGGCGTGGCGGTGTGCGAGTTCAACCCGGTGAATCCGCTGCGGCTGGCGCGCGACACCCGGCTCAACATCAACAACCGCGACCATCGCAAGATCCTGGTGGTGGACCGCCAGGTGGCCTTCACCGGCGGCATCAACATCAGCGCCGTCTACAGCTCGGGCTCCTTCGGCCGCAAGGTGAAGACGCCGGACCCGAAATCCGGCTGGCGCGACACCCACGTCATCGTCCGTGGCCCGGTGGTATCCCAGTTCCAGAACCTGTTCGACGAGGGCTGGCAGAACCAGCGCTGCCAGCCGGAAACCCCGCCGCGCGAAGCGGTGCAGGCCAAGGCGCCCGGCCGTGCCGGCGCGATGGCGATGCGGGCGGTGGCCGCCGACCCGGCCAGCCAGCGCAGCGAACTCTACGTTGCCCTGCTGTCCGCCATCGACCACGCCAGCAAGCGGGTCTGGCTTACCTACGGTTACTTCGTGCCGGACGAGCGCACGCTGGAATCGCTGGTCGCTGCCTCCCGGCGCGGGGTGGACGTGCGCCTGGCGCTGCCCGGCTTCAGCGATTTCTGGGCGCCTTTCCACGCCGGCCGTTCCCATTACGACACCTTGCTGGAGGCCGGCATACGGGTGTTCGAGCGCCGCGATGCGCTGCTGCACGCCAAAACGGCGGTGATAGACGGCGTGTGGTCCAGCGTCGGCTCCACCAACCTGGACTGGCGCAGCTTCGTCCACAACTACGAGGCCGACGTGCTGGTGCTGGACGCCGGCTTCGCCCGCGAGATGGAGGCTTTGTTCGCCCGCGACGAGGCCGCCTCCCACGAGATCCTGGCGCAGGAGTGGAAGCGCCGCGATGTCGGCGAGCGCTTCCTGGAGTGGCTGGCCCGGCGCTGGGAATACTTCCTGTGAAGGCGCTGGCAGGCGGGGGCCGTCCATCATCCGCACAATCCGGGGGCGCCCATGCCTTGGCTGAAAGTCTTCCACTTCGCCGCGCTCATCGTCTGGTGCGGCCTGTTGCTCTACCTGCCGGTGCTGGTGCGCGCCGCCTGGGCGCCGCAGGACGCAGCCGAAGACCGGCTGCACGCGCGGCTGGCGCGCCTGCTCTTCATCGGCTTCGCCACACCGGCTGCCTTGCTCGCCATCGCCTCCGGCACGGTGCTGTTCCTGCGCGAGGACGTGGTCCAGCTGTGGCTGGTGGCCAAGCTCACCGCGGTGGCCGGCATGGTGTGCTGCCACGCCGGCTGCGGCGCGCTGATCCTGAAGGTGGAGCGCGATCCGCCACCGCCGCTGCGCTTGCGCGCGCGGGCGGGCGCTTGCGGCCTGGGCGCGGCGCTTTCCATCGGCTTGACGCTGTGGCTGGTGCTGGCCAAGCCTTTCCAGTGAGCGGCGCCGCCTTGCCCTCAGGCGCCGCTGCGGCCCTCCGCTTCGGCCGCCGCGGTGCCCGGTGGCGCATGCGCTTCCACCGGCCGGCTCTTGTGATGCACGCCCACCGCATGCTCGTAGACCAGGCGGCCGCCGAGGTAGCCGGCGAGGGCGATCAGCACCGCGGTGAGCAGGGAGAGCCAGGGGCCGGCCAGCGCCACGCCGTCTTCCGCGCGCAGCCGGACCAGCCAGTTGAGCGAGGCGGCGGAGAGCATCATCACCGCGATCAGCGCATGGCACCAGGCGGTGATCTTTTCCCGGATGCGCCGCACGCTGAGCAGATCGACCAGCCCCATGGCGCTCGCCAGCCAGCCGCCGCCGGCGCCGACGCCGGCCAGCCACAGGCCGGCGCGCGCCCAGAAGGGGTCGGCGGTGAGCCACCAGCCGGCATCCACCGCCACCAACCCGATCAGCGCCGCCACCGGGAAGTGGATCAGCATGGGATGCAGCGGATGGCCGCCGATGGCGGCGCGGCTGCGTATCGGCTCGGGCACTTCGTCCGGCAGTGGTGGCGCCAGAGGCAGGTCGGGCAGATGGGGGCGGTGGGGCATGGAGCTCTCCTCAAGTCCGGGTTCCAGGGCGGCGGCGCGGCCATCCGCGCGGGAGGGGCAGTGGCGGTGATCGCTGCTTCAGGGTGTGCGCCTGCCGGCGGCCAGAGGCCGGGGCGACGGGCTGCGGCATTGGGCCATTCCCCCGCCGGGGGCGGTCTTGCCGGCCTGCTGGCGCTGGCCGGCATGTTGGCTTGCGTGCTGGCTGGCTGCGCCGGGCCGGTCTCCACCCTGCAACCGGCGGGCCCGGCGGCGCGGGAGGCGGCGCAGCTGTGGTGGGGCATGCTGACGGTGGGCGTGATCGTGCTGATCGGCGTGGTGGCGCTGTGGCTGCATGCGCTGCGGCGGCCCTCGGCCATGGTCGGGCCCGCGGAGGCGAAGCGCATCACCCTGCTGTGGTTGGTGGGTGGCGGCCTGCTGCTGCCGGGCTTCACCCTCATCGCCCTGCTGGCCTTCGGCATTCCGGCCGGCCATCGCATGCTGCCCCTGCCGCTCGCCGGCGGCGAGGCGCCGCTGCGCATCGAGGTCATCGGCCACCAATGGTGGTGGGAGGTGCACTACCCGGACAGCGGCGTGGTGCTGGCGGACGAGTTGCATCTGCCGGCCGGCCAGCCGGTGGATGTGGTGGTGCGCAGCGCGGACGTCATCCACTCGTTCTGGATTCCCCGCCTGGCCGGCAAGATCGACATGGTGCCCGGGCGCAGCAACCTGATCCGCCTGCAGGCGGACGAGGCGGGCGAGTACCGCGGCCAGTGCGCCGAGTACTGCGGCGTCAGCCACGCCTTCATGGTGCTGCGGGTGGTGGCCCACGAACCGGCGGCCTACGCCGCCTGGCAGCAGGAGCGCGGTGGATGAGCGGCGAGGCGAGCGACTGGCCGCGGCCCCGGGGCGGCGGAAAGGGCGAGGGAGGTGGCGCGGGCACCGGCGCGGGCACCGGCGCGGCCGACAAGGTTCCGCAGTCCAGCGACGGCGATCCCGACCCCGCCCGCCTGCACGAGGACTTCAACGCCGTCTGGGGCAATCCGCGCGGCTGGCGCTCGGTGACCATCGTCAACCACACCGCCATCGGCCTGCGCTTCATGCTCACCGGCCTGGGCTTCTTCCTGTTCGGCGGCCTGCTGGCGATGCTGATCCGCACCCAGCTGGCGCTGCCGGGCCACACCATCATGACGCCGGAGGTGTATGCCCAGGTCTTCACCATGCATGGCACGGTGATGATGTTCCTGTTCGCGGTGCCGATGATGGAAGGGCTGGCGGTGTACCTGCTGCCCAAGATGCTGGGCGCGCGAGACCTGGTGTTCCCGCGGCTGTCGGCGCTGGGCTACTGGTGCTACCTGTTCGGCGGGCTGATCCTGTGCGCAAGCCTCTTCCTCGGCATCGCGCCGGACGCCGGCTGGTTCATGTACACCCCGCTGGCCAGCGCCACCTATACGCCGGGGCCGAACTCGGATTTCTGGCTCATCGGCATCACCTTCGTCGAGATCTCGGCGGTGTCCGCCGGCGTCGAGCTGGCGGTGTCCATCCTGCGCGCCCGCGCGCCCGGCATGTCGCTGGACAAGATGCCGCTGTATGCCTGGTACATCCTGACCATGGCGATGATGATCATCATCGGCTTTCCGCCGCTCATCCTCGGCAGCATCCTGCTGGAACTGGAACGCGCGGCCGGCATGCCCTTCTTCGACCCCACCCGCGGCGGCGATCCCATCCTGTGGCAGCACCTGTTCTGGCTGTTCGGCCATCCGGAGGTGTACATCATCTTCCTGCCGGCGGCCGGCATCGTGTCCACCCTGCTGCCGGTGTTCGCCCGCCGGCCCATCGTCGGCTACGCCTGGGTGGTGGTGGCGGTGCTCACCACCGGTTTCATCAGCTTCGGCCTGTGGGTGCACCACATGTTCACCGTCGGCATTCCGATGCTGGCGCAGGCCTTCTTCTCCGCCGCCAGCATGCTGGTGGCCATCCCCACCGCCATCCAGGTGTTCTCCTGGATCGCCACCCTATGGCTGGGGCGGCCGGTGTTCCACCTGCCGATGTTGTGGCTCACCGGCTTCCTCGTCATCTTCGTCGCCGGCGGCCTCACCGGGGTGATGCTGGCGCTGGTGCCTTTCGACTGGCAGGTGCATGACACCCACTTCGTCGTCGCCCACATGCATTACGTGCTGGTGGGCGGCATGTTCTTCCCGCTGATCGCCGGGCTGTACTACTGGCTGCCGCACTTTTCCGGCCGCATGGCCTCGCCGGCGCTGGGGCGCTGGGGTTTCTGGCTGGTGTTCGGCGGCTTCAACCTCAACTTCCTGGTGATGCACTGGACCGGGCTGCTGGGCATGCCGCGGCGGGTGAACACTTACGAGACCGGGCTGGGCTGGGACCTGCCCAACCTCGTCTCTTCCATCGGCGGCTTCATCATGGCGGCCGGCGTGGTCACCGTGCTGGCGGACATCCTGCTGCACTTCCGCTTCGGCCGGCCGGCGCCGGACAACCCGTGGCAGGCGGATACGCTGGAGTGGGCCACCGCGCTGCCGCCCAGTCCCTACAACTTCATCAGCCTGCCTCGGGTGGAGGGCCGCCACCCGCTGTGGGACCAGCCCGGCATCGGCCGCGAGCTGGCCGCCGGCCGTGGCGGCCTGGCGGTGATAGACCACGGCCGGCGCGAAACCTGGGGCACCGATCCGGCCAGCGGCGAGGTGAGGGAGATCATCCACCTGCCGGGCAATACCGCGCTGCCCTTCCTCGCCGCGCTGTCGCTGGCGGCGCTGTGCATCGCGCTGCTGGCCAAGGCCTACGGCGTGGCGCTGGCGGCGGCGGTCGTGGTGGCCGGGCTGCTGCTGCGCTGGTCGTGGGAAAACGGCGCCCACCCGGCCGCCGCGCCGGACGCCCGTACCGCGCCCGGCGACCCGCCGCTGCATTCCCGCACCGCCGATGGCCCCGGCCTGTGGGGCATGGCGCTCACCCTGCTGGCGGATGGCGCCCTTTACCTGGCGCTGCTGTTCGGCTGGGTCTACCTGTGGACGGTGGGGCCCACCTGGCAGGTGCCGGAGGGCGGCGGCATGGCCGGCAGCGCCGGCCGCCTGCTGCTGGCGGCGGCGGTGGTGCACACCCTGGCGCAGTTCGGCATGCGCCGGATGGCGCGGGGCGGGGCGTTGCGGCACGGCGCTGCCGCCTTCGCCGCGGTGGCGGCCGGCGGTGCGTTGGCGCTGGGGCTGGTCTACGCCGCGCTGCAGGCGGCCGCGCTGGTGGTGACGGCAACCGCCCATGACGCGGTGATCGCGGTAGTGCTGGGCTATTCCCTGGCCCACCTCGGCATGGCCACCGCCGTCACCCTGCTGCAGGCGCTGCGGGTGCGCCGCGGTTACGTCGGCCTGGAAGCGCCCTACGAACCGCTGGTGGTGGCCCGGCTGTGGCACTACAACGGCGGCGTGCTGTGGAGCAGCTATGCGGCGCTGGTGCTGTTCCCGCCGGCCTGGGGCGGCATATGAAGCCGCCGGCCTTCCATCCGGTGCAGATTCCGCTCGGGCTCACGCTGTGGAGCCTGTGGTTCGTGGCGCTCTATGGCGGCACCGCGGTGGCCTGCGAGCGGCTGGCGCCGGCGGCGGAGGAGGGCGGCCCGGCCGCCATCAACCTGGGCTTCCTGCTATTCACCCTGGCCGCCGCCGCGGTGCCCGGCCGCTACGCCTGGGGTTGCTGGCGCGCCGCCCGGGCGTGCGCCGGCCGGCCGCCGCAGGAGCGCTTCGCCGCCCGCGTCGGCGCCGCGCTGCATCTGGTGGCGGTGGTCGCGATGCTGTTCATCGGCCTGCCGCTGCTGGGACTGCCGCCATGCCTATGAGGCCTGCCGGGGCGCAAGCCCCCTTGCCGGGCGCAAGGGCAGCGCTGCTGGCGGCCTGGCTGCTGGCGCCGGTGCCGGCGCTGGCTCACAGCCCTTTCGACGCCGGCCAGCCGGATCGGCTGCCGTTGCTGGCGGGCGCGGTACTGATGGCGCTCGCCTGGCTGCTCTACCTGCGCGGCGTGCGCTTGCGCCCGCCGCCGCCCGGCGCCCGCAGCGCCTTCCACGCCGGCATGGCGTTCGCGGTGTTCGCGGTGTTTGGCCCGCTGGACGACTGGGCGGAGAGCAGCACCGCGATGCACATGATCCAGCACATGACGTTCATGGTCGTCATCGCGCCGCTGTGGGCGCTGGCCGGGCCGCTGCCGCAGTGGCGGGC
>Ga0209699_100247_pt1 | contig 45759 bp, 40 predicted proteins | sample SynthPrep_1_END__FD_187204 | JGI IMG/M metagenome (GOLD analysis project Ga0209699, IMG submission 187204) | Synthetic microbial communities from Ohio, USA - SynthPrep_1_END_DS7_MetaG (SPAdes) (version 2) | ecosystem: Engineered > Bioreactor > Aerobic > Activated sludge | place: USA: Ohio...
GCAGGCCCACAGACGCGCCTGGGGTTGCAGGTCATCCAGCGCCAGCAGGGCCTGGTCACGCAGCGACGCATAAAGCTTGAGAAAACCGTCGTGCACCAGGCCGACGTTGGCCTGCCAGGGATAGTCGCGCTGATCCAGGTCGAGGTCATCGAGCCAGTCCTGCACCGACTCGGTGCCCCGGAACACCAGGTAGCAATCACCCTGCGGGTCACGGGCGGCGAAACCGAAGGGCTCGGACTCGTTGAACAGGTGCCACTCGCTGAGCACGCTCCAGATCGGCGCGGAGAGCTGCCAGCCGTCCAGTTGCGGTTGCTGCCAGTGAAAGTGCTCGGGCTGGCGTGGGCGCTGCTGCGCCAGCCACTGTTCGTACTGGTCGTAGGCGATCATCACCAGCTCGGCGCAAAGCAGGCCGCGCGACAGCTGGTAGGTGGGCGGGAAGTACAGGGGCAGACTGGACATGACGAGGCCTCCTTGCGGGTAGCGGGATGATTGCAGTGTAGAAGCATCCGTGCCATACGGCATTTGATATTGATTCTCGACTGCATATAATTGGCCATCATTTCCACTGCCTGCCGACACCGTGACGGACGCCCAACACAAGCTCGATCTCTACCTGGCGCATCGCAGTGCACTGATCGACTACGCCACCTCGATCGCAGGCGCTCGCAGCCAGGCCGAAGACGTGGTGCAGGAGGCCTGGCTGCGCTTCGCCAATGCCAGAAACAGTGGAGAAATCGGCAATCCGGTGGGTTACCTGTATCGCATCGTGCGTAACCTGGCTCTCGACCTTACCCGTCGCACGGCCAGCGAGCAACGCGACCCGGACAGCCCTCAGCAGTTGCTCAGCCTGCCCGCCAGCACCCCCTCGCCGGAAGACCAGGCCTGCGACCAGGATGCGCTGGATGTCATCGCCACGGCCCTGGCGGAACTACCAACCCGCACCCGCATCGCCTTCGAGATGCATCGCCTCGGCGGCCATACCCTCCAGCACATCGCCAGCCACCTCGGCATTTCCATAGGCCTGGCTCACCAACTGGTGCGCGATGCCCTCAGTCATTGCGCCAGCCGCTTGGGCGACGACGACCACTGATGCGACACTCACACCTCCGCAGACCTGAAAGAAATCGTCGCCCATACGTCATGCCGGAAAGCCCGATGGATGAAAACGCCACAGTGAACACCGACCCGGCCTGGGAAATGGCGATGGACTGGCTGTTGCGCATGCAGGCGCAACCACAGGACGAGGCGCTGCGTCAGGCCTGCATCGACTGGCAGAACCAGGCCCCCGAACATGCACGGGCCTGGCGCAAGGCGCAGCGCGTCTGGCAGCTCAGCGGCGAGGTACCGGCGCAGCATGCGGATCAGTGGCAGACGCCTGCTGCCCACCTCCCCCGGCTGCCTGCCCGCAGGCGACGGCGCTTCCTGCCGCTGGCCGGCGCCGCCCTGGCCGCCTGCCTGATCATGACGCTGAGCATGCTGCTGCCTGCTACGGGCTGGCGCACCGGCACCGGCGAATATCGGGTGCAAGCGCTGAGTGATGGCAGCACCGTCACCCTCAATGCCGGCAGCCGCCTGCTGGATCACTCCAGTGCCGAGCAACGACGGGTCAGCCTGAACGAAGGTGGCGCCTTCTTCGAAATCGCTCCCGACCCCGACAGACCCTTCGTCGTCGAGGTGGGCAATACGCGCATAGAAGTACTGGGTACTGCCTTCGATGTCTTCGCCGACGCGAACGACCTGAGCCTGAGCGTCGAGCACGGTTCGGTTCGCGTCAGCGATGATCTGCTGCGTTCAGAACTGCTCGATACGCCTCTTCTGGCAGGCGAACGCCTGCGTCTGGATCGACGCCTGGGCACCCTCCAGCGCGACCGGCTGCCGCCTCGGCAGATCGGTGCCTGGCGCGACAATCTGCTGATCGCCCAGAACGACCGGATCGGTGGCCTGGTACAGCAGCTACGCCACCATAGCCCGGGCCTCATCCTGATGCAGGATGGAGATCTGTCCGCCCACCGAGTGACCGGCGCCTATCGCCTGGACAACCCGGTGGCGGCGCTGCGCGCCATGGTCGAACCCTATGGTGGTCGGGTCGAGACCTATGGCCCATGGCTGATGGTGGTGCGTCGCTGAGCCGAAAATATTTTCGGCTTTTTCTGAAAATCCTGAACTCCCCCGCGTCATTTGCCTGCGACGTGATTGAGATGCGTTCGCACCATTTCAGGCGCGCCTTTTCGCGCCACGCTCGGGGGAGACAGAGACATGGCCGGATCGGCGCATCGTGGTACCGGCAGCACATCCTTTACCCGTAAACCCGGCCACTGGCTGGGCATCAACTGCCTCTGGGCCCTGCTGCTGACCCCTGTCGTCCCGGTACCCGCACTCGGTGATACCCACCAGCAACTCGAACAGCGCCACAGCTTCGATATCGCTCCGCAACCGCTGGCCACGGCGCTGATCGATTTCGCCCGCCAGTCCGGCATTCAGGTCAGCGTCGACAGTGCACTGATCGCCCATCAGACATCGCCCGGCAGCCACGGCCAGCACTCGGCGCGCGAAGCCCTGGAGCAGTTGCTGCAAGGCAGCGGCATGCGCTGGAAACAGAACACCGAGGACAGCCTGACACTGGAGCCCGCGCCCCCGACAGGCGCGAGCCTCGAATCGCCACTGCTGACACCCGACATCGTGGTAGTGGCGCCGGAGCAGACTTATCAGGGCGAAACCCGTATCGAGCGTCAGACCATCGAACGTCTGCCGGTCGGCAATGGCGATATCACCAGCCTGCTGAAAATCCATCCCAATGTGCAGTTCGACAATGCCCAGCTAAGCAGCAAGACACCTGGAGAAATCGCCCCGGCGAACATCAGCATCAACGGCGCCAAGTTCTACCAGAATGCCTTTCTGGTCGATGGCATGAACATGAACAACGATATCGACCCAGCTCAGAGCAATCCCAACCTGCTTGCGGACGTTCCCGGCAGAAGCCAGGGATTGGCTCTGGATACCGATCTGCTGGAAGAGATTCGGGTCTTCGACAGTAATGTCCCGGCCAGTCATGGCCGTTTCAACGGTGGCGTGGTGGAAGCCAATACCCGCAAACCCAGCAAAGACCTGAGCGGAAGGATATCTGCCCAGACCACCCGCTCATCCTGGACCAAGTACCACATTGACGAACGCCAGCAGGACGCATTTGAAAACTCAGCCAACCATGACGAGCAGGCAGAGTTCGAAAAGAACATCCTGCGCGCCACGCTGGAAGGTCATCTGACCGATGACTTCGGTCTGCTGGCCAACTTCAGCCAGAAGCGTTCGACCATGCCAACCAGTTTCTACTCGGCCAACAATGTCGCAACGATGGGGCAGCAGCAGCGGGAGCAGGAACGGCAGATCGACAACTACTTCCTCAAGGCATTCTGGCAGGCCAGTGAACGCTTGCAACTGGAGTCCAGCGTGACCTACGCCCCCGAAGAGAACACTTACTTCCGGGGCAACATTGCCAATTCGGGATTCACCACCGAGTCCGGGGGCACTCAGGTCAACTTCCGGGCAAACTGGGATGGCGACCTGGCCAGAGTCGAACACAGCCTGTCCTGGAACCGTCTGGAACAATCCCGCGATTCGGAATACGACGACTACTTCACCTGGCGCAAATCCTCAGCCAAGAACTGGGGCGTGGGTAATAGCGCCACCAACCTGGCCCTGGAAGGTGGCTATGGAGACATCGAACAGGAGCAGGAAACCTGGCGCTACAGAGTCAATGCCGACTGGCACGGATTCGAATGGCTGGGCATGAGCCACAACTGGCAAACCGGTCTGGAAGCATCCCGCCAGCACGTTCGCTATGAGCGACTGACCGAAAGCAACACCTATGTCACCCCGAGAACAACCAGCACCTGTACCACCAGCACCGGCGCAGTCGATAACGCCTGTTCGCTAAGTCCGACCCTGGCAGGCTGGCCTGGCCAGTATCTGGGCAGCAGAACCCGTTTCATTACCGGCGAGTTCGACTTCACCACCACCGAGCTGGCGAGCTGGATACAGAACGAGATCCGTGTTGGCAATCTGAGCCTGCGCCCCGGTGTGCGCGTGGACAATGACGACTACATGAACAAGACCACGGTCGCACCACGCTTTGCCGTGGAGTACGACCTGTTCGCGGATCGCAGCACGGTACTGACTGGCGGCATCAACCGTTACTACGGACGCAACATCACCAGTTTGCAGCTACAGGATGGCCGCAACCGCCTGCGCTTCAGCGATACCCGCGCAAGCCTGAACGCTCCCTGGGTCACTACCGCCCATGCCGCCAACCTGGTCAAGTTCAGCGAGCTCGACATCCCCTACGACGACGAATGGATGGTCGGTCTGACTCAGCAATGGCAAGGCCTCGAGTTCGGTCTCAAGTACATCAGCCGCAAGGGGCGCGATCAGGTCGTGGAGGTCAGGGGCAACCTGATCGACCAGCCTTCCACTGATCCCGCGCTATCTGCCAACTACACCACTTACGCCAACATTGGCACGAGCGAAACCGACATCATCACGCTCACCATCACCCCGCTTCAGGCATACGGTTTATGGGGCACTCGCAACACTGGCCAGGTAGCGATCGACTGGATGGATAGCCAATCCTCATCACCGGATTATCTCTATCCGAGCGACGGGGAAAATGATCGCTACGTAACCAATCCCTGGATTCAGTATGAGGGCAACGTCATCCGTTACGCCGATCGTCCGGCCAGCAATTACACACGTCCCTGGACTCTGCGCCTGAGCACGATCACGGAGATTCCCCAGTGGCACCTGACCTGGAGCAATTTCTTGCGCTACCGAGCGGCCTACTCGGAAGTGGGACAGACCCTCTCCGCCAGCAACTCCAATGTCTGGCACAACGGGGAGTTCATCGCCGTCTGGGAAGAAAACAGATACGACGCGGCCCTGACCTGGGACATGCGCCTGGGCTGGGAAGTACCAACGGCGCCCAGTCAGGCTGTGTTCATGAACCTTGACGTAACCAACGTACTGGACAAGGCCGTGGTCGCCGACAGTAGCAGCGCCACTTCGACGGGCATCCCGACTTACGAGGTCGGCCGCCAGTTCATGGTCGAAATCGGGTATCGCTTCTGACTACCACCATAGGCCGGAGCCGGCTCATGCCGCTCCGGCGTTGCCACACGTACAAGACCATGAACCGCCTGATGCTCCTCACCCTGTCGTTCAGCACGTGCTTGCTGGGCGCAGAACCCGACGACTGCCTGCAACGACTCGGCGCCCAGCCGGACGCAGCCGGCTACGCCTGCCTGCGCCAGACCTACGGCCAGTCGCCGGATCGATGGCCGGCGCCTCATGTCGATGCCGATGTGAACTGGCAGGAACTGTCAGCGCTGCCAGACATCGCCCCGACACCGGCACACAACCCTTTCAGCGAGGCCAAGGCCAGGCTCGGCGAGCAGCTGTTCTTCGATCCCGCTCTGTCGCGCTCCGGACAGATCGCCTGCGCGTCCTGCCACGAGCCGGACCTGTCGTTCGCCGACGGCCGCCGAGTCTCCTTCGGACATGGCCGCGCGGCCGGACGACGCAACGCCCCCAGCCTGGTGGCGAGTGGGCTGGTCGAGCCGTTGTTCTGGGATGGTCGCGCACAGACGCTGGAAGCGCAGGCGTTGATGCCGGTCAGCGATCCGCTGGAAATGGCCTTCAGTGTCGAAGAACTGGTACAGCGTCTGCGCGCCAGTACGGATTACCCGACAGCGTTCGCCAATGCCTTCGAAACGACGCCGCTGGATGGCCAGCAGATCGCCGCAGCTCTGGCCAGTTACCAGCGCACCCTGGTTCGGGCGGCGCGCAACACCCGCTTCGAGCGCTTCATGCGGGGGCGCCAGGATGCCCTGAGTGACCAGCAGTTGCATGGCCTGCACCTGTATCGCGGCAAGGCCCGCTGCATGAACTGCCATTTCGGCGCGGCCCTGGCCGACAACCGCTTCCACAATGCCGGCATGACCTACTATGGCCGCAAGTATCAGGATCTGGGGCGTTACGAGGTCACCGGCAAGGTCGAGGACGTTGGCCGCTTCCGCACCCCGTCGCTACGTCTGGTCAGTCGCACGGGCCCCTGGATTCACAACGGGCTGTTTCCCGACCTGATGGGCGTACTGAACTTCTACAACGTCGGCATGCCCCGACCTAAACCCAGGCCGGAGCAGGTCGATGACCCGCTGTTCCCCATGACCGACCCACGCTTCGAGCCGTTAGGCCTGGCGCGCGACGAATTGCTCGCCCTGCGCAGTTTTCTCGACACCCTGTGATCAGCGTCCGGGGGCCATCGGTCTGCGGCACTGATCACTCAGCGATCGTATTCGCCCGCGGCTTCCGGCTGGTATTCGACCGCCAACAGGGTCAGCTTGAGCTGCTTGCCGCCGGGAGCCGGCCAGTCTATGTGCTGGCCGACGGACAGGCCGAGCAGCGCGCAACCCACGGGAGCAAGAATGCTGACCTTGCCCTCGCCACCGGCGTCCTGCGGGTAGACCAGCGTCAGGTGGTAATCCTTGCCGCTGCTCTCTTCACGGCAGTGCACCCGCGAATTCATGGTCACCACCCCTGCCGGCACCTCGTCGTGCCCCACCACTTCGGCACGATCCAGCTCGGCCTGCAAGGCAGCCGCGCCGGGCCCGAACTCGTCCAGGCTGTCGAGCAGACGCTCCAGACGCTGCAGATCGAGACGGGTAATGGTGATGGTAGGTGTGCTGTTCATGATGCCGGGCGCTCTCCTTACGTAAGCCTTGGAAGTCGTTCGGAGCGAGCCCTCGCGCCGTGGCGCTCTGGCTTGCTGCTCGAATGGTTTCTTCAAAAAAGCAAAACCCCGCCCGAAGGCGGGGTTCAGCAGAATGTCTTGCCGACCCTAACACAGCCGGACAAATAAACAAGACCGCCTGGTCAGAGCAGGCGTTTGCCTCGTCGCAAACGCTCCGTGGCGGCCTGGCAGATCTGCCGGCGCCGGGTGTTGTCGGCCGCGCCCCAGTCGAGGATTTCCTGCAAGGTGCGGCCACAACCGAGGCACTGCTCGTGCTCGTCCAGGCAGCACTGGCGCCGGCAGGGCGACGCCAGCGGCGCCTCGCCAGACTCAGAGCTCATCGAACTCCAGTTCGGCGCCACACTGCTCGTGGGTGATGCGCACCAGCATCTCGCCCAGTTGCTCGTCACTGGTGTCGCAGATCCAGCGGCCCTCGGCTTCGTCGTAGTCGAAGTGAAAACCACCGGAACGGGCCGCCAGCCACAGCTGACGAATCGGCTCCTGGCGGCTGAAGATCAGTTGGCTGCCGTTATCGAAACGCACCGTGAGCACACCGGCGCTGTTCTCCAGATCGACGTCCAGACCGCTGTCGTCGAAGATGTCCTCCACCGCCTGCTGGGTGGCATCGACCAGATCGTGAAAGCGGGCTTCGCTCAGGCTCATCGGGTTTTCCTCACAAGGTGCAGCGACTGCAGAAAAATAGGCGAAAACGCCAGACCGGTGTAGCCGGTCTAGCCGGAAAGGTGGCGACGGTACCCGCCCGGGCTCTCTCCCGTCCAGCGACGAAACGCACGGGCGAGTGAGCCGGACTCGCTGAAACCGACCAGAAAGGCGATTTCCGCCAGCTCCAGCGCCGGGTCACGCAGGTAGTGCAGCGCCAGTTGCTGGCGGGTCTCGTCCACCAGTTGACTGAACGACAGGCCCGCGTCGCGCAGACGCCTCTGCAAGGTACGCGGGCTGAGCGCCAGGGCGCTGGCGATGGATTCCAGATCCGGCCCCTGTTCGGGCAGTTGCCGCGCCAGTTCCAGGCGTGCCTGATCGATCACGCTATGGCCCTGGCGGAGTTCGCCGAGCAGACGGTCGGCGTAGGCGTCGAGCATGCCCTGCACCTGAGCATCGGCCTGGCCCAGGGGCACACCGAGCAGCCTTCTGGGGAAAATCAGCGCATTGTCCGCCTGCCCGAACAGCACCGGGCAGCGAAAGATACGCTGGTGCTCGGAGGTATCGGCCGGCGCCGGGTGCTGGAAGCGCACTTCGGTCGGGGCGATGTCCAGGCCGCTGATCCAGCGTCCGAAGCTGACCCAGCCGGCCAGGGTTTCTTCGCTCACCTGGCGTTGCTGCTGAGGCAGCAGTGGTTGCCAGCTGTGCGCGACCAGCGGCTCGCAGCCAGGCCGCTGCGGCTCGTCGTCGAGCCCGACCAGGCCCAGATTGCCCACCAGCGTGGCGTAGCGAGCCTGTCGATGCAGGGCGTCGGCCAGGGTGGCGCAGCTCATGATCAGATAGCCCAGCACACCGTAATAACCAGGCCGTACGGCTTCACCCAGGTGCAGGCCCAGGCAGTCGTCACCACTCGCCCGCACGCCTTCACCGAGCAGCATCAGGTAGGCACTGGCGGCGATACGCTGATCGCGCTGAAGCAGTACCTCCGGCGTCAGCTGGGCATGGGCAAGCAGCACCTCCGGGGCCACCCCCAGGCGCTGCAGGTGATCGACCAGCCCTTGCAGATAGGCCACCGACACCGAGCCGGCGAGAATCGCGGGATTGTCCATCGAGGCTCCTCGTTGCTCGCAACATGCTAACCCAAGCCGGCACGCTGGCCTTCGACGCGAATGCCGGATGCAGGCGCGAATTGAGCCAGCGCCCCGCCAGGCGGGCGCCTGGCGCATAGGCAAGGTGGCAGGGGGTCGGTATACTCCGGCGCAATTCACGCCTATTTCAAGGACTGCCCCATGAAGCGACTGACCCTCGCGCTCCTCGCCGCCGTTTGCCTGCTGGCCGGCTGCGGTCAGAAAGGCCCGCTGTACCTGCCGGGCGACGACAACGCCGGCAACAGCCGAGACCGTTTCGAACTCTGACAGGAGCCTGCCATGGAAGCCTTCAACTACCGCGACGGTGAGCTGTTCGCGGAAGGCGTTGCCTTGTCCGCGCTGGCCCAGCGCTTCGGCACGCCCACCTATGTCTATTCCCGCGCCCACATCGAAGGGCAGTACCGTGCCTATGCCGACGCTCTGTCCGGCATGCCGCACCTGGTCTGCTTCGCGGTCAAGGCCAACTCCAACATCGGCGTGCTGAATGTCCTGGCCCGCCTCGGCGCCGGCTTCGACATCGTTTCCAGCGGCGAGCTGGAACGCGTCCTCGCAGCAGGTGGCGACCCCAGCCGCATCGTCTTCTCCGGTGTCGGCAAGAGCCGCGACGACATGCGCCGCGCGCTGGAAGTCGGCGTGCACTGCTTCAACGTCGAGTCCAGCGTCGAACTGGAGCGCCTGCAGAGCGTTGCGGCGGAACAGGGCGTCAAGGCGCCGGTGTCGCTGCGGGTCAACCCGGACGTGGACGCCGGCACCCACCCGTACATTTCCACCGGTCTCAAGGAAAACAAATTCGGCATCGACATCGAGCAGGCCGAGGCGGTGTACGCCCGCGCCGCCGAGTTGCCGAACCTGGAAGTGATTGGCGTCGACTGCCACATCGGCTCGCAGCTGACCACTCTGGAGCCCTTCCTCGATGCGCTGGATCGCCTGCTGCTGCTGGTCGACCGACTGGCTGCACGCGGCATCCACATCAGGCACCTGGATCTGGGTGGCGGTCTCGGCGTGCAGTACCGCGACGAGCAACCACCACTGGCCGGCGACTACATTGCCGCCGTGCGCAAGCGCCTGGCAGGCCGCGACCTGGCTCTGGTGTTCGAGCCGGGTCGCTTCATCGTCGCCAACGCCGGCGTGTTGCTGACCCAGGTGGAATACCTCAAGCACACCGAGCACAGGGACTTCGCCATCATCGACGCGGCGATGAACGATCTGATCCGCCCGGCGCTGTACCAGGCCTGGATGGACGTATCGCCCGTGCAGCCGCGTGACGGCGAGGCGCGTGCCTACGACCTGGTCGGCCCGATCTGCGAGACCGGCGACTTCCTCGCCAAGGATCGCCAGCTGGTACTCGAAGAGGGCGACCTGCTGGCCGTCCGTTCGGCCGGCGCCTACGGCTTCGTCATGAGCTCCAACTACAACACCCGCGGCCGCGCCGCCGAGGTGCTGGTGGATGGCGAGCAGGCCTTCGAAGTGCGCCGCCGTGAAACCGTCCAAGAGCTCTATGCCGGCGAAAGCCTGCTGCCGGCCTGAGGGCGACGACATGCTACTGCGCTTTACCAAGATGCACGGACTGGGCAATGACTTCATGGTTCTCGACCTGATCAGTCAGCATGCCCACGTGCAGCCCAAGCATGCCAAGCAGTGGGGCGACCGCCACACGGGCGTCGGCTTCGACCAGTTGCTGATCGTCGAGCCGCCGAGCCAGCCGGACGTCGATTTCCGCTATCGCATCTTCAATTCCGACGGCTCCGAAGTGGAGCAGTGCGGCAACGGTGCGCGCTGCTTCGCCCGCTTCGTGCTGGACAAGCGCCTGACCACCAAGAAGGTCATCCGCGTCGAAACCAAGAGCGGCATCATCGAGCTGCGCGTGCAGAACGACGGTCAGGTCTGCGTCAACATGGGCGCGCCACGCCTGGAGCCGGCGCAAGTGCCATTCCAGGCTGAACAGGCCGCGCTCAGCTATCGAGTGGACGTGGCCGGACAGACGGTCGAGCTGGCCGCACTGTCGATGGGCAACCCGCATGCCGTGCTGCGCGTCGACAATGTCGACAGCGCGCCGGTACACGAGCTGGGACCGCAGCTGGAACACCATCCGCGCTTCCCGCAGCGCGTCAACGTCGGCTTCCTGCAGGTGCAGGATCGCAAGCATGCGCGTCTGCGCGTATGGGAGCGTGGCGCCGGCGAAACCCAGGCCTGCGGTACCGGCGCCTGCGCCGCAGCCGTGGCAGCGATTCGCCAGGGCTGGATGGATTCGCCCGTGCAACTGGAGTTGCCGGGCGGCAAACTGTCCATCGAATGGGCAGGCGAAGGTCAGCCCGTTATGATGACCGGGCCCGCTGCACGCGTATACGAAGGACAGGTTCGCCTATGACCGACCAGCAGGATTCTCCCAAGCCGCTCGATTCGGAAACGGTTGCCGCTTATCTGCGCCTGCATCCGGAATTCTTCATCGACCATGAAGAGCTCATCCCCGAGCTGCGCATCCCGCATCAGCCCGGCAACGCCGTTTCGCTGGTCGAGCACCAGGTCAAGCTGCTGCGCGAGCGCAACATCGAGATGCGTCACCGCCTCGGCCAGTTGATGGACGTGGCGCGCGACAACGACCGGCTGTTCGACAAGACCCGTCGCCTGGTGCTCGACCTGCTCGATGCCGGCAGCCTGGAAGAAGTGGTCAGCGCGGTGGAAGACAGCCTGCGTCATGAGTTCCAGGTGCCCTTCGTCGGCCTGATCCTGTTCAGCGACAACAAGCTGCCCGTGGGCCGCTCGGTCAGCTCGGCCGAAGCCCACCAGCAGATCGGCGGCCTGCTCAGCGGCGGCAAGACCATCTGCGGCGTGCTGCGCCCGCACGAACTGGAGTTCCTGTTCGGCGCCGACGAGGCCGGCAAGGTCGGCTCCGCCGCCGTGGTCAGCCTCAGCCATCAGGGCCTGCACGGCGTACTGGCCATCGGCAGCGCCGATCCGCAGCACTACAAGAGCTCGCTTGGCACGCTGTTTCTCGGCTACATCGCCGAAGTGCTGGCACGCGTGCTGCCGAATTTCGCCACGCCGCTGCGCTCGGTGCGCTAGATCGCGTAAGGTGGATGGCCTGCGTCATCCATCACCACCGGTGGACGCAGCGCGAATCCCTGCACGACACCGGAGCCTGAAGCGTGAAGCTTGCCGCTGAACTCGACGCCTATCTCGAACATCTGCGCCGCGAGCGCCAGGTGTCGCCGCACACCCTGGACGGCTACCGACGTGACCTGGGCAAGGTGCTGGCGTTCTGCGAAGCCGAGGGCCTGGCCGACTGGGCAGCCCTGGATACACGCAATCTGCGCCGCCTGATCGCCCGCCTGCACCAGCAGGGCCTGTCCAGCCGCAGCCTGGCGCGCCTGCTCTCGGCCACCCGCGGGCTTTATCAGTACCTGCTGCGTGAAGGCCTGTGCCGCCACGATCCCGCCAACGGCCTCAGCCCACCGAAGCGCGAACGACGCCTGCCACGCACCCTGGATGCCGATCGCAGCGCACAGTTGCTCGACGGTGCGGTGGAGGATGACTTCATCGCCCGTCGCGATCAGGCCATGCTCGAACTGTTCTATTCCTCGGGCCTGCGCCTGTCGGAACTGGTCGGGCTGGATCTCGATGGGCTGGATCTGGCCGCCGGACTGGTGCGTGTGCGCGGCAAGGGCAACAAGGTGCGCGAACTGCCAGTGGGCAGCATGGCGCGCCAGGCCCTGGAGAACTGGCTGCCACTTCGGCGCCTGGCCAACCCGGCAGACGGCGCGGTCTTCATCAGCCAGCAGGGCCGTCGCATCGGCCCTCGTGCCGTGCAGTTGCGCGTGCGCCAGGCCGGCGTACGCGAACTCGGCCAGCACCTGCATCCACACATGCTGCGGCACAGCTTCGCCAGCCATATGCTGGAGTCATCACAGGATCTGCGCGCGGTACAGGAGTTGCTCGGTCACGCCGATATCGCCACCACGCAAATCTACACTCACCTGGATTTCCAGCACCTGGCCAACGTCTACGACCAGGCCCATCCGCGCGCCAAGCGCAAAGGCGGTTCCGAATGAGCATAGAACTGATCACCTTCGACCTCGATGACACCCTGTGGGACGTCACCCCGGTGATGCAGGACGCCGAAGCCGCGCTGCGCAACTGGCTGGCCCTGCATGCGCCGCGCCTGGGTGCGGTGCCGATCGAGCACCTGTGGGCCGTACGCAGCCGCCTGCTGGATGCGGAGCCGATGCTCAAGCATCGCCTGAGCGAGCTGCGCCGGCGCATCCTGTTCCATGCGCTGGAGGACGCGGGCTACCCGCACCACGAGGCCCTGGCCCTGGCCGAGGCAGGCTTTCAGGTGTTTCTCGGTGCTCGCCACCAGGTCGAGCTGTTCGCCGAAGTGCATCCGACGCTCGAGACACTGGCCGAGCGCTTCATGCTGGGCGTGATCACCAACGGCAACGCCGACGTGCGCCGCCTGGGTCTGTCGGAGTACTTCCGCTTCGCTCTGTGCGCCGAGGAGCTGGGTATCGGCAAGCCCGACCCGAAGCCCTTTCGTGAAGCGCTGAGCCGCGCGGGTGTTGCCGCCGAGCGCGCCGTGCACATCGGCGACCACCCCAGCGACGACATCGCCGGGGCTCAGGCAGCCGGTCTGCGGGCGATCTGGTTCAACCCCCAGGGACGCAGCTGGGACGCCGATACGCTGCCTGACGCGCAGATCACCAGCCTCGCCGAGCTACCGGCACTGCTCTCCAGCTGGACACGCTAACGGTAGGGTGCGCTGCGCGCACCACCCAATACACGAACAGGATCGGTGCGCACGGCGCACCCAACGCCGTGCCGCGATGCGCGTTGATCGCGGCCACAAAAAATCGCCGGGAGTGATTGTTGACGTCGGCTCCGCAAGGGGGGCCGCCAGGGATGGCAGGACACAAAAACGCCGGGAGCGCTTTTTGCGCGCAAGCCCCGAAGGGGTGAGGCACAGGGATGTGCCGAGCACAAAAAACCCGCCAGATTGGCGGGTTCTCTGCAGCGTGCCGTCCTCAGATGGGGCGGCTGCCGTATTTGCTGTCGGGCTTCTTGGGTGGGTCGGCAACCACGTTGGGTTCGACCTCCTGCACCTTGCCGCCACGGGCGAGAAACTCTTCCATGGCGCGGGCCAGCGCATCACGCTCTTTCTGCTTGGCTTCGACGCTCGGCATTTCGTCGACATCGGCAGCCTTGGCCTTGCTCTTCTTGCCGCTGGCTACGACCTCGCCGTCACCTTCATCGTCGCCGCTGTCGCCATCATCGGCAGCAGCCAGCTCCTCACCCTCGTCCTCGTCAGCCCCTTCCAGATCGTCTTGTTCCAGGTCTTCGTCGCTCATGTTCAACCTCATGACTTGCGAAAAGCAGGTTAGTTATAGACCAGTCGCGCAGGCTTCACTGCCCGACCGGAAAAATTCAAATAGCCTCGCCATGGAGGGTCGCCACTACCCGCCGGGCACCGCCCTGATCGCGATGCTCGCCGAGATAAATCCCCTGCCAGGTGCCCAAGGCCAGGCGTCCATCCTGTATCGGCAGTTGTAGCTGAAACCCCAGCAGACTGCCCTTGAAGTGCGCGGGCAGATCGTCCGGCCCTTCATCATCGTGTTCGTACCCCGACTCGCCCTGCGGCACCAGGCGATTGAAGAAGCGCTCGAAATCGCGCCGCACCGCCGGGTCGGCGTTCTCGTTGACGGTCAGCGATGCCGACGTGTGTTGCAGCCACAGGTGCAAAAGACCCACTCGGTAACCCGCCAGTTCCGGCAATTGATCGAGCAGCTCCTCGGTCACCAGATGAAAACCGCGGCTACGCGGACGCAGGCCAATCACGCGTTGCAGCCACATCGTCGACTCTCCAAAAGCTCCAGCGCGCGCATTCTAGCGTGCCGCCAGAAAAAACAAAGGGCGCCCGAAGGCGCCCTTGATGATTATCGCGCAATCATTTCTTGCCGGTGAACTCCGGGTAGGCTTCCATGCCGCATTCGGCAATGTCCACACCCTCGTATTCTTCTTCCTCGGTGACGCGCAGGCCGATCACCGCCTTGATGATGCCCCAGACGATCAGGCTGGCGCCGAAGACCCAGGCGAAGATGCTGACGATACCCAGCAGTTGCGCGCCCAGGCTGGCATCCGGGTTGGTCAGGCATACCGCCAGAACACCCCAGATACCCACTACACCGTGTACCGAGATGGCGCCGACCGGATCATCGATCTTCACCTTGTCCAGGCCCAGGATCGAGAAGACCACCAGAACGCCACCCACACCACCGATCAGAGTGGCTTGCAGGGCGCTGGGCGTCAGCGGTTCGGCAGTGATGGCCACCAGACCGGCCAGAGCACCGTTCAGTGCCATGGTCAGATCAGCCTTGCCGAACAGGATGCGCGCGACGATCAGCGCAGCCAGAAGACCACCCGCAGCAGCCATGTTGGTGTTGACGAACACCTGGGCCACGGCATTGGCATCTTCGATCGTGCTCATCTTCAACTGCGAGCCGCCGTTGAAACCGAACCAGCCCATCCACAGGATGAAAGTACCCAGAGTGGCCAGCGGCAGGTTTGCGCCCGGAATGGCGTTGACCTGGCCATTGGCACCGTACTTGCCCTTGCGGGCGCCGAGCAGGATGACACCCGCCAGAGCGGCGGAGGCACCCGCCATGTGCACCACGCCGGAACCGGCGAAGTCCAGGAAGCCGGCTTCGTTGAGGAAACCCGAACCCCACTTCCAGAAGCCCTGTACCGGGTAGATGAAACCGGTCATGACCACGGCGAAGGCCAGGAACGCCCACAGTTTCATACGCTCGGCAACGGCACCGGAAACGATCGACATGCAGGTCGCAGCGAACACGATCTGGAAGAAGAAATCCGAACGTGCGGAGTAGTAAGGCGCATCGTCGCCCCCCGCCAGAACGGCATCGACCGCGTTCTCGTCACCGATCAGGAAGCCCAGGCTGGGAATGATGCCGCCTTCGGGGCTGGAGTACATGATGTGGTAACCGATGACCAGGTACATCACGCTCGCCAGGGCGTACAGCGCCACGTTCTTGGTCAGGATCTCGGTCGTGTTCTTGGCGCGAACCAGGCCGGATTCGAGCATGGCGAAACCTGCCGCCATCCACATGACCAGAGCACCACAGATCAGAAAGTAGAAGGTATCGAAACCGTACTGCAATGCAGTCAATGCCGTGTTGTCCATTTTTCACCTCTTGCCGGCGCGCTTTATTCATGCGCTGTTCGGTCGAGGCGCCCGTGTTGGCTCCGGGCGCACTCCGTGTGCTTCAGGCCTGTCGCAGCGACAGGCCCATGTACTTACAGGATGTAACCGCGCTCGTTGTGCTGGGCCAGGTCGAGACCGACCGACTCTTCCTCTTCGGTGACGCGCAGGCCCATGACCACATCGATGACCTTGAGGATCACGAAGGTGACGATGGTGGTGTAGATCACCGTGAAGGCGACGCCCTTGAACTGAATCCACAGTTGCAGGCCGATGTTCTCCACCTCGCCGAAGCCACCCAGGGCCGGCGCAGCGAAGACGCCGGTCAGCAGGGCACCGACGATGCCACCGATGCCGTGCACGCCGAAGACATCCAGGGAGTCGTCGTAGCCCAGCTTGCGCTTGAGGCTGGTGGCACAGAAGAAGCAGATGACGCCGGCGGCCAGACCGATGATCATCGCCCCGGCCGGACCCACGGTACCGGCAGCCGGAGTGATGGCGACCAGGCCGGCAACCACGCCGGAAGCGATGCCCAGCGCGCTCGGTTTGCCGTGGCTGATCCACTCGGCGAACATCCAGCCCAGGGCCGCAGCGGCGGTGGCGATCTGGGTGACCAGCATGGCCATGCCAGCGGTGTCGTCAGCCGCGGCAGCGGAGCCGGCGTTGAAGCCGAACCAGCCGACCCACAGCATCGCGGCACCGATCAGGGTGTAGCCGAGGTTGTGCGGAGCCATGGCCACGCTCGGGTAGCCCTTGCGCTTGCCGAGCATGATGCAGGCCACCAGACCGGCAATACCGGCGTTGATGTGCACCACGGTGCCACCGGCGAAGTCCAGCACGCCCCAGTCCCACATCAGGGCGCCATCGCCACCCCAGACCATGTGCGCGATCGGCGCATAGACCAGGGTGAACCAGACAGCCATGAACACCAGCATGGCGGAGAACTTCATGCGTTCGGCGAACGCACCGACGATCAGCGCCGGGGTGATGATGGCGAAGGTCATCTGGAAGGTAACGAAGACGCTTTCCGGGAAGGCAGCCGTCAACGATTCCTTGGTGAGATTGCCCAGGAACATGTTGCCCAGGCCGCCCACGAAGGAACTGAAGTTGGTGACGCCAGCTTCCATTCCGGTGGTGTCGAAGGCCAGGCTGTAGCCATAGGCGAACCACAGGATGCTCATCAGAGCGGTAATGGCGAAGCACTGCATCATCACCGACAGGACGTTCTTGGAACGCACCATGCCGGCGTAGAACAGGGCCAGGCCCGGAATGGTCATGAACAGAACCAGCGCGGTGGCGGTCAGCATCCAGGCTGTGTCACCGGAATTCAGCGTCGCTTCCTCGGCCATGGCTAGGCCGGGGGAAAGCAGAGACAAAAGGGCTCCAAGCCCTGCGATTTTTCGCAGAGTCATGATTTAACTCCTGGGACGATTCTGGGGTGGGGGCGGCGGTTGGGCTTAGATCGCGTCGGTATCGGTTTCGCCGGTACGGATACGAATCGCCTGCTCCAGGTTGACCACGAAGATCTTGCCGTCACCGATCTTGCCGGTGTTGGCAGCCTTGGTGATGGCCTCGATGACGCGATCCAGCTGATCGTCAGCGATGGCCACGTCGATCTTCACCTTGGGCAGGAAGTCGACCACGTATTCGGCACCGCGATACAGCTCGGTGTGACCTTTCTGACGACCGAAGCCTTTGACTTCGGTAACGGTGATGCCTTGCACGCCGATTTCAGACAGCGACTCGCGGACGTCGTCCAGCTTGAACGGCTTGATGATGGCAGTGACTAGCTTCATGAACTCTCTCCCGTATTAGGTTGACTTGCCCCAGGAATTCTCAGCCCTCGGCAAGTCTAAGCGCAGTGTCCGGCTTTTGTAATGCACCGACCGCCCTGGCTGGCGTGGCCGATACCCATCAATCGCTCCTGGCGAAACACTCCCCACGCTTCGCCTGACGCCCCGGTACTGCATCGGTGCATGCGTCGCTAGGCCCTAAGCAGAAAGCTTGCCAGCTACGTCAAAAGCCTGATGTTTCAGGACTTTGCGGTCGCGCATGGGACGTGACCGGTGATTCCCGCGAGAAACAACGCACAGTATTGGTGCATCGATACATCGACAGGCGCTCGAAAACTGTGCGCCACGGCGCCAGGGCCGTGGTTTCGACCTGCGTGCTACACTGCCCGCCATCTGTTTCTGGAACCCGCCCATGCTCCCGCCCAAAGCTCTGCTCGACACCCTCAGTAGCCACGCCTCGCGCCTGTTCAGTGGTGACAGCCCCCTGCCACGCGCCGAACTGGAAGCTCAGTTCAAGGCATTGCTGCAAAGCGGCTTCAGCAAGCTCGATCTGGTCAGCCGGGACGAGTTCGACAGTCAGATGGTGGTACTGGCCCGCACCCGCGCCCGCCTCGAGGCACTGGAAGCCAAGGTGGCCGAACTGGAAGCCAAGCTGAACCCGCCCACCGACTGAGTCGGCAGGCCGTTGAAGACCCGGACGAGACAGACAGGGCCGATGACGGCCCCGTAAATTGGCAGCGCCGACGCCGGTCGTTTTCAATGGCCCACCCAGGTGGGTCTGATCAAGGAGTGATCATGTCCCTGGCGATAGTCCACAGCCGCGCCCAGGTCGGCGTCGAAGCACCAGCCGTCACCGTCGAGGCGCACCTGGCCAACGGCCTGCCGGCCCTGACCCTGGTGGGCCTGCCGGAAGCCGCGGTCAAGGAAAGCAAGGATCGCGTGCGCAGCGCGATTCTCAATGCGGCCTTCGAGTTTCCCAACAAACGCATCACGCTCAATCTGGCACCTGCCGATCTGCCGAAGGATGGTGGCCGCTTCGACCTCGCCATAGCACTGGGCATTCTCGCTGCCAGCGGCCAGGTACCCGCCCAGTCTCTGGACGAATACGAATGCCTCGGCGAACTGGCGCTCTCCGGTGCGGTGCGCTCGGTGCAGGGCGTACTCCCGGCCGCGCTGGCGGCGCGTGAAGCCGGGCGCACCCTGTTGGTGCCGAAGGTCAATGCCGAAGAGGCCAGCCTGGCATCCGGTCTGAAGGTCATCGCCGTCGAGCATCTGTTGCAGATAGCCGCCCACCTCAACGGCAGCGCCCCCCTGGAGCCCTATCAGGCCCAGGGTCTGCTCAGGCAGAGCCTGCCCTATCCGGATCTGGCCGAGGTTCAGGGTCAACTGGCCGCCAAGCGTGCCTTGCTGGTCGCCGCTGCCGGGTCGCACAACCTGCTGCTCAGCGGCCCTCCAGGAACCGGCAAGACCCTGCTCGCCAGCCGCCTGCCCGGCCTGCTGCCAGCGCTGGATGAGAGCGAGGCGCTGGAGGTCGCCGCCATTTACTCGGTGGCCAGCCATGCGCCGCTGCAACACTGGCCGCAGAGGCCCTTCAGAAATCCGCACCATAGCGCCTCCGGGCCCGCCCTGGTGGGGGGTGGCAGTCGCCCGCAACCCGGCGAGATCACCCTGGCCCATCAGGGCATTCTGTTCCTCGACGAACTGCCGGAGTTCGACAGGAAGGTGCTCGAGGTGCTGCGCGAACCGCTGGAGAGTGGCCACATCGTCATCGCCCGGGCGCGGGACAAGGTGCGCTTCCCGGCACGCTTCCAGCTGGTCGCGGCCATGAACCCCTGCCCATGCGGCTACATGGGTGACCCGAGCAACCGCTGTCGCTGCACGCCGGAGCAGACCCAGCGCTACCGCGCCAAGCTGTCCGGCCCGTTGCTCGACCGCATCGACCTGCACCTGACGGTGGCCCGCGAGAGCACGGCGCTGGGGGTCGCGCCACAGGCGGGCGAAAGCACTGCCCAGGCCGCCGCCAAAGTGGCGCAGGCACGTGAACGGCAGCTACGACGCCAGGGTGTGGCCAACGCCTTCCTCGACCTGCCCGGCCTGCGTCGGCACTGCGTGCTGAGCGACGCCGATCGCCAGTGGCTGGAGCAGGCCTGCGAACGCCTCGGGCTGTCCCTGCGCGCCGCCCACCGGGTGCTCAAGGTGGCGCGCACCCTGGCCGACCTGGCGGACGAGCCGTCGATCACCCGCGTCCATCTGGCCGAAGCCCTGCAATATCGGCCGGCGATGGGCTGAGCGCCTCAGCGGAAACGCTCGACTTCCTGGCGCAACTGGGCGGCCAGACGATCCAGCTCACGGGCGGTATCGGCCAGGTTGGCCACCACTTCACGCTGCTCGCCGTTGGCCTGGGCGATGCTCTGCAGGTTGGCACTGAGCACGGTCGCGGTGCTGCTCTGCTCGCTGGTAGCGGTGGTGATGGCGGCGAACTGCTCACCCGCTGCCTCGCTCTGCTCGCTGATCTGCGCCAGCGCTGCGGCCACCTTGGCGTTGCGCTCCAGGCCGTCCTGCATCAGCTGGCGCCCCTGCTCCATGGTGGCGATGGCACTGCTGGTCTCGCTCTGGATGCTGCCGATCATCGCGGAAATCTCGTTGGTTGCCTCGCGAGTACGCCCGGCCAGGTTGCGCACCTCGTCGGCGACCACGGCAAAACCACGCCCCTGCTCGCCGGCACGCGCCGCCTCGATGGCCGCATTGAGCGCCAGCAGGTTGGTCTGATCGGCAATCGCCGTGATCACGCTGACGATGCCGCCGATTTCCTGGGAACGCTGGCCCAGGCCATTGATAACCCGGGACGTCTGCTCCAGTGCCTCGGCGATCTGCACCAGCGCCTCGGAGGCCTGATCCATCGAGGTGCGGCCGATGCGGGTCTGCTGGGCATTGTCGCTGGCCAGGCGCTCGGTACTGCGCATGTTGTCGGCGATGTTCTGCGAGGTGGCGCTGAACTCCTCCACCGCGCCCGCCATGCTGCCGATCTCGCCGGACTGCTGATCGATGCCCTGGTAGGCATCGCGCGACAGCATGGACATCGCCTGCGAACGGGCGCTGACATCCTGAGCGGCGCTGCGAATCCCCGCCACCATGTTCGCCAGGGCTTCACCCATACGGTTGAAGCTGCGTGCCAGCTCGCCGATTTCATCGTCGCTGGACTGGGCCATGCGCGCACCGAGGTCACCGGCGCCCAGCGCCTGGGCCTGCTGCACCAGGTCACCCAGTGGCCGCAGCTTGCGCCGCAACAGCCAGACCACGGCAATCACCGCCAGCAGCAGGGTCAGCGCACTGCCGATGGCCAACTGGGTGCCGACTCGCCAGGTGACGGCCTGGATTTCTTCGCGCGGCATGCTCGCCAGTACCGTCCAGGGGCCTCCGGCAAAGGGCATGGCGACGCTGTAGAACTCATCACGGCCATCGCTCCAGAAGCCACCTTTGCCGGTGTCGGCGATCAACTCGGCGAGCGACTCGGGCAGGCTGGTCATCGTCACGGCACCGGCAGGCGCAACCAGCCACTTGCCCTGCTCGTCGAGCAGCGCCAGCGAGCCGGTAGTTCCGATGCGGAAGTCGGACAGGTTGCGCATCTGCAGATTCTGCGCGTCGGTGTAATCGAAACCGACGAACAACACGGCGATCACCCGCCCACCGGCATCGCGTACCGGGGTGTACTGGGTCATGTAGTAGCGGTCGAACAGCAGCGCACGACCGACGTAGTTCTGGCCGGCCAGCAGGCGCTGGTAGGCCGGGTGCTGGTGATCGAGCACAGTGCCGAGCGCGCGGCTGCCGTCCTGCTTGGTCAGTGAGGTGGTGATGCGCACGAACTCCTCGCCATCGCGCACGAACACCGTGGCGACACCGGCCGTCATGTGGGTGAAGTCGTCGACTTCGGTGAAGTCGTTGTTGAGGCGCGTAGCCCCCAGGTAAAGCGCCGGGGTTTGCAGGCTGCCGACCGTGACACGCTCGTCGGCGCGTGCCTGCAGGCCGCCACTGAAACGTTGCTCGAACAGTCCGGCCAGACGCTGCGTGCTGTCACGCAGGCTGCCATGGAAGGTGTCCAGTTGGTCGGCCAGCAGGCGCGCCTCACTGCCCAGATGCTCGGCGCGGGTCACCAGGTTGGCATTGTTCAGCGAGCGCAGGGCGAACAGGGTACTGATGCTGATAAGCAGAACCAGCATCAGCGCCAGCGCAACAGCGAGCTGCAGGGCGATACGGGAACGAGGAGGGGTCATTCAGGCCTCTCAAGGCCTGACTCAGGGTGGCAGGCCGAACGGAACTAGGGATGAGCCGGCCAGTGTCATCAGACAACCTGGAACCGGGGCGCGGCAGGATACCCGAGTAGTATGGTAGGTCAATTGACGTCTGCCGAATGGCCATCATTTGTTATCAAAAGAATCCCGCATGTCCCGTCAAAGCATGCGCTGCACGGCCGGCAACCGCATCGCCGCGACCTCCGCCAGCAGATAATCACGCAGTCGCTGCAAACGTGCCTGTGCACGATGCCCGCGCGGCCATACCAGGTAGTAACTGTCTCCACTGAACACCGCTGTCGGCCAGGGCAGGCCGAGCCGGCCGGCATCGACGTCCTCGGCCACCATCAGCAGATCGCCGATGGACACACCGTAGCCACGTGCGGCGGCGACGATGCCCAGTTCGAGCATGTCGAACAGCTGGCCGGTCTTCAACGGCACCCGTTCGCCCAGGCCGGTAGCCTGCAACCAACGCCGCCAGTCACGCCGATCCGGGGTCGGGTGCAACTGCTCGGCAGCCTGTAGACGCTCCAGCGACCAGGGGCCGGTCTCACTATCGGCGGCAGCGCACACCGGGATCAGCCACTCCTCGAACAGCAGGGCGCTTTCCCACTCGTCCGGAAACTGGCCGTCGGACAACAGCACCGCGCAGTCGAAGGGCTCATGGCGAAAGTCCACCTTGTCCACATCCATCCAGGCGCTGGTGAGCTGCACTTCGCTGTCCGGGTTGGCCAGGCGATAGTGCGACAGGCGTGCGAGAAGCCAGCGCATGGTCAGGGTCGAAGGCGCCTTCAGGCGCAGCACCTCGTCGTCGATGCGCAAGGCAGCGCTGGCTCGCTCCAGTGCATCGAAGCCTTCGCTCAGCCCCGGCAGCAGGGCACGGGCAGGGTCGGTCAGTTGCAGGCTGCGCCCCCGACGTTCGAACAGGCGGCAGGCGAAGTAGTCCTCCAGCGTGCGGATATGTCGGCTCACCGCACTCTGGGTGATGGCCAGTTCTTCCGCTGCACGGGTGAAAGAGGCATGCCGGGCGGCGGCCTCGAACGCGCGCAGGGCATAGAGCGGCGGCAGGCGACGGGTCACTGCATGCATCCATGAGTTTCAATCATGCCTGGCATGGCTATTTTCCTTTTGTGGCCATCGGGTACAAACCCGAGAATAGCCGTCATTGTGCATCACTCGAGAATCCGGGGGATGCTTGTCCTGCCGAAGTTTTACTCATCATGAAGAAGTCCCTTGGCCACGAGCTGGGTGCGCTGCTGCGCCTGGCCGGCCCGCTGATCTCCGCCCAGTTGGCCCATGCGCTGATGATTTTCACCGACACGCTGATGATGGCCATGCTCGGCCCCCAGCAGTTGGCGGGCGGCGCCCTGGGCGCCACCTGCTATTTCATCTTCTCGATCTTCTGCACCGGGGTGATCGCCGCGGTGGGCAGCCTGGTCGCCATTCGCCATGGCGCCGGCGACTCCGGCGGCGTCACCCGCCTGATCCAGAATGGCTTGTGGCTGGCCATGCTGCTGGGGATCGTCAGCGCAGTGTGCCTCAACGGCCTGGGCCCGCTGCTGCCGCATCTGGGTCAGGATCCCGGCGCTGCCAGCCAGGCCATGGAATTCCTCCGCCCGCTGTCGCTGGCCCTGCCTGGCTACCTGTGCTTCATGGCCCTGCGCGGCTTCACCAGCGCCATCGGCCATCCCGGCCCGGTGATGGCCATCAGCATCGGCGGCACCGCCGCCAACTTTCTCATCAACTACGCCCTGATCAAGGGCTGGTTCGGCCTGCCCAGTCTGGGCCTTAGCGGCATCGGCATGACCACCGCACTGGTCAGCAGCGCAATGGCGCTGGCATTGGCGCTGTATATCCTGATGGCCCCGCACTATCGCCTCTACACGCTGCGCCAAGGCATCGGCCGCCCGCAGCGCTCGGAGATGCGCGCCCTGCTGCGCCTGGGTCTGCCCATCGGAGGCACCTACGCCGCCGAACAAGGGCTGTTCACCTTCGCCACCCTGTGCATGGGCGCGCTGGGCAGCACGCAGCTGGCGGCGCATCAGATCGCCATACAGACGGTGGCACTGGCCTTCATCGTGCCGCAGGGGCTGTCCTATGCCGTGACCTTTCGTGTCGGCCTGCACTACGGCGCCGGGCACCCGCACCTGTCACGTCTCAGCGGCCACCTCGGCATGGGACTCGGTGCCGCGCTGATGCTGGTGTTCGCGCTGCTGTTCTGGCTGCTGCCGGAGTGGATCATCGGGCTGTTCCTCGACCGCCATGATCCGGCCTTCGCCGAGATCGTCACCCTGGCCGTGAGCCTGCTGGCGATCGCGGCCTGGTTCGAGCTGTTCGATGGTTTGCAGAGCATCGCCATGGGCGCGATCCGTGGCCTGAACGACGGCAGAACCACCTTCCTGATCGGCCTCAGCGGCTACTGGTGCATAGGGGCGCCACTGGCCTGGCTGTTCGCCTTCCCGCTCGGCTGGGGCGCCCATGGCGTCTGGTGGGGACTGGCGGCAGGCCTGGCGGTGACAGCCACCGGCCTGGTGCTGGGATTCGAATGGAAGACGGCACGCCTGCAACGACCAAACGCAGCAGAGGGTGCGGCCTGCCTGTCGTGAGCGCCATGCAGGCGGCGCGCACGGCACACCCTAGGCCGGGCCTCCGCTCAGCAGCGGCTGACGCATGCCGAACACCAGGAAACGCGCCAGCTCCGCCAGCGGTACCGCCTTGCTGATCAGGAAACCCTGTACCTGATCGCAGCCGAACTGGCGCAGCATGTCGAGCTGCTCGACGTTCTCCACGCCTTCGGCCACCACTTCGAGATTGAGATTGTGCGCCAGGTTGATCATCGCCCTGACCAACTGGCGATTCTCGGCGCGCTCACTCATGCCGCCAACGAAACTGCGGTCGATCTTCAACAGGGTGATCGGCAGGCTGTTGAGATGGACGAAGGACGAAAAGCCGGTGCCGAAGTCATCCAGCGAGAAGCGCACGCCAAGCCGTCCCAGCGCCAGCATGGTCTGCTGCACCTGATCGCTGCGGCGCATCACCGCGGTTTCGGTCAACTCGAACTCCAGCCACTGCGCATCCACCCCTCGTTCGTCGATCAGGCGGCTGAGCGTGGCCAGCAACTGGCTGTCCTGAAACTGCCGAAACGACAGGTTGATCGCCATGTGCAACGCCGGCAGGCCACGGCCGCGCAACCACTGCATGTCGCGCAGGGCACGGGAAATGACCCAGTAACCGAGCGGCACGATCAGGCCGGTTTCTTCGGCCAGCGGCACGAACTCGTTGGGCGCGAGCAAGCCGCGATCACGGTGCTGCCAGCGCACCAGTGCTTCCAGGCCGACGATACGCCCGGTCTTCAGACACAGACGCGGCTGGTAGTGCAGCTCCAGTTCGTCGCGGCGCAGGGCACGGCGCAGCTCGCTCTCCAGGTCGGCCTGGCTGCGCGCACTGCGATTGAGGCGTTCGTCGTAGACATGAAATACACAGCCCTGCTGGGTCTTGGCCTGCTGCATGGCGATATGCGCATGCCACAGCAGCGGATCGGCGCCTTCGCCGGCTCGGGCGTGCGCCAGGCCCAGGCTGCAACCGACCAACAGGCTCTCGCCATCGACCCAATAGGGCTCGGCCAGCACCTCGGTGATACGTTCGGCCAGGCGCTCCACGCGTTGCGGGTCACGGCGCACGTCCAGCAGCAAGGCGAACTCGTCGCTGCCCAGGCGGGCCAACTGGTCGCAGGGCTGCAACAAGCCCTTGAGTCGCGCCACCACCTGCATGATCAGACGATCCCCGCCCTGGTAGCCGAGTGCGTCGTTGGCGTGGCGGAAGTTGTCCAGGTCGAGATGGCCGAGCACCAGGCCGCGCCCATTGCACTCACCCAGACGAGCCGCGAGCAGGGTCTGAAAGCCCTGGCGATTGGCGATGCCGGTCAGCGGATCCTGCTCGGCCAGGCGTTGCAGCGTGTGCTTGAGGTTGCCCTGTTCACGCACGTAGCGCAGGCAGCGGCGCAGCACATCGGCACTGAGATTGTCGCGCACCAGCCAGTCGCTGACGCCGGTCGGCTCTTCGCCGGGCTCTTCATCGAGCAGCAGCACCATCGGCAAGGGACATTGACTGGCCTGGGGAAGTCGATCCGGCGTGGCCAGCACGAGACCGCTGGCGTTGTCGTCGAACAGATTGCTTGCCGCCACCCATGAGGGGGCGGTGATCAGCGGGAAGGGGCTACCCAACACGCCCAACTGCTCGCGCAACAATTCGGCCCAGCCTGGCGAATCCGCCAGCAGCACCAACCGCATGGGTTCGACGAGCGTGGACAAGCGACCTCCCCCAATGACAACAAGAATGATGGCGATCGTGTCGCCTGAACGCGCCGTAATCGACGTCTAATCAATCACATCCGGGTGAAAACGAACGTACATCCTGAGGTATAGCCAAAAAACCGGCAAGTAGAACCAGAGTACTGCATACGTCCCGGCAACCCAGCGCGCCAAGATTCAATTCCGTGCGCCAGGCCACAGTTCCGGACGGTCGCGGCACAAGCGCTCAGGCCTGTTAAAATGCGCGGCCATTTTTCCTGCGAACGATCCCATGTCCCGACTGAACCCCCGGCAACAAGAGGCCGTGAACTATGTCGGCGGCCCGCTTCTGGTGCTCGCCGGTGCAGGTTCCGGCAAGACCAGCGTGATCACCCGCAAGATCGCCCACCTGGTGCAGAACTGCGGCATACGCGCTCAGCACATCGTCGCCATGACCTTCACCAACAAGGCCGCGCGCGAGATGAAGGAACGTGTCGGCACCCTGCTCAAGGGCAGCGAAGCGCGTGGCCTGACCGTGTCCACCTTCCACAACCTGGGCATGAACATCATCCGCAAGGAATACGCGCGCCTGGGTTACAAGCCCGGCTTCTCGATCTTCGACGACGGCGACATCAAGGCGCTGCTCACCGACATCATGCAGAAGGAGTATTCCGGCGATGACGGTGCCGACGAGATCAAGAACTGCATCGACAGCTGGAAGAACGACCTGATCCTGCCGGACGAGGCCCTGGCCAACGCTCGCGGGCCCAAGGAGCAGACCGCCGCCGTCGTCTACCTGCACTACCAGCGCACCCTCAAGGCCTACAACGCGGTGGACTTCAACGACCTGATCCTGCTGCCGGTGAAGCTGTTCCAGGAACACGCCGACATCCTGGAGAAGTGGCAGAACCGCATCCGCTACCTGCTGGTCGACGAATACCAGGACACCAACGCCAGCCAGTACCTGCTGGTGAAGATGCTGGTGGGCATGCGCAACCAGTTCACCGTGGTCGGTGACGACGATCAGTCGATCTACGCCTGGCGTGGTGCGCGCCCGGAAAACCTGATGCTGCTCAAGGAGGACTACCCCTCGCTGAAGGTGGTGATGCTGGAGCAGAACTACCGTTCCACCAGCCGCATCCTCAAGTGCGCCAACGTGCTGATCGCCAACAACCCGCACGTGTTCGAGAAACAGCTGTGGTCGGAGATGGGCCATGGCGACGAGATTCGCGTGATCCGCACGCGCAACGAAGATGCCGAATGCGAGCGGGTGGCACTGGAAATCCTCACCGAGCACCTGCGCACCCAGCGCCCCTACAGTGACTTCGCCATCCTCTATCGCGGCAACTACCAGGCCAAGCTGATGGAGCTGAAGCTGCAGCACCACCAGATTCCCTATCGCCTGTCCGGCGGCACCAGCTTCTTCGCCCGCCAGGAGGTGAAGGACCTGATGAGCTACTTCCGCCTGTTGGTCAATCCGGACGACGACAACGCCTTCCTGCGGGTGATCAACGTGCCGCGCCGCGAGATCGGCTCGACCACCCTGGAGAAGCTCGGCAACTACGCCAACGAACGCAAGATCAGCATGTACGCGGCGGCTGGCGAGATCGGCCTCGGTGAACACCTCGACGCCCGCTTCACCGAACGCCTGCAACGTTTCACCCGCTGGATGGATCGCGTACGTCAGGAGTGCGCGCAGAACGATCCGATCGCGGCGATTCGCAGCATGGTGATGGACATCGACTACGAGAACTGGCTAAGGCAGAACGCCTCCAGCGACAAGGTGGCCGACGCGCGCATGGGCAACGTCTGGTTCCTGGTCGATGCACTGAAGAACACGCTGGAAAAAGACGAAGACGGCGACATGACCATCGAGGACGCCATCGGCAAGCTGGTGCTGCGCGACATGCTCGAGCGCCAGCAGGAGGAGGAAGAAGGCGCCGAAGGCGTGCAGATGATGACCATGCACGCCTCCAAGGGCCTGGAGTTTCCCTCGGTGTACATCATCGGCTTCGAGGAGGAGATTCTCCCGCACCGCTCCAGCATCGAGGCCGACACCATCGAGGAAGAACGACGCCTGGCCTACGTGGGCATCACCCGCGCCAAACGCAACCTGGCGCTGACCTACGCGGCCAAGCGCAAGCAGTACGGCGAGATCATCGACTGCACGCCGAGCCGCTTCCTCGACGAACTGCCGCAGGAAGACCTGGTCTGGGAAGGCCAGGAGGACGCCCCCGTGGAGGTCAAGACCGCGCGTGGCAACGACGCCCTGGCCAGCATGCGGGCGATGCTCAAGCGCTGAAATCCGTTCAGCGCCTCACGGCGCAGGGTGGATGACGCTCTCCACGGCGGCCATCAACGGCAATCGGGTGAAGCGTCCGTTGTAATCTACACGCTCGCCAGCGCTGGCACCCTTGTCATGTTTGCCAGTCAGAAGAAGACATCGTTCAGACACGGGGAGCTACGACCATGCGCACATTCACGCTCGACATCGACGCCCTGGCGCAACTGATCAACGGTCGCGAACAGCTGGAAAACTGGCTGGATCTGGAAAGCGGTGCAGTCATGACCCTGTCACCCGAGGATCACGCCAGCGAACAGCGTCAGCAGGTCGAACTCGACCCCGACCGCTACAGCCAGGTGCCCAACCTCGACATCCCCCAGCGGGTGGCCTTGCGCGAGTCGTTCCTGTTCACCCTCGACGACCTGCACGCCCATCCGCTGCTCAGCGCCGCGCTCACCGGGCGCAAGCCGTTGCGTGCGTTCGACTACGAGATCGAGGCCTTTCCAGGCATTCGTGAACAGTGGCAAGCCTACGAGAGCCGGCAACTGCGCGAATATGCGCTGAACTGGCTGCATGAACTGGGCCTGGAACCGGCGCCGGACAAGCTGCCCCTCGATACCCGCGGTATTCCCAGGGACATTCTGCGCCGGCTCAACAAGAGCGCCTGACGACCACGATGCCTTGCGTTAGCCAGGGAGAAGCGCCGGGCTTTTTAGAGCATGCTTGCGCTCTTCAACTTCTACTTCGGCCATTTTGTCGGCAACTTGTCGATGCCACGCGTTTAAGCGACGTCGTTCGTTACGCCTTTGCGGGTTCCCGCCTGCGCGGGAACGACGCGATGGAGACCGCGCCCCATCCCCGTCATCCCCGCGCAGGCGGGGATCCAGAGACCGCTGCCTCACGCCAATGGCACGAAGCAGTGGCGTCTATCGCCCCCACTCTTGACGGTCGTAAACGAGCTCCCGGGACTCTCCAGGCGGCCTCAAGGGCTCGGCGCAGCACTCACTCGAACTGCGACGAGACATCCGACCAGAGGCTGACCTTGCGCCCTCTCTGCTCGAAGAAGGCGATTTCGCGCTTGATTCCGGAGCTCAGATCCCAGCCGGGCAGGTCGAGGATGATCAGCTCGTCCATGGCCTCCATGAACACGGCGTCCACGGGGCCCCACAGCTTGCCGATCGCGGCGCTGTCCCTGTTCTCGAAGGCCAGGTTGATCGGATGGGACATCGATACCTGGCTGAACACGCAGTTGCCGGACTCGATGATGGTCGCCGCCACCGCATTGCAGGCCAGGAAGCGTTCATGAACGACCTCCGCATCGGCATGACTGTAGGGGCAGGCGAGAAAAATCTTGCGCATAACGAACCTCTTTCTACTTGGAATTCGGGGGCCGTAACCCCCGTGTCGATCAGGCCGTGCGAAGCGCTGAGCTGCCGAGGGTCTCGGCGCTCTGCTCCTGGGCCTCATAACGGTTGGCTGCCGGGACGGAAATCTTCACGGCGATGAATACGGCCAACAGGCCACCGAACAGCTTGGCCAGCAGGATCGGCATGATCAGTGACGGCTGGAAGTTGGCCGTGAACGCCAGGTGGTCACCGATGGTGGCCTGGGCGCAGACGCCCATCGCCACGCACAGCACCTTGTCGCGGGCATTCATGCTCTTGAACATGTGATACACGGCGATGATGTTCGCCAGCACCATGACGAAGGCAGCGGCGCCGGGCGCGGAAAGGCCCAGCTGGCGACCCAGCATTTCCATCGGGCGACGGCAGTACTTGTTGAACAGGTAGCAGATCGGGAAGGTGCCGGCGAGCATGATGCCGATGTAGCCCGCGATCTCGATGGCGCGGAACAGCTCCTTCTCGTCGGCGAACATCGGGTCGAACCCCCAGCCCACGGTTTTCGAGAAGAACCCGGTGAAGTGCTCGACGATGGCGAAGGCCAGGATCATCTTGATGAAGGCGTCCATCAGTTTGCCGAAGATCAGGAAGCCGTTCACCATCATGGTGGCGCGGTAACGCAGGCCTGCGGCGAGCAGGAAGCAGAAGACGAACAGCGGCGCCAGCAGCTTCAGCGCACCGAGGAAATCGAGTGTCAGCAGATGCGTGGCCTGCGCGCTGGTCGAGACGATGTCGCGCACCGGCAGGTTGAACAGGGTGATCATCATCAGCGCCGCCAGCACCGCGAAGGGGATGCTGATCAGGCCGGCCATGGCTCCCAGGGCCAGGTACTTGTGATCCTTGCGCTCCAGCATCATCAACCCGACCGGGATCAGATAGACGATGGTCGCCCCCGAGGTGTAGCCAACGATCATCGCGGCGATCCACATGTCACGGTTGGCCGTCAGCGCATCGGCCAGCTGATAGCCGCCCATATCCACGGCGATGATGGAGAGGGCCGCGATGGACACGTCCGACCCCATGGCCGCGAAGTACGGGCCAAGCACCAGAGATATAAGCTTCGACAGATAAGGGATCGAAATCATGATCCCCGCCTGCGCGAGAAATACCGGCCCGATGGAGTGGATTCCGTTGACGAACTCCTTCCCCAGGCCGCTTTGTGGCCTGACCACGGAAGCAAAGGCCCCCACCACTGCGCCGATCATTATCAGATAGATAACGAAGTTTCCGAACTCTGCCATCACATTCACCCTAGTCTTCTTACTTGACGCCCAGATCGCCAACGCAAGGTTCTTTCTATATGGCGCCTCTCACGCAGAGGCGTGTTCTGTCGTTCGACCAGCACTCCCGCTCCGGCCATCGGCGACTCTCGCCGCCCCTCGCATCCCCGCGTTCAGCCGTTCTCGTCGCCCCTTCGGGCCGTCGCAGCAACCCTTGTGGGACACGGACATATCAACCACTATGCATGCCATTTTGAGGTTTAAATGTGGGAATGACCGTTGATAACAACCAAATCAGTCAGCATTCCTGTGAGTTCCATCTATAATGCCCGCAACGACAGCGCTGCAAGCCGAGACGTGACCGCACGAAACCCGCAACCTGCGCAAACGCGCGCACCAGCTCGGCAGCTCTGCTCTCTTCTTTCGCCTCAAAGGTGTGCCGAGGTAACAACCGCGCCCCGTTTTGTGGCGATCAGGTAACAGCTTCAGGATGCGATATGCGCCCCAATGAACGACGGCAACACATTCTCGAACTGCTTCGCCAGCGCGAGAGGATCTCGGTGGATGAACTGGCCAGAACCCTGGGCACCTCGCAGGAGACCATCCGCCGCGACCTCGCCGAGCTTGCCGACAACGGCCAGGTGACCAAGTACCACGGCGGCGCCTCCCTTCCCCCCAGCGGCGAGCATGAGAATGCCTTCCAGACACGGATGAACGAGTTCGCCAACGAGAAGAAGGCCGTTGCCCGCTATGCCGCGGGTCTGTATGCGCCAGGCGACAGCATTCTGATCGACACGGGCACCACGACGCTGTTCTTCGCCCGCGAGCTGTCGCGCCTGAGCCGCATTACCGTGATCACCAATTCACTGCAGATCGCCACCAGCATCGGTGCGAGTGGCAATCGCGTGTTCATGATCGGCGGCGAGTACCGCCCCGAGTCCGCGCAGAACACTGGCGCTCTGGCCCTGGAGCAGATCGCCCGGTTCAACGCCGAGCATGCGGTGGTCACCATCGGCGCCCTCAACCCGGACGGAGCCTTCGACTTCTCCATCGAGGAAGCCGAGATCACCCGCGCGATGATTGCCAGAACCCGCTACCTGACGGTCATCGCCGACTCTTCGAAGATGGGCCGACGGGCGCTTTTCGAAGTCTTTCCGCTGAGCCGCATCGACCGCCTGATCACGGATCGCAAACCGCTGGGGGCACTGGCCGAGGCCCTGCAGGCCGCTCACGTCGAGGTTCACGAGGCCCCTGCGCTGAACCGCATGGAGCCAGCCGCCTGGGCACGATCCTGAAGCGCCGGACGTTGCCTCAGCGCCAGTTGCGGCAACGCGTCACCGCATCGGCGAACGTTTCGCGCCACTGACCGGCCACACCGGCATCGACTCTCGGCCGGAAACTGGTGCTGGTGTTGCGCGGGGGCGCGAGGTCGACACCGACGCCCCTGGCCGCCAGCGCAGCGCAACCGAAGGCCGTCAGTTCATCGAAGCGTTGGGTGACAATGCAGCGTTGCAGGGCATCGGCGAGGAACTGGGCAAAGTAGGGGCTACGCGCCAGGCCGCCATCGATGGACAACTGGTCGGTCACGTTGAGAAACCCGTCCATCGCCGAAATCACCTCGGCACTGCGCAGTGCCACGCCTTCCAGCAGTGCCTGGCACATGTCCTGCCGGCTGGTCGCAGCGTTCATGCCGACCCACAGCGCAGCCGCGCTGCGATCCCAGTGCGGGCAGGCGAGACCTGAAAGCGCCGGCACGAAAGCCAGCTGGCGACCAATGGCCGGCGCCTGATCGAATGCCGCCAGCTCGGAAAAGTCGCTGAACAACCCGAGCCGGCCGGCCCATTCGACCGCTGCGCTGGCGTCGTACACGCCCCCGTCCATGGCGTACTGGGGCTTGCCGTCGATCTGCCAGGCAATGGTTGCCAGCAGGCCTTTCTCGGGCGCCCGGATGATGTCCTCGCCAGTCAGCGTCAGCGCGAAGGCGCCGGTACCGAAGGTGATCTTCGCGTCACCGGGGTTGCGGCAGCCGTGGCCATAGAGCGAGGCCTGCTGATCGACCAGCGATGCCGTCACCGGCGTCGCCCCGACCTCACCGAAATGCCCCACCGTATCGCGAATCTCCGGCAAGGCTTCGAGCGGCACGCCGAACAGGGCGCACAGCTCGGGATCCCACTGCGCGGTGGCCAGATTCATCAGCGAAGTACGCGAAGCCGTGGTGACGTCCGTGGCGAAGACCCCGGTCAGTCGATCCAGGAAATACGCGTCGGTGGTGCCCAGTCGCAGCCGTCCTTCACGCTGAGCCTGCCGTGCGGCGGGCAGGTTGCGCAGAATCCAGGCCAGTTTGGAGGCGGAGAAATACGGATCGAGCGGCAACCCGGCACGCTCCAGGGTCAGCGCTTCGCCGCCCTGCGCGCGCAGACGGCTGATCTCGTCGGCGGTGCGGTTGTCCTGCCAGACGATGACCGGCGACAACGGCTCGCCGGTTCGAGCATCCCAGGCCAGGCAGCTTTCCCCCTGATTGGCCAGGCCGATGGCATCCACGCGACCGGTCGCCTCGATGCAGCGTTGCAGATTGCTCAGCAGCTCCAGTGGGTCATGCTCGACCCAGCCGGGATGGGGATGATGCTGCTGATGGCGCAGGGCGAGCTGGATGTCGGCACTGCCGTTGTGTGAAACCACCAGCACACGAGTGCTGGTGGTTCCCTGGTCTAGAGCTGCGATACGCAAGGTTTGCACTCCCCTCGGCAAAGGCTGTTAACGGCGAATGAAGTCGACTTCGAGTTGCCGGGTTCCCTCGGGAACAGCCAGCTCGGCTATGGGCACCAGCATGCGCCGCTCGGGCAGACAGGATCGCGGTTTTGACCAGATGTCCCGGCCATCGGCCCGCACCACCAGCTGCCCCGAGGTGGGCGTGCTCACGCGCAGTTGCAGGTGCTTCAGGCCCGCGACTGCTCCCGGCACCAGCACCTGGGGCACGCAGAGTTTCAGGGCGCTGCCACAGCGGACATCGACACCCTCCCCGGCAAGCGGCAGTTCGCCGCGCAGATCCCGCACGATCAGCCCCGCGACGCGCCGCCCTTCGCGGAACGACCAGCCCGCGGTCTCGATCGGGCGCAACAGGTTGCCGGCGGCGAAATAGACAGGATCCGAGCAGCGCCCGAACTGGTCGATCACCGGGCCACCGCTCATGCTGTCGATGCGCAGATCGCTCATGCGCGCCAGGCTCGACTCGGGCGTGAACTCGCCGGTCAGCAGTACACCGTCGCAAGCGAATTCGCGAACCTCGCCACTGGCCAGCCGGACGCTGGCCGACTCGACCCGGCCGAGACCGTTGATCTGCACCAGCTCGGCACCGTAGTGCATCGGCACACCGCACAGCCGCGGGAACAGCGACAACGGCCAGCGGGCGGTCGCCCGCGCGTTGCGCTCGATCATCGCCACGGGTTTTATGCCGGCTCGGCGGCAACTCAGCACGGCTGACAGGCTGACCAGCTCGGTACCGACGATCAGCGGACGCTCGAAGGGTTTCAGGTGCTGCAGGTACAGATAGGATTGCAACGCACCGGTATTGATGACGCCAACCGGTCGATCCCCCCCCAGCAGACGCGCGGAGCGCGGCGCCTCGCGCGCACCAGTCGCCAGCAGCACCCGCCGGGCCTGGATGCCAAACGCGCCGTCCGGGGATACGCCCTTGATGCATCCGCCCGCTGCCAGCCAAGTGGCGCTGTACCCGAGCAGGATGCGCACCCCGGCCTTCTGCGCCTCCTCGACGTTGCGCTGTGCGTAGCTCGGCCCGCTGTAGATCCGGCCGTACTCCCGGAAACCGAAAGGCGGATGTCCACAGTGACGGGGAATCCCCCCGGCGACCGCTTCGCGCTCGATCACCACCACCTCGTCGATACCCTGGCGCCGCAGCTCGACGGCAGCCGCCAGGCCGGCCGGCCCGGCACCGATGATCGCGACATCGACGTTCTGCATATCAGCGGTTTTCATGGCAAACACCTGTTGCAAGCGGAACGGCCAGGCGGCCGGCACTGAGTTCGGCGACCTGCGCCCCACAATAGAATCCCTGACAGCGCCCCATGCAGGCCCGCGTACGACGCTTGAGCCCTCCGAGGTCGCCCGGTGGCAGCAGCCCTTGCAGGGCATTCTCGATTTCGCGACGAGTCACCATCTCGCAGTGACAGACGATCTCGCCATAGCCTGGCCGCTGGTAATCACGCGGTTGATGCTCGGCCAGATTCGGCATGCTCGGCCACTTCAGGGTTCTCTCGTCGAGCGCATCATGCCGGCGCTGGTAGAGCCGGAAGACATGCTGGGCGATCCCCAGCGCAGCCGTCAGGCCGGTGGAGCGAATGCCGCCAACGGTGATCCAGTTGCGCTCCGCCACCTGGTGAATGCGATAGTGCTTCTTGTCGCTCGCCGGGCGCAGCCCCGCATAGGTCGCGGTGACAGGCATGCCGGCCAGACCCGGTACCCGTTCAACCGCCGCCTCGATCAGTTGCCCCAGCGTCTCGGACTCCAGCCCGGCATGCAGGCGATCGTCCTGCTCCTCGGCAGTCGGCCCGACCAGCAGGTTGCCGAAGATCGTCCGGGTCAGCACGATCCCCTTGGTGCGCTCGTTCGGCACCGGCAGAACGATGGCGTTGAGCAGCTTCGCCGAAGCCTTGTCGAACACGACGAACTGCCCCTTGCGCGGGTGGATGCTGAAAGACGCCTGGCCCAGCAAATGCTCTTCGAGGCGGTCGCCGAACAGCCCGGCGCAGTTGATCACGGTCGTGGCCGTGACGTAGCCGGTGGACGTATCGAGCAGCCACTGGCCACCCTCGAAGAAACCGCCCTGCACCTCCGTGCCGAAACGTACCTGGGCACCGGCCATCACCGCCTGAAGCAGATAGCCCAACGGTGCGGACCAGGGATCGATGAGAAACTCGCCCGGCACCTCGACCGCGCCCAGGGCGCGTGTCGACAGGTTCGGCTCACGCAGGCGGATCGCCTCGGCATCGATGAAACGCACATCACCCACGCCGTTGGCATGCGCCTGCTGCACGATAGCGTCGAGCTTGCTCATGTCCTCGTCACTCCAGGCCACGACCATCGCACCGGTTCGCAGCACAGGCAGGTTCATCCGCTTGTGGATGTCGAGGTATTCACGGTAGCCGGCCTGCATGCATTCCAGCTCGACGCTGTCCGAGGGCGCATCGAAGCCCGTATGGAGAATCGCGCTGTTGCCCTTGCTGGCACCGGACAGGATGTCCGCGCCCTTCTCCAGCAGCAGCACCCTGGCGCCTTCCAGCGTGAAGCGGCGGGCCATCGCACAGCCGACGACGCCACCACCGATGACGACGACATCGTAGGCGCTGTCCGACTTCGGTTTCAGATCATTCATTGCATTGCCTGTTTGACTTCGGTCATCTCGACCGTGATGACGGATATTCAGTGCAGTGCACATGCCACTGAACACAATTTTGTGGACATGTGGTTTTATCCGGTCAAAAACAGTCGGCGACAAGGCGTGCTGCTGGCGCCAGGCCTGGCCGCGTCGGCGTCCAATGCCGGACAACCCCTCGTATCCCCTGATCAGAGGCCACTCTCGGGGGCGCATCGAGGTTTTTCAGGGTGAGCATTCCGATTCAGGCAAGATCGCGTAACTGTCACATTCCCGAGGCTTACGCTTCGCGGCTTGAGCCTGATACAGCGCTACACACTGGTGCATACGCTGCTACATTTCGACTCACAAAGCTCAATTCATTCAGATACCTAGCGGAAGATACCGGAGGCCTCGCCGGTGATCCCTGTGTAATTCGAAAACCGCTCCCACATATTCAAGTGTGTTAGATACCTACAGGTTTCATTGACAAAACTGCGTAAATTCCACAAACAGAACACAGATATCAACAAATGAATAAAACGCTGGCATGCAGGCTGCGTAGTTGCCACCGATCATCACGAGGTAAGAAACATGACCGCAACCAGCCCGCTAGCTCAGCTTTTCCCATCCATCGACGACATCCCCGAGCAGTACCGCCCGGGCGAGCCGATCGAACAGCGCGAATACCTGCTCGACGGTGCCTTGCAGCACTGGCATGGCCCACTGGCCACCGTGCGCAGCCCGATCCACCTGCGCACCGAAACGGGCGAGGAGCCCGTCATCCTCGGCAGCACGCCCCTGCTCGATGCACAGACCTCGCTGGCGGCACTGGAGTCGGCCGTTCGCGCCTACGACAATGGCCAGGGCGCCTGGCCGACGATGCGTGTGGCCGAGCGCATCCAGCATGTGGAAACCTTCCTGAGCCGCATGCGTGAGCAGCGCAATGCCGTGGTCAGACTGCTGATGTGGGAAATCGGCAAGAATCTCAAGGACTCGGAAAAGGAGTTCGACCGCACCTGCGACTACATCGTCGACACCATCGAAGCCCTCAAGGCGCTGGATCGACGCTCCAGCCGCTTCGAGCTGGAGCAGGGCACGCTGGGGCAGATTCGCCGGGTACCCCTGGGTGTGGCGCTGTGCATGGGGCCGTACAACTATCCGCTCAACGAGACCTTCACCACACTGATTCCCGCGCTGATCATGGGCAACACGGTGGTGTTCAAGCCCGCCAAATTTGGCGTGCTGCTGATCCGCCCACTGCTCGAAGCCTTTCGCGACAGCTTCCCTGCCGGCGTCATCAACGTCATCTACGGGAGCGGACGCGAGACGGTCAGCGCCCTGATGGCCAGCGGCAAGGTCGATGTCTTCGCTTTCATCGGCACCAACAAGGGCGCAAGCGCGCTGAAGAAGCTGCACCCGAAACCGCACCGCCTGCGTGCGGCACTGGGGCTCGATGCCAAGAATCCCGGCATCGTGCTGCCCGACGTGAACCTGGATAACGCGGTCAGCGAGGCCATCACCGGCGCTCTGTCGTTCAACGGCCAGCGCTGCACCGCGCTGAAGATATTGTTCGTCCATGAAGCGGTGGTGGATGACTTCCTCGAACGATTCAACCGCAAACTGGCCACCCTCAAGCCGGGCATGCCCTGGGAACCCGGCGTGGCCCTGACGCCCCTGCCCGAGCCGGGCAAGACCGGCTTGCTCAGTGATCTGGTGGCCGATGCCGTAGCCCACGGCGCGCGCATCACCAATGCAGGAGGCGGCGACGTACGCGGCTCGTTCTTCTACCCGGCGGTGCTGTATCCGGTGACGCCGCAGATGCGTGTGTACCAGCAAGAGCAGTTCGGCCCGGTCGTCCCCATCGTTCCCTACCGCGACCTGAAGACCGTGATCGACTATGTCCTGCAATCGGACTTCGGCCAGCAGTTGAGCCTCTTCGGCAATGACTCCGCGACCGTGGGCAAGCTGGTGGACGCCTTCGCCAACCAGGTCGGGCGCATCAACATCAATGCCCAGTGCCAGCGCGGCCCGGACACCTACCCGTTCAACGGGCGCAAGGACTCCGCCGAAGGCACCCTGTCGGTGCACGATGCCTTGCGCGTCTTCTCCATCCGCACGCTCGTGGCCACCCGCTTCGACGAAGACAACAAGACGCTCATCAGCGAGATCATCCGCAATCGGGAATCCAGTTTCCTGACCACGGACTACATCTTCTGAGAATCTGCCGCCCTGGTCAGGTATGGCGGGCGACCTTCCTGCCTGGCCGGGTCACCACGGCCGTCGGCCAGTCCAAGGTTGCACTACACAAGGCACGAGGTTTTGAGCGAAAATCCGTGGCTTTTCTGCGCAGCCCAGAGGATCGACCGTGGAGTCGTTGAAACAGAAGATACGCAGTGAAGGCATCGTGCTCTCGGAGCAGGTACTCAAGGTCGACGCCTTTCTCAACCACCAGATCGACCCGGCGCTGATGCAGAAGATCGGCCACGAGTTCGCCCAGCGCTTCGCCGGTCAGGGCATCACCAAGATCGTCACCATCGAGGCTTCGGGCATCGCCCCGGCGGTGATGGCCGGCCTCGAGCTGGGTATCCCGGTGATCTTCGCGCGCAAGTTCCAGTCGCTGACGCTCAAGGACGACCTGCTGATCTCCAAGGTGTTCTCCTTCACCAAGCAGACCGAAAGCACCATCGCCATCTCCGCGCGCCACCTGACGGCTGCCGACAAGGTTCTGGTGATCGACGACTTCCTCGCCAACGGCCATGCCGCCAAGGCACTGATCGACCTGATCCAGCAGGCCGGCGCGCAGGTGGCGGGCATCGGCATCGTCATCGAGAAATCCTTCCAGGACGGCCGCAACCTGCTGGAAAGCGAAGGCTACCGCGTGGAGTCGCTGGCTCGCGTCGCGGCGCTGGAGAACGGCCAGGTACGCTTCCTCGACTAGGCTCTGTAGAGCGTAGGTCGGGCAATACCGATGGCGGCCCCGCGAAATCGCTCGAAGAAGCGCAGTTTACGCGTTGTAAATGAGCATTCTCAGAACGATTTCAACGCAGCATCACCGATTTCGTACACAGCCTAAGACCCGCGGGTGGCCTCCAGGCCAGCCAGCAACAACCGCTGGTACAACGCCTCGCGTACACCGTCCGGCGCCTCCAGGCTCATGCGTCGCAGATGCTCGGCATAGGCTGCCGGCTCCGGCGCATCGAGCGTGGCCTTGCCCAGTTCCAGCACCTCGGTCAGACACAGCTTGCTCTTGAGCCAGCCCAGGGCCCTGAGCAGATCCTGCTCCACCGTGCTGAAGTCGCTGCCCAGGGGGTATTCGGCAAACAGCGACGAATGATCGGCGCGCAGCCTTTCCAGGCGCTCGGGCAGGTTGTGGGTGAAGCGCGGATCGAGATGGAAGTCCGCCGGCAGCTTGCCGGCCTGCCGGGCCTGTTCGATCAGCCCGGGCTGGAAGCGCGAGTCGCTGATCGCGAGCAGCGCCTCGATCACCTGGGCATCGGTCTTGCCGCGCAAGTCGGCGATGCCGTACTCGCTGACCACGATGTCGCGCAGGTGCCGGGGAATGGTGGTGTGGCCATACTCCCAGACGATGTTCGAGTTCACCTCGCCAGCGGACTCGCGCCAGCTGCGCAGCAGCAGGATCGAGCGTGCGTCCTCCAGCGCGTGGGCCTGGGCAACGAAGTTGTACTGCCCGCCAACACCGCTGAGCACACGACCGTCTTCCAGTTGATCGGCGACTCCTGCGCCGAGCAGGGTCATGGTGAACACGGTGTTGATGAAGCGCGCATCACGGCGTTGCAGGCGCTTGAGCGCCTCCTCGCCATGCAGCTCGTTGATGTAGCGGATACCGGTCATGGCGAAGCGCTGCCGCTCGGGTTCATCCAGCTCACGCAGACGACGATAGAACGCCTCCGGGCCGAGAAAGAAACCGCCATGCAGCACCACGCCACCGCGTGCGCTGCCGAGGCCGGGCAGCAGACAGGCCTGCGTCTGCGAATCGCTCAGGTCGGCAGGGACGCGGTTGCCATCTGGCAGGTGCAGCCAGCCATCCTCCAGTTGCACATCGCCCCGCAACAGACCGCTGCCAATTAGCCAATCGAACTCGCTCGGCTGAAGCTGCGCCGGGAATCCGGCCTCGAGCAGCGCCTGAACACTGTGCAGGCGGCCCTGTTCGTCCAGCGCGCCGCCCACCGCCAGGCGTTGCAGGCGCAGATCGGGGTAGACCTGGCGCCGCAGCAGGCCGGCCTCGGCCAGTGCCAGCAAGCCGTTGACGAACATCTCGCTGCAGCCATACAGCCCCCGGTCGAGCGGTTCCAGGCCACCCATCGAGGCGATCCCGTCCGCCCACTCGTCAGCGCCCAGCGCCTGCAACAGCGTGCGATAGCGGGCGTTGTCCGCCTGCCTGGCCATCAGCGCCGAGGCCAGGGCGTCGCCCATCGAGCCGATGCCGATCTGCAAGGTACCGCCGTCACGCACCAGGGTGCTGGCGAACAGACCGATGCAGTGATCCTGAAGAGTCACCGGCATGTTCGGCGTGGAGAACAGCCTGGAGCGTTCGTCCTCGACGATGTGGATATCGAAGGTATCGCGCGGCACCTGGGCATCGCCTGCCATGTAGGGCAGGTCGCTGTGTATCTGGGCAACGCAGAGTACGGTTTCGCCGGCGGCACGACGGCGTTGCAGCAGCGGCAGCAGGTCGAGGGTGACATCGGGGTTGCAGCTCAGGCTGAAATGCTTCGGCTGCGCGCTATCGGCGGCAACGAGCTGAGCAACCAGGTTCAGCCCCTTGGCATCGAGATCACGGGCGACATGGCTGTAGTTGCTGCTGATGTAGTCCTGCTGCGCCGGTTCGCATTCGAGCAGGCTGCCCGGCTGGAAGAAGAACTGCTCGACGCGCACGTTCTCCGGCAGGCTGTCAGCGTGCAGATCGGTGAGAAAATCCAGCTCCGGATAGTCACCATAGACCCGCGCGACGAAGGGCTCGAGGAAACGCCGCTGCAAATCCTGACCGGCACGCGGACGCGCCAGGCACAGTGCGGTGTAGATGGTCAGTTGCCGCTCCGGCATCTGCCGCACCCGCGCATAGAGCGCATTGACCCAGCGATTGGGCTTGCCCAGGCCAAGCGGCAGGCCCAGATGGATCGGCCCGTCGATCTCGCTCAATACACGGTCGACGGCTTGTTCGAGGGTACAGGTGTGCGGCATCTGACGCGCCTCGCGGCATTCATGACGAATGCTGCTTGGACTGCGTCGCGGCCGGCATGGTTGCATGCCTGTCCCAGATACGAAAAAACCGCCCGGAGGGCGGTTTTTCATGGAAGAGGCGAGTCTTACAGACCGGACATCTTCTGGATCGCTTCGCGCAGTTCGTCTTCCGAGCAGTCCGCGCAGGTGCCTTTCGGCGGCATGGCGTTGATACCGGAGATGGCCTTGGCCAGGATGCCGTCGAGACCGCCCTGGTGATCGGCGCGATCTTTCCAGGCAGCGGTGTCACCGATCTTCGGTGCGCCCAGGACGCCAGAGCCATGGCAGGCGTTGCAGTGCTTGGCGATGATGTCGTCAGCGGAACGAGCACCGCCACCGGCGGAAGCTGCGACGGTTTCGACGCCCTTGCACTCTTCGCCCATGATGCACACCTCGCCCACTGGCTTGAGGCGCTCGGCGATGGCGTCATCGGTCGTGGCCTGAGCAGTCACTGCCCACAGGGCCAATACGGCAGCCGGTACTGCCAGCATTTTCTTCATCAGATTCACGGTACACCCTCTTCGTGGCTAGTCACGCTCGCGGCCACGGTTTCGCGAGCGGGCGACAGTATAACGGCAAGCAGGCCAGGCCGAAACAACCCATATTGTCGCAGGGATATTGATCAGAAGTTGGCCGGAGTGGTGGCACTGATCAAACGCGCCGGCACATCGAACGGATTGCGAAACCGGTGCGGCTTGCTGCTCTCGAAGTAGTAACTGTCACCCGGCTCGAGGATGAACATCTCGTTGCCGACGGTCAGCTCCAGCCTGCCCTCGACCAGCATGCCGGCCTCTTCACCTTCATGGGCGTACATCTCGTCCCCGGTGTCGGTACCGGCCGGGTAAGTCTCGTCGAGAAAGGTGATGGCACGGCTAGGATGGGCCTTGCCGATCAGCTTCATGGTGATGGCGCCACTGCAGATATCGGTCAGTTCGGAGGCCCGATAGACCACCTGGATCTGGTTTTCCTGCTCCATGTCGAGCGAGAAGAACTCCACCAGCGACATGGGAATGCCGCCGAGCACCTTTTTCAGCGAGCTGATCGAGGGGCTCACGCTGTTCTTCTCGATCATGGAAATGGTGCTATTGGTGACGCCCGCACGTTTGGCGAGTTCACGCTGGGAAAGACCTTTGAGCTTACGAATCGATTGCAGTCGAACGCCGACGTCCAATGCTGGAGCCCCCTGTGGGAGTGATATGGAAATTGCTCGTATCATGGCATAGCGTTCGGAATTTACAACACTTCCGTTCATGCTCGCCCACACAGCTCATCGGAGCCCGTTTGCCAGGCTCATGCAGCGAAACCATCTGCCGGCACGAAACCCCGACTCGCAGCCACTCACTCGGCGCCGAGATAGAGCAGCGGCACGCGCCTCAGGTTGCAGAAGATCTGATAGGGAATGCTGCCCGCCGCCAGGGCCACTTCGCTGGCCAGAACCTGCGTGCCCCAAAGCTCGACGCGGCTGCCCAGGCCGGCTTGCGGCAGGTCGGTCAGATCGACGGTGAGCATGTCCATCGAGACGCGGCCGATCAGGCGGGTCGGCTGGCCATCCACCCTCACCGGCGTGCCGGTCGGCGCATGACGTGGATACCCGTCGGCATACCCCATGGCCACCACGCCGACACGGGTGGGGCGCTCGGAGACGAAGCGCGCACCGTATCCCACCGGCTCGCCAGCCGGCAGTTCACGTACGCTGATGATCTTCGACTCCAGGGTCATCACCGGGCGCAGGCGCTCGGCCTGCTGCTGAGCGCCTTCGAACGGAGTAGCGCCATACAGCATGATGCCGGGGCGAACCCAGTCGCTGGCCCCCGACTTGTCAAATAGCTGCGGCCAACCGAGTACGGCAGGTGAATTGCACAGACTGACCTCGGCGCTGAGGCCCTCACGCGCCTGCTGGAACACCGCCAGTTGCTCGGTGGTACGCCCGCAGTCGGGCTCGTCGGCACGGGAGAAGTGGCTCATCAGCACGATCTTGCCCACCTTGCCACTGGCCAGCAGGCGACGGTAGGCACTCTGGTAGTCCGCCGGATGCAGACCGACGCGGTGCATACCGGTATCGAGCTTGAGCCAGGCGGTCAGCGGCTTGCTCAAGCGGGCCTGCTCGATGGCCTCTATCTGCCACTGGGCGTGCACGACGCACCACAGGCCATGCTGATCGATCAGCGCCAGCTCGTCAGCCTCGAAGAAGCCTTCGAGCAGCAGGATCGGTGCCGCGATACCCGCCTCGCGCAGCACCAGCGCCTCTTCGATGCAAGCCACGGCGAAACCGTCGGCCTCGCCTTCGAGTGCCTGCGCACAGCGTACAGCGCCGTGCCCATAGGCATCGGCCTTGACCACGGCGAGGGCACGGGAACCACTGAGTTCGCGGGCCAATTGGTAATTGTGACGCAGGGCATCGAGGTCGATCAGGGCACGGGCGGGACGCATGTTCGTTTATCTCTTACTGCTTCGCCGAAGCGATGTTTTCTTGTAGCCGGATCAAATCCGGGGCCATGTCGGCGACAGCTCCCGGCATGCAGCGGGCGACGCGCGGACAATCGTCAGTCAAAAAAAGCCCGGCGGGGGAGCCGGGCGAGAAGCCAACACAAAAAGTTCGCTCGGGCAGTGGATGCCCGCTGGCGATGGCCGCCTCAGACGGCAGCCACCACGCACATTTCCACCAAGACCTCGGGCTTGTACATCTTCGCCTCGACACAGGCACGGGCCGGCGCGTTGCCATCGGCAACCCAGGCGTCGTATTCGGCGTTGAGGCCGTCGTAGTCGGCCATGTCCCTGAGGAAGATGGTCAGCGACAGGATCCTGCTCTTGTCACTGCCGCCCTCGGCCAGCATCTTGTCGATGTTGGCCAGGGTCTGGCGGGTCTGCTCGCGGATATCACCGCCGAAGTCGTCGGCCAACTGGCCGGCGAGATAAATCGTGCCGTTGTGGATCACCACTTCGCTGTAGCGTTTGGCCACATGCAGGCGCTGGATCGACATGCTGCGAATCTCCTTGGAGTTGCGGGGCCGCGCAGCCTATCAGGTACGCAGCGGCTGCGGTGCGCCATGCACTTCACTCGCCTTGCGCGAGTAACGCGAGATATCCAGGCCATCGGCGCTGATCTGCGGGCGCTTGTTGGCCATGAGGTCGGCGAGCAGACGGCCGGAGCCGCAGGCCATTGTCCAGCCCAGCGTACCGTGGCCGGTGTTGAGGAACAGGTTGCGGTAGGCCGTGGCACCGACGATGGGCGTGCCATCGGGCGTGGCCGGACGCAGGCCGGTCCAGAAGTCGGACCGCTGCAGGTCACCGCCCTCGGGGTACAGGTCGGAAGTGATCATCTCCAGGGTTTCGCGACGACGCGGATTGAGCGACAGGTCGAAACCGGCGATCTCGGCCATGCCGCCAACGCGGATACGGCCATCGAAACGAGTGATGGCGACCTTGTAGGTCTCGTCGAGAATGGTCGAGGTCGGCGCCATGTCCGGGTTGATGATCGGCACGGTCAGCGAATAGCCCTTGAGCGGGTAGACCGGGGCACGAATGCCCAGCGGCTTGAGCAGTTGCGGGCTGTAGCTGCCGAGTGCGAGCACGTAGCGGTCGGCGGTTTCCAGCTTGCCGTCGATCCACACGCCATTGACGCGTTCCCCCACGGCATCCAGGCGCTGGATGTTCTGACCGAAGCGGAACTCGACGCCAAGCGCCTTGGCCATCTCTGCCAGTTTGATGGTGAACATCTGGCAGTCGCCGGTCTGGTCGTTGGGCAGACGCAGAGCACCGGCCAGCTTGTGCTTGACGTTGGCCAGTGCCGGCTCGACGCGGGCAATGCCATCGCGGTCGAGCAGTTCGAACGGCACACCGGAGGCTTCCAGCACGGCGATGTCCTTGGCAGCGGCATCGACCTGAGCCTGGGTGCGAAACAGCTGGGTAGTGCCGAGCTGGCGCTCCTCATAGCCGATGCCGGTCTCGGCGCGCAGCTCATCGAGGCAGTCGCGGCTGTACTCGGACAGGCGCACCATGCGCTCCTTGTTGATCGCATAGCGGCTGGCGGTGCAGTTGCGCAGCATCTGCGCCATCCACAGGTACTGGTCGACATC
>Ga0209699_100248_pt1 | contig 45625 bp, 41 predicted proteins | sample SynthPrep_1_END__FD_187204 | JGI IMG/M metagenome (GOLD analysis project Ga0209699, IMG submission 187204) | Synthetic microbial communities from Ohio, USA - SynthPrep_1_END_DS7_MetaG (SPAdes) (version 2) | ecosystem: Engineered > Bioreactor > Aerobic > Activated sludge | place: USA: Ohio...
AGGGGTTCATGGACATCTTCACATTGGCGATATCCACGCCGGTTTGATCAGACTTGACGCGCACCTTGACGTTGTAGTCAACGACGCGCTTGACAGGTACCAGTATTTTCATGGGTTTCCTATACGATGGGCAGGCGTCAAAGCTCTACCTCGGCAATATCGTGCTGCAGCCGATTAAGGAAATGCAGAAAGGTCACGCTATCGTCGAATTGAAAGCTCTTCATCGCTTGCCGGTAGAACTCGTAGATGTTGGGCTGGATCTCGTCCCAGAAGCGCTGGCCGGCCGGCAGCAGAATGACGACGCGCGCGCGCCGGTCATTCTTGTCTGGAACGCGGCGCACATGGCCTTCGCGTTCCAGACGCTTGAGCACGCCGTCCAGGCTTTGCCGGCTGACCACGAGATAGTCGGCCAGTTCGCCGAAGGTCATGCCGTCTGCCGCCTGCGGCCGCGTCAGCGCGCCCAGCACGGCCCACTGCACCGTACTGATGCCGAGTTCGTTGCTTGCTTGGCGCTGCAGGGAGTTGCCCAGTTGGAACAGACGGAAGAACAACCGATTGTGGATCTCGGCGCCTGATTTGTTTGCCACGGTGTTGTCGCCCTTGCAACAGATGAATGGAAGCGAGATTACCTCATGGCGCTGCCGGACACGCCTCCTAGAAGGGGGTTTCGACCGGGAACCGGGCCGGCCGCTTCTGCAGGAAGGCGTCCATGCCTTCCTTGCCTTCCGGGCTGGCCATGCCGATGAATTCCATCGCCAGCGAGGCATCGAAGATCGGGCCGGCTTGCCGCAGCCAGTTGTTCAGCGCGTGCTTGGTCCAGCGGATGGCGCCGGGCGCGCCATCGGCCAGCCGGGACGCGAGCTCGACGGCTTTGGCTTCGACCTCCGAGTCGTCCAGCGCAAGAGAGATGAGATTCATGCGTTCGGCTTCCTCGCCCGTGAAGCTGTCCGCGGTGAGCAGATAGTATTTTGCCTTGGCCATGCCGCACAGCAGCGGCCAGATGATGGTGGCGTGGTCGCCGGCAGCCACGCCGATTTTCATGTGTCCGTCGGAGAAGCGGGCGTCCTTGGATGCGATGGAAATATCGGCGAGGACCACGCATGCGAGGCCGGCGCCGACGGCCCAGCCGCGCGCTGCGCTCACGATGGGCTTGGAGCAATTGATCATGCCGTAGACGATGTCGCGCGCTTCCTTCATCGTCTGCATGCGGGTGTCGTAGTCGTCGGCGCCATGGCGTTCATGATTGAGATCGCCGCCGGCGGAGAAGGTCCGGCCTTCTCCGGTCAGCAGAATGGCCGAGACCGTGGGGTCGGCGTCCACGTCCCGCCAGATCTGGGAAACTTCGCGGTGCATGGCTGCGTCCATGGCGCCCATCTTGAGCGGTGAGGCCAGGGTAATGCGCAAGACGCGGGGGTGCGGCCGGTCGAACTTGAGCCGGGTGTAGGAGGCATAGCGGTCGTTCATGGTCAGCGATTCCTGTGATGAGGAGATAAGAAGCCGCGGCGATAGCCGGCGGCGGAGTCGTGGCGGGCGTGGTTCCCGCGAACAGCGAGATCTCGGTCAGAAGGCATGTGCCAGTCGCAGCGCTTCCTCGATGGCGCGCGCGGCATCGAGTTCAACCGCGCGCCGCGCGCCTCCTATGGTTTCCACGCGCATGCCGGAGCCAGCCAGGGACCGGCTCAGTTCGTCCTGCACCATCTGGCCCGCGCATACGATGACGTCGTCCACCGGAAGCACTTCCGTGACGCCATGGCAGGAGTAGGTCAGGCCCGCGTCGTCGATGCGGTGATAGGTGGCGCCGGAAATCATCTGAACGCCGGCGCGCTTCAGGCGGGTCTTGAGGATCCAGCCGGTGCTTTTGCCCAGGCGCGCGCCCGGCTTTTCCGGGCTGCGCTGCAGCATGTGGATGACGCGCCGCGGGGCGCGCGGCGGGATGTCTTTCACGCCGCCGGGGTTCCGCAAGGACGCGTCGATGCCCCAGTGCTGCCGGAACTGTTCTGGCGACAGCGATTCCTCTGTGTCGCCCAGGAGGAACTCCGCGGTATCGAAAGCAATGCCTCCGGCGCCGATGAGGGCCACGCGGGCGCCGACGCGGCGGCGCCCCGACAGGACTTCATCGTAGAGGGCGACTTTCGGATGGTCGATGCCGTCTATGTCGGGCAGACGCGGGGTCACGCCCGTGGCCACGACGACGGCGTCATAGCCTCCCGCCCGTAAATCCGCGGCAGTGACTCGGCGGCCCAGCGCGACGGTCACGCCAAGTTCCGCGAGCCTCGCCCGGAAGTACCGCAGCGTTTCGTTGAATTCATTTTTTCCCGGTATGCGGCGAGCCAGGTTCAGCAAGCCGCCCAGATCCGGTCCCGCCTCGTACAACGCAACCTCGTGGCCACGTTCGGCCGCATAGACGGCGAAGGCCATGCCGGCGGCGCCGCCGCCTGCCACCGCGATGCGGCGCGGCGCCGCGGCCCGGCCTGTCGGGTAGTCCAGTTCGCGCCCGGCGCGGGGATTGACCAGGCACGATGCCGCGCGCTCGGTGAATATGTGGTCCAAGCAAGCCTGGTTGCAGGCGATACAGCTATTGATGAGGTCGGCACGGCCCTTGCGCGTCTTGGCGGCGAATTCGGGGTCGGCAAGCAGAGGCCTTGCCATTGACACGAAGTCGGCGGCGCCGCCAGCCAGCAGGCGTTCGCCGACTTCGGGCGTGCTGATGCGGTTGGAGGCGATGACGGGAATGGAAACAGCGCGCTTGATGTTGTGGACGGCGAACTCCCAGGCGGCTCGCGGGACGGACGCTGCAATTGTGGGGATGGCCGATTCGTGCCAACCGACGCCAGTATTTAGCATGTCGACGCCGGCTTGCTGCAGGCGCTGCGCAAGTTGCGCGGTCTCGGCGCCTGTAAGCCCGTCTTGCACCAGATCTATGGCCGAGATCCGGTAGATGAGCAGGAAGCGGGCGCCGACGGCGGCGCGCACGGCCGCTACGGTCTCAATGGGAAAGCGGATGCGGTTCTCGAAGCTGCCGCCATAGGTGTCGCTGCGGAGATTGGTGCATGGGCTCGTGAACTCGTTGAGCAGATAGCCCTCGGAGCCCATGATTTCCACGCCGTCGTAGCCCGCCTCTTGGGCGAGTCGGGCGGTATGGGCTATCGCCTGCACCGTCTGAGCAATGCCTTCCGGCGTCAACGCGCGAGGCGTATGACGATTGATGGGGGCGCGCAGCTCCGTGGGGCCGACGCACAAAGGGTGCTTGGCATAGCGTCCTGCATGCAGGATCTGCAATACGATTCTGCCGCCTTCCTCGTGCACGGCGCGCGTGACGGCCAGATGTGGCGCCAGCTGTTCCAGGCGCTCCAGAACAGGTGCGTCTTCCTCCATTCGGCCCGCCAGGTTCGGCGCGTATCCCCCGGTGAGGATCAGGCCGACTTCGCCGCGCGCGCGTTCGCGGAAGAACTGCACCTGTCGCGCCAATGGCTGATCCAGAGTCTCGATGCGGGTGTGCATGGCCCCCATGACCATGCGGTTGCGCAACGTGAGAAAGCCGAAGTCATAGGGCTCAAGCAGGCAGGGGTATGTGTGCATGATTTACCCGGATTTGCGGAAGGCTGGGGATGGGCGGGGCTGACGCGTCTCAGTTGTCGGTGAACGCGGCAGGCCGTTTGGCCAGGAAGGCGGCCATGCCTTCGGCCGCGTCGTGCGACTGCACGCAAAGCGCGAACATATCGGCTTCCATGGCCAGCCCAGGCGCCAGCGCGCCGTCCAGGCCGCGGCGCATGGCTTCGCGTGCCATGGAGGTCGCGACCTTGCTGTGTCTGATCATGGGCTCCAGGAAGGCGCGTCCCAGGTCCGCCGGGTCGCCGCCGTCCACGATGCGGTTGACCAGGCCGATAAGCAGGGCCTCCTCGGCGTCGATGACCCGGCCGGAGAGAACCAGTTCCGCCGCACGGGCCTCGCCTATCAGACGCGGCAGGCGTTGGGTGCCGCCATAGCCGGGAATGAGGCCCAGCTTGACCTCGGGCAATGCCATCCTGGCCTTGGCCGTGGCGATGCGGAAGGTGCAGGCGAGCGCCAGTTCCAGGCCGCCGCCGAACGCGAATCCATGTATGACCGCCACGCTGGGCAGGGCTGATTGCTGGATGCGATTGAAGAGGGCCTGAGCCTGGCCGATGTTCGCGCGATGCGTAGCGGGTGCGCGGGCCTGGAGTTGCGCAATGTCCGCGCCAGCGCACAGCGCCTTGTCGCCCGCGCCGGTAAACACCATGGCGCGGCAGCCGGAAGCCTCCGCGTCGTCCACCGCCGTGCGCAGGTCGGCGAGCATCTGCTCGTTCAGCGCATTGAGGGCCTGCGGGCGGTTCAGCTCGATCACGGCCACCTGATCGCGAAACTCCGTCACAACGGTCATGCTTGTCTCCGGTTCTGAATTTATATCAACATCATGATTCAAGTGCGGAATGCTTGTAAAGGAAAAATTTGCCTTTGGCACAATCGCAAACATATAATTATGAACATCGTTCATATAAGTGAACGAAAGAAAAACCGCATGGCAGCGGACGGGGATGCGCCCCGTCCCGGAGCCGGCATGCAGAGGAGACATCCATGAAACTGTTGCGCACACTGGCGGCCGCGCTCGCCAGCAGTCTGGTTCTTGGTGCCGGTGCGGCCGGCGCCCAGCCGGCCTTTCCCGCCAAGCCCGTCCGGGTCATCGTGCCGTTCGCGCCGGGTGGCGCCACCGATCAGGTTGCACGCCTGCTGGCCGCCCAGGTGTCCAGCGAGCTGGGCGTGCCCGTGGTGGTGGAGAATCGTCCGGGCGCCAATGGCAATATCGGCGCTGAAGCCGTGGCCCAGGCCGCGCCCGACGGCTACACGCTCCTGCACAGCACATCCGCGCTGGGCTTCACGGCGGCATTCGGCCAAAAAGTCTCATACAAGCTGGACAAGAATCTGGCCCCGGTTTCCCTGCTGATCGACCAGCCTTTGCTGATCATGGCAAGCAATCCCCTGGGCGTGGCGAACGTGCAGGAATTGAAGGCCTATGCGCAGAAGCACCCTGGCAAGCTGAACTACGGCTCGTCAGGCACCGGCAACCTGACGCATCTGGCCATGTTCGTGCTGCTGCAGGCGGCCGGAATCGAGGCTACGCACATTCCGTACAAGGGCGGTGCGGGGGCATTCCCTGATTTCATTGCGGGGCGTCTCGACTTGTTTGCGGACCCCATCAATTCGGCCTATCCCTATGTCCGGGACGGACGGGTCAAGGCGCTGGTGGTGACCGGCAAGGACAGGTCGCACCTGCTGCCCGATGTGCCCACGGCCTCGGAGGCGATCCTGCCCGGTTTCCAGATGGGCGCATGGCAAGCCTTGATGGCGCCTGCGGGAACGCCGCCGGAAGTCATAGCCCGCTTGAACCAGGCCTACGTGAGAGCGTTGAGCGACCCGAAGGTGACCGCCCAATTGGCGGCGCAGGGGGCTGTGCCCAAGGCGACCTCGCCGCAAGAGTTCCAGAGCTTCCTGCAAACCGAAATCGAGCGTTGGAAAAACGTGGTGCAAACCTCGGGCATCAAGCTCGACTAATGCTGCGCGCCCGTTGGCTGGGCTGAAGGAAATCATTCACAGTCCTTGCCGTTTCAACGCCGCAATGTGCCCATATACATCATGATATTGATGTATATGGGCAAAAAAGAACCAAAATTTCATTGTCCATCAGCATGGTGGAATATAAAATAATAAACGACATTCATAAATATGAACGATTTTATACCTGAGGCTAGGCATATGGCTGGATCTCTTTCCCACTTGCGCGTGCTGGACCTGACCCGTGTGCTGGCCGGGCCCTGGTGCACTCAGATGCTGGCCGACCTGGGGGCTGACGTCATCAAGGTGGAGCGCCCCGTGCTGGGCGACGATACCCGGCACTGGGGGCCGCCCTGGATCGAGAACGGCGACGGCGAGCGTGTGGGTGATTCGGCCTACTTCACGTCCGCCAACCGCAACAAACGCTCCGTCGCCATCGACATCTCGACCCCGCAGGGGCAGGAACTGGTGCGCGAACTCGCGCGCCAGTGCGACGTGCTGGTGGAAAACTACAAGGTCGGCGATCTGGCCCGGTACGGTCTGTCGTACACCCACTTGCGCGAAGTGAATCCGCGCCTGGTCTATTGCTCCATCACAGGCTATGGACAGGACGGGCCGTGCGCGCACTTGCCGGGTTACGACTTCATTTTTCAGGGCGAAGGCGGACTGATGAGCATCACCGGCGAGCGCGACGACAAGCCGGGTGGCGGTCCGATGAAATCGGCCATTGCCGTCGCCGACGTGCTGACCGGCTTGAACGCCACCATAGGCATACTATCGGCCATCGAGAGTCGGCACGCGACCGGCGCCGGCCAGCATATCGACGTCGCCCTGCTGGATACGGTCGTCAATTTTGGCGCTAACCAGATCGCCAGCTATTTCGCCAGCGGCGTGATTCCGCGCCGCTGGGGCAACGAGCATCCCAACCTCGCGCCCTACCAGACCTTTCCCACCGCAGACGGGCACATCATCATCGGCTGCGGCAACGACGGTCAGTTCCGCAGATTGTGCGAGCTGATCGGCGTGCCTGACATGCTCAGCGATCCGCGCTTCGCGGACATGCCCGGCCGCAACGTCAACCGCGCCGCCCTGGTGGGCGCGTTGGAGCAGGTGTTCCGGGCGCAGCCGTCCAGGCATTGGTTGGGCCTGCTCGCTAACTCCGAAGTCCCGAACGGCTCCATCAACAACTATGCGCAGGTATTCGAGCATCCACAGGTGATGCATCGCGGCCTGCGCGTGGATATGCCCCACCCGGGGGGGGCGACGGTGGGCATGGTTGCCAATCCGATCCGCCTGTCCGCCACGCCGGTGGAGTACCGGTATCCCCCGCCAATGCGCGGACAACATACCGCCGAGGTGCTTGCATCGCTGCTCAATAAGTCGGGCGCCGACATCGAGGCGCTGGAAGCAACACGAATCATCGAGACCAGGAACATCCCATGCACGACTGCCAATACGCTTTGAACGACGATCAGCTGCAGATACAGGATCTCATCAGGCGCGTGGCGCGAGAAAAGGTCGCGCCGCGAGCCAACGAGATCGATAGCAGCGCCGAGTATCCCCATGACATGTATGCCCTGCTCAAAGAGCTGGGACTGTTCACTCTCCCATTCCCCGAGCAGTATGGCGGGGCGGGCAGCATGTTGTCGGCATGCCTGGCCATCGAGGAGTTCGGCCGCGTTTGCTACAACACGGCGTACCTGCTGCTGGTGCAGTGGGTGCCGTTCGGCGCGATCCTGCACGGCGGCACCGAGGAGCAGAAGGCGCGGCTGCTGCCCGGCCTGGCCAGCGGCGACCTGCGCGGCGCATTCTCCACCACCGAGGCCCAGAGCGGTTCGGACGTCAGCGGCATCAAGACCCGCGCCGAGAAGGTCGACGGCGGCTTCCTGCTGAACGGCGCCAAGATTTGGTGCACCAATTCGGATATCGCGGATTTCATCCTGGTGGCGGCAAAGTACCGCGAAGAGGGCAAAGACGGAATCAGCCTCTTCATCGTCGAGAAAGGTACGCCTGGCCTGCAGGTTGGACGCAAGGAAGAAAAGATGGGGGCGCGCGGTGTGCCGTCCTGCCCGCTGTTTCTCGACAACGTGCTTGTGCCCGACGCGAACATGCTGGGCGGCGGGTTCAGGGCGGTAATGGAGGCCTTCAACGCCAGCCGTCCGCTGATCGGGGCGCGCGGCGTCGGCCTGGCCCAGGGCGCGCTGGACCACGCAATCGAATTTGTCACCAATCGCACCGCATTCGGCCAACAAGTCAGTGAATTCCAGGGTGTGCGCTGGATGCTGGCCGACATGGCGATGCAGACCGAGGCCGCGCGCCAGTTGGTTTATCGCGCGGCCTCGCTGGTGGATGGCGGCGCGCCGGCGTCGGCCCTGGCCCCGGTGGCGGCGATGGCGAAATGCTTTGCCAGCGACACCGCCATGAAGGTCGCGACCGATGCCGTGCAGCTGTTCGGTGCGGCGGGAATCTCGTCGGAGTATCCGATCAACCGCTATTTCAGGGATGCCAAGGTGCTGCAGATCATCGAGGGCACCAACCAGATCCAACGCAACATCATTTCGAACAGCCTGTTGGGCCGTCCGGCCCGCAAGTAAAAAACACACTCAAGGAGAACGCGATGAACCGCGAAGAAATCGAAACCGTAGGGCTGGGCATGTACTTCGAAGACCTGCCGGTCGGACGCAAGTTCAAGACGCTGGGACGCACTATCCAGGATGCGGATGTATGCGCCTTCATCAATTGCATACACATGACCGAGGTCCTGTTCACCGACATGGAATTCGTCAAGAACGAATCCGACATCAAGGGCCGCTTCGCGCCGGGGTCGTTCGTATATGGCATCTCGGAAGGGTTGCTGACTCAATCGACCATGCAGAAGACGGGCTACGCCTTTCTGAATATGGAACTGGACATCAAAGGTCCGGCTTTCGTCGGCGACACCATCCATGTCGAGTGCGAAGTGATAGAGGCGCGCCTGTCCAACAGCCGCCCGGGGCGGGGCCTGGTGCGTACCTTCAACAAAGTGGTCAAGCAGGACGGCACGGTCGTGATGACGTACACCCCGCTGCGCATGATCAAGTGCCGCAACTAAGACTAGCCAGGAGAGAAACCATGAAGGGTCTGCAAGACAAGGTTGTGATCGTCACGGGCGGCAGCGGCGGCATCGGTGCCGCGCTGTGCGAACGCTTCGCCGAGGAAGGCGCCAAGGTCGCCATATTCGACCTGAACGCCGAAGGGGCGGGGCAGGTCGCCGCGCGCATCCGGGAACAGGGCGGCCAGGCATCCGCGTATCGCGTGGACATTACCGACTATGCCGGGATCGCCGCCGCCGTCGCCCGAGTCGAGGGGGAGCAGGGGCCGGTCGACGTGCTGGTCAACAATGCGGGCTGGGACCATGCCGCGCGGTTCCTCGACACCGAGCCGGAGCTGTGGGACAAGATCATCAACATCAATCTGAAAGGTCCCATCAACCTGCACCACGCGGTGCTCAAGGGCATGGTCGCCCGCGGCAAGGGCCGTGTCGTCAACATCGCGTCCGATGCAGGCCGCGTTGGTTCTTCCGGGGAATCGGTGTATTCGGCCTGCAAGGGGGGGATCATTGCGTTCACCAAGACCATGGCGCGCGAGGTCGCGCGCAAGCAGATCAACGTCAACGTGGTCTGCCCCGGTCCGACTGATACTCCGCTCTTCCGCGATTTCGCCGGCGAAGGCGAAAGCGGCGCCAAGCTGCGTAACGCACTGGAGAAGGCCATCCCGTTCGGCCGGCTGGGTCAGCCCGGCGATGTGGTCGGTGCGGTGTGCTTCCTGGCGTCGGACGACGCGGCATTCATCACCGGCCAGGTTGTCTCGGTATCGGGTGGATTGACCATGGCGGGCTAGATTCCGCCAGCAAAACAGGGCGCGCAGCGCCCGTGGCCGAAAGGCAGGAACAGGAGACAAGCATGATTCACTGCAAGCAATCCCGCAGGGCGTCCAGCGGCGGCCGTCGCGGATACGCATGGCTGGCCAGCATCACGGGCTCGGCTGTCATGGCGATCGTGGCGGGCATGGCGGCGCCCGACGCCATGGCCCAGGAAAACTATCCTTCCAAACCCATCAAGGTCGTCCTGGGTTTTTCCGCCGGCGGGGGGACCGATGCGATCGCGCGCGCACTGGCGAAACACATGGCTGGCACGCTGGGTGCGAACGTGTTGATCGACAACAAACCCGGCGCCAACGGCAACATTGCCGCCGAGGAAGTCAGCCGGGCAGCGGGCGACGGCTATACCCTGCTTTACAACACGTCATCCATTGCCTCGAGTCCCGCGCTTTACAGCAAACGGCTGTCCTACGACGTGAGCAAGGATCTCGCGCCAATCGCGCTCACGGCCAGCCTGCCGATCGTGCTGGTTGTGCCGGCAAAGTCGCCATTCAAGACCGTGCAGGAACTGGTGGCCTACGCCAAGGCGAATCCCGGCAAGCTCAACTACGCGTCGGCGGGCAACGGCAACGTGACTCATCTGGCCGCGTTGTCGTTCGAGGATGCCGTTGGCATCAAGGGCATGCACATTCCCTACAAGGGCGAGGCGCCCGCGCTGGTCGACCTGATGGCCGGCATGGTCGACTACTACTTCGCGACTTCGGCTGGCGCCATTCCCGCGGTCAAGTCGGGACGCCTGAAGGCGCTGGCGGTTGCGACGAAGGCACCGCTGGATACGCTGCCGGATGTGCCCACGCTGGATGCAACGGTGGCCAAAGGCCTGGAGATGTCGGCATGGTCCGGAATGATGGCGCCAGCAGGAACGCCGCCGGCTATCGTCGCCAAACTCAATGGCGCAGTTGAAAAGGCCTTGGCGGACAAGGAAGTGCAAGCGTATTTTGCCAACCAGAGCGCGCAGGCTTCGTCGTCCACGCCTCAGGAATATGGCGCGTTCCTCGACAAGGAGATTGACGCCTTGGCCAAGGTCATCAAGAAGGCCGGCGTAACGTTGGATTGACGCCAGGCCAGTTGCAGCGGGCGGCAACGCAAAGGCTGTTGCCGCCCGCCGTCCGTACCGAAATCAGGCCGGAAATGCCACGATGGTCCTACCCCAGGACCGACCTTCCAGCATGCATTGAAGTTGTTGGGCAAGCTCGTCGAGCGTGATGGTTTTCACCTGTTCCAGCGTGTGCTGGGGCCTGAGGTCGCCAGCGAGGCGAGCCCAAAGCTCGGCTTCCAGATCCAGGTAGTAGGTCAGGTTGACGCCGATGAGGCGCACACCGCGCAGGATGAAGGGCAGTACGCTGGTGGACAATTCGTTGCCGGCCACGTTGCCGAAACTGGCCACGCATCCCCGCGGCATGGTGGACCGGAGCATCAGGTCCAGCGGCTTGCCTCCCAACGCGTCCAGCCCGCCAGCCCAGCGGGCCGGCTCCAGCGGCCTGCCTTGGTCGACCAGATCCGTGGCGCCTAGAACGGTCTGGGCTCCCAGGGCTTGCAGATAGGCCGCCTGGCCAGCCTTGGAGCTGACCGCCGCGACCCGGTATTGCAGCCGCGCCAGCATCTCGATAGCCATGCTCGAGACAGCGCCGGTCGCTCCGTTGACGAGGATTTCGCCCTGTTCGGGCTGGCAGCGCGCCTCCTGCAGCAGATGGACGGCGAGCGCGGCCGTATAGCCGGCGATACCGAGCGTGGCGGCATCGCGCAGCGCGAACCCTCCGGGCAGCTTGATGACCCAGTCTGCGGGCACGCGCAAGTACTCCGAGAATCCACCGTCGTGGTCCACGCCGAAGCCCCGTCCAAGCACGGCAACTTCGTCGCCTTCCCGGAACCTGGGGTCGCCGGATGCCACGATCCATCCCGAGGCGTCACTGCCTGCGACGCGGGGGAACTTCCGGATGACGTTGCCATGCTCGGTCGTGGCCAGTGCATCCTTGTAATTGACGCCGGCGTACGCCGTGCGTATGACCACATCCCCTGGCGATAGATCGGCCAGGGTCAGGCGCGCGAGGCCAGAGGTCATTGGGCCGTCGCGCCGGATCTGGTAAGCGCGGAATGCGCCGTGGCCCGGCGTGCCGTCCTTGGGTGCTGATTGCATTGAGGTCTCCTTGTTCTTGCGACTTTTTTCATCGTTGCGCCGGTTCAAGCGGCGCTGTGTTTACAGGTATCATTCGAGAATATGAACGCAGTGCATATACATTGCTCCAGGCTGATCTGACCCATTCATGAAAACCCGATCCGAAACGAGTCCCGCTACTTCCGAGCCCCGCTCCCTGCTGCGGATTCTCGGCATCTTTGAGGTGCTGGCGCGCGGGACCGGCGGCGCCACGCTCGCGGAACTGAGCAGCGAGCTCGAGGCCCCCAAGAGCAGCCTGCTCTTGTTGTTGCGGCCCTTGGTGGCCCATAAGTACCTGATGCACGCGGCCGGGCGCTATGAGCTGGGGCCATCCATCTTCCAGTTGTCGGCCGAGGTACTGGCCAGCGCGGGCGTCACCAAGATCCTGCGGCCCTATATCGAGGAGCTGGCGGCGCGTTGCGAGGAAAGCGTGTTCCTGGCGTTGATCGACAAGGAAGCGAAGACGGTTACCTATATCGATGGCATCGACAGCAAGCAACCGGTCCGGTACTCGGTGCCGATCGGCACGAAGCGGCCGCTGCACGTGTCGGCCGCGGGTAAGCTGCTGTTCGCGTTTCAGGACCAGGCTTGGCAAAAGAAATACCTCAAGGCCGCAAAACTCAAGCCCATGACTGGCAAGCCTCTGCCGGACAAGGAGGCTTTCGAGTTACAGCTGCAGGAAATACGCGCGTCCGGAATTGCGGTGAGCATGGGTGAGGCAGTTGCAGGCGCATCCGGCATCGCCGCGCCGATCATCAAGGCTGACGGCACGGCCAGCTACGCCCTGATGATTGCGGCGCCCAGCGACCGTTTCGTGCAGTCGCTGCCCGCCTTGCGGCAGCTGCTGCAGGAAGTGGCCGCGGATGCTTCCGCAACCTTACGGCATATGCCCGGCAACTGAGGCCTGCGCCAGCTCGCTGCGCCATTGTGTCTGTTCGTCGGGCGATAACCATCCCGTCAGCGCCGCTTCCATCGTGCTGGCGCTGGCGGCCTCGGGCGGCGTTGGTTTTCCGGGGGCCGTGCGCGAGAAGCGCGGGGCAGGCGCCGGCTGCATGACGCCGGCGACCTCGATCAGGACTTCCCGCTCCCGCATATGAGGGTGCTCGGCGGCCTGGTCCAGCGATAGCACCGGCGCCACGCATACGTCCGTCGTACCGAGCAGTTCACACCATTGCGCCTGCGTCTTCTTCCTGAAAGCGTCGGCGAGGATGGACCTGGCCAGCGGCCATCCGTCGCGGTCGGCCTGGCGGCCGAGTGATTCACGGTCCAGGCCCATGAGTTCGAGCAGCTTGTCGTGGAACTTGCGTTCCAGCGGCGCGACGGATATCCACTTGCCATCGGCGCACTCGTAGACATCATAGAAATAAGCGCCAGAATCCAGCATGTTGTGGCCACGCTTGTCGTTCCAAAGCCCGGCCGCATGCAGGCCGAACAGGGAGGTCGCGAGCGAAGCGGTGCCGTCCACGATGGCGGCATCGACGACCTGGCCCTGTCCTGACCGAGCCGCTTCGATGATGGCGGCGAGTACGCCCAGGGCCAGGTATAGCGCGCCGCCGCCGAAGTCTCCCACCAGATTCAGGGGCGGGGTGGGCGGCTGGCCTTCGCGGCCCATGGCGTGCAACACGCCGGTCAGGCCGATGTAATTGAGATCATGGCCGGCTACCTGGGCCAGCGGCCCGGTCTGGCCCCAGCCTGTCATCCGGCCGTAGACCAGCCGTGGATTGCGCGCCAGGCAGGAGTCGGGTCCCAGTCCCAGGCGTTCCATCACACCGGGCCGGAAGCCCTCGAGCAGGGCGTCGGCGCCTTCGATGAGGCGCAGCACCAGGTCCCGCGCCGCGGCGCTCTTAAGGTCCAGGGCGATGGCCTTGCGGTTGCGCAACAGCAAGTTGAACCTGAGCGGACGCTCGATGCCCAGCGACGGGGGTTCGGGCCGGTCTATGCGCAGCACGGTAGCGCCCAGATCCGCGAGCAGCATTGCGGCCATCGGGCAGGGGCCTATGCCTGCGAACTCGATGATCTTGATTCCCTTGAGCGGACCCATCATGCCTCTCCCTGGCCGGCCAGGGGCGTCTGGGCGCCAGGCCCCGGGCTGGCGGGCGTCGGCACGAGGTAGAGCGCGCGGCCGCTGGCGATGAGATTGCCCTCCGTGTCCAACACGCGGGCATGGGCGGTCGCGAAACGCCTGCCCAGGTGTATGACCTGGCCTTCGGCCCGCAAGTCGCCGGGTTTGGCCATGCGGTGGAAGTCCACATGCATGTCGATCGTGGGGACGGGAACGCCCACTTTCAGGGCGACCGCATAGTCGCCGGCGGCGTCGATCAGCGTGGCAAGTATGCCGCCATGCGTGGAGCGGACATCCGGGTTCGAAATGAGTTCCTCGCGCCATCGGATGCCGAGCGCGATGCCGTTGTCATCGGCTCGCAGTACGGACATGCCCAACCATCGGTTCAAGGGACTGCGGTTGACGATGCGGCTTGCCTCTGTGAATGCGGTGGAACTCATAAGGCCTCATGTGGCTAGGTTTGCCCAACGGCCTACGGCCGGGTGCGTCAGTGTTTTATTGGTTCATAATTATGAACGTCATTCATAAATATAACGATGGAGAAAAAGAAGTGTCAAGGTCGGAAATCCCGAGCCTCGCTTGTCGGCAGGGCCGTTAGCCCACGCTACTCAGCGACGGTCCAAAGGTACAGCCCTGCCCGTAGCTTTTGCGCAGCGGCAGTTCGATTCCCGCCATTTTGATGTGAATCTTGCGGCCGTCGATGCAGCCGGCGCCACCCGCCAGATTCAGCTGGAACTCGGCCTCGACGGCGTCGCCCTGGGTCACTTCTTCCCGCGTGAGCGCGGGCCGCAGGTAAGGCGTTGCGCGGAGTGGGGTTGCTAGCCTGCGCTGCTCAGCGGATGAACAAAGGTGTAGCCCTGGCCGTAGCTCGTGCGCAGCGGCAGTTCGATTCCTGCCATCCGCGCCCGGCGGCGCAGACGCCCGACCACGCTGGAGACGATGGCGCGCTGTAAATGCTCCGGGCGGCTTGCCGCGTCCGGCCAGACCTGCCTGTGGAGGTCCGAAATGCTGCAGTACTGGAAGTCATGGCCGCTCAGGCACGACAGCAGCGCATATTCCTTGTTGCTCAACGCGATATTGCCGGCGCTGTCAGGCGCGCGCAGCGTCTTCTCCGCCTCGATCAGCGCCCACTCGCGGACCGGCGTGACGCGGACGGTCGCGACAGTTCCGGTCAGGGCGCGCTGCTGCCGCACCCGCGCTGCCGGGGCCGGGACGACTTCGCTCCGCAGGCGCGCGCGCAGTACCGAGGACAGGCGTTCCAGGCTATTCAGCGCCGCCAGCAGTTCGCCGGTGCCCGCATCCGAGGACAGGCAGGCGTCCGCGCCGGCGCAGATCAGTTCTGCCCGGGTATTGGAGGAATCGTGGGCTGTGATCATGACCACCAGTCCGGCGACGTAAGGGCTGCGCCGTGCGTATAGCGTGGCGGTCAGCCATTGCGCGCTGCCATGCATGACGACATAGTGCAGGCCGGGTTCGGCAAGCTGTTCCTGCAATCTGGCGGCGGATTGGGTCAGGCATACTACCTGAGCGCTATCGCTTAGTCCCTGCACCAGCGCCGCGGCGGGTTCTATCGCTTCGACGCAGGCGTGGACGGTGTGGTTGAACGCGGTTTTTCTCATGATAGATGGCCTGTGGTTCGTGGATGCCAGGGGGCTCATTTGTATTCAAGGGTGAAGGTGGCAGAGCCATTCGCCAGACCGGCGGTCACCTGGTTTGCGGTCTGGTAGTAGCGGGCATAGAACGGCAGGTTGTAGGTGGCATTTTTGGACATGCCCACCAAGTTGCTTTGGCCGTAGGTCACCGGCTGACGGTTCTTGTCCAGGATCTGGATGCCGACGCCGGTCGCGGCATTGGCGTCGGGGCTCAAGGCGATCACGCCGGGCGCGCCCGAGGCGTCGGGTTTGGCGTCCATCCGCAGGTACACCGCATTCAGTTCCGGCTTGGCTTCGCGGCAGTTCAGCGCGATGTTGAAGCTTTGTTCGGCCACCGTGCTGCCTACTGAGCTGAACAGGTGCTTCGCGACCTTGCCCATCGTGACGGTAGTGGTGTCGGCGGCGGTGCACGAAGGGGTGATGATGGAGGTGGAACGCCCGCTGACCAATACTTGCAGAGCCTTTCCCGGTTCGTCGGACGAATACATCGTCGCGTACTTTCCTTCTTCGAGAGATCCGTTCCCGGTCTCCTTGGCGATCTTGAAAAGCTGGGCATGTATTACCCAGTTGGCGCTGGTGCTTGTCACGTAGGACGTGCCGATGCTGTGTGTCGTTGGGAAGTAGAAGCTTCCGATACTGTCCCAATGCCGGAAGCCGATTCGAAGGCCGATGCCGGGAATGTTGGTCCGGAAGATGCTATCTCTTTGCTGCTCTCCCTTGTGGACAGAGCCCTTCCACGCTCCTCCAGTTTTGCTCTTTCTGCAATCGATGATAATTTTCCCCTGGTGGCTGATGGGGAATCTTTTCTCCGCGATTGGGTTTGTCAGACTCACTGGCGTATTCGGTGGCACGACCACGGGGCCGAAGTTGAGAATAATCACATTCTTGTCCATCCCTTCCCCCAGCACGCATTGCGCATGGCTTTGCGGCGCATAGGCGCACAGCGTCAGCATCAGTGCCAGGCATGCCAATGCCAGAATGCGGCCTGAGCGATTGATTTTGATGGCCCGGTTTTCGTTCATTTCATGTCCGTTCATATGTCTTGCGATCTTCAATGTGCGCATCACTGGCACGTGTAGCTGACTTCACGTATGGGCGTGGGACGGTCTTCTTGCGGGAGGCTGTAGGACACGCCGCAGTTGTCGCGGGCGCCGCGGCCCCAGACGACGCGCATCGTTCCGGACTGCTGTGCTCCCGTCACGAAGGCCTGGCCGTCCGGCCCCACGATGCCGATCTCCTGGCCCGTCTCGTCGTCGATGCGCGCGCCGAACGGCACCACGCTGTTGTCCTGGCGAGTCAGCGTCATCATCAGGCGAAAGCCCACGACCGTATCGAACCCCGCCTGTATCACCGCGCCGCGGGTGGGCACCAGGTTCACCGCCGCGTTCTTGACTTCGACGGTGTCGCCCAGGTCGGCGGTGCGCATGGCCAGGCGGTTGGAGCGGTAGGGGCTCAGGCTCGGCACGATGGCGTAGCCGCTGGCGTTGGTGCTGACGCCGGGATGCGATTCGAAGCGCACATCCTCGGCCGACGGCGCGCGCACCAGCGCCACGGTTTCGCCCAGGGGCTGGCCGAGCGTCACGCCGCCGGCATGCGCCACGATGCCGCCTGACAGGCCCGCGCTGATCTGGTTGTAGTTGCGTCCTTGCGACGCGCCCAGGTCGAAGCGGCCGATCCTGGACAGGTAGCTGGCGTTGCCGGTGCTGCTGACGCCGTTCTGGTTCGAGGTCGCGGCGGTCAGGTTGTAGGTCAGCTCGTTGTCTTCCAGCGCGGATCCGAACACGCTGGCCTGGTGGCTGGTCTGGCCGTTGTTGCCCGTGACCACGGAATACTGGGCGCTGCTGCGCGACGCGCCCAGCGGGATCGACAGCGACAGCATGACCTGGCGGTCATTCGAGCCATTGCGGCCGGTGTTCATGTTGACGAAGACGTTGTAGCTGACCTGCCTGTAGAAGCCGGAGTACCCGACCTGTATCAGCCGCTCTTTCTCTTTCGTCTGCCAATAGGTCTGTTGGCGCGCCGACGCGTAGACCGAACCCCAGGAGCCGAGCGACTGGGCTACATCGAGCCGCAACTCGTTGCGGCGGTTGGGCATCCTGGAACCCTGCTCGAAATCGTCGACGCCGGTCGCTTCCTGGAAGGTCCGATAGCCGCTGGTGGAGTAGCGATATCCCGCGATGCGGAAGTTGGTACCGGCCTCGTCGAAGGATTTTGCATAAAGAAAGCGCACGGATTGTCCTTGGCTTTTCAGTCGCTCGGTGGAGGTGCGCGCATGCGACAGGTCCAAGGAAATCGCGCCAAAACTACGCAAGTTCTTGCCGACGCCCACCAGGCCCGATTGGTATATGTCCGCGGCGGTGACGCCGCCGTACAGCGAGAACTCGCTGCCCAGGCCGCGCGCCACGGTGCCTTGCACGAAGGTGGGTTCGCGCTCGTTCGACCCGTAGGCGTTGCGATAGCGTCCGGCGGTGGCGCTGTAGCGCCAGGTGCCTTCGCGCAACAGCGTGGGCACGGAGGCATAGGCCTGCACGTAGCGGTTCTGCCGGCCGTCCGATTCCGTGATCGTGACTTCCAGGTCGCCGCCCGAGGACGTCGGGTACATATCGTCCAGCACAAACGCGCCAGGCGCGACATAGGTGCTGTAGACGATGTAGCCGTTTTGCCTGACGGTGACGAGCGCGTTGGTCCGGGCGATGCCGCGTATGGTCGGCGCGTATCCCTGCATGCTGTCCGGCAGCATGGAGTCGTCCGACGAGACCTGCACGCCGCGAAACGGCACGCTGTCGAAGAAGTTGCCGGGCGTGTTGCCGTCGCCGATCAGCAACTGGCCATTGATCGAGCGCAAGTCCCGCTGCAGATTGGTTTCCATCGCCTGCCATTTGCCGCGGCCGTCGGAGCCGCGGTTGTAGTTGGAACTGTGGCGCAAGCGCCAGTCGCCGAAGTTGAAGCCGCCGCGCAAGCCGGCGAACCCCATGTAGGGCGATTCGGCGCCGCGGTTGGACGAGCCGCCGCCGCCTTGGCGGGACATGTTGAGCTGATAGTCCAGCAGGGCAGCGGTGATGCCTTTGTCCCAGCGTGCGGGATCGACGGCATCGCGGGCCGTGCGCTTGACCGCGGCCTGCGGAATGCTCAGATGCAGGCGCTGCTTGCCGCCATCGAAGTTCACGGTCGCATCCTGCACCAAGACGGCCAGGTCCACGCAGGCGCCGTCCGCGCCCGCTGATTCCGGCAGCGCGGCCATGTTGACGCCCCAGCTTTCCAGCTGATTGCGCGTCAGGCAGACCGAGGGCTGCTTCTGGCCGTCCTGCACCTCCACGATGATCTTGCTCTTGCCCACGGACTGCTCGTTGACGACCACGTCGGCCAGATACTCGCCCGGCAGGACGCTATTGCCGAAGCTGAAGATGGACAGATCCGCCTGCGGCTGGTCACCGCCGGTGCCCAGGAAATCCTGATTGAAGACAGCGCCCGCCGGCTCGGCGGCCTGGCCTGAAAAAGAGGCCAAGCCCAGCAACAGCGACGCCAATGCCGTGGATGTCGGCATGCGAACCTGCGATACGCCTTTCATTCGATCAACTCCGGGCGTTAGCGGCCTGCGGCAGGCGCGACGGGCTCGGCCTTGACGTGGACGGGGGCTTGCGCGCTGGGCACACGGACTTTTTCCTCGGGGGTCTCGGCGCCGTAGTCATTGATGGTGGTGAACACCACGTCCACGTCCCTGGGCGCGGACAATCCCGACAGCGGGTACTCCAGCACGCCGCCGGGCGGCACCATTCCGCCGTTGATCTCCTGCTGGCCGCCGTTGACGTTCAGCGTGGCGAAGGTGACGTGATAGGCGGACGGATTGGCGATCTTCAGCACCGCGCCCTTGCCGCCGGAGGAGACGGCCCATTGCAATTGCTGGCGCTGTTCACCAGGCTTGCCCGCCAGGCCGGCGGGCCGGTAGAACAGTTTGATGCGGGTGCGCACCGCGATCTGCAGCACGTTTTCGTCCTGGCTCTTTTCCGGGATTTCCTTGACGTTGAGCCAGAACACCGATTCGCGGTCTTGCGGCAGGCTGCCGGACAGGCGCAATATGCGCAGCACGTTTTCCTGGCCTGAATCCAGCCGCGACAGCGGCGGGCTGGCCACGAACGGCGTCTTGGTGTTGCCTTCGCCGGCATCGATCCAGGCTTGCACGACGTAGGGGGCCGTACCCGTGTTCTTGACGGGGATGGAGGACTCGCGCTCCTTCTCGTTGAAAATGACGCGGGTGCCGCCGACCATTACGCCAGCGCCGGCCGTGGCGTGCGCCAGCGTGGCCGCAAGGGCGAAGATCATGATGGGGCGCGCCTTGAGCACGAACCGTTGCGCGATGTCTTTCAGCATGGGGATCTCGATGTTTTGCTCGCAAGCCATCCGGGGGCGATGGCGGCGATTCAGGTTGCGGTTCCGTGGGAACCGCCCGCTGCGTGGAGGCTTGCGGCCAGCCCCGCTTGCGTGGGGCTGGCGGTCTGGCAAAGCGGCGTCAGTTGTAGTTCACCGTGAACTGCGCGGTGGCGTTGGCCGGGCCGGGGGTGACGGAGGCGCCGGTCGAAACGTAGGCGGCTTCGAACTTCAGGTTGTTGGTGCCGAGGCCGAGAAAGTATTTCGGCGAAGCCGAGCCCAGGGCGATCTTCGAGTGCAAGACATCGCGAATTTCGACTGCTACGCCGGTGGCGTTGGCGGTCAGTCCGCCCGAATTCGCGATGGCCAGCACGTCGGTGCTGACGCTGTCCGGCGTGCCGCTGAACGTCACGCTCGCGCCCTTGGCCGATGCGCTGCAATCGGTCAGTTGGATTTCGAACTGCGCGGGAGTCGAATGCTTGCCCGCGGCGCCGTCCATGCTGGCGCGCGACACTTTGCCGAGCGGCACGACCAGATTGGTCGCACTGGGGGAGACGGAGCACGGCGCATCAACGATTTCGCCGTTGAATTGAATACGCCCGTCTTCGGCCAGGGCGGCTTGGGAAACCGCGGCGGCCGTGGCGAGCAGGGCAAACTTGGCAAGGGTGTTCTTGTTCATGGAAGTAAATATCCTGATAGTCGATTAATAATCAAAACGCCGCCTGTGGATTATTTAAAACAGATGGCGGCCGACTTTCGAAATGCTATCGATGGATTTTTAGGAATTAACTTCCGCTTGGTCCGGTTATTATCAAAATTCAATTCGAATATTGATAAAAAGGTGCAGAAAAATAATCAATTCTTCTGCTCATCCGAACTCCGAATCCTGCATTTCGTCGGCAGTTGAAAGTTAAAAGAATCAGGGTTTCTGAAATGTAGGAATCCTCTCTTCTTGTTGTATGAAATTTCATATGAAAACGATGATTGGCGATTCTTGCCAATGATTGCCAAATTTGTCGCAATAAGGCGACTTAATTGGTATTTTTTGGGCCTTTTTTTCCGTGATTTGAAAGCAACGTTTCGTGGATTTTGTTGGGCTGCTAGGCCGCGCAATAGGTCGGCGGTATGTCTTCTGCGATAAAATCGCCGCTGCGCAGCGCGTATCGAATCCAGCCACATGCACGACCACCGACACTCCTAGAATGAAGCCGGAAGTTCATGCGAGCGCTATGCAGCGCAGCGGCGTCGTCCGCATCTGGATGGCGGTTGGGGCGGCCGCGATTCTGATAATCCTGTGCGCGTTGGGCGCGCCGATGGCCGCCACGTTCCTGCGACAACAGCTTGCGTCCGCAGCGATGCTGTCTTGGGTCTTGAACGGCGTCTTGTTTCTGGCCGTGCTATGGGCCGGGTTGGCACTGAAACGCGCCGCGAAAAAAAACCAGGATCCGCTATCGCACTTGAGGCAGGCCGCTCGCCTGATCGCTGCGGCGCCCGTGGACATGACCATTCGGGAAAAATCACTGCGGCTGGTCGGGTCAAGTGCCGGCATGAAGCGCTTTGCCGACATCCTCATCAGGAATGGATGGGCCAGGCCCGAGCACATCGACCTGGGGTTTCTGTCCGGCGCCAAGAAGGATCAGATCCCGTTGCCGCCCGAATTTGCCGCCATCGTGCGGGAATTCCAGGCCGCGGTGGCCAGCGGCGAACCGCGCGCTTATGACTTCGGCCATGAGCTGGTGGGGCTCGCCGGCGTCATGGTGGCAATCCAGGCAAGGGTTTTTCCGTTGCGGGGCGCAGAAGATCAGGTCATAGGCCTGTTGAACGTGGGCATGTACTTCCTGGGCCATAGCCAGTCGCTCGACGATTCGGCAAGCGCGCGTCACAGGGCAGAGCGCATCAATGACATGAAGACCCGGTTCCTGGCGGCGGTCAGCCGCGATGTGCGCAATCCCCTGAACGCTACGGCAGGCCTGCTGGAGATGGCATCGGTCGATGCCGCGATGTCCCGGCAGTCGAAAGAGATGTTGGCGACCGTGCGTTCGTCCACCCAATCCCTGCTCCAGCTGATTCCGTCCATCGTCGATACCCGCAGAATGGAAACGGGCGATCTGGCATGCGTACGCATGTCCGTTTCGTTGCGCAGGGTTGCGGCCGACGTGGTCGCGCTGTTCGCGCCTAGCGCCTACGAAAAGGGCATAAGCCTGACGCTGGAGGTGGCTCCCGAGGTCGCCGCCAGCCACTTTACGAACGCTCAGGGATTGAATCAGTTGCTCAACAATTTCCTGTCCAATGCCATCCGGTTCACGGAACGCGGCGGGGTCCGGATACATCTGGACGGCGCTCCGGTGGAGGATGGCCGGCAATGGCTCACGCTGTCGGTCATCGATACCGGCAGCGGCATTGAGCCGCACATACAGCAGAAGCTGTCGGCGTCCCGCTACGAAGCGGGACTGAGCGCCTCGCCCGAAGGCGCCGGGCTGGGCCTGCACTATTGTCAGCAGATAGTGCACCGCATAGGCGGAACCATCCACATCTCCAGCGTTGTGGGCGAGGGCACGCATGTCCATGTCCGCGTGCCGCTGGCGCTTGGATCCGGCGAGCTGCGCGACTCGCCGCAAGAGGTCGTGTTCGGATTGACGCAGCGGCCCGCCACTGGACTGCGGACGCTCGTTGTCGAAAGCCAGGCCGACAACCGCCTGCTGTTGAAAAGCCAATTGGAATTCCTCGGCCATGCCGTGCAGACGGCGGTTGATGGCGCGCAGGGCTTGGCGCTTGCCAAGGGAAGCAGGTTCGATCTGGTTGTCTGCGATGGCGAGATGACGGACATGGACGGGGCCGGGTTCGCACGGGCGTTGCGTGCGGGTCCGGGCGAAAACGCTGCCGTTCCCGTGCTGGGATACACGGCCGGTGCGCATCCGGAAGATCGCGAGGCGGGCCTGCAGGCCGGCATGAACGAGGTGTTGGTCAAGCCTGCCGGTCTGAAGGCGCTGGAAGACGCCGTTGCTTCCTGCCTGTCGGCGGGATGCGCCGTAAGCGGACACGCTCGGGACGGGGCGGCATAGTGGTCCATCGCGAGGCAGACGCCATACTCACGCTTTCCGTATTCTTGAACATGGCGCTGGCGGCCGCGCTGGTCGTCATGTTGGTCTGGATCAGGCTGCGCATCCGTGGCGCCAGGTCACCGCGCCGCGAGCTGGCCGGGCTGGCGCGCTTGGCGGATACGTTGCCGGCCGGGATATTCATCCGGGATCTCGATCTCAATCTGGTGACGCGCAATGATGGGCTCAAGGAGTACGCCGCTACCTGCCGCAGCGAAGGCTGGAGCCGCCCTCTGCATGTTCCGCTGGAGTCCTTGTCCGCGCCGGACCCCGGCGGCGAACTGCCGCCCAATCTGAACGAGGTCATCCGCGACTATCGCCAGGTGCTGGCCAGCGGTGAAACCCTGGTCCGTGAGCATCCCTTCGAGCATGATCCCACGTGCGGGGTGGCCGCGTGGGCCGCGCCTTTGCGCGGGACGGACGGCACCGTCATCGGTTTGGTTGGGGGCAGCGCGCGTTTTCGCGGATTCCCCGACATGCTGCGGGACGTGTCCGAAACCCGGTTGAACATGGAAAGGGCCAACCTGATGAAATCAACGTATCTTGCGTTCATCAGCCATGAGCTTCGAACGCCCTTGAACGCGATCATCGGCATGCTCGAACTGATGTTGTCGCGCGGTGGACTCTCCGACGAGACCCACGAGAGGCTGGCCGTGTCGCGCCAGTCAGCCCAATCGCTGCTGTCCCTGATCAGCGGCCTGATCGACATCTCCAAGCTGGAGACCGGCCACTTCCAGCTGCGGCGGCAAAACGTCGACCTGCGCGCGCTGGCGGCCGACACGCTTGCGCCGTTCCAGGCTGCCGCCCAGGCAAAAGGGCTGCAGCTGTCGTTGGACATCGCCAGCGACCTGGCGGAGCGCCATTTTTCGGATCCGATCCGTCTCAAGCAATTGCTGGACAAATTGCTGTCCAACGCGGTCCGCTTTACTGACCATGGCCGCATCGATGTCACGCTAAGCGCCGGGCGCGCCACGGAAGAGGTGCAGTGGATCACGCTGTGCGTCGCGGACACCGGCCCCGGGATCGCCGAGGAGGTTCAGGCCAGGCTGGCTGCGCCTCACTTTGAGCCCACGCTGCGGGAACCAGGTGCCGGCATCGGGTTGGGGCTGTCCATATGTAGCGAACTTGCGCGGCTGATGGGAGGCTCCATGGAAATAGCCAGCGCCGCCGGCCAAGGCGCCAGGATATCGCTGCAGTTGCCCCTGGCGCTGCCGCCGTCGGAACATGCCGCGGTGGCGGCGGCTCCAGCGCCAACGGCGGCCGACGCTGGCGGCCTGCGCATCCTCGTCATCGACGACCATGAGGCCAACCGGCTATTGCTGAAACATCAACTGCGGATGTTGAAACATTCCGCGCAATTCGCGCAGAACGGCGCGGCTGGCCTGGCGTTGGCGGAACGGCTCGAGTTCGATCTGATCATTTGCGACTGCGTCATGCCCGTCATGGACGGCGCCGCATTCACGGCTGCCTTGAGATCCGGCGGCGGCCTGAATGCAACAACGCCGGTGCTGGGCTATACCGCGAGCGAACTTGAACTCGATCTGGCTTCCGGCGCGCGCGCCAGCATGAACGCCGTGCTGATCAAGCCTGTGGATCTGCAGACGCTGCAATCCTTTATTCTCGCGCACGGCAGGCGGCCGCCGGCTGGCGGGGCTACGATCCACTGAAGGGGGGGCGACCATGTCAACGGTCTTGATTGTTGATGATCATCCAGCGTTTCGTCTGGTCTTGCGAACGCAGATTGCACTATTGCCCAGCGCCAGCCGGATCCTCGAGGCGGATAATGGGGTCGACACGTTGGCGCTGGCCAAGAGCGAGCGTCCGGATTTGATCGTGCTTGATCTGGATATGCCCAAAATGGGCGGCCTCGAGGCCATTTCCAGAATCCTCGCCGTCAATCCGGACTTGCGGATACTGGTGGTGTCGGCGCATGACCCTTCGGTCTTTGCGCCGCGGGTGGCCGAACTCGGCGCCTGCGGCTACGCCAGCAAGCGTCTGGAAATCAAGGAACTGGTCCGCTGCATCGAATCCGTGCTGGCGGGCTATAGCGTGTTCCCGAATTCTGCCAAGACGGCCAGCCTCGCGGATGTGGTGGACGCCTATCAGAAGAAGCTCGACCTGCTTTCGAACAAGGAAATGGTCGTTACCCAGATGCTGGCCCAAGGGTTGAGCAACAAGGAAATCGGCGACGCGTTGTTCATCAGCAATAAAACTGTCAGTACGCACAAGACCAGGATAATGAACAAATTGCAGATCAGCTCGCTGGTTGAATTGGTCGATTTCGCCAGAAAATCGAAAATAGCGATGTGAAAAACTTGATACGGCGTATCCCCGCGTGAAGAACCCAGCGGCTCCGGCCCTTTATCCCGTGCAGGAAGCCTCGCAGGCGCAGGCAGTGGCGGCGTTGCGTGGCGAGTTGCTTGCCAAGGTCGGCAACGACCTGGATATCGCCGCGGAGCTTGCTCTCAGCCTGCACCTCAACCACAGGGAGGACGTTAGCGCGTTGTTGCTGACGATCAAGCAGGAGCGGTGGACGGAGGTCAGGCGATATGCGCACAGAATCCTGAATACCGCGCAATTGCTGGGCTGTGGCGCTTTGGTCGGACTTTGCGTGCAGGTTGAAGAGATGCTTGCCAGAGAGGCCGGCCAGACGCGAGCGGAGCTGTTGGCCGATTATGTGCAGGTAGTCGAAAACTTGAGCGTAGTCCTGGAGCGCGTGAACCGCACATTCTGAATCGTCCTACATTTTTCGTTCCCAAAGCGCCTTAGAGTGATGGAATCCGAATTTCGTCCCCAGCCAACCAGGAATGAAGTATGAAACGCGCAGCAGCGCAAAGCCAGCAACTTGGCGACCAGGAAGTCATGTTGATGGCACAGCGCGGAAACGGCTTGAGCGTCGTGCTGCAGCCGCAGTTCAATCTGCTGAACGGCGAAATGGTCGCGGCGGAATGCCTGGCCCGTTGGAAGCATCCGACCAGGGGCGATATCGGGCCGGCTGAATTCGTGCCTGCCGTTCATCGTCTCGGCGTGGATCTGTTATTTTTCGAACAGATCTGCCGCCTGGCCGTCGCTGCCTCGCAGGCGCTGCGCCAACAGGGGATCGACGTGCCGCTGGCGATCAACGCCTCGGCCTCGACCTTGTCCAGCCATGAGGCGGTGGATGTCCTGGCTCGTCATGCTGGCGCGGCGAACATCCCCTTGACGCGGTTTCGGATCGAGTTGACCGAAGACCAGCCCGTCACCTGTCTCACGCCGCTGCGCAAGTCACTGAAGAAATTCGCGAGTGCCGGCTGCCAGGTCAGCATGGACGACTTTGGAACCGGCTACGCCTCCTTGCAGCTCTTGAACGCGCTACCCATCTCCGAGCTGAAGATCGACGGGCGTTTCGTGCGCCGCATCCGCCGCGACAGGAAAGCCAGGGAAATCACGCGCCTGTCGGTGCTGCTGGGGGAGCGGCTCGGCCTGCGGGTGATTGCCGAAGGCATCGAAAGCGCGCCGGACATCGCTTTGCTTCAATCCATGGGGTGTAGCCATGGGCAGGGCTATGTGCTGTCCCCGCCCATCGTGCTTTCCGAGTTTCTCGAAAATGAGCATGGCAGGCGCGCCAAGACCTGATTCCTGTGAAAATACCAACTTCCAGGGATATGCGGTTACGCCCGGCTGAGACATAGTTCAGGCTGGGCAATTCCGCCCGCTCTCATCCGATGACCACCTACATGCTTGCTTCCGAGTCGACCCTGCCTGCCCCGGTGCTGCTGGTGGAGGACGAACCCCTGATCTGCCGCCGGCTGGAGGGCTTGCTGCTGCAACTCGGGTATGCGCCAGAGGCGCTGGTGTTCGCCGCCACGCTGGCGCAGGCGCGCGAGCGGCTCGCCAACCAGCCGTTCGCGCTGGCGCTGGTGGATCTGGGCTTGCCCGATGGCAACGGCACGGATCTGATTGCCGAGATGCATGCGGAAGATCCCAGCCTGGCGATCCTGGTGATTTCGGCCTGGAGCACCGAGGACGCGATTCTCGCCGCCTTGCGCGCGGGCGCCACGGGCTATGTGCTCAAGGAGCGTGACGACCTGGAGGTGTCCTTGTCCATACGCAGCGTGCTGCGGGGCGGGGCGCCAATCGATCCCTTCGTGGCCCGTCGCATCATCGAGGAGCTGCGTCCCAGGCGAGTCGAGCCGTCTGGCGCGGCGGCAGACGATCCGGGCGAGTCCGCTGAACCGGGCGAAACCCTGAGCCCGCGCGAAAGCCAGATCCTGCGCCTGGTCTCCGAGGGGCTGGGCAACCGCGAGATCGCCGAGGAACTGCACCTGTCGCGCTACACCGTCGAATGCCACGTCAAGCACATCTACCGCAAGCTCGCCGTTTCTTCGCGGACCCGGGCCATACACGCGGCGCGCACGCGCGGCTTGCTCGATTGAAGTGGCTGGTCGTCCTGTGGCTGGCGCTGTGGCTGGCGCCGGCATGGGCCCAGGAGCCCGCTGCCGCCTGTACCGCGAAGGTGCTTTCCATCCAGGCCGCCCGGGGCGGCGACGACGGCGCGCGGCCCGAGTCGGAGCAATGGCAGACGGTCAAGCTGCCCGATGACTGGAGCGCCCGCTGGCCGGGATACAGCGGCACCGCCTGGTACCGGATCGGCTGGCGGCGCGATTGCGCCGCTGGGGGTTCCGGGCAGGTGGCGTTGGCGCTGGAATCCATCATCATGGCGGGCGAGGTCTACATCAATGACGAACGCATCTGGAGCGATCTGCAACTGACCGAGCCGCTTTCGCGCAGCTGGAACATGCCGCGCTACTGGCTGATTCCCGACGCGCTGGTGCGTCCGGGCGAAAACACGCTGTGGATCCGGGTGGTCGGCGTGGCGGGGCAGTCGCCGGGCCTGGGGCCGGTCCATTTGGGCGGGCAATCGCCGGTATTGCAACAGTACGAAGACCTGTGGTGGCGCAATCGCACCCTGTTCACGCTCAACCTGATCGTTTCGGCCGTCATGGGCGGGCTGTGCTTCTGCATCTGGCTCATGCGCCGCGAGCAACGCACCTATGGCTGGTACGCGCTCATGGCCTTGTTCTGGGTGCTGTTCATCGCCAATGTGCTGATGACCAGTCCCTGGCCGTTCCCGAACAGCGTGATGCTGGCCCGGGCCAACATCATGGTCCTGGTGTTGTACGTGGCGTGCTTTTGCATCTTTACGTGGCGCTTCGGCGGGCAGTCATTGCCGCGCATCGAAAAGGCGCTGTGGACGCTGGCCGCCGTATTGCTGGGGATCGAAGCCTTCACGCCGCAGGCGTATCTGGCCGAGGTGCAGTTGGCGGTCGTGCTGATTGTGTCGGCGATTTTCTTCGCCAATTGCCTGCAGTTCCAGGTGCATGCTTGGCGGACCCGCCGGCCGGAGCACGGCATGCTGGCGGTGTGCCTGCTGATCTTTCTTGCCGCCAGCGTCCATGACCTGCTGCGGGTGTTGAAGCTCATCGACAGCCAGAGTGCCTATACGCCGTTCACCAGCGTCGTGGTCACGCTGTGCATGTCCGCCGTGCTGGGGCTGCGCCATGCGCGCAGTGTGCGCCGCATCGAGCGTTTCAACCAGGAGCTGGCCGACGGCATCGAGCAGGCGCGCACCGAACTTGCCACGACGCTGGAGCGCGAACATGGACTGGCGCTGACGAACGCCCGGCTGCAGGACAGGCTGCAGATCGCGCACGATCTGCACGACGGGTTGGGCGGCTCCCTGGTGCGCATGATGGCCATGGTGGAGCAGGCCAGCGAACCCTTGCAGAGCCAGCAGTTCCTGTCGATGCTCAAGCTGCTGCGCGATGACCTGCGCCAGACCATAGACAGCGGCTCCAGCGCGGGCGTAAAGGTGCCGGCCACGCCGCGGGAATGGATCGCGCCCTTGCGCCACCGCTTCATGCAGCTGTTCGACGAGCTGGACATCAGCGCCAGCTGGCGGGTTCCCGAGTTGTGGCGTACGCCGCCCAGCGCCTTGCAATGCATGGCGCTGACGCGGCTGGTGGAGGAATCGCTGGTGAATGTGCTCAAGCACAGCCGCGCCCGGCGCGTGGAGCTGGTGCTGCGGCAGTCTGAATCCGACCGCCTGGAGCTGCGCATCGAGGATGACGGCGCTGGCTTTGACGTGGCCGCGGTGCTGCGCGCGGGCATCAGCGTGGGCATGCGCAGCATGCATACCCGCATCGCCAGGGTAGGGGGCGCGCTGGACGTGGCCTCGCGGCCGGGGCAGACCGTGCTGACGGCCACGCTGGAGCTGCGCGCGCCTCAGGCTTGAGGCCCGCTATTGGGTGGTGTTTTCGTCGTCCACCGTCAGCCCGCCGCTTTTCATGATGCTCTGGGCGATCTCTTCGGCGGACTTGCCGGCAAAGCCATGTTCGCCCGCGGTGATGCGGAAGCTGTCGCCTTCCAGCGGGCTCCGCAGTGTGGCGGAGGACAACAGCACGCCGCCCGAACGCAGCTGGATGCGCTTGCCCACGCGGTCGCGCGTGAAGTCGGCCAGGGCCTGGCGGCTTTCCGGTTTCAGCTCGACATCCACTGTCCTGGCTGAGGTCTGCGGGTCGGCCCCGGCGGTGGCCCGCGCCACCTGCAGCACGACGGTTTCGGCATAGGCCGCGCAGGGCAGCAAGGCGGCAAGCGCGGCCGCGCGGGCGAGTTGTCTCATTGATGGCATGGCAGGCTCCTTCTGATGGACATCCTGGCCCGAGCCCATCCGAGGGCTCGGGCGGTTCCTACATCCTAGCGTATGCCGCGTGGCGCGATGCGAGGCCGAGGCAATTGGGGCAAGCGCGCGTTCGCAATGAGCGCTATGCTTCGCGGCGCGAAGTTCAGCGCGGCAACGGCCGTCGCAATCCATTCAAAGAGAGTCGAAACATGTCGAACATCACCCCCGGCGCCACGCCCCTTGCCGCGCTCTACCAACATGTGGTTCAGGAAGAACTGGGCCTGGTTGCCCGGATCGATGAAGAGGGCGATGTCCTGTTCCGCCATCCCGAGCTGGGCACCCTGTATTTCAGCCTGAGCGCCGACGATCCCGAGTTCCTGCGCCTGGTCTATCCGTCCTTCGTCGATGCGGCCGATATAGGCCTGGGCCGCGCCGAGCTGCTGGAGATCATCAATACGGTCAACAACCGCTGCAAGGCGGTGAAGCTGTACATCACGCAGGGCAGTGGAGACCCGGTCACGAACCGCGTCTCGGCCGCGATCGAGAGCTTTGTGGCCGCGCCGGACGCGTTGCCCTCGGAAGCCTTGCTGCGCGGCATCGTCGCGCGTTGCCTGTCGGCGATCCGCCATAGCGCCGCCGAGGTGCTGAGGGAAGCCGGCGTGCTGAAGCCGGCGGACGAAAGCGCACACTGATATTGCGTAATGATCCCGGATCAAGACCGGGTTCCACGAAGGAGAGTCCCATGGCGGTGCGAGAAATTTGGTTTGCGGCCTGCTTGTTGTTGAGCGGCGTTGCCCATGCGGGAGCGGCGCCCGCCGAACTGAACTGCGTATCCGAAAGCGGCAAGGTCAAACTGGCAGGCGCGATCCCATCACCATCGTCCGAGGAAATGCAGCTGAAGCTGAGCTACGCGGACGGCAGCCTGACGTTCGACTCGAATGCGAACCAGAGTTTCCTGGTGGCGGACTTTCCGCAGTCCGTATTCACGCTGGTGGTGGCGGCCCAGGACCAGCCGCTTACGCTGTACGCCATGCCGTCCAGCATGACGGTGAAGCGGCAAGACAACGGCGACGACGCCGGCAAGTTCCAGGCCAAGCTGTTGGCTCCACGCCCGTCCAGCGTATCGGGAGTGCAGGGCAATACCCCGTTGAAGGCCACCTTGAACTGCGCGTATCGATACTCGCTGTAAGGCTGGCGAGGCTGGGCGCCGCCTAATCCGGCCCCTTTTTTCAGATGATTCGGCATCTGAAAAAAGGGGCTTTTTCAATGCATAAAGCATGCGGATACCGACTGAAGCCTGCATGCTGCGAGCAGATTGGTGCACTCAAGTTGTTGTTATTGCGCCGCACTTAGGCCTGTTTTTCCTATCGAATTTCACAAAATTGACAGTTTTCTGAATAAAAACTGACTATTTGTTGAATGTAAAAATAGGAATGAATATCATTGGCACTCTTAAAAAAACCAGACCGCGCTGATAGCGCAGCCGCCGCGGGGCGGTTTCCGACAGAGTCCAATGAACAAAGCAGATACATCGACGGCCCATGCCAAGGCCGGTGGGAATACTTCGGCCTCCATTTATGCAGCGGTGTGCGGCGCGCTGATGTCGCCGGGCCTGGCCCTGGCCCAAGGCAGCGTGGCGCCAGGCGCCGTGCACGAACTGTCACCCGTGCGCGTGCAGGGGCAGGCGGTCAGCGATGGCTACGAAGCCAACATCGCCTCCTCCCCCAAGATGACGGCCCCCTTGCTGGACACGCCGCGTTCGGTCACGGTGATTACCGAACAGCTGATGCGCGACCGCGCGGCCACCTCGCTGATGGACGTGCTGCGTACCGCGCCGGGCATCACCTTTGGCGCTGGCGAGGGTGGCACGCCCACTGGCGACCGGCCTTTCGTGCGCGGCTACGAGGCCAGCACCGACATGATGGTCGACGGCATGCGCGACCTGGGCCGCTTCTCGCACGAGACCTTCAACCTGGAGTCGGTCGAGATCCTGAAGGGGCCGAGTTCCGCGTATTCCGGCCGCGGGTCGACCGGCGGCAGCATCAACCTGGTCAGCAAGAGCCCCAAGCTGGAGAACTTCGCGGAAGGCACGGTCGGCGTGGGCACCGACGACAACTGGCGCCTGACCGGCGACGGCAACTGGGCACTGGGCGAAAGCTCGGCATTCCGCCTGAACTTCATGAAGCAGGGCGGCGACATCCCGGGCCGCGACCACGTCGAGACCGACCGCTGGGGCGTGGCGCCCTCGTTCTCCTGGGGCCTGGGCACGCCCACGCAAGTCACGCTCAGCTACTACCACCTGCAGAACGACGACACGCCCGACCTGGGTATTCCGTTCAAGAACGAATCGCGCCCTGGCCGCGTCACGCCGCCCAAGGTGGACCGCGACAACTACTATGGCCTGATCGGCCGCGACTACCGCAAGAACCAGGCCGACATGACCACCCTGATGGTCGAGCACAAGTTCAGCGACAAGCTGAAGCTGCGCAACGGCACGCGCTATAACGAGTCCACCAACGAATACGTGATGACGCGCCCGTCCTTCGACAACTGCGCGGCGCGCGTGGGCGGCAGGCCCAACCCCGCCTACGGCGTGGCGCCGTGCTCGAACGAGGCGGACGGCGTGAAGATGAGCAAGGCGCTGCGCAGCCTGAACCAGACCAACCGGTCCTTCATCAACCAGACCGACATGTTCGGCGAATTCACCGCCGGCGGGCTGCGCCACAGCTACGTGGCCGGCCTGGAGTTCAGCACCGAGACGATCAGCAAGCGCGACGGCGTGCCGTCGGGCGGCTTCGACAAGACCCTGGTGGATGACCTGTACAACCCGAATCCCCGGCAGCCCTATACCGGCAGCCTGAGCTGGGGCCCGCGCTACGACGCCGCCAAGACCATCACGCGCGCGGCCTACGTGTTCGACACGGTCAAGTTCAGCGAGCAATGGGAAGCCAATGCCGGCCTGCGCTACGACAACTACCGCGTGACCAGCGGCAACGTCGAGCGCACCGACAATATGTGGAACTACCAGCTGGGCCTGGTCTACAAGCCCGCGCCCAACGGCAGCATCTACGTGTCCTACGGCACCTCGTCCAACCCGTCCGGCGAAACGGCGGGCCAGTCCGGCGGCGCGGACGGCGCGGCAGGCGGCCGCCTGACCGCGGGCACCGCGGCCTTGGCGCCCGAGAAGAGCCGCAGCATCGAGCTGGGCACCAAGTGGGACGTGTTCGACGAACGCCTGTCGCTGACGGCGGCGGTGTTCGAAACCCGCAAGACCGACGCCCGCAGTTCCGATCCCATCACCGGCGACGTGACGCTGGCCGGCAGCAACCGCGTGCGCGGCATCGAGCTGGGCGTGGCCGGTTCGATCACGCCCAAGTGGCAGGTCTGGGGCGGCTACAGCTACATGGACCCGAAGGTCACCAGCTACCAGAGCGGCGGCACCGACTACAGCGGCAATCAGATGAAGTTCATTGCCCGCCAGAGCGCGAGCCTGTGGACGACCTACAAGTTCCTGCCCGAACTGACGGTGGGCGCCGGCGCCACCTACACGGGCAAGCGCTATGTGGATGACGCCAATATCTACCAGCTGCCTTCCTACTGGCGCTACGACGCGATGGCTGCCTATCAGTTCAACAAGAACTTCGGCCTGCAACTGAACCTGAACAACCTGACCGACGAGACCATCTACGAGGCTTCGCACGTGGGCTTGTTCAGCTACGTGGCGCCGGGCCGTTCGGCGATGCTGACCGCCACGTTCCGGTACAACTGACGCGGATCGCGCCAGCCTCGCTCTTGCGGGGCTGGCGCTCCGGATTCACGCGTCAGTCGATGCGCGCGCCGGAGATCTTGACGGCTTCGGCCCACTTCGCGATTTCCTGCTGCACGAAGGCCTGGAACTGTTCCGGCGTGGACGGCGTGAACTCGCTGCCGGAAGCGACGATCTTCTCCTTGGTCTTCGGATCGGCCATGACTTCGCGCATGTCCGCCGAGATTTTCTCCACCAGCGGCTTGGGCGTTCCCCTGGGTGCGAAGAAACCTGACCAGGGCGGCGCGGCATAGCCCGCGAAACCTTGTTCGGCCACCGTGGGATAGTCGGGCGCGCTGGCGAAGCGTTCGCCCGTGGTCAGGGCCACGATCTTCAATTTTCCGCTCTTGGCATAAGCCTGCACGGCGGGCAGGCCGGTAATACCCACCTGGATCTGGCCGCCCAGCAGGTCGGTCACCATCGGCGAGCTGCCACGGTAAGGAATGTGCGAGATCTCGAACTTGCCCCGGTTCTTGATCAGTTCCATGCCCAGGTGCGACGCCGTGCCGTTGCCGTCCGAGCCGTAGGAGTAGTGCGCGTCGGGCTTCTTCAGCAGGGCGATGAGTTCCTGCAGATTGTTGGCCGGCACGTCGTTGTTGACGATGATGGCGTTGGGATACAGCGTGGCTTGCGTGATGGCCTCGAAATCCTTGACCGGGTCATAGCGCATGTTCTTGTAGAGCGAGGTGTTGATGCCGTGCGAGCCGGTCACGCCCAGCACCAGGGTGTAGCCGTCGGGCGCGGCGCGTGCCACATACTCCGAACCGACGTTGCCGCCCGCGCCGGGTTTGTTTTCCACCACGACCGGTTGCCCCCACTTCTTGGAGAGTCCTTCCGCCACCAGGCGCGCGGTGATGTCGGTGGCGCCGCCGGCCGGGAAGGGCACGACGATGGTGACTGCGCGCGTGGGGAAATTGTCGGTGCCCTGCGCGAAGGCGGGAGCGGCGGCCAGCCCGATGGCGCCGGCGAGCAGTGCCAGCATGGTGCGGCGGGTGGTTGGCCGCGAGCGAGTTGCGGAGATAGTCGAGTACTTCATGATTCAAGCCCCTTGTAGTGTGATGTAAGCCTTGCGTGAAGTTGGCGGCGGCTGCGCTACAGCGCGGTGTATCCGCCGTCCGCGCGTATGTCCGCGCCGGTGATGAACGATGCGGCATCGCTCATCAGGAAAACTGCCGTTTGCGCGATTTCGCCGGTGGTGCCGAGGCGTCCGGCTGGATACTTGGCCGACAGCGCGGCGCTGGCAGCTTGCGCGCTGCCATAGCGTGCGACCAGCCTGCTGGTGAGCACCGCGCCCGGAGAAAGGCTCAGGCCGCGGATGCCGTCGGCCCCATGGTCCACCGCGATGGCGCGCGCCAGCGCGATCAGGCCGGCCTTGCTGGCGCCATAGGCGCCGCGGCCTGGCGCGGCGACGCTGCCCAGCTGCGATGCGATGTTCAGCACCACGCCGCCGCCGGTCCGCGCCATGTGAGGGATGGCGTGCTTGCTCATCAGCCATGCGCCGGTCAGGTTCACGTCCAGCGCCTGCCGCCATTGTTCCAGCGTCAAGTCCGCGACCTTGTTGCCCGGTGTGACGGTGGCGGCGTTGTTCACCAGGGCGTGGATGGCGCCCCAGCGCGCGGCTGTTTGTTCGACGGCTTCGCGGGTGGCGTCCGCGTCGGTCACGTCGCAGGCGCGCGCCAGCACGAGGGCATCCGGCGCGTCCAGTGTCCGGCGGCATTGGGCGAGCAGTTCTGGATCCCGGTCGAGCAGGGCCACGCGGGCGCCGGCAAGCAGGCAGTGGGCTGCAATCGCCTGACCCAGTCCGCCGGCCGCGCCGGTCACGATTACCGTCTTGCCGCTCAGTGCGGGTATGCCTGTCGTCGTCATAGCGGCATCGCTCCCAGCGAGGCGCCGCCGCAGACATAGAGCGTCTGTCCGGTGATGGCGCCAGCCTGCTCGCCCAGGAAGAAGGCGATGGCCGCGGCGACTTCACGCGCTTCGATCAGGCGCCCCAGCGGCAGGTCGACGCGCGGCGCGGCGCCGCGCTTTGGGTCGTGCAGCATCGGGGTGTCGACCGCGCCGGGCGCGACCACGTTGACGGTAATGCCGCGGACGATGAGTTCGGCCGCCAGGCTGCGCGCCAGGCCAATCTGCGCGGACTTCGTCGCGGCGTAGGCCAGGCGGTGGGCGCGCCCCAGCACGGCGCGGCTGGACACCAGCGCGATGCGGCCGCGGCGGTCCGGCAGTTGCGGCGCCAGCGCGCGGACCAGCGCCATCGGCGCGACCCCGTGCAGTTGCCACAGCAATTCCGTGTCGTCTGGCCGCGTATCCAGCGCGCCGCCGGTGCGCACCACGCCGGCGCAATGCGCCAGGGCGGTCGGGGCGCAGTCGTCCAGCAGGGCGCACAGGCCACGCAAGGCGGCGGGGTCGGCCAGATCGCAACGCAGATGGCGATACTGCCCATGGGCCGGGATGGCGGCAGGCGCGATGTCCACGCCCGTCACCCGCCAGCCCGACGCCAGCAGCAGCTCGGCCAGCGCCAGGCCGATGCCGGACGATGAGCCCGTCAGGACGCAATGCGCCTGCGCATTCCGCTCAGTCATGGCGAGGTACTCAGTCGGCCAGCGTCGTCAGGCGCTTTTCCATGGCGCGCATCTGCTCGTAGCCCATCAGCTGCATGATGTCTTCGATGCCGACCAGCAGGTCGGGGCGGTCCGCCGGTTCACCGCTGGCAATCACGCCCTGCATGACTTGCAAGGCCTGGCGCATGCCGTAGATGGCGGCGGCGGGCAGCATGCGCGGCAGACTGATGCGCTTGACGCCGATTTCCTTCAGTCGGGGCAGCGGAATCAGCGGCGTGGTGGGACGGTTGCGGATGCCGAATCCCATGTTGATGCTGACCGGGATGCCGGCGGCGTCGACCAGGCGCTTGATGTCGTCCTCGGTGCGCACGGCGTCGGGGAACAGCATGTCGGCGCCGGCCTTGGCATAGGCGCGGGCTCGCTTGACCGCACCTTCGATGCCTTCTATCGCCAGGGAGTCGGTACGGGCGATGATGACGAAGTCATCGTCGCGCCGCGCCAGGCAGGCCGCCTCGATTTTCTTGACCATTTCCGCCTCGCTCACCACATCCTTGCCGGGCATGTGGCCGCAACGCTTGGGGCTGACCTGGTCTTCGAGGTTGATGCCGGCGACGCCGGCTTCCTCGAACATCTGCACCGTGTGAAAGACGTTCACCGGGTTGCCGTAGCCGGTGTCGGCGTCAGCCGTGAGGGGAATGGAGACGGAACGCGCCAGGTGACGGCAATGGGTGACGTTTTCCGACAGGCCCATCACGCCGATGTCGGCGATGCCCAGCAGCGCATTCGACACGGCGGCGCCGCTGGTGCAAGCGGTCTTGAATCCCGCGGCCTCGACCAGGCGGATGCTGTATCCATCGTATACACCGGGGGAGACGATGAAGGGTTCGTTCTTCAGCAATTGCCGGAACTGGTGGCGCGGGTTGTTCATGTCGTACTGCTCCAAAAGGATGTCAGGCAGCCGAGACAGGGTGCCCGGCGATGCCGGACGCCCCTTCGGCCAGATGTTCAAAAAGGTGTTTCGCCGCGCGTTCGATGTGCGAGCGCATGAGCGATTCCGCCAGCTCGGCGTCGCGCGAGCGGATCGCGCGCAGGATCTGCCAGTGTTCGGCGTAGGCGTCGTCCTTGCGCTCCAGCACGGTGCCGGAATGCCGGCGGTAGACGCGCAGCAAGTGATAGAGGTCGCCGCAAAGGGCATTGATGATGCGGTTGTTGCCGCTGGCCCGCACGATGCGCTCATGGAAGTCGAAGACCCGCGGCGCGGACGCGCCGCCATTGGCCGCTTCCAGGCGGCGCTGGCGGTCCTGTTCCAGCTCGGCCAGCAATTGCGCGATTTCGTCGTCGCTCATGCGGCGGGTGGCCAGGTTGCAGGCCACGCCTTCCAGCGCCATGCGCATCTGGAACAGTTCCAGCGCGGATTCTGCCGACAGCGTCACTACGCGCGCCTTGATGTAGGGCTCGCGCGTGATCAGCTGGATCCCCTGCAGGCGGCGCACGGCCTCCCGAACCGGACCACGGCTGACGCCGAATTCTTGCGCCAGCGCGACTTCATTGATGACGCTGCCCGGGGCCAGCCGGCCCTGGTAGATCGCGTCCAGCACCTGGTCGAACACCACGTCGGCCAGCGGGCCGGAGGCGTCTTCCTTGGTGGCGATGGAGATCGTGGCGGTGTTCATAGTGTTGACAGCCTATCAAAGGAATTTAAAAAGTGTCAACTCTTTTGGAGTTGTCTTTGTTGTGTACGCAGTGCTGGATTGCGAGCAGCGCTATGGGTAATTCGCCTATTTTATCGGATAATTTCAGGGTTATCCCTAGACAAAAGAGGTTCGGCAACCTATCTACACTTTCGTTGGCTCGTCTCGAAACTGTATTTTCCAAATTCACAATTCGGATGGGTTCAAGCAATAGTGTTGACACTATTATTTCGTAAGCCGTAAGATGATCCAAGTTGAGATTCTCCCGATTACCGCTGCCATGATCCAGTCTTTCCCCTGTTGCGGCAGGACGCTGCGCTACGCGGACCTGTCCGCCGCCGCCCTTGCGGCAGGGCGCGACATCCACGCATATCCCTATGTCATCCGCGTGTTGCTGGAGAACCTGCTGCGTCATCGCGCCTGGGGCGCGGCCGTGTCCGAAGAGGAGATCGGCAGGCTCTGGGATTGGCGCGCGCACCCCGGCGCCGATCTGCCGCTGTATGTGGCGCGGGTGATCCTTCCGGATTCCAGCGGCCTGCCGGTGCTGCAGGACCTGGCGGCATTGCGCGACGCGGTGGCCCAGGCGGGCGGGGACGCGGCGCGGGTGGACACCCGGATTCCCGTGGACCTGATCGTGGACCATTCTCTGCAGGTCGACCATTGGGGCGACGAGGGCGCGGTGCAGCGCAACCTGCGCCGCGAATTCGAGCGCAACGAAGAACGCTACCGGTTTCTGAAATGGGCGCAACAGGCCTATAAGGGACTGCGTGTCATCACACCGGGCATCGGCATCATCCATCAGGTCAACCTGGAGTACCTGGCGCCGGTGGTCGCGCGCCAGTCCCGGTCGGATGGCGACTGGGCCTATCCCGATTTCGTCATCGGCGGCGACTCCCATACCCCCATGGTCAATGCCCTGGGCGTGCTGGGCTGGGGCGTGGGCGGCATCGACGCCGAGGCGGCCCTGCTGGGCCATGCCTATACATTCCCGATTCCCGAGGTCGTGGGGGTGCGGCTGCGTGGCGCCATCAAGGCGCCGGCGCTGACCACCGACGCCGCCCTGCTGATCACGCAGCAGTTGCGCGCGGCGGGCGTGGTGGGCTGCATGGTCGAGTTCTTCGGACCCGCCGTGCCAGCGCTCAGCGTGCCGGAGCGCGCCACCATCGCCAACATGGCGCCCGAGTACGGCGCCACCTGCGGCTTCTTCCCAATCGATGGCCGCACGCTGGACTATGCCCGCCTGACCGGGCGCGGCGACGAGCAACTGGCGCTGATCGAAGCCTATGCGCGCGCCAACAGCCTGTGGCGCGATGCCGACGAGGCGGCGCCCACCTATAGTCGCGTGATAGAGATCGACCTGTCCGCGGCAAGTCCCAGCGTGGCGGGTCCGCGCCGACCGCAGGACCGCATGGACGTGGGCGAAGTCGCGGCGGATTTCCGCCGCCGCCTGGGCCAGCCGCTGGCCGAAGGCGGATTCGGCATGGACGCCGCCGCCCTGGCCGCGCATCCGCCGAGCCGCGCCGCTCTGGGCCACGGTTCCGTGGCGTTGGCGGCCATCACTTCCTGCACCAATACGTCCAATCCCGGCGTGATGCTGGCCGCCGGCCTGGTCGCGGAAAAGGCGCTGGCACTGGGTCTGAGGCCGCCGGCCTGGGTCAAGCGCTCGCTGGCGCCTGGTTCGCGCGCGGTGACGCGCTATCTGGAATCCGCCGGTCTCCTGCAGGCCTTGCAGGCGCAGGGCTTTCACGTGATCGGCTACGGCTGCACGACTTGCGGCGGCAAGTCAGGCCCCCTGGATACGGCGGCGGCCGATGCCATCACCGAGGGCGGCCTGGTGGCCGCGGCGGTGCTGTCCGGCAACCGCAATTTCGAAGGGCGCATCCACAAGCTGCTGCGCGCCAACTATATCGGCTCTCCCGCAATGGTGGTGCTGTACGCGCTGGCCGGCAGGATGGACCTGGACTTCGAGCGCGAGCCGCTGGGGCCGGGCGCCGATGGCGCACCCGTCTATCTGCGCGATGTCTGGCCCAGCCAGGAAGAGATAGCGGCCTTGTTGCCGCTGGCCGCGGATCCCGCCTTGTTCGCCGAGGTGTATGACCCGGCGAACCTGGACAGCGCGATCTGGCACGATCTGCCCGCGCCCTCGGGCCTGCGCTTTCCCTGGGACCCCGAATCGCAATACCTGGTCGAGCCGCCATTTTTCAAGACCGAGCCCGGCCGCGATGCGCTGGCCGATCTGGAAGCCAGCCTGGCGCGAGGCCGCGTGCTGGCCGCCTTCGGCGATTCGCTGACGACCGACCATATCTCGCCCAGCGGCGAGATTCCGGAGGATACGCCGGCCGGCGCGTACCTGATCGCCAAAGGCGTGGCGCCGCGCGACTTCAATACCTATGTGGCGCGCCGCTGCAACCATCATGTGATGACGCGCGCTACCTTCGCCAACATTCGCATCAAGAATTCCCTGGTGCCGGGCGTGGAGGGCGGCGTGACCCGCCATTTTCCCGACGGCCAGGGCATGGCGGTGGTCGATGCGGCAGAGGCTTACCGCGCCGAGGGCGTGGCCAGCGTGATCCTGGGAGGCAAGGACTACGGCATGGGCAGCAGCCGCGATTGGGCTGCCAAGGGCTCGGCGCTGCTGGGCGTGCGCGCCGTGATCGCGGAGTCCTTCGAACGCATCCACCGCGCCAATCTGGTGGGCATGGGCGTGCTGCCGCTGGCCTTTGCGCCGGGCGAGGGCTGGCGCCAGCTGGGCCTGACCGGAGCGGAGGCCCTGCGGTTCGAGAACGTGGCCAATGGAGTGCTCGAGGGCGAGCCCGTCACCGTCATCGCCGCGGACGGCAAGCGCCGCATCGTCTTCCAGGTCCATGCGCAGGTGCTCACGCACGCCGAACGCAAACTCATGGCGGAGGGCGGCATCCCCGCCAGCGTCCTCAATGGTTTCTTGAACGACACGGCGGCCGCGCACGCGGCCCCTTGCTGATAACGCGCATTTCCCGGGAAACACGACATCATGCTGGATCTCCTACTTACCAATGCAAGACTGTATTTGCCGCAGCAGGGGCTGACCGAGGGCGTGCTGGGCGTCATCGACGGCCGCATCGCCATCATCGCCGAGCCGGGCACGCCCCTGGAGGCTCGCGAGACCATAGACTGCCAGGGTCTTTGGGTGTTGCCGGGCCTGATCGATCCGCATGTGCACTTCGGCTTCGGCTCGCCGGAAACCGACTTCGAAACCGAGTCGCGCTTCGCCGCGCTGGGCGGAACCACCTCCGTGCTGTCCTTCCACCGTTCGGCGGACATCCGCGAGTCCTTTGACAAGGTGCGTGACCGCGCCCTGTCGCAAAGCTGCGTGGATTTCGGTTTCCATTTCGGCATCACCAGCAATCTGCACGTGGAGACGCTGGAGGAAATCTCGCGCCGCTTCAACGTGAATTCCTACAAGCTCTACATGATGTACAAGGGTGCGGCGGGCCTGTCCAAGGGTTTTACCGACATCGACGACGGCCTGCTGTATTCGGCGCTGCGCGCCACCGCGGCGATTCCGGGCGCGATCATGGGCGTGCATTGCGAAAACGTTGAAGTGATTCCCGTCCTGCGGGATCCGTTGCGCGCCGCCGGCCGCGACGACCTGAAAGCCTGGAACGAGCAGAGCCCGGACTTCCTGGAGGCGGAAAACGTACACCGCGTCTGCTACTTCGCGGCCAAGACCGGCGCCGCGGTCAACATCGTGCACCTGAGCAGCCGCGAGGCGCTGGACGAGGCGCGGCGCCACCGGCGCACGCCGGACGCGCCGCCCATCTACGTCGAGACCTGCCCGCACTATCTGTTCCTGAACGACGAATCGCCCGCCGGGACCTATGCCAAGGTCAACCCGCCAGTGCGCGGGCAGGGCGATGTGGATGCGATGTGGGAGGGCGTGCTGGACGGTTCCATTACCACCATCGGCACCGACCACGTGCCGCGCAAGCGCGCTACCAAGGACACCGACATCTGGGCCGCCAGCAACGGTTTTCCCGGCACTGGCCTGATGCTGCCGATTCTGCTGCATGAAGGCTATCACCGCCGCGGCGTGCCGCTGGAAACGCTGATGAAGGTCAGCGCGGAGAATTCCGCCCGCATCTATCGCATGCCGGGCAAGGGCAGCATCGAGATCGGCAAGGACGCCGACCTGGTGCTGGTGGACCCCGACCTGGAGCGCACCGTCGATCCCGCCACGCTCGAATCCAATTCCGATTACTCGCCCTACGAGGGCATGACCCTGAAGGGCTGGCCCGTGCGCACCCTGGTGCGCGGGCGCACCGTGGCGCTGGACGGCCGCATCACCGATGCCGCGCGCAGCAACCCGGGCGGCCGCTATCTCAAGCGTCTTTGAACTGAACCTACTTTCTTTCTGGCAGGCACTACCATGAGCGATACCAAGCGAATCTGGGACGATTTTCTGACCGAGCGCGACAAGCAGGTGCTGGCGCAAGCCGGCTACGGCAAACGCGGCGGCTTCGGCAAGCGCCCGGCCCTGTTCATCATCGACGTGCAGTACAACTTTTGCGGGGATACGCCCCAGGACATCCTGGAAGGCCTGAAGCAGTACCGCACCCACTGCGGCCGCGAGGCCTGGGACGCGGTGGCGCATATCGTGCCGCTGCTGGAACTGGCGCGCGACAAGAACATTCCGGTCTTCTATACCGAAAGCGGCCGCCGCGCCGATCTGCTGGACAGCGGCGTGCAGGTGGGCAAGAACCATCGCGGCGGCGAGAAAACCGTGCTGGCCAATACCCACGCCACGCAGACCGTGGAGCCGTTGGCGCCGCGGCCGCAGGACATCCGCATCACCAAGCAGAAGCCGTCCTGCTTCTTCGGCACCATCTTCATGAGCCACTTGAACTTCCTGGACGTGGACACGCTGATCCTGGTGGGTTGCACCTCGTCGGGCTGCCTGCGCGCCACCACGGTGGACGCCTATTCGTACAATTTCAAGGTCATCATTCCCGAAGAGGCAGCGTTCGACCGCTTCCAGGCTAGCCATGCCATGAGCCTGTTCGACCTGAACTGCAAGTATGCCGACGTGATTCCGTCGCGCGAGGTACAGGACTACCTGCGCAACCTGCCCGCGCCCGCCGCGGAACAGGCCTGAGCCGCCCATGCCCGTGCCCGCGACCGCCACCGGACCGTTGCCGGTCTACCTGCTGACGGGTTTCCTGGGCAGCGGCAAGACCACGCTGTTGTCGCGCCTGGTGCGCAGTTCGCGCTTTGCCGACACGGCGGTGGTCATCAACGAGTTCGGCGAGATCGGCCTGGACCACATGCTGGTCGGTAGCGCTGACGATACCGACGTGGTGCTGCTGGATTCCGGCTGCCTATGCTGCGCGGCGACCAGTTCGCTGCAGGACACGCTGGAGTCGCTCTATTACCGGCGCCAGCGCGGCGAGATCCCCGCGTTCACGCGGGTAGTGGTGGAAACCTCCGGATTGGCGGATCCCTGCCCGGTCATCAATACGCTGGCGGCGGATCCGCTCATTGCCCGCCACTATCGCTTCGGCGGCGTGGTGGCGACGGCGGACGCGTTGCATGGCATGGCTGCGCTGGACGCGTACCGCGAGGCCAGCACCCAGATCGCCATCGCCGACCGCATCGCGCTGACCAAGGCCGATCTGGCTGATGAGGCCGCCATCGGTGCGCTGCGCGCCGCGTTGCGCGGCTATAACGCCAGCGCACCCATCCGCGCGGTGTCGCCAGATACCGTGGATGAGGATGCGCCCGCGCTGTTCGACGGACTGCGCGCCGAACATCTGGATGTTGCGGCGCTGAGGGCGGCGCCCGCCGCGGGGCCCCTGGCGCACGTGTTGCGCTACGGCATCGTGTCCTATGCCTACACACAGAGCCGGCCAGTGGGCTGGGAGGACTATGCGCGCTGGACCAGGCATATGCAGCGCCAGGTCGGCGATCGGCTATTGCGTGCGAAAGGGATCTTGCACTGGACGGACGGGACCCTGCGCGCCGTGCATGGCGTGCGGCATGTCTTTTCCGTGCCCGAGCCTGTCGCGGGGGCGGAGGGCGCGGCGCGCGCGGGCGCCATGGTCCTGATCGTGCAGGACATGTCGGCGGAGGACGTGGGCGAGGCGATTCGGCCGTTGGGTTTGTGACGCCGCACCGCTGACACGCGAAGCGCCAGCGTTCAGGGGCGCGCGCCGTTGCCCAGGTGCAACGCCACCACTTCCGTATCCGCGCCGGCCAGGCCCGGATACCGAGTCCTGACCTGGGGATCGTGCCCCGGCACGATGTGGTCGGGCGATTCCGCGAACTTCAGCAGGATTTCATAGCCCGCCAGCATGTCGGCGACGTTGTCGACGATGGGAAACGGTGCGTCCCGGCCCAGGTTGTCGTAGTAGTGGCTGGCGTCCGAGGCCAACACCATCCAGCCCCGCGCGGTGTGCACGCGCACCGCCTGCAGTCCGCGGGTGTGGCCGCCGATGTGCAGCAGCTGCAGGCCCGGCGCGAGTTCGTCGTGGCCGTGGTAGAACGCCACGCGCTTGTCGTACACGCCCCGCACCACGTCGACCACGTCTTCCACCGCATAGGCGTGACGCAGCATGTCGAAGCGCATATTGCAGCCGCAGGCGTAATGCAGCTCGCTTTCCTGCAGATGCAAGCGGGCTTGCGGCAGCTTGCGGATGTTGCCCGCGTGGTCGTAGTGCAGATGCGTGACGATGACGTCGCGGATGTCGGCGGGCGCGATGCCGAGCTTCTCCAATGCCTCGATCGGGCAGCGCAGGAATTCGCGGCCGCGGGCGCGGGCGGCCTCTGCATTGAATCCCGTGTCGACGAGGTAGACGCGTTGGCCGTTGCGGATGACCCAGACGAAGTAGTCCATCGGCATCGGACCGTCGTGCGGGTCCGGGGGCGTGATGAAGTTCTGGCTGCGCTGGCGTGCCACGGTGGCGTAGCGCAGGGCATAGACTTCGTAATGGGGCAGCGTCATGCGAGGACTCCGGTGGTACGCAGGCGGGCCAGCTCGGGCCGCAGATATTCCAGCAGGCGTTGCGGGTTCTCCACCATGGGGAAGTGTCCCAGTTCGGGCATGGCCTGGAACCGTGCGCCGGGGATCAGGGCCGCCACACGCCGAGAATCCTCCGGGCTGGCCGAGTAATCGTAGGCGCCGGTCAGCAGCGATATGCCGAAGGCGCCGGCATTCAGGCCGGCCAGGTCGCGGGCCGCGTCGAAGTCCTCGCTGTAGAACCAGAGGTCGTTGGCGTAGACGTTGAAGCCGCCTTGCGAGTAGATCCAGGCCGCCTCGCGCCGGGCTTGCAGCGTGGCGGCGGGGCCCATCAGTCCGCGCACGTAGGCGGGGTTGTGCGCGGCCTGGTTGACCTGGGGGTGGCACAGCAGGGGGGTGCGGCGTCCGGCCGCCTGGTAGGGCGCCTCCAGCGCGACCACGCCGGCCACGTCGGCGGGGCTGCGCGCCGCCGCCACCAGCGCCATCGCCGCGCCCATCGAGCAGCCCAGCAGCGCCGCCGGCCCGCCCGCGACCTGGCGGATCACCGCCAGACAGGTCTGCAGATAGGTCTCGCGCGTGAGGCCCGCATCGATCCACGCCTGGCCGGGCAGCGGCATGCTGCGCCCGTGCCCGGGCATGTCGAAGGCGATCATGCGCCATTGCCGGCGCAGCCCAGGGTCCGTCATCAGCGCGTGGTACTGCCGGGAATCCGCGCCCGCCGTGTGCAGCATCAGCAGCGCCGGCCCGGCCGCCAGCCCGCTGGTTTCATAGTAGATGGAGGTTTGCGCCGCGCCGGTATCGATCGTGGCGTAGGAGCCGGCAATCGCGCCGCGGTCGAGCAGGTCCGGCGTGGCGTCAAGCTGGCCGCGCAGGATCTCGAACAGCCGCTCCAGCGGGTGCAGGGCCTGGGCGATGGCCAGCGCATCGCCCGTGACGCGCAGGCCTTGCGCCTGGCGGCGGGCCGCGGTGAAGGAGTGGTAGCCCGGGGGCGGGGTGTCGCTGAGCAGCTTGCGCCAGGTTTCCGGCGGCGCGCTGAGGGTGATGCATTGGGAGGGGGCGGTGGGCTGGCCGGCCCAGGCGGTCACGCGCTCTTGCGC